>Ga0194116_10001867_pt1 | contig 28730 bp, 26 predicted proteins | sample TA2MahsurfametaG_4_FD_148617 | JGI IMG/M metagenome (GOLD analysis project Ga0194116, IMG submission 148617) | Freshwater microbial communities from Lake Tanganyika, Tanzania - TA2015008 Mahale S9 surface | ecosystem: Environmental > Aquatic > Freshwater > Lake | place: Tanzania: Lake...
CGAATCGGTGAGTAGGTGGTTGCGGCACCGGAGGGGGCGACCAGCCCGGCAACAAGAAGCGCACTGACGGCTACTCCGGTGACTGCTCCGCGAACAAAGCTTCCCTGGCGACTGAAGCGAGCCATGGTGCCCCCTGTTGTCAGGACGAACCCGTGTCATCCGTCTGCACCTAGGGTAGACCCCTGCGGCGTGCGCCACCGGTCAAGGCACAAAATTCCCGTTGGTCGGGACACGACGAGACTTCACGTGAATCCTTGCATGGGCGCTTCTGGAATTGCTAGGTTTTCTGGATGTCTCGATTTCGTGTGATTCTCATGGCCATCTCGGCGGTAGCGCTTTCAGCACAATTGGCACCAGGCGTGGCAAATGCTTCGGCGCCGATGACTCCCGCGAAAGCCGCAACGGCCGAGCAACAGAAGCTCGCCCTCATCGGCTTCAACGGGGTCTACGCGCTCTCCAATACCGCCAACGGATTCTTCTCAGTGGACACCAACATGTTCGTATCGTCGGATCGAGTCACCCCTCGCTACGTCATCACCCTTGGAGTCTCCCTAGACGGGAAGTCATCGAACCAGGCGACGTACAGCGGAAGCTTCGACGGCCGTCGCCTAAGGCAGGCATCTCCAGGTGGCCTCGCCTTCGATCTCACGTTCACCCGGAACCCGCGGAAACTCGGGCCAACGGTCAGTGTTGCGGGGACTGTCACGCTTCCCGGGCAGCCCGCGGCAACCATCGCGGGAGTCACGTACGACAATCCCATCACTCCCGAGCTTTGGGGTGGGCATACCTACTACTCAGTGGGCAGTGGGACTGCTGCACCGGTGCCATTTGTTCGAATCGAGAAGAACGGCGATGTGCTCTACAACCCTGGCTCAACTCGAGGCAAGCTCACCCCCGTGAATTCCTACACGTACAACATGGACGAGTACTACTTCAGTTTTGACACGGAAGACGGTAGGAACGCCACGTTCATCATGGGCACGGCAGGCCAGGCAGGCCTAACGATGAACAACATCGTCTACGACAACGGCCAGGTCGTATCACAGCGCAGCCTCGTGACGATGCCCAAGGCTCCCGCACCGAAAGCAATGAAGTGGTACCCAGAGCTGAGTCTCACGCAGTCCGGCGAAGGTTTCTCAGTCGGCACATACACAACGATCGCCGACTTCAGCGGCTACTGGCCCATCGAGTCAGCGAAGGCCCACGGAGCGTTCGTCGCCATTCAAGGCGAAAACCTCAACTTTGCACCGGGTACGCCGGAGACCATCGCGGGGTCATCTCCCGGACAGTTCTACAACGCGCTAATCACAGTGTCCCTGGATGGCAAGACGGTCTCGAGTTACTACTTCGACGTCGCCAAGGGCATGACCTTCGACGGCAAGACCCTTCGGATGCCACGCCAGGGGATCACTCTTGCGTTCACCCGCGAGTACAACCCGGAGACACGCTCGCTTTACCGCATGACGGGAACAATTCGTGGCCAGGACGTGAGCGGTTCGTCGCTGTTCAACAACACTCCAGTGGGGGCATTCGCCGCAACCCTGACCGATGTGACCCGCACACACGTCATGACGGTCACGGCTGATGGTGTGGTGGTGCTTGACGGACAGGTCATCGCGAACTATGTCTACGTGCCGTCGATGTACATCCTGGCCGGCCCGCTCCCCGGGACGACGCTGACTCCCCAGCCGGTGATCTATATGGCATTGGGTCATGCCGGTGCCCAGGGCATCGCCGCCATTGTTACGACCGGCTATGGCACGCCCGCCGAGAAGACGTTCAACATGTACCAGGTGCCATCAGGTTCTGTCCATGGTTCTGGACCACGCAGTTCGGGACGGACGGCTTGAACGAAACCCGGCACGGTTCGATGCAGTCGGGAGGGTCAACTATCTGCCACCACTGCGGCTCATGACAGAGCACCGCTACCTGACCGCTCCACGCTTACGCGAGGTCGCCGCTGCATGCGGCGATTACGAGACCCTCATCCTGCTCATGGGGACGACAGGCCTTCGTTGGGGCGAGGCCACCGCTCTCACCGTCTGCGACGTGGACTGGCTTCGACGCAGGGTCCGAGTGACCAAGGCCCACGTGGAGGACAACGGTGCCATTCGGATCGACACACCCAAGAATCACGAGGCCCGCTCAGTGCCTCTCACATCCTTAATGACGGAGAAACTCTCGCTTCTTGTCCAAGGACGAGGAGATGGGGAACTGCTGTTCACGAGCCCGAATGGGGACCCCCTCAGAAACGCCAATTTCCACTCACGGACGTGGGATCCCGCACGTCAAGCAGCAGGCGAGCCAGACCTTCGAATTCACGACCTGCGCCGCACGGCGGCATCTCTTGCGGTGGCAGCCGGAGCCAACGTCAAGGCGGTCCAGCAGATGCTGGGTCACGCCTCAGCCCAGATGACCTTGGACCGCTACGCGGGCCTATTCGATAGCCAATTGGACGACGTTGCAGACAAGATGGATGAGGCATTCCGTGATCCAGAAAGTGACTCAGAAGTGACTGGCACCAATTCAGTCCGTGCATTCAAAGTATCGGGATTGGCAGATTCTGTTGCAGCACAACGACTTTCGTCTGTGGCCCCGGGCAGAATCGAACTGCCGACACAAGGTTTAGGAAACCTCTGCTCTATCCCCTGAGCTACGGGGGCTCGGCCGCGCCTCAGCGCGACGGGGAAGGCTCATTGTGCCGGATGCCTTCACTTTCGTTGCTGGCGGCAACGCTTTCGCGGGGCAGCGGGAACCACCGCAGCGAGTCGAAGTCCGCATTGAGGGATGCGTCGGCAGACAGCGGGGGTAGTGCCTGCAGGAGGGTGCGCGCCTCGAGCAGATGCTCGCCCAGTGCTGACAGTGGGAGTCGATCGTCGTGACGTGGATACGTCAGCATCCCGCTGTCGTAATTCAGGTCTGCGAGTCGAAGAGGTGGTTCGACCGGCCCGTGCTGGTGACGCCACAGGCCGGTCGCCGGCTCGAAGCGGTAGAGCGGAAGCAGGCGTTCACCCGAGTCGGCGACGAGCCGCACCGACTCGATGACGTAGTCAGCCACTTCGTCCTCGATGAAGTAGTTCAAGTTGACGCGCACCCAGCCGGGCTTGATGCCCTCGCACCCAATCAGGACCTGGCTCTCGATGGCATGCGAGCGATCGAGGTCGAGGTTGAGCAGCCGGTGGCCGTAGGGCCCGGCGCACGAGCAGCCGCCGCGCGCCTGGATGCCGAAGAGGTCGTTGAGGATGGCGACGACCGCGTTGTGATGCAGGTATCCGCCCTCGGTGGCGCGAATGGTGAACGAGACGATCGACAGCCGCTCGACATTTCGATTGCCGAGGATATCGATGCGAGGGTGATTGCCCCACGCAGTGAAGGCGCGCGTCAGAAGTTCATCCTCACGCTCCTTGATCACGGTCGTGCCGACCGCTAGCTTCAACTGGAAGACGAGCCCGGCCCGGATCGACTCGACGATTGCGGGCGTGCCAGCCTCCTCACGATGAACTGGGTCGTCGAGGTAGACGTGCTCCTCGGGATTGACGTAGGCCACGGTGCCGCCGCCGACGACCACGGGCACCGAATTGGCGAGGAGTTCGCGCCGGATGATGAGGATGCCCGGCGTGCCAGGTCCGCCGACGAACTTGTGCGGCGACAGCACCACCGCATCCTTGGCGATCGCGCGTTCGCCCGGGTGCATGTCGATGTCGACGTAGGGTGCAGCCGCCGCGTAGTCCCACACCGCGAGTGCGCCGTACTGGTGCAGGAGCTCGGTGACGGCATCGGTATCGGTGAGGATGCCCGTGACATTGCTGGCAGCGCTGAAGGCACCGATGACCAGCGGCCGGTCCCGATGCTCCATCAGCGCCGCCTCGAGTGAATCGAGGTCGATGTGGCCGTCGCGGTCCTCGGGGATTGTCACCAGGTCGGCGATGGACTCACGCCAGGGCAGTTCATTGCTGTGGTGTTCGTAGGGCCCGACCAGGACGACGGGACGCTCATCGGCAGGTATCGCGTCGCTGAGGTGGTAGCGGGCATCGAGGTCGGCTGGAATGCGCAGGTTGAGGATGCCGACGAGGCGATCGATCGCGCCCGTGCAGCCCTGCCCGGCGAAGATCACGCATGTGGAATCGTCACCGTGCACGGAATCGCGAATGATCCGTCTGGCGTCTTCGCGCAGCCGCGTGGTCTGCAGGCCCGTGCCGCTAGCCTCAGTGTGCGTATTGGCGTAGCGGGGCAGCACTTCCCCGCGGATGAAGTCCTCGATGAAGGTCAGGGCCCGGCCGCTCGCCGTGTAGTCGGCGTAGGTCACTCGTCGAGGCCCGAAGGGGCCGTGCATCACGCTGTCCTCACCGATGATCGACGACCTGATCTGCTCCAGGATCGCGTCTTGCTCCGCCACGGCCTTACCGTACATGAGGCACCTTCCTTCTGAATCACGCCCTGCTTAGACACGATGACGAACCAACCAACACCGCGACGGTAGGCGTAGCGAGCATGCGTCTGAGACAGTGTCGAGCTTGTGGCGCACGCGCGGTGGGGCGATCGTGCTGGTGTGCCCGCCCTCACTCACCACGAGCCCTTCGCCGCGCAGGACGCGCAGGGCGTCACGGACGGCGTGGCGGCTGATCTGGTATTGCTTCGGCAAGGTGAACTCGCCGGAAAATCCGGGGACGAACTCACCGGCTGCGATGCGACGTCGCAGGTCGTCGCAGACCTGGCGCCACGGGGGACGGGGCTGCGCCGGTCGGGGAGCAGTGGCCCGCGAAGGCCCGCGGGCATAGCCATGGGGTAAATGCACGGACATCTAGACGGGTGTCAAGGAGCGGGTGTCAGCCGATCTCCACGGCGGTGGCGAGCCACCGTCCGCGCACGATCTCGAGGCGGATCGCGACCGCGCGGGCGCGCATGCCCCCGAGGACCACGGCACTGGCCTCGATGACGCCCGGTGCGGGTTCGGTCACCCGCACGGACCGCACGCGTCGACATGCGGGCGGTCGCCCCTTCCCCGCCGGGTGCCGCATGGCCGCGGCACCTCGTCGGGCGAGCGTCTCGCGAATCTCGCCGGTCACCCAGCGCGTGAGCTGGGCGGCGGGACGCTCACCTGCCACCACTTCGAGGATGGCCGGTGCGAGTCGGCCGACCCATGGTGCGGGAGAGGGCAGGCGGGGTGTGCCCTCGGGCACCTGCGTCACCTGCGCCTGCGATCCGGGCACAAGGCGCAGGTGGCGCGCGGGCGGTGGCACCGCGGGCAGGCCGCTGGGCAGTACCCACTCCAGGGGGAGAGCGGGCTCGGTCGTCTCCATGACGGCCTGGGACGTGCGGGACATGGGGCCTCCTTGTGCAATGCCGGCGGATGCTGGCGTTTGCGTGCATTTGCGTGTCGTGGCTTTGCATTCCAAGGGGCGCGCGAGCAGGAGTCAACCGCCTACGCTTCGGCTGTGGAAGAACCGCGCACGGGCGATGAGCGCTCCCTCGACCCTGTGGAAACGCTGCTCTCCGGCCTGCAGGACCAGGCCGATGCCATGGACGCGGTGTACGACGACTCCGCCGCAGAGGACCTCGCACGCGCTGAGCGCGCCGAGGTCCCGTTGCTCGACCGCTTGCGCGCGGCGAATGCGGTCGTGATCGAGGTCGCTGGTCATGGGCCCATCGAGGGCGTCGTCGCGGAGGTCGGCCGTGATGTCGTGGTCATCGATGCGAGCGACGGCACCTGGGCCATTGTGCTCGGCGGGATATCCGCCGTGACCGGCCTCGCGGAGGTGGCCGAGCGCGCCACTGCCGTCTCCGGTCGCCTCGGGCTGGCCTGTGTCGCCCGCAGCTGGTCTCGCGAGCGCGCCGTCGTTCGGATCCATCGATGGGCGAGTGCTCCTCTAGACGGCACGATCGATCGCGTGGGTGCCGACCATGTGGACCTGGCCGAGCACGATCCTGGAGTGCCCCGTCGGGGGGAGCAGGTGCGGCGCTCTGTGGTCGTGCCGCTCGCGGCTATCAGTGCGCTGCGACGTCGAGCGTGATCTCGTCGGCACCGAAGGGGTGCTGGTGGACGAAGGCGGCAGTCTCGACGTAGAGGCGCTGGATGTAGGCCTCGAGCTCGCACTCCTCGATGCGCCACTGACCCCGGCCGCCGACCTTGATGGCGCGCAAATCACCGGAGCGCACCAGGGCATAGGCCTGTGCGCCCGAGACGCTGAGCACCTCGGCCACGTCGGCGAGGGTGAGGAAGCGAGGCATCCGGGCATCGTGGCACAGCGGCGGTGTGGATGGCCGGTCACGCTCCAGGCTGTGGATAGCCGGGTGAGGGACGCGGACGCGGCGTGTGCCGAACGCGCACGCGGCGTGCGCGGAGCATCGTTGAATTGGCATCGGACACTGGCCCGGATCGATCCTGGATTTTCAACCAGGAGGAATCATGTCTCTCACGCTGCTCTCGCGTTCACCGCGCCCCGAATCAACGACTCCCGCCTCTCCACCGGCTGCCCGCACGGGGCGTGCATGGTGGCGTGACGGTCGAATCGTCGGCGGCATTCTCATCATCATCGTCTCGGTCGTGTTGGGCGCACGCCTCATGGCGTCCGATGACGACACGGTAGCGGTGTGGCAGGTCAATCGCGATGTCGCTGCGGGCACGGTGCTCAGCGCCGCCGACGTCACGGCCGTCGATGTGCCCACCTCGACAGCGGCGGCCTACGCCCTCGCAAGCGGACTTCCCGTCGATCGACTCTCTCGCGATATCCGCGCCGGTGAACTCGTGCCCGTGGTCGAGGATTCGTCCGCCCCCGACGTCCGCTGGGTGACGGTGCCCGTGGAGCCCCTGCACGCACCCACCGATCTCCTGCCGGGCGAGCGCGTCGACGTGTGGGCGACACGGTCCGATGACCTTGCGGCAGCCACGCCCCCGCGACTCGTGCTTCCGGCCGCGCTGGTGTCATCGGTGGCCACTGACTCGGTGGGATTCGGGGGTGAGTACGGCGTCGTCCTCGAGGTGACGCCAGAGGCAGCCGGTGATGTACTCGAGGCGTTGCGCTCGGGTGCCATCGATCTCGTGCGCGTGCCGGCGGTGACGCCATGACCGCGCTGCCCATCCTTCTCGGCGCCCCAGGGCTGGCCGGCGAGCCGGAACTGGTCACCGCACTCACCCGCCCGGGCGCTCCCGTCACGGTGGTCCGCCGGTGCGTCGACGCGGTTGATCTGCTCGGCGCAGCGGCAAGCGGTCGCGCACGCGTGGCCGTGATCGGACCCGCCCTTCCCCGCCTCGCTCGCGAGACGGTGGCCCGTCTGGGATCGGAGAACGTACGTGTGCTGGGAGTGGCCGCGGCCGGCGACGAAGTCGGTCGGCGGCACCTGCGAGACCTCGACGTGCCGGTCGTCTCGCTGGCGATGGATGACGTCGATGCCGCAGTGCTCTCGCTCGCCAGCGCGCTGGACGATCCCGAGGCGATCGGCATAACGCCGCGACATGTCGACCATGACCCTGTCGAGTCCACAGCCGGGTCACTGGTTGCCGTCTGGGGTCCGGTGGGGGCACCGGGGCGCACGACGGTGGGCATCGCCCTTGCCGATGAGATCTCCCGTTGTGGCACCACGACGCTTCTTGTCGATGCCGACACCTACGGCGGCACGGTCGCGACTCACCTGGGTGTGCTCGATGACACCTGCGGGATCGTGGCCGCATGCCGACAGGCTGATGCCGGTGCACTCGACCCCGCCGGGCTCGCGGCAGCCGCGCGCAGCATCACCTCGAACTTCCGGGTCGTGACCGGGATCCCGCGCGCTGATCGATGGGCTGAGCTTCGGCCCGCATCGCTGGGTCGGCTCTGGGAGACGGCTCGAAGGATGCCGGGCGTGTGCGTCGTCGACGCCGGGTTCTCGCTTGAATCGGATGAGGACTATCTCGCTGACACCCGCACGCCTCGTCGCAACGCCACGACTCTCTCGGCCCTGGCGGCCGCCGACACCATCGTCGCCGTGGCGTCTGGCGACCCGGTCGGCATGGAGCGATTCATCGCTGCCCTTCCCGACGTACGACGAGTCGCGGATGGCCGGCCCATCTTCGTCGTCGTCAACCGGCTGCGACCTGGTCCTCTCGGTCGTGATGCGCGTGGCCAGATAAGCGAGGCACTGGCGCGGCACGCGGGAGTGCACGATGCGGTCTACGTTCCCGACGATCGCGACGCTTTCGACACGTGCCTGCGCCAGGGCAGGACGCTGGCCGAGTGCGCCCAGCGGTCCCCAGCACGCGGTGTTCTCGCAGAGTTCGCGCGCAAACTGGCGGTGGTCTCCTCGACTTCATGACACGTCCGTAGGATCGGGGCATGCCACGCGGTCTTGTCGTCGACTGGGGTGGCGTACTCACGTCCGATATCCGCGGTTCCGTTGGCCGCTGGGCCGATCGACATGGTGTCGACCTGAAGGCCTACGGGCGGGTCATGAGCCAGTGGCTCAGCCCCGACGGCGAGCTCGAGGCGATGGTCAATCCCGTCCACGCGCTGGAGCGCGGTGAGATCGAGGTGCCGCAGTTCGAGGAGATCCTCGCCACCGAGCTCACTCGCCACACCGGCAGCCATCACGATGCCCATAAGCTCCTCAAGAGCATGTTCGAAGAGTTCGAGCACGCACATGACATGAATGCCCTTGTGCGGCGTGCCCGACAGCACGGGATTCGCACGGCGCTTCTGTCGAATTCCTGGGGCGACTTCTACCCGCGCGACCTATGGGAGGGCATGTTCGACGTCGTGGTCATCAGTGGCGAGGTGGGCATGCGCAAGCCCGAGCCTGGAATCTTCGCGCTGACACTCGACCAACTCGACCTGCCCGCCCACGAGTGCGTCTTCATCGACGACCTGGCGCACAACGTCGAGGCTGCTGCGGGGCTCGGCTTCATCGGGGTGCGTCACGATAATTACGACGACACCCTGCGTGAGCTCGAGGCGATCTTCGACATGGACCTTACCTGACCGGAGGCGCCTTACCCGTCTTCACGGCGGGTGCCGTGGCACGATGACACCGTGGCCGACCGCCTCTCCGCGCTCGACTCGTCGTTCCTCTATCTCGAGGGACCGACGACGCCCATGCACGTCGGCAGTCTCACTCTCTTCCAGGACGAGGCGGGCACGATCGACCACGAGCGCCTGGTCAAGCTCATCCGCGACCGCATCGCCTACGTGCCGCGCTACCGCCAGCGCCTGCGCGAGGTGCCGGGGCGCCTAGCCAACCCAGTGTGGATCGACGATCAACGTTTCGACGTCAGCTACCACGTACGCCGCTCCGCCTTGCCGGCCCCCGGGAGCCTGCGTCAGCTCAACGACCTGGTGGCACGCATCGTCAGCCGCCCGCTCGACCGGCGCCATCCCCTATGGGAGGTCTACCTCGTCGAGGGAATCGAAGGGAATCGCTTCGCCCTCTTGACCAAGACCCACCAGGCGATGGTCGATGGAGTGACGGCCGTCGACATCGGCGAAGTCATCCTTGAGGAGACGGCCGAAGTGAGGGCAGCCCCGGCCACCACGTGGCGGCCCGCGCCTGGCCCGACCAATGTCGAACTGGTCGCCGGAGCAGTGGGCGACGCGGTCACGCACCCGACGTCACTGCTCGGCGTCGTTCGCGGCGGTGTCGGAACGGCGCGCCAGGCACTAGGAGACGTGGCGGCGACGGTTATGTCGGCCGTGCGCGGAAAGGAGGAGACCGCTTTGACCGTCGAGGTCGGCCAGCAGCGGCGGTTCGCGACCTTGGATCTGCGCCTGGATGAACTCAAGGAGGTCCGGCGACAGCGCGGCGGCACGATCAACGACGTTGCTCTCGCTGTCATCGCGGGCGGGCTGCGTGCGTGGCTGCTTGCCCGGGCAGAACCGGTGACTCACGAGACGGTGGTGCGGGCCCTGGTGCCCATGAGCGTGAAGGTGGGCGACGACCGGGAGGCGGCGAGTCTCGTGGAGGCGTTCCTCCTCGACCTTCCTGTGGGCGAGCCAGATCCGGTCATCCGCCTTCAGCGGATCGGCTTCGACACAGCGAGGTTCGAAGAGACGGCGCGACCGGTGGGGGCGCAGGCGATGGCCGCGCTCGTGGGCTTCGCACCTCCCACGCTGCACACGCTAGGAGCACGGGTGGGCGCATCCCTCTCGCAGCGCGCCTACAGCCTGTCGGTTACCAACGTGCCCGGTCCGCAGACGCCGCTCTTTGCTGGCGGCGCCCAGATGCTGGCGGCCTACCCGATCATCCCATTGACCCAGCGGCATGCGCTGAGCATCGGGTTGACGTCATACGATGGCCGGGTGTTCCTGGGGCTCAATGCAGATCGCGACGCACTTGCCGATCTCGACGTACTCGTGCAGTCGCTGCGCGATGCCCTCGCCGAGTTGCTCGACGCGGTGCGGCCTCGAGGGGCCCGGCTCGCCGTCGCAGGGGATGTGACGGACTAGCCCCATGCCCGCGATTCGACGAGGGCTTGTCCTCGGTGGTGGAGGGGTGCTGGGTGCTGCCTGGGCGGTCGGCGCCCTGCAGTCCATCCAGGAGGCCCGCGGCATCGACCCGCGGACCTTCGACGTCATCGCCGGCACGTCGGCCGGTTCCGTCCTGGGCGCCCTCATCGCGGCCGGCACCAGCGTCGATGCCTTGCGCGATCACCAGTTCGGCATCCCGGTCACCGAAGGCCCACTGGTGGGATACGCGTGGGACTACGAGACCGCGACGGGCGGCCCGAGACCGACCATGCCCAAGTTGCGCGGCCCCGGTTCGGTCCGCCTCATGGCATCTTCCCTGCGCCACGGCCTGCGCATGCCCCCCACGGCGGTGCTGTCGGCCTTCATGCCACTTGGCAGTGGATCACTCGAGCGCGTCGGTCACCTCATCGACGCGATCACACCCATGGACGAGTGGTCTCCCCACCCCAACCTGTGGATCGTCGCTCTGGACTATGAGTCCGGTCGGCGCGTGGTCTTCGGTCGCGACGATGCTCCGCGGGTGGGCCTTGCCGAGGCGGTGATGGCCTCGTGTGCGATCCCCGGCTGGTTCGAGCCGGTCACCATCGGCGACCGCACCTATATCGATGGGGGAGCGTGGTCGGCCACGTCAGCCGATGTCGTTGCCGGAGCCGACCTCGACGAGGTCTACGTCGTCGCCCCGATGGTGTCCTTCGAGGCCGACGAACCCGCCAATCTGCTGAGTCGGCTCGAACGCCGCTGGCGAGGCAGCGTCACGAGGCGGTGCCTGGCAGAGGTGACCGAACTCGAGGCGATCGGCACGCAGGTCACCGTCCTCGGCCCGGGGCCCGACGATCTCGAGGCCATGGGCGGCAACATCATGGACGGGCGACGCCGCCTGCGCGTGCTCGAAACGTCATTGATCACCAGTAGGGCCGCACTGCAGCGAGGGGGATCTGGCAGGCTAGCCGACGCGGGCTGACGGTCCTCAAAAGGAGGCGAGCATGGTGAGGCGTCATGCGAATGGCGATGATCCCTCGACATCGGACCCCTCTGCAGCCTTGACCGCGCTCGCTGACCTGGCGAGGGGGAGCGAACTCGTCGAGGAGGTCGACCCCCACTACTACTACCGGCACGTCCCGGTCGAGGACATCGCGGGGCGCACGCCGGAAGACCTCCTCGGCGCCATGGTCTCCCACATTGCCCTGGCGAGCGATCGCAGGCCCGGCACCGCCCGGGTGCATGTCTACACCCCGACCGTCGACAGCGATGGATGGTCGTGCGGCCGCACCGTGGTCGAGATCGTCACCGATGACATGCCATTCCTCGTCGACTCCGTGTCGAGCGAGCTCACGCGACTCGGGCGTGGCCCCCAGCTCGTCATTCACCCGGTGTTTCGTGTCCTACGCGACGACGAGGGGAGTCTGGTTTCCGTTGGCCCCGTTGATGCAGACGGAACAAAGGAATCCTGGATTCACATCGAGATCGATCGCGGCCCCGGTGATGCCACCCAGATTGAGTCGTCCATCCGCCGTGTCCTGGCCGACGTTCGATCTGCCGTCGACGATTGGCCGAGGATGCGCGAGACGGTGCTCGACCTTTCGAAGGACCTTGTCCAGAACCCCCCGGCATGGGTCCCCAAGGCAGAGGCCGATGAGTCGGCGGCGCTTCTTGGCTGGCTGGCAGACGACAACTTCACCTTCCTCGGCTACCGCGAGTACGACCTCGTGGAGAGCCCCAACGGCGACAGCCTGATCGCCGTCGAAGGCTCCGGCCTGGGCATCCTGCGGCCCACGACCGACGCGGCGCCGGTGCTCCATCACCTGACTCCAGAGGTCGCCGCGCACGCCCGCGAGCCTCGTGTGCTCCTGCTCACCACCGCCAACAGTCGATCAACGATTCATCGACCCGCCTACCTCGACTACATCGGCGTCAAGCGATTCGATGGCGCGGGCAAAGTTGTCGGCGAGCATCGATTCCTCGGACTCTTCGCCGGAAGCGCCTACTCCCACTCCGTGCACGAGATCCCCGTGCTGCGCGCAACCGCGCAGGCCGTGCTGGACATCCTCGGCTTCGACCCACGCTCCCACAGCGGCAAGGACGTGCTGCAATTCCTGGAGACCTACCCTCGTGACGAGCTCTTCCAGCTCGAGCCGGAGTCCTTGGCACGCGTCGCCCTGGCCGTGCATCAACTCGCTCAACGGCGCCAGACCCGCTTGTTTGTCCACCGCGATCCCTATGGTCGCTTTGTCTCGTGCCTGGTCTACCTCCCTCGCGATCGCTATACGACGGCGGTGCGATTGGAGATCCAGGAAATCCTTCGCCGGGCGTACGACGGCGCGACCGTCGATTACACCGCCCGTGTCAGCGAGTCGGTCCTGGCGCACCTGCACGTCGTCATCCATGCGGCCTCCGGTCACCTCATCGGCGACCCGGACATCCCGGTGGTCCAGGAGCAGATCTCCGCTGCGGTGAGGAGTTGGGAAGACTCGTTCCAGGATCTGCTTCGCGTCCGCGTCGGCGATGAGCGATCCCAGCGCCTCGAGGCCATCTACGCCGGCGGCTTCCCGCCGGCCTATCAGCAGGAGGTTCCACCCGAAGCGGCCGTGCGCGATGTGCTGCTGGCCGAGACTCTTGCGAGTGAATCCGACGTTCGATTGCGCTTCTACGCGCCGCAGGGCAGGGACTCTCGCGACCGACGACTGAAGATCATGCGGGAGGGCGGCCCCATCTCGCTGTCTCGCGTGCTGCCCGTCTTGAGCAGTCTCGGTGTGCTGATCGAAGACGAGCATCCGTATGAGCTCATCCGCCGGGATCGCCCGGCCCTCTACGTCTACGACCTGGGTTTCCGGCTGCCAGAGGGCGCCATCGACGATCACGAGCGGCTGCGCGAGCTCTTCGAGGATACGTTCCTCGCCCTGTGGGATGGCCGTTGCGAGTCGGATGCGCTCAACGCCCTGGTCGTGACAGCAGGGCTCGACTGGCGGCAGGTCGTCATCCTCCGCGCCTATGTGCGCTACCTGCAGCAGTCGGGCAACAGCCTCAGTCAGGAGTTCGTCGAGAGCGCCCTGAACGCCCACCAGGGCCTTGCTCGGCTCCTCATCGACTTCTTCGAAGCCCGTTTCGACCCGTCGTGCGAGGAGGGTCGCCGCAGTGCCCAAGAGGAGATTGCCGCGCGCATCCTGCAGTCGCTCGATGCCGTGTCGAGCCTCGACCAAGACCGGGTGTTGCGATCGATCTTCGGTGCTATGCGTGCCACGCTTCGCACCAGCGCCTATCGGCGAGACGAGGCCGGCCGGCACCTCGATCGCCTTTCCTTCAAGGTCAGTGCGCGAGACATCCCCGAACTGCCGCTGCCAAGGCCCTACGCCGAGATCTGGGTCTACTCACCGCGCGTGGAGGGCGTGCACCTGCGTTTCGGCAACGTCGCGCGCGGCGGCCTGAGATGGAGCGATCGCCGAGCGGACTTCCGCACCGAGGTGCTCGGGCTGGTCAAGGCGCAGGAGGTGAAGAACGCCGTCATCGTTCCGGTCGGGGCAAAGGGGGGCTTCGTCCCGAAGGTCCTCCCAGGCCCTGCGACCGATCGTGATGCCTGGCTAGCAGAGGGCCGCGGTGCCTACGCCACCTTCATTCGCGGACTGCTCGACATCACTGACAATCGCGTCGACGGACAGATCATTGCCCCGCGTGATGTCGTTCGCCACGATGGCGACGATCCCTACCTCGTGGTCGCGGCCGACAAGGGGACGGCGACCCTCTCCGATCTCGCCAATTCAGTGGCAGCCGAGTACTCCTTCTGGCTCGGCGATGCTTTTGCCTCGGGTGGCTCCGCGGGCTATGACCACAAGGCCATGGGCATTACCGCGCGCGGCGTCTGGCTGTCGGTGCAGCGACACTTCCGCGAGCTTGGGGTCGACACCCAGCATGACGACTTCAGCGTTGTAGGCATCGGCGACATGAGCGGCGATGTCTTCGGCAACGGCATGCTGCTGTCGGAGCACATCCGATTGCTGGCGGCCTTCGACCACCGTCACATCTTCTTGGATCCCGATCCGGACACCGCGGCGTCGTTCCGCGAGCGACGCCGGCTCTTCGATCTTCCGCGGTCCTCCTGGGAGGACTACGACCCCTCGCTCATCTCCGCCGGTGGCGGTGTCTACCCCAGGTCGGCCAAGTCCATTCCGATCACCCCGCAGGTCCGCGCTGCCCTCGACATCTCGGACGACGTGGACTCCATGACGCCGGCCGACCTCATCAACCGCATTCTCATCTCGCCTGCCGATCTCCTGTGGAATGGCGGCATCGGCACCTACGTCAAGGCGCAGATCGAGACCAACGCCTCCGTCGGAGACAAGGCCAACGATGCCGTGCGCGTCGATGGCCACTCCCTTAGATGCCGCGTGGTGGGCGAAGGCGGCAATCTCGGCCTTACGCAGTTGGGTCGAGTCGAGGCGGCTCGCCACGGCGTGCGACTCAACACCGACGCGATCGACAACTCAGCGGGGGTCGACACCTCTGACCATGAGGTGAACATCAAGATCCTGCTCGACAGTGCTGTGCGAGAGGGTGGCCTTTCCGAGGGCGACCGCGACCAGTTGCTCGCATCCATGACCGATGAGGTCGCCAACCTGGTCCTACGCGACAACTATGACCAAAACGTCCTACTCGGCAACGCCCGAGCGGGCGCTCCTGCCCTCATCTCCGTGCACCAGCGACTCATCGAGGATCTCGAGGCGCGAGGCGTGCTCAACCGCGCCCTGGAGTACCTGCCCGATGACGAGGAGCTCGTGACCCGCGCCGCAGCCGGCCAGGGCCTCACCTCGCCCGAACTCGCGGTGCTGGCCGCCCATTCCAAGATCGCGCTGACCGGCGACCTCACGGGAGCTGGGCTGGCAGACGACCCGTGGTTCGCCCGTCAATTGATCGACTACTTCCCGCGTGCCCTGAGAGAGAGGTTCGCCGACCGCATCGATCACCATCCGCTGCGCGAGGCGATCGTCACGACAGCCGTGGTCAACCAGATGATCAACTCAGGTGGCATCTCCGTCGTCTTCCGCGCCTGCGAGGAGACCGGCACCACCCCTCTCGAAGCAGTACGCGCTGCCGCTGCCGTGACGGCGATCTTCGACCTGCCGGACTTCTGGGAGCGCGTTGAAGCCCTCGATAACCGTGTCCCTACGTCGGGGCAGGATGCGCTCTATCTCCAGTCACGTCGTCTGCTCGATCGTGCAATGAGGTGGTTCCTGCAGACAAGGGGCGCCGGCATCGATGTCAGCCAGGAGGTGGATCGCTTCCGTCCGACCGTTCAGAAGCTCGCCCCGCTGGTGCCCGACGCACTCGTTGGAATAGAGCGCGAACGCATGGATGGCGTCGCCAGGGATCTGGGTGCCCTCGGGGCTCCAGCGGATCTCGCACTCCAGGCCGCGGCCATGCTGGAGGTGTTTGCGCTCCTCGACGTGATCCAAATCTCGGATAGGACGGGCCAGCCGGCAGAGGCCATCATGCCCCTGTATTTCGCGATCTCCGAGCGCTATGACGTCGACCAACTGCTGCGGCGAATCACCGCGCTGCCCCGAGGCGACAGATGGACGGCACTGGCCCGACAGGCCCTGCGCACCGACCTTTATGCCGCACTCGCCGGAATGACGCGAAGCATCGTCGAAGCGACGCCGAGCAGCGCTGATCCTATGGAGCGCATATCCACGTGGGAGTCGCGATACAGCCAGGGTCTTGCACGTGCCCAGTCCACGCTCGATCAGATCGCGGCGCAAGAGACCGGCGACCTGGCCACCATCTCCGTGGCGCTGCGCGTGCTTCGCAACCTCGTCGCCCAGGGTCAGGCGGGCTCCGAGTAGATTCTTGTCATGGCGTCCCTGGACGAGTCCACGATCCGGGACCTTCCCAAGGTGCTGCTGCATGACCATCTTGATGGCGGCTTGCGGCCCGAGACGGTGGCCGAACTCGCGGCCGAGACCGGATACGCCGATCTGCCGGCCGAGGAACCCCGCGAGCTTGCCCAGTGGTTCCGCGACGCTGGCAATTCCGGCTCCCTAGAGCGCTACCTCGAGCCTTTCCGTCACACGGTGGGCGTCATGCAGACGACGGATGCGCTGGCCCGAGTCGCCTCGGAGTGCGCGCAGGATCTTGCGACCGACGGCGTGGTCTATGCCGAGGTGCGGTTCGCGCCCGAACTCCACACTGAGCGTGGGCTGACGCGCGAGGAGGTGGTCGATGCCGTCTTGGCCGGATTCCGCGATGGCGAGGTGGCCTCCGGCGGTCGGATTCGCGTGGGCACGCTCCTCACCGCCATGCGCACATCAGCCCAGGGCCGACAGATCGCCGACCTCGTCGTCGAGTATCGCGACAGGGGAGTCGTCGGCTTCGACATCGCGGGCCGTGAAGCAGGGTTCCCACCGACCCGCCACCTGGATGCCTTCGAGTTCCTGCGTCGAGAGAATGCCCACTTCACCATCCACGCCGGCGAGGCCTTCGGGCTGCCGAGCATCTGGGAGGCCATCCAGTGGTGTGGCGCCGACCGACTCGGGCACGGCGTCCGCATAGTGGATGACATCGAGCGGCGTCCCGATGGCACCGTCGCCCTCGGTCCACTGGCCGCCTATGTGCGCGATAGGCGAATTCCCCTTGAGATGTGCCCGACGTCCAATGTCATGACGGGAGCCGCGGCCAGCATCGCGGAGCATCCGATCGGACTCCTGTCCGACCTGCGCTTCCGGGTGACGCTCAACACAGACAATCGACTGGTCAGCGATACGACCATGACTCGCGAGATGATGCAGGTGTGCGACGCCTTTGGCTGGGGGATCAATGACCTGCGTTGGCTCACCGTCAATGCAATGAAGAGTGCATTCATCCCCTTCGATGAACGTCTGGCCCTGATCGACGGGGTCATCAAACCGGCCTACGCGGCACACGCCGCCTAAACACGGGAGAGCGAGCATGAGCCTCATGGAGGAATTGAGCATCACCTCGCTGCGCGTCGAGGACCTGCGCGAGGGTCTGGGCCGCGTACGCGGCGTTATCGATCAGGCGGATTCTGTGCTCTCGGTTGCCGACGACGTGTTGGGCAAGGCTGACGACATCATCCTGCAGGCGACCGAAGCTCTCGAGGAGTCCAAGAGATGGGCTCCCCGAGTGGGCATCGTGCTCGGCGTTGTCGCGTTAGCGGCGGTGGGCACCGTCATCGTGCTTCGCATCCGCAAGCGCAAGCAGGACCACTAGTCGGGCAGGTGCAGGCGCCAGGTGGTCTCCTCTCCGACCCCCGATCGGTCAGGCACCGGTCGGGTACCAGACCGTCGTGGTGTCGACAAAGTGCCTGATGCGTCCGAGTCCGGGATCCTCCGTCCAATCGGGCTCTCGCTTCGGCGGATTCAAGACGCGCTTGACGTTGACGGCGGCGGACACCTGCATCTCGGTCGCCAAGGCATCGTCGTCGACTCCGGTGAGGTCGAGGCCCTGCACGTCGAGATGAGAGGCGAGCCACGGGCCGATCTCGGTCGGGCGCCCCGTCAGGATATTGACGACGCCACCGGGCAGGTCCGAGGTGGCCAGGACCTCCGCCAGTGCGATGGCCGGAAGCGGTCGATCCTGCGAGGCGACGACGACGCAGGCGTTGCCGCCCACGATGATCGGCGCGACGACGCTCACGAGGCCGAGGAGCGATGACCGCTGCGGCGCGATCGCGGCGACCACGCCCACGGGCTCCGGGAGCGAGACGTTGAGGTAGGGACCGGCGACCGGATTGATCGAGCCGAGCACCTGGGCGATTTTGTCGGACCAGCCGGCGTACCAGACCCAGCGATCGATCGCCGCATCCACGGCCGATGCGGCCTTTCGCCCAGGAAGCCCCTCGGCCTTGCCGAGTTCGTCCTCGAACGAGGCTCGACGTTGCTCGAGCAGGTCGGAGATGCTGAACAGCACCCGGCCGCGATCAACAGCGGTGGACTGCCACCATTCTGGCTGGGCGGCGCAGGCTGCGGAGACGGCATTGCGGACATCCTTGCGAGAGGCCAGGGAGGCGTTGGCGATAAAGCGGCCCTTGGCATCGGTGATCGCGTAGGTGCGGCCGCTCTCACCGCGGGGAAATGCTCCGTCGATATACAGCTTGTAGGTCTTGCGGACATCAGTGCGGCCATTCATCAGATCACGTCCGTCCTCAGGAAGGCCGCCAGGCCCTGGCGTCCACCCTCACGACCGAACCCGGACTCCTTGAAGCCGCCGACGGGGGAGGCCGGATCGACCACGTTGAAGGTGTTGGCCCACACGGTGCCCGCTCGTAATCGTGACGCCGTCCACAGGGCGCGCGCTCCCTCCCGCGTCCATACCCCCGCCGCAAGGCCGTAGGGACTGTCGTTGGCTATCTCGACAGCTTCGTTGGGCGCGTGGAACGTCAGTATGGACAGAAAGGGCCCGAAGATCTCCTCGCGAGCGATTCGGTGGGCCTGGGCAACGCCCGTGAAGATCGTGGGCGGATACCACCAGCCGCGATCGGGGATGCTGCACGGCGCTGACCAGCGCTCGGCATCCTCGGTGTCACCTGAGCGTACGAACTCGTCGATCCTGGCATGAAGTTCGGCGGAATTGATGGCTCCGATATCGGTGCTCTTGTCGAGTGGATCGCCGAGGTGCAGCGTCTGGAGTCGATCCTTGAGCCGTTCGAGCACGTCATCGTGAATGGAGTCCTGAAGCACGAGGCGCAAGTCAGCGAACGGAACGGGACCAGTGTTGACGAGGAGGCCGCCGACGATTGCTTCGACCGCTTCGTCGATGGGTGCGTCGTCGAAGACGATGTTGGCTACCGTGCCAGCGAGTTGGAGGGTGAGCCCTTTGCGAGTGCCCCCGATTGCGCGCTGAATGGACTCGCCCATCTGCGTCGACCCGGTGAACGCAATCGTGTCGATGTCGGGGTGCTCGACCAGGAGGCGGCCGGTCTGCTCGCCTCCAGTGACGATGTTGACGACTCCCGGGGGGAGTTCGGCCTGTTGGCAGATGTCTGCGAAGGCCAATGCTGTGAGCGGCGTGGTCTCGGCAGGCTTCAGCACGACCGTGTTGCCCGTCGCCAGCGCGGGCGCAATCTTGCCAGCGAGCGCCAGCAGCGGAGAGTTCCAGGGGATGATCACAGCCGCTACTGCGCAGGGACGCGGCTTAGCTCCGAAGCCCGCATGCTCGAGCTTGTCGGCCCAGCCTGCGTTGTAGAAGAAGTGCGCGGCCGCCAGGGGCACGTCGGCATCGAGCGATCCCCTGATCGGCTTTCCGTGATCGAGAGTCTCCAGCACGGCTAGTTCGCGTGAACGCTCCTGGATGATCCGGGCGAGCCGGTAGAGGTACTTGGCGCGCTCGGCGCCCGGCATGCGCGACCATGTCGCCTTGTAGGCGCTGCGAGCTGCCCTTACGGCTCGATCGACGTCCGCCGCGCCGGCCTCGCTGATGCTGGCGAGCACCTCCTCGGTGGCTGGATTGATCGTCTTGAACGACGCGCCGTCGATGGGATCGACGAAGTCTCCATCGATGAAGAGGCCGTAGTGCGGGGCGATGTCGACGTCTGCCCGTGACTGGGGATGAAGCGCGGCGATCACCCAGTCAGCGTATCCGGGGTGCGCGAGTACATGACCAGGTCGTGGTTGGCGCCGTCAGCACGACGCTGGGCTCCGCGAAGGACTCCTTCTCGCTGGAATCCGGCCCTCTCCAGCGAGCGCTGCTCGGCGATGTTGTCGACATCTGTCGATGCCTCGACCCGGTGGGCCGTCTGGAGCAGGTGTTCGCTGAGCATGCGCTGTGCCTCCGACCCGATGCCTTTCCCTCGGCATTCGGGAGCAAGGCCGATGCCCATGCTCCACGCTCGAGAGCCGCGCGTCGGACCGTAGAGCACGGCATGCCACGACATGGTGCCGACAATGTCGCCGTCGAGGATCACGGCAGCGCGATGCTGGTGGGGCTGCTCCTCGTCAGGAAGCCAGTCGTCGTCCCACGCGTCCCATTCGGATGACTCGTCGGGCCGCGCATCGTCGGGGGAGAGGTCGCGCACCTCGAGGCGCTTGCCGTGGATGCTCCCGACGAGATGCATCTCAGGGCAGACGTCGCAGGAACTCGCCCAGTAGGGCGCCCATGCGCTCGGCGGCGGAATTGCCCGCCACGATGACCTCTTCGTGACTCAGGGGTTCGCCCGTCATGCCGGCTGCCAGGTTGGTGACAAGGGAGATGCCGAGGATCTCCATGCCTGCCTCGCGCGCGGCGATGGCTTCCTGCACCGTCGACATGCCGACGAGGGTGCCACCCAGGGCGCGCACCATGTGGATCTCGGCGGGCGTTTCAAACTGCGGGCCGAGGAACTGCGCGTAAACACCCTCGTCCAGCGACGGGTCGATCGCCTTGACGATCGCGCGCAGGCGTGCGGAATACAGGTCGGTCATGTCGACGAAGGTCGCCCCACGCAGGGGCGTGACCCCAAAGAGGTTGAGGTGATCACGGATGAGGACCGGGGTGCCCGGGCTCCACGACGGATCCAGGCCGCCGCAACCGTTGGTCAGGACGAGGGTGCGGCACCCTGCTGCGGCCGCTGTGCGCACGGCATGCACGACGGCATCGATTCCCTGGCCCTCGTAGAGGTGCGTGCGGCCAAGGAAGACGAGAACGGGGCGGCCATCGGCGTCGACGCTGCGAATTCGCCCCGAGTGGCCCACCGCCGATTGCTCTGCGAATCCGGGGATGTCGGTGGCCGGGAACTCCGCGACCGTTGTGCCGAGGAGGTCAGCGGCCAAGCCCCAGCCCGAGCCGAGGATGACCGCAACGTCGTGAGCCGGGACTGCGGTGCGCTTGGCAATGGCGGCCGCGGCCGCGAGCGCGGCTTCCTGCGGGTCATCGCTCGGATCTGTCATGCGTCGACGCTACCAGCGGGGCGGGCTATTCGATGCCGGTGCAGGGGTGCTCGCGCAACTCGCGAACGTAGTTCTCCGGTGCTCCGCCGGCTTCGGCGGCGTCAGCGATGATCGACAGGTACAGGGCCGAGGGCAAGCCACCCTCGTAGGCGTCGAGCACGTAGAGCCACGCCAGCACGTTGCCATCCAGTGTCTGGATGCGCACGCGGATCTTGTGCCACAGGCCGAGCGAAATGCCCTCCCATGCGTCGAGCACCGCCTCGTCGAGCGGATGCATGTCGTAGAGGACGACGAAGACGGCGCTTCCGGCATCTTCGACGACGGTCGGCAGCGCGCCGTCCCAGCCGAGGTCCTCGCCACCGAAGGTGAGACGCCAGCCCTCGAGCCAGCCGGTGCCGGCCACCGGTGAGTGGGGGGCCCGCTCCGCCATCCGGTGGGGATCAAGGTTGGAGCCGTAGGCCGCGTAGAGCGACACGACGCCAGGGTACGGGCGCGAGGGCGTGCTGTGGGTCGTCCGACAAAATGTGGTGGTGACGTCGGTGGTGATCGTGGGGCAGGTCCCGGCGGCCATGAGGCGGCCCAGCTGCCGCGCCGGGCCGCATCGGCGAGCTCGGCATTGGCATCGCCGGCCAGGTCCCGCAAAGCCGGGCACTGAGCGTCGATCTCAGCGTGGTCAACGAGCGCATCCGCCGCCTCGCAGCGGCCCAGAGCGATGACATCGAGACGCGTCTTGCCGCCGAAGGAATCCGTCACCAGAAGGGCCGAGGGCGCCTGCTGTCGGCGCAGCGGGTCAGCGTCTCCACCGATGAGGGCTCCGTCGAGCTACCCGCCGACGTCGTTCGAATTGCGACCGGTTCGCGTTCGCGGCTGCTGCCCGAGTCGCCGCCGGATGATGAACGCATTCTCACCTGGCAGCAGCTCTACGACCTCGCCGAGGTGCCCCCGCGCCTCGTCGTCGGCTCCGGGGTTACCGGCGCGGAGTTTGCGTCCGCCTACGAGGCCCTGGGCTCGCAGGTCGTCCTGGTGTCTAGTCGCAACCACGTCCTGCTCGCCTTCGGCTCCGTCCCCAACACCGAGGACCTCGGGCTGGACGCCGCGGGCATTGCCACGGCCGAGCGGGGCTTGATCCAGGTGCATCGTGTCTGGCACACGTCGGCGCGTGGCGTCTATGCCGCAGGAGATTGCACGGATATCTTTCCGGCCGCTTCGGTTGCGGCGATGCAGGGACGCACAGCCATGTGGCACGCGCTAGGCGATGCCGTGCAATCCCTCGAACGCGTGTCGGTGTCGAGCACGGTATTCGCGACCGGAGATCGCAACGGTCGGGGCGACACAGGCGCAGGTGGACGCCGGCGAGGTGCGCGCGGACTCGATCATGCTTCCCCTCGCGACCAATGCGCGGGCGAAGATGCAGGAGTTGCGCCACGGATTTGTCAAGGTCTTCTGCCGCCTGACCTCGCGGATCGTGATCGGGGGAGTCATCGTCGCGCCGCGGGCGGACGAGCTCATTCATGCGCTCACGCTCGCCGTCGACACCAGGCTCACGGTCGATCAACTGGCGTCGACCTTCGCGGTCTATCTGAGCCTCAGCGGATCGATCGCCGAGGCGGCGCGTCGGCTGCACGTCAGCGACGAGGCCCAGGCTTCAGCTGAAGTCGCCGCCGCCGAAGTCTCCGCCGAAGTCTCCGCCGCCACCAAAGCTCCCGCCGCCGAAGTCTCCGCCGCCGAACCCGCCGCCGTCGGAGGCGCCCCCCGAGGGACCGGCCGTGGAGATGCCCGCGACCGGTGGCATGAAGGCGGTGGCCAGCATCGTGCCGACGAAGATCATCGGCAGGGCATCGGCAAACGAGGAGTAGTAGCCGCGCGCATAGGGCGCGTAGTCGGCTCCGGCACGCCAGTAGGGAACGCGCTGCCCACCCGCCATCACCACGCGGGGCTGCGGGGCGGCGCCGCTCTTCAAGGTGGCCGCGCACGTGGCGCAGACCGGGACCGGATGCGGTGCACCGCCGTCGGGGGCCCACATGACATCGGACTCGCTCGGGCCGTGGCGTGGATCCACGAAGCATGGGGGACGGCGCTGTGGAAGCGCACGACCATCGACCCGCGCCTGCACGCATGCGAGGGCGTAGCGGCCGGCCTCGAGTTCGGAGGTCGCAGTGGTGATGTCGGCATCGGTCCGGGCCCGCGATGAGGCATGGCTGGCACGGGAGTAGGCGTCGAGCGCCGTCTGCAGATCGGCGCGCCCGGTGTCGTCGAGGCGGGGGTCGGCAACATTGAAGGCAGCGAGCTGCTCGCCGAGCGACGTGACGTCCTCGTCGAGAGTGCTGCGAATGCTGACAAGTTGCTTGACGCGCGAGCGACGCGCTGCACGAATGCCGAAGAAGAGGAGAGCTCCGATCCCGCCAAGGATGACCACCAGGATGATCAGGCCGGTCCACGATGAACCGCCGCCCCCTGCTGACGAGTCGCCACCGCTCGACTGCCCCGAATCGTTGTACTGCGCATCGACTCCGGCGACGAAGGCCTCGAGCACAGCGAAGGGCCCGTTGGAGGCCTGCGACTGGAAGGCATCGTCGGCGACGGCGTTCACGGAACCGCTGGTCGCGCCTGCCCGGAAGGCATTGCCGGCGATTACGGCGTACACGCCCTCGCGGCCGACGGCATTACGCAGGTCGCGCAGGAGCGCGTCGGGGCCTCCGGCATCGGTGGCGGCGGCGCCAGGAAGCACCGCGACGTAGATGGGCAGACCCGTGGCGGCGATCTGGTCGCGCAGGTCGCTCGCCTGACCGGGGGTGAGGGCGTTCTCGGCTGAGGGGTCGTTGTAAACGGGGTCGTTGCGCAGGGCCGACGCCACGGCCTCGATCGAGGTGCGAGCGAGGGTCGCGGGAGCGGCGATTAGGGCCAGGGCCGCGAGGAGCACGCACAGGGCCGGGGCGAGGGAGCGGCGGTAGCGCATATCTCGACGGTACCCCGCTCGCGTCTGAGTCACCCCAGTGGTGGGCCAACGACCCGCTATCCCACCGTTGGGGTAACTCAGGTGGGGGGCTAGTCGGTGATCTCGCACAGGACGGTGCCGGTGGGCACCGTCTCCCCCACTGCTGCGTCGAGGCTGGTAATGGTGCCGGCCTTGTGCGCATTGAGCGGCTGCTCCATCTTCATAGCCTCAAGGACAACCACGAGGTCACCGGCGGCGACCTGCTGACCGTCCTTGACCGCGACCTTGACGATCGTGCCCTGCATGGGCGCAACTAAGGAGTCACCCGATGCGGCTGCACCCGCCCTGCGGCCGCGGCTACGTGAATTTGGCTTCGCTCGCGGGGCGGACGAACCGCGTGCTGACAGCCCGGACGGGAGGGTCACCTCGAGACGCTTGCCATCTACCTCCACCACGACCGTCTCGCGCTCCTGGGGATCGGTGGCGGCGTCCGCTGTGCCGGAGTAGGGCGGGATTGTGTTGTCGAACTCGGTTTCGATCCAGCGGGTGTGGATCTGGAATGGCTTGCCATCAGTGGGTGCGAACGCCGGATCGTCGACGACGGCACGATGGAAGGTCAGTGCGGTCGCGATGCCGTCGATCTGGAATTCCGCAAGCGCGCGGCGTGAGCGCTCCAGTGCCTCCTCGCGGTCGCGTCCGGTCACGATCAGCTTGGCCAGCAGCGAGTCGAAGCTGCCACCGATGACGTCGCCCTGACGGAATCCTGCATCGACGCGCACTCCCGGACCGGAGGGAGCCACCCAGGTCGTAAGCACGCCGGGCGCGGGAAGGAACCCTCGGCCCGGATCCTCGCCGTTGATGCGGAACTCGATGCTGTGGCCCCGCAGCACGGGATCGTCGTAGTCGATGACGCCACCGTCGGCGATGCGGAACTGCTCGCGTACGAGGTCGATGCCGGCGACCTCCTCGCTGACGGGGTGCTCGACCTGCAGGCGGGTGTTGACCTCGAGGAAGGAGATGGTGCCGTCGTCGCCAACCAGGAACTCGCAGGTGCCGGCGTTGTCGTAGCCCGCCTCGCGGATGATTGCCTTGGATGCGTGGTAGAGCTCGTCGAGCTGGTCCTGCGAGAGGTAGGGAGCAGGGGCTTCCTCGACCAGCTTCTGGTGACGACGCTGCAGGGAGCAGTCGCGCGTGGAGATGACGACGACGTTGCCGTGCTTGTCGGCGAGCACCTGTGTCTCGACGTGCCGAGGATTGTCGAGATAGCGCTCCACGAAGCATTGGCCACGGCCGAAGGCTGCCACCGCTTCACGCACCGCGGAGTCGTAGAGCTCGGGGATCTCTTCGAGGGTGCGCGCCACCTTGAGCCCGCGACCGCCGCCACCGAATGCCGCCTTGATCGCAACGGGTAGGCCGTGCTCCTGGGCGAAGGCGACCACCTCGTCGGCGCCGGAGACGGGATCAGGAGTGCCGGGGACCTGGGGTGCCCCGGCGCGAGCGGCAATGTGGCGAGCGGAAACCTTATCGCCCAGCGAACGGATCGCCGCCGGCGGCGGGCCGATCCACGTGAGGCCGGCGTCGATGACAGCCTGGGCAAAGTCGGCATTCTCCGACAGGAAGCCGTAGCCCGGATGCACCGCGTCGGCTCCGGATCGTGCGGCCGCGTCGAGGATCTTGGCGATGTCGAGGTAGGTCTCGGCCGCGGTCGAACCTCCCAGGGCGTAGGCCTCGTCGGCCGCCTGCACGTGGAGGGCATCGCGATCGGGATCGGCGTACACCGCCACGGACATCAGCCCGGCGTCGCGGCAGGCCCGGGCGACGCGGACGGCGATCTCGCCGCGATTGGCGATGAGGACCTTGCGCACGCGCGGCAGTCTAGGGAGGGCTGACACAGTGGTCGCATGAGGTCACCCGGGCAGACGCCCCCGCCCTTCATTCTGGCGTCTGCGTCCCCGGCGCGCCGGCGCCTTCTCGAGCAGGCCGGTCTCCGGCCGATGGTGCTGGTCAGCGGCGTGGACGAGGAGACCATCAAGGGGCGCATGAGTGACCGGCCGGTGCCCGATGTGGCGCTCGCCCTCGCCCGCGCTAAGGCGGAAGCGGTTCGGGGCCTTGCCCCCGACGACTCGCTCATCCTCGGGTGCGACTCCATCTTCGAGGTGGACGGCGTGCGGCTGGGCAAGCCCCCATCTGCGGATGAGGCGCTGCGGCGCTGGCAGATGATGCGGGGGCGCTCCGGCACGTTGCACACGGGTCACTGGCTCATTGATGCGGCGACTGGCTCAGGCGTCGGCGCCACCGTGTCGACTGTCGTGCGAATGGCCGACATCGACGACGCCGAGATCGCCGATTACATCGCGACGGGCGAACCTCTGCAGGTAGCGGGCGGATTCACCCTCGATGCCCTGGGTGCGCCCTACGTCGCGGGTGTCGATGGCGATCCGGGCAACGTCATCGGCGTCTCCCTGCCCGAGCTACGTCGACTTGCGACGCGGATCGGCAGGCGCTGGCCGGACGTCATGGGCTGGGGGTAGTCCGTGACCATCTACAGCAATCCGCTTCAGTTGACGGCCACGCTCAAGGCTCCGGCCGTCGACGGCTATGCGGCCTACAAGAAGAAGATGTACTTCGCCGGGTGATGCTCGGCGCCTAACTTCTTGGCTGTCCTGAAGGTGACCGACGTTGAAGCCCCCGTGCCTGCGGAATTCTGGGCGCGCACCTGTGCGGTGTAGCCCTTGGCTGCCTTGAGGCCCGTCCACTTCTTCGAGAAGGTGCCGGTGGAGGACGTAGCGGACTGCGAGCCCCACGCCGACCACTTGCCTCCCGCCACCTTGAGTCGCGTTTCGTATGCGGTTATGGCACCGCCGCCGTCAGTCGTGGGGGCTCGCCAGGTCAGGGTCACCGTTGAGGAGGTCGACCGGCCCACCTTCGCGCTGCGCACCTGGCCGGGGGCGGCGACCACCGGGGCGATCGTCTTGCAGCCATCCAAGCACGGGCTGCCTTCAGTATTCGGTGCTACCCCAGGGCTCTCTGCGGTGGTGGCGCCATAGGGCGTGCCGGTGAGGACCGTTTGGAAACTGGACGATGGAATCTTGCTGGTGCCCGTGGTGGTGACCGCGCGGCGGATGTAGATGCTGTCGCGGCTGAGGCCGTCGTTCACGTAGACCCACACGCCATCGGTTCCGACCATGGCAGACGGCACGCCCCCAGCCCCCTGTGACACGACGGTCACCGATGCCACGGAGTAGGGGCCGGTGACCGAGGGAGCGGTGAAGGACACAACATTGGAACCCATCGAAACGTACAGAACCCACTCCGTGCCGTTGAAGAAGATGTCGGGATCGGACGCCATGCCATGGACGCCCGCGATGTCGAGAGGAACGTCGACCGCCGTTCCGTACTCCACGAAGCTGCTGCCATTGCTGTCGACGACCTCGGTGCCCAACTTCACGGGTATCGACGTCTTTCCCTCGACCTCCTGCATCGAAGGCACATAGACGACGATGAGTCGCCCATCGGTGAGTTGCCCCGCGAATGCGGGATCGCGGGCCAGCGACGGGCTTCCGTCGGTCCTGCTAACACTGAAGGAGTCAGCTGTCACCTGGCCGGTTGTCACATCAATGCGAGACAGTCCCGCGCCGATGACATAGATGGTGTTCTCGCGTCGGATGACATCAGGGACCGAACCGCGGTAGCCCTGCCATCCGCTGACGTCCGTCCAGTTGGCGCCGTTACTGGATTCCGCAATGCGGATGGTGTGGTTGGTCGGGTCTTCGCAATTGCTTGTCGTGGAGCAGGTATGGAAGGCCATGAGGTAGGGCTTTGTCGGTGGGGACACAGTGAACCCAGAGAGGGGTGGCGCTTCAGGGTCATAACCGATGGCGGCGGCTGATCCGGCAGTGACGAGACTGGTTGCGGAGAGCACGCAGGCCCCCAGTAGGGCAAGAGACAGGCGGGCCAAAGTTGGGGTCATGACTAGGTTCAGCACGATTCCTGCCGGGATTCCCGGGGAAGAGATGAAGTGCCCCTGGGGCTCTTGCCCAGGCCTCGTGTCCTGGGCCTAGTGAGGCAGGGCGCAGGCGCGCCAGGCGCCCGGCCCCGGCGATAGGGGGGGACGGGTCTGCCGCGAGGGCAGAGACCACAGGCTGCGCTGGCGCCGTGCAATCTTGGCCCGCGCCTCGCGCATGACCGCCAGGGCAGCGACGACGGCCGCTACCTCTGCGTCGGTGGCGTTTCCGCGGACGACGACAGGCTCGTCGCTCACAGTGGAATGTTTCCGTGCTTCTTCGGCGGCCGGCTCGCACGCTTGGTGCGCAGGGCGCGCAGCGCGCGCACGACCATGGGCCTGGTCTCTTGCGGGAGGATGACGCGGTCGATGTATCCGCGCTCCGCCGCGATGTAGGGGTTGGCGAGGGTCGCTTCATATTCCTCGATAAGCCGTGCACGCTCGGCCGCAGGGTCGGCGGCGTTTGCGATCTCGTTGCGATAGAGGAT
>Ga0194116_10001868_pt1 | contig 28722 bp, 23 predicted proteins | sample TA2MahsurfametaG_4_FD_148617 | JGI IMG/M metagenome (GOLD analysis project Ga0194116, IMG submission 148617) | Freshwater microbial communities from Lake Tanganyika, Tanzania - TA2015008 Mahale S9 surface | ecosystem: Environmental > Aquatic > Freshwater > Lake | place: Tanzania: Lake...
GGGTTTGGGGATTGGGGATGGGGGATTGGGGATGGGGGATTGGGGATTGGGCCCAACCCCCAATCCCCAATCCCCAATCCCCAATCCCCAATCCCCAATCCCCAAAATCAATTTATACTTTAAAATTAATTGATAATTAAATTTTAACGATAATTGTGTTTTTTATAAAATTACTTGAAAATAAAATTTTAAATTTTAAAACAATTAATTTTTTAAAATTATACAAAAAATGACCGAAATTGATCCTATTGAAATGGATAATAATAAAGAGGACAAACTAAACCGTTTCAGTTCAAATACTAATTCAAATAAAATATCAAGTATACAAAATAATCAAAATCCAACAAATTTTAAGAGTATAATAAACTTTAAAAACAATCTAAACACCTATAATACTAATGAAAATGCTAATAATATAATTGAACAAAACGCGCATAATTTAATAGAAGAGATGAAGCAAAAACCTTTTTATGATAATAATCAGAATATGAATATACACAACCCATACGAATATGAAGATAATTTTCAAGGAATTGATAATAATAATTTTGTGCAGAATTTATCTGAATATAATTTATCTCAATATAATTCTTTTAAGCCAAGAGAACAAGCAAATAATATTTATACTCATGGTGGAAATCAATTTGCAAAGACAATAGTGCATTTAGATGATGAAGACATAAAAAAGAAAAATAATCAGATTCATTATTTTAATGAAGAAAACCTTAATGTTAATAATTTCAACAATAATCCGCTAAATCAAAATAGGAAAATGAATTTGTATCAAAAAGTTAATAACGGATTCGAAATGAATAATTTAGTCATGTTTTTTTTTATTAATCCTTTATCTGGAATACAAACAGGATTAAATATTCTAAATATGGGAGTTAAAAAAGTTGAGTTTAATGATCCACATGGAATGGTTTTTATATATAATATGAAAGATCCTGTGAACTTAGAGATAGGGATACAGAGCCTGTTAACTGAATTTGAAAAAGGTAAATTAAATAATGCAATAAATACAAAAGATTTTTTAAAATACTATGAACCTAAAATAAGAAACATTTTTTTACTTCAATGAACATTTTTTAATTTTTTAGTAAGCATGATAAAAATAATTATCGGAGGTGGAGATTCTTCTGCTATTGAGCTTATAAATATCCTTGAAGTCAATAAAATTGATTTTAAACGATGCCAATTCGGCCTCTTGCCCTTGGGTATAAATAACGATTTATCATTGGCTTTGAGATGGGGAAGTAATAAAAACATAAAAATTTATTTTTGTTTAATTAAATTTAATATTTTTCTTAAAGGTATTTACGATGGATCATCTGATATGGCCAAATTTAAACTAATAGTAAAAGAACTTTTTGAAGCTGCTTCAATTACAATTGATATATGGGAAATTGTTGTACGAGTAGAGGAAGATTCTGGAGAAATAATTGAAATGAAAAACTCTCAAAAAGTAACTTTATCAGAAAGTATAGATGGAAAAAATAAAAAATGCTTGGAATTGCGAAAATATTTTATAAACTATTTTTCTCTAGGTGTAGATGCACGAATTGGTTATGGAGCAAAAAAACATATTTCTAAATACCGATGCTGTAATTTTTTAAGATATTTATGGGAAGGCTGTAAAAAGAAATGTTGTCGAAAAACAATGAGATTGAATGAAATAATTGATTCTTTTATAGTGTTGAATAAAGAAGATATAGGAGACATTATGGAAGAATCAGTGGAAAGTATGAATACTACTATGTGTGAAAATATTTCAAATAGAAATTTCCTTTTTAAAACAATTGATAAGAATAAAATATTAATAAATCCACCTAATATGAATGACCCAAGTGATAACCATGTATTTTTAGAAGAAAATAAACTAAACGAAAATCTCCAAAAAGTTAAATTTGATTGTAAAATAAAAATTTAAATAAGATAGGTAAAAATATAATTCTAAAAGGAAATCCTGTTTCTTTAGTTGTGCAGAATATTAATGTTTTTAATGGTAGTGAAAATTTGTGGAAAAACATAGGAGAAAAATTCGGATTGGAATCTTATGAAGAGACAATGAAAGAAAAAAATTATAAAAAAGATGCTGTATTAAAGCTCAAAGAGGAGATGTTTTTTACAGAAGTTTTCAAAACTTCTGATCAAAAATTTGATGATAAAAAATTAGAATATTTCACTTTTGATTCTGAATGGAAAATTGGAAATCCTAATAATGCTTATAAGATTTATCATGGGAGTGGTCCATGTGTAATTAATTTTAGAGAAACACCTGCAAAAGTAATAAATAAATCATTAGATAATAATTGTTTAAATTATATTATATTTATAAAGTGAAATTTTAAATTAGATTGCTAATGATAAATTCAATCGAGTCTACCTGAATATAGATGGAAAATATTATCACATAGTTAAACCAAGAGAAATTAGAGTGAGAAGTGCTAAAAAAATAAATGATGGAAAATTGAAATTTTTACAAAAATCTTAATTAATAATATAATTAGAATTTTTTAATTTATAATAAAGTATAAAATCTGAAATTGATTTATCTAATCGTTTTTTCTTTAATAAAATAAAGAAATTATTACTTTAATAATTTAATATTTTCAATTATGATAGAATTTCATAACTAAGTAAAAATTTATCGTGAATTTCAAGAAAATAAAATTCTTTGCAATTTCAATAAACAGAATATGTTTATCTGATTCAATAATTCTTTAAATACAAAATCCATCTTATACTGAAGATAAATTCTATTGAATTTTTCATTATATAACACAATTTTAATTAATATAAAATATCGTTAAATAAAATTTTTCATTTTTAAATAAAAATTTAACTAAAATCAATAACTTTAAAATGTCTATTTCTTAGTGAATAAGCTTTTTTTATTTAAATTTAAAGTAAAATTTTAAATATTATATTATATTAAAAAAATTTATAAAATAAATGTACAACGAAATTCAAATCATTCCCCAATACAAACCAATTTGCATAAGAGGAGCAGGAGCATTTGGATATGTAATGGAGGCTTTAGATGTGAATTCCGGTAGTCGGGTTGCAATCAAGAGGACTCATAAAGTAGGGAAGAAATTAAGTAGAGAATTTCAAGTTTTAGATCAATTGAATAATTGTGAAAATGTCGTTAAAATGCTTTCTACTTTCTACACTGTAAATGATGACGGAAGAATAGTCCAAAATGTCGTTTTTGAGTATGTTGAAAGTACGATAAGCTTCTTAATATGTTTAATTTTTTTAAATTTTTTAAATTTCAATTTAAAAATTACTCAACTGAAAAATATTAAAATGGTTTTTTTCTCCTAATAAAATTGATTAACAATAAATTTTCTAATAAATCATTTATATATATTGTTCTATAAACTATTACAAATAAAAATATTTCAATATTAAAAATAATTTTGAATGAAATATTTCTAGAAAAAATTTATTAGATTAATCATTATTTGATAAAAATATAAAATTTTAGAGAGCTTGGAAAATCTTATACAAGAAAGCAAACAAGAAAGACAATTTCTTAACATATCAGAAATAAAATCGATAATGTTTCAAATTTTCTCAGGTTTGAAATATTGTCATGGAAAAAGTAAGAAATTTATAAGTTAAAATATTAAATAATTAAATTTTTACTTTTTATATCTCAGATTAAATTCATTATATTGAAATAATAACAATTGTAGATATTTACCATCGAGATCTAAAACCTGAGAACATTTTATATACAAAAGATAAAATAATCAAAATCTGTGACTTTGGAAGCTCAAAACAAATTCTCCCTGGAGAAAAATCAACCCCTTACATTGTTTCAAGATATTATCGTTCTCCTGAATTACTTTTGGGTTGCAATAATTACAATTACAGCATAGATATTTTTGCTGTAGGATGCATTATGGCAGAGTTATTTACAATGAATCCTCTATTTGCAGGGAAAACGGAAGGTTTGCAGATCTTTGAGCATATATGCTTATTGGGAAAACCAGAAAAGAAATATTTTGATAAGTTTCAGTTAACTCCTGACATTAAAAATTTTTTTTTGAATTTTGAAGATGTAAGAAAATATGATTTGAGAACAATAATAAATGGAAACGGACTTTATTTAAAGCAAGATATTGATTTAGCTAATGATTTGATTGAAAAATGCCTCTTATGGGATTGGGATTCCAGAATTACTTCGGCTGAGGCATTGAAACATCCTTTTTTTAATAGTTTAAGAGATGAAATATAACTTATTTCATTTACTTTATCATATAATTCAATTTTAAATCATATTTTATACATAATTTATTTTAATATACATAATAGACATTAAATTTTTCTATATAAATCCAACTCATCTTAAATATATTTCTAATCTTTCAAATTAAAATCATGGATTAATAAAATTTATATTTTATAGTTAATATATATTGTTTTAAATTGTTGTTGTTGAATGAATATAATTTATAATTAAAATTTCATTTGAAATTATATTTATAAAAAATTTAAAAATCTTCCGAAAATTTTATTTAACTATTCTATTACTATAAAGTAATTGACATTTATTTTATATAATTAGCAATTTAAAATATAAAAAATTATAAAATTGAGCACTTTTTTTTCTTTTTGCCATGAGCATGATGTTCTCCAATATCCTGATTTATCTGCTTCTCACATTCATTACTTTTATTTAAATTCGTATTTTGAATATTTTTAATAAAATCTGTATTCTTTTTCAATGTAGAATCTTTGATTCTTGATAATATTAAGTAAATTAGATGAAAATTTAATTATAGAAAATTTTCAATAAAAATTAATTTTACAGAACTGGATTATTTATTTGATTATTATTATTCAAAGCTGCTTGATTTTTAGCAATATAAGTATTCTTAATGTCGTTTTTACAGTAATCCTCATTAGTCATATTTACTAATGTATTTATATTTGCTATATTTGTTTTAATTCTTTCATTAATATTTGGCTGAGTATTCAAGTTTAAATTCGAATTTCCAATAGTGTTATTTTGGAATTTAATTTTGTTGTTAAAATTATCATCTGTTTCGATAAATCTATGATTGTTGTTTTCTTCTAAATTCATTGTTGTTTTTAATTTTACATTAGAATTTTCGTTTTGATTTGTAGGTAAATAAATACTAAAATTAAATTTGAAATTATATTTTTAATTAAAAACTTGAAGTTTGTAAGCCTGTTAAATAAGATTACTTCTTATTTTCGTTCGGATTTAATAAATTTTCTTTATTTTCATATAAGTTTTCTTTATTATTTTTAATTAAAGAATTCAAATTTTCATTGCTAACATAGCCCATATTATTGAAATGAGGATTAGTTTGATTTACTTGTAAAGATAAATTAATGTTATTACTCAAATTGTTTTTGCTATTATGAACTAATATTTTTGAGATTAAAAAGAAAATAAAAAGAAAAATACTTTAAATAAAAAACAAAGGAAAAATCATTAATTTTCTTCAAAAATATTTATTAATAATTACTAGTCATTTACTTTTACTTTCAGTTGAAGACTTTTTAATCCAATCGAAAAGAAAATCATTTTTATCATTGTTTTTTTCTAAAACTTTCTTAAAAAGATCTCTAAGGTAATTATAATCTGGATCTTCTTCAAATCCCAAATTTTTAGTATAATTAATATATTCGCAAAATTGGGCTAAAAATTATGATAAATAATAATAATGGAAAAAGATTATATCAAATTAATTTTATAAATTAATTTATTATATTAAATAAAAGCTATATGAATTTTTAAAGAAAAAATAAGCAAAATACAAGGAAATCCTTGACATAATTCTTCAGAAGTTGTATTTTTCTTCTTTTCATAAATCTTTTTATATCTATCTTCTCTCTTATCTACTTTCAGCCCTTGCCAAGGCAAGCTTCCTCTCAAAAAATACATCAGAACATAACCTATAGCTTCCAAATCATCTCTTCTTGATTGTTCTAAAAATAATAAATTAATCTTAAAAAAAAATTAAATATATAATTAGAGCATATACTCAATTCTAAAAATTATTTATTTTGATTTTATAATTTTTACCACATCCTTTCAAAGCATTTATTGAAGCATATCTGGCTGTCCCAGTTAATTTTTTATTATTCATAAATTTGATGTGCTGTAATGTTCTACTACTTCTAAATTTTTTCGCTAGCCCAAAATCTATTAAATACAAAACATCTTTATTTTCATCTAACCCCATAACAAAATTATCAGGCTTGATATCTCTATGAATAATGTGTTTTTGATGAATATATTCTATTCTTGTTAACTTTTATTAAATAAAAAATACCATTTGATCAGCTATAATACAAACAGTTTTAACGCTGAATTTACATCCACATTCTTGGAATAGATCTTCTAATGATTTAAAAAGGAGTTCCATTACAAGAATATTGTAATCACCAGAAAAACCGTAGCTTTTGACAACTGGAATACCATCTAAATTTGTATAAAAAATTTGAAATCTAAATTCGAAGAAATATATATTCTTAAAGTAAGTTTTTACAGCCTTTTAAGTAGCAAAGTACATAAGCTTCCGACTCTAATAAGTTTTGCCCTGCTGATTTGGTTTCCTAAATTTAAAAATAAATCGAAGAACAAAATGGAATAAATTGATAATTTATTTGAATTTTTTTTAGAATTTTATTATTTACTCGTTATTTATTTATAATAGAAGGAAGAAAACAATTTTCTATTAGAAATAATTTTAATTTTAAAAAAGTAGTGATCGTTAAAATTTTAAACAAATGTTTTTAAAAATTATATATTAATCTCCTCTTATAAAATGTAGTGAAAAATTTTTAAATTCTATTTAATTTATAAAATGAAAAATTTTTTTATTTCTATTACAAGTTTCAATGCAAATTTTTCGTTAGTATATATGTTTATCGCACTATAAATTTTTCCAAAAGAACCTTCTCCTATCTTTTTTTCAGGCTTGTATTTACCAAAATAAATCTTGTTTTCTATATCATTTTCATTGCTCATTTATCTGATAAAAAAAGTTTATTCTTTTTTAATTTTTTATTATATTATAGAAGTTTAATAAAATTTTAAGCTAAAATTGTTACTTAAATAAATTAATTTTTATGGAATATAAAAACCTTTATCCTAATAAAATAAACTTCTTAATATCAAACGCTGATAGTAATAATTTATCAAATAATGATTATTCTTTTTGTATTAATTTAATTAATTAATTATTACATTTAAATCATTTATTAACTAAAGATTTGTTAATATAACCTCATGAAATTTTGTATCTTTAATTAAAATAATATAATTAACTTATAAAACTAACATAATCATTTCAAGTCTGTATTTTTTCAAATTTTTTTATTTTATATAAGGATTATTTTTATATAGGATCTGCAAAAACGAAAAAAATTCCATCTATTTGATTTAGTCAGGTAAAAAAGAGAGTTTTTTTGTAAATTTATAAAAAATATGCATTTTTAAGATTTTCTTAAATGCTAAACTAAAATTTAGAAATAATAATTAATGTTCTAAAAAGATTAAATCGCGATTCATAGGCGATTTGAAGTCAAAAAATAGTTAAGACATTATTTGGTAAAAATTTTGATTTATTGATTGAATTTTTCCTCTTTCGATAAGTTCCTCAATAATATACTTTATAAAATCATTCATAAAGAAATTATTATGCAAACTGGATACTCTATCGCATATATCTGCATAATTAAGTCCTTCTGGATTCATCCTTAGCATTTTCATAATTTCATTGTTAATTTCATCATCAACTTTCAATTCCACTGATTGCTCGTTATCTATCAGCTTTCCCATAGAATTTTCTTCTATGATAGTGAGTGATTCAATTAAAAATTTATTTTGATCATAAATATTATTATTCCTGCAAAAGTCATTCATCATAGTGGAGAAATGCGGATTAGAGATAAGTGATTGTAATTTAATTATAATATAATTATTTTCAGGATAAATTTCATCACTGAATTTATATTTTTTGAAAAAAGCTAATATTCTATTTGCGAAGTGTTTTTTCTTAAAATAGAAAATTTTATTATTTTCATATTTTGAGTTCGAATTATTATAAATATTTTTATATGCAATTTTATCATTTGAAAATGTATAGTTACTAGATAAATTATTTAAATCATTTTTAATTTCGTCTTCATTCAAAGCTCCTAAAACATCTAATAACTTGCTATTCTTTAAAGTATTTTGATTTATTTTTAAGGATTTATGAAAAATCAACTCATGTTTCCAGTTTCTGATAACTTCAACATATTCCAAATTAATTTCAAATGTATCTTTATAGTTATCTAAAGAACCAAGTATGCGAATTAGAGTTCCAACAGTCTATAAACAATTAATCAAATTATAAAATTTTTAACGTAAAAAAATTAAAAAGCCAACTTATAATAGTTTTTACAATTTCATCTCTGATCTTATTGAATGTATTTTCTATTTTAGATTTCCAAATGAAAACTTCAATTACTCCAGTGGTATCATCTATTAATAATTTAATTCTTAAATTATTTTTTTCTATATTCCCATAAATTCTCTTATCGATAACAATACCTTGTATTTCAACTTTTGAGAATATAAGATTATTATATACAATTAATTTTCGATATTTTGCTTCATTATCTTTATTGTTTTCAATCAATTCATATTTTTTTCCAAGTGATTTTTTAATAATGTTTTCACTATTTTCTTCTAATTTTTTATTGTTTACTAAATTTATTTGTTGAGAATATTCTAATAAATCATTAACTTTATCATTTGTCATTTGATCTATATAATTATCTTCTTCTGTTGATGTCTTTTCAATGTTATTTATTTTATTTTTTTCTTTATTTATTTCGGGACTAGTAAAATTTTTATTTTCTAAATCACATTTTTGAGATTTATCAATACAATCTTTAAGTGGACTTTTATTATTTAAATTATTGTTGTTATTTTTAATAACAGATGGTGATTTTGTGAGATCATCCGCAATATTATTTTCAATTAATGCAAAGTCTTCTTGCAAATAATAATTTATATTATTGAATTCTGAGTATTTAATTGACTGTAATATTTGTGATATATAAAATTTTGTATAAACTCTCATTAAACTAAAGTCCATTTATAAAAATTTAATTATTTGCATTTGGGAGTTAAAATATTTGGAAGCTTCAACAAGTCCATTAATATAATGCAATTTTGTATTAACAATTATAATTTATTCAAAATTTAAGAAAACTTGAATAATAAATTCTTTAGTTTTTGAACCAAAAGATAAAATATTTTATCAATTCTATGTAAATGATTTTTTTGACTTTAGTCTAATATTTAGATCGAATTATTTTAAAATAGATTTTTGAATTATAATTTTATTTAGTTATTTTTAATAACTTCAATTAATTTTTTATTTACTACTAAATATTTAAAATATTATATTTAGATCTAATTTATTAATTGAATTAAAACAATTATCTTCACATAAATTCAATAATTGCTTAATGTTTCTCAATTAAAATTGATTAATAAGGGTAAGAGAATTTTTCTCCGGCAAATCTGCATTTTGATCCCAATTCTTCTTCTATTCTAAGTAATTGATTATATTTAGAGAGTCTTTCAGATCTGCAAGGAGCTCCAGTTTTGATTTGTCCTGTTCCTAATCCAACAACCAAATCAGCGATGAAATTGTCTTCAGTTTCACCAGATCTATGAGAAACCATAACTCCCCATCCATTTTCTCTGGCCATTTTATAGGCTTCAATTGATTCTGTTACAGAGCCAATTTGATTGACTTTGAGTAAAAGTGCATTGCAAAGTTTCTTTTCAATTCCAATTTTTACTCTTGTAGGATTGGTAACTAATAAATCATCACCTACAATTTGGAAGCTCTTGCTATTTACTTCAGTAAATTTTGCATAACTGTCAAAATCGGTTTGATCAAAAGGATCTTCAATAGTAGCAACATTATAAGCTTTTGCCCATTTAGCATACATTTCGCATAATTCATCACCAGAGACTATTTGCTGTTGATCTTTGTTTTTAAAAAGCAAGTTATATTTTTTAGAGTCTTCAACATAAAATTCTGAAGCTGCGCAATCCATTCCAAGAACAACTTTATCATTATGACCTGATTTTTTCAAAGCACTTTGTAATAAATCGAAAACTTCTTCAGCATTTGATACATCAGGAGCGAATCCTCCTTCATCTCCAACATTTGTTGCATTTAAGCCATATTTTTCCAAAATAACTTTTTTAAGGACTTGATAAACTTCAGCTCCAATTTGCATTGCTTCTCTAAAGGATTTCGCTCCAGTTGGTAAAATCATAAATTCTTGGAAAGAAAGTTGATTTCCTGCATGTGAACCACCATTGATAACATTGAAAGATGGAACTGGCATAGTAAATTCAGAAGTGGAATTTCCTGCTAGTTTTGCAATATAAGCATATAAAGGTAATCCACTTTTATGAGCACCTGCTCTACAAACTGCAAGTGAAACAGCAAGAATAGCATTGGCACCTAGTTTTGATTTACACCAGCCCCATTCGTTTTTAGTTCCGTCAAGAGTTTCAACCATTAATTTATCAATATATTCTTGTTGGGTGCAGTCTTGTCCAATGAGCTTTTCAGCAAGAATTGTGTTAACGTTTTCGCAAGCTTTTAATACACCTTTTCCTAAATATCTAGTTTTATCACCATCACGGAGTTCCAAAGCTTCATAAATACCTGTTGAAGCACCTGATGGGACAGCAGCTCTAATTTTTATTAAATTTTAAGAAAATTTTTTAAATAAATAAAGTTAAAATCTTTAAATTAATTAAATATAATATTCGGATATTTAAATAATAACACTTTTATTCAAGATTTACAAATCATAAAAATTGAAAAAATTTTAGAAAATTAAATTCAGTTAAAGATGAAAATAAAATTGCTTAAAATAATAAGTAAAAAAATTTTCTTTCATTTTTAAAAAAATTAAAATAAATTCTAGAAAATTAAATCGAGAAAGGAACCAACAAACATTAATCGTTAATTTTTTAGTATAAAATATCTATTTCATATATTTCAAAAATCTTGAAGGTAATTGAAAAATATATTCAAAAGAAAGAAAATGATTTATAAAGATATAAATTGATCAAAAGAGAAATTGAATTTTTCAAAAATTATAAAAGACTTCAGCATTAAATAAATATACACAAAAATTAAATATTAAAAATTTTTCTTTTCAAAATATAAATATAATATTCATTCTAATTTTTTAATAATTACCTATGAACTGATCCATCGTCTAAAGTTAAATCAACTTCGATAGTGGGGTTACCTCTGCTGTCGAGAATTTCTCTTGCTTTAATTCCTTTGATCATTTTATTTATAATTTTATTAAATAATTTCCTTTAAATATAGTTGGGAGTTGAATTTATTTATTATTCATTTATTACAAACAAAACAAATTTCTGAGTTTTGATTTTTTTTAAATTTGAAGTTTATTGAAAAAACTTAAGAAATAAAAATTAAATTTTAAAAAAAAATTTTAAGATTTTCTATTATGCAATTTAAAAATCATTTCTTTGAAAGATTTTTCGTATGAATTATAATTATTTGATGAGTTCATTTTAATAAACTTTTAAGTTGAAAGAAGGAGTAAATTTTAATATTTCAGATATTCATATTTAAAAAATTATATCTAATAATAAATATTATTAATTCTCTTGTTTCTAAATTTTAAATGTATCTTTTTTATAACTAGGATGATAGGGATTTGATAAATTTTTATTTAATTAACTAAAATTACTAATTCTATTTTAAGTAAAATATATCATTTTTTATTTAAAAATTAGAATTTAAGAGATAAGGAAACCTTATTTGTATAAAACCCTATATGAATAATTGTATTTTTTTAAATATCTTTATATAAAATGTTGAAATGAGTGACTCTTATTTTTAAGAAGCTTTTTCTTTACTCTACTTCATGTTTTTCTTTCCAAATATACTAAGAAATTTTTTAAAAAATTTTTATGTGTATATCTTTTTTAATATGTTTATATATTTTAGCAAATAATTGTTTCATTTATCGATATAAAAAATGACCTATGAGCCTTAATTATCTGCTATTTGTAATATTTTATCTGAGTAAATGAAAATAATCCCAACTAAAATCATTAAAAATCCCTCATTGATGAAATAAATTTAGGAAAAAAAATATGCTTTTAAAATTTCCAAGAGGGAAGTTAAATAAAACATTAATCCTTTTTAATTATATATTCTAATAACAATTTTTAAATATTATTTAGACTCAATCTAATAATTTAAGAATAAATTATAAAAAAATAAAGCTGATACTTTTAAAAATTAGAGATTAAACATAAATTCCAAAAGGTAATGCCAATTTATTATACTTTCCTAAAATTAATATCTACTTTTTCGCAAATTAATATTAGGTTTAATATTTATTTTTGGATGGTTAAAAATTATGAATATTAATATTAAAGCATTGAAAATATATTAATAAATTTTTTTATTTATAATCATTTGTAGAATTATGTAAAAATATAAATAATTAATAATGAAAAAAAAGAATTTTTGATTTAATTTTTTTTCCAAATATAAACAGGATTATTTTTTCTCCTTTTAAATATTGCATCTTTTATTTCATTTTTTTGATTCCTATTTCCATTATATGGATCAAAGCTATGTTTGCTATATGAATTCTCAAAATTCAGATTTGACATCTTATTCATGATTGAATTAAATCCTGAAATGTTATATTCATCAATTGGATTTGCGGTTTTCGGCTCTTGTTCTTCCGATATTTTAATTTTTTCATGAAAGTCGGTTTTAAGGTTCGATTTTTGATATTCTTTATATGAATTTTTATCCTTGTTTCCTCTATCAACAGAACATTTTTGAAGCGTCAATTGCAATTTTATTTTAGGAGTATCTTGAAGATTTCTTGTATTAATTTTAAAGTTATCATTCTTTTTCTTTAAGCCAGAATTTACATTTGATTTTATTACATGATCTGTATGAATTTTACTATTAAATTTAGTCACTTTATCATTTAAATTAATGCCTGTGTTCTTTATGAAAATATTTTCTAAAGTATTACATTTGTCACTTATACCTATTCCATTCAAATCAGTAGTCGGATTAGTTTTTAAATTTAAATTTAAATTCAAATCAGAATGGAGATTTTGGTTGCTTTTAATATTTTTATTAGGATGAATGTGATTTCTTTCATTAAAAAATATATTTAAATCATTATAATTTTTTCGATTGTAGTCTTTTTCAAATTGAATATTTTCATTATATAAAGAATTTTTATTACCACTTGGTCTATTATTCATATTGATATTAGAATTTGTATTTAAAGAATTGCTATTAGAATTTAAATTATTTGAGATTCTTGAAAAATTTCCTTCGAAAAGATTATCAATGTTTGCATTTGAAGTTCGACAATTATTAAATAAATTACTTTTATTTGTGAAATCAACTTTATTTGTTTGGTTGTGAATGATATTTTTATCAATATTTTCTAATGTTTTCTTTTTTTGATAATTGAAGTTCAAAATTGATTTATTAATATCTTCATGAGTAATTTGCTTTTTGGAATTACAAGAAAAAGGATTATTAATTTCCTCTTCAAAATTATGATCTGTATATTCATTTATATTCGAAATATTATTACTTTTCCTGATATCGCTAATTGTATTTATATATAAATTATCAGATTGTAAGTAATTATTATTGGTTATACTATAGTTATTTATTATATTACTTTCTGTTTTCAAATTAATTTTATTATTCTGATTATCAATTGTTATATTTCTATTCAAAAAATTGATTACGTTTTCTGTATGAGGTTTTATAGATATATCAATATTTTCATTGCTTAAACAATTAGATTTGTTATATGAGTAATTTTCGATTTGTTGAGTTTGGTTTAAAGGATTTTTGTTTAATAGATAATTTTCAGAATTTAAATTATTAAGGGAACTGACAGTGTAAGACTCACTATTGATATTGCCCTCAAATTCTTTTATATCAAAATCATTGAGATCTGATAATTTTTGAGGCTTTAGGTCAATCATATTCTTGTTAATTTTTACAGAATCTTTGTGAATTTTAAAATTTGAAAAATCTAAATTTTCATCTTCAGGTATAGGAAAACTAGAATTTAATTCAAAATTTAAATCAGTATTTATAATGGCATTCTCATAGAAGTCTTTTTTAGTATTTTGATTCGAAGTTTCATTTTTATTCAATTTTTTACTGCTGGCTGTTGTTGTTTTGAATCTTGGGCTGGTTTTTAAATCATCAACAGAAATAACCAATTCTTGATTGAATATGCGAGAATTCAATTTGTTATTCTTTTCATAATTTAAATTCAACTGATTGTTATTTATTTTTTTTTCGTTTTTTTTCTCATCATTTGAATTACAATTATTACTCTTATAATCAAAATCAAATATTTTAATATTTTCATGTTCAATATTCGACTCTCCATTGCTTAATTTCATCTTTTTATTTTCATGGTCTCTATTAAAGACATCAGACGCAGCTTCTATATTTTTGATTAATCTATTATTTTCATCCAAGTCATATTTGTGACTGATTAAATTATTATCTTCATCTATATTGTGATGAATTGTTTTATCATTAATTAAATCAGGTAGATCCTTAATTAATACTTTATTATCATTTACATTTTTATTTTCACTATTCAAAGCATTCTTATTATAATTAAATTCTCTCACATTATGATCATTATTATTAAAATTGAAATTTTCCAATTTATTATCCGTATTAAATGATAGATTATCTGATTTTTTTATGTTTGAACTCATAGTTTTTATTAAATTATTCTTAATATCAACACCAAAATCTTTTGTATAATTTTCTATATCTTCATTTTGAATTTTTAGTATTATTTTATCATCTGTAAAGTCTTTTGTAATGTTGTTTGTAATAAAATACTTTTTTTTCAGCTTCTGAAACAACTTATCAGGAAATTTTATTTTAAGCGCTTGTTTGATTACAGCTTCAATGCTAAAATAGAATTTATTTATTCCATTATTTATATTCACATTATTTTTATTTGTTAAAAGCATTTCATTATTATTTACTTTTTTATCTGTTTCATAAGCTTTACTATTCCTTTCGCTGTTAATAATTTGATTAACATTCTCATGAGATAGATTATTTTGCATATTATTAAAAAAATCAAGAATTTCGATATTTTCATTCTTTGTTATAAGATTAGTTTCAAACTCTTTCAAGAGTGCTAATGTAAATGAAAATATAAAATAAGGTCCATAAGCAAACAAACAATCCCATACTCTCTGACACATTTCAACGGGAAGACAAATTGTAAATAATGTTTGAAACCATTTACTAGCCCAAGTATCCAATGGTAAATCAAGTTTATCAAAATGATTTTTAAGCTTTTTATTATATTTTTCAAATATCTCCTCGAAGTAAAAAACATATAATTTAAGAGTCGGAAATTCTTCACTGAAAAATCCTCTTATCAAAAAATTATTCCCATTTGTATTACTTAATAAAGAGATCAAAATATAAAAAACATCTTTTTCATTGTAATTACAAACGATTAGCAAAAAGGCTGAAATCAAATTAAGTCCTTGACAATATCCAATCTCATTGTCTAACCCAGCGTAAGCCTTTAGAATTCTATAAAGCGAATTTTTCAATAAAATTTCGTTAAAATAATTTGAATTTAGTTTACTAAATGTTCTGTCGATATCTTTTATAATAAGCTTATCCAAATCTTTATCAATATTTTTCGAAAGGTAAAAATCCACTATTTCTTCATTTCTCTTAACTGGAATGTTATTAAGAACTAACCAAGAAACCCATCTCAAACAAATAGGAGGCCCTTTTAATACACGAGATCGGAAATGCATTTTCTTTGTATTATGATACATTATAAGACCGCGATGAACTAGATTGAGTGAAAGTTGATTTAACCCAAAAGTTCTGCTTAAATTGCTTCTATGAGAATTGGAAATTAAAGACACAGTTTGATTCTTTTTTAATGATGTATAAATTTTAGTGTTTGGAGTTTCAAAGTTTTTATTGAAGTGATAATTTTTTGTTAATTTATCAATTGCTTGAAAATTGTTTAATTCAACGCATTTTATTTTACTCTCAATTTTATTATGATTCTTTACTTCATTATCAGGAAATTCATTTTCGTAATTCAATGCCAAATTCTTTTTTAAATAATTTATGTTCGTTTTTTCTTCGAATGGGCTGAATTCTGTATTACCACACTTATTTACCTCATCATTCTTTTTAAAAATGGAAATGTTTGAATTAAAATTTTCATTAATTTTTTTTTCATGTGAAGCCAGATTTTTATTGGTAGAATTTGATCGCAAATGATCTATATGATTTTTTTCATTTTTAAAATTCGGATTAATAATTTTCGTTGGCGTATTCACTTGGCTAAATAACATTTGATTAATTTTATCCGTTTGGTTATATGTATTTGTTACTAAATCCTTATTTCCTAAATTTCCAATCGTATTCTTTTCCAATTCTTCTTCTTTTATGTTATTATCGAAAATCATTTTAATCCATTTTAGCAATCGAGTAAACCTCTTTTTGAAAATTTGTCTTTTATTTGTATTTATCTAAAATTTTATCAAAACTTACTTTGTAAAATATAAATTAAAAAATTATATTTATTTATAGAATTTAATTAATAAACAATCCCAATTACTTCAAATTTTTTTAATTTAAATAAATTCCAATTATAAAAAGAAGTCATTTAATTATTTTTACTTAATGATAAAAAATTTACATATTTAGAAAGTAAACATTCCTTTAACGATAAATACTCTTCCACTATGAATTGTAATATATCTATTCTATTTAAGGCATCATTATTAAACATATCTTTATATTTTGATAATTTTTCTTTAGTTTTTTTTGACACTTTACTCCTTTCAATTATTTCATTAAAAATTTCTGAGTCATCAATATGAAACTTATTATCAAAGGCATTTCCCATTTTTGCTTATTTATTGATTTTTTCCAAACTAATTTAAAAATTATATTAATCATCATATATAAGTACTATTATCATAATTCCTCAATAAAAAATTATAATAACTTATAATAATAGTACTTCAAACAAATCTTATAATTAAAAAATCAAAAATATGAAAAATTAAATTTTATTTTAAAAGAATATATTTTATATTATATAGAATATTTTACATAATTAATCAAAATCATTAAAATATTTAAAGTAAAATTTATTTTTTTAATAACTTAATTGAATATTATTAATTTTTAATTGGATTGAAACAAAATTTTTTATTTTTTATAAGTAGAAGTAAATTGAACAGCATTTCTTATGGTTTTAGTTTTACTCATATGTTCAATAACTATTTTCAAATATTCAATCCAATCATTTGCATCTTTTTCATCAACACATTTAATATTCAGAACTTTTTCTTTTTCTCTTGAATTGGCGTAAATAGAAAAGCATCTTTGAGGGAGAGGAGCTAGAAAATTAATAATAATTAAAATAACTTATTTTTATTCATAATAAAATATTATATTTTCTCTATTTAAAAAATATTTGGTTTACGATTTCCAAAAACTTTAGTGAAAAATCCCATTGACTTTGTGTAACTATCATTGGCATAACCTCTTACAATTTTTTTTATTTGAGAAATTTCTATTATATATTTATCTTTAGGAGGAGAATCTGTGTTTAATTTTTTAGCCATTATTCGTAGCATATCTTGGGTCATAATAAGAAGCATTTGTTTTTTCTTTCCACTCATATCAATTCTATTTAATTTTAGGGAAAATAAAAAAAATCTATTTATAGTTTAATTAAAAAATTAAAGAAAATAAAGTTTCTTTTATTAAATAAAAAACTTAAGAATCTCAAAGAAAATAAATTAGCTTTTAATATTTTACAATCTGACAATTTTTCCATTTGTTAAAAAATTCTTTATTTCTGGTTTGATTGGAGAGCTTTTTTTCTTTACTTCTTCAATATTCAACTCTTCGCTTTTTTGTAAATCAAATTGTATCTCATTGATATCATTAATAATCATTCCACCAATGATATATATTTCTTTATTTATATTTTTTGTTTTTTCCATCACATCTGAAATAACTTCAACTGTCTTAGCCTCTTTAAGCTTTTTCTTATAATTATTTCCATTTTTCGAAATATGTTCAAGAATTCTAAGACAATTCAAATCATTATTTATATTATGCGGATCCATTTTTAAGAAATTAAGGATATATTCCAAACCATTTTGCTGTAAAAAGCCTTCCACAGTATTAGGATGTTGTGTTATAGTTTGGAAGAGTTTTAAAATATTACTTGCATTTACAGAAGGAGCTGCTGGATTTTCTGCTTTTAATTCCATAATTAAATTTTCTGTTATTGCATCCGCAATTTTTTTTGCACTGTTTTTATCATTGCAAAGCTTTTCTAAAAGACAAAAAATTGTTTGCTTCAGTTCAAAATCCTTTGCAGAAGTTATTTTACCTAAATCTATATCTGGTTTTATTACTAATTTGACTAAGGTATCTTGAATTAACTCTAATAAATTATTATTTATCATCGCATAACCATGAATAGAATTTTCTGCAAAGAGAGAAATGATTTTATAATCTACACATATAATTTCTGAATCATTTTGGTGATTTCGAATTATCCCAAAAAAACTATTTATATGATCATCATATATTAAATCTATAATATATTTATTTTCTTTTTTTCTTAAGATTTCATATATTATTTTAAGTGCTGTAAGCAAAAGGGGAATGTTCCAATCTTGAATGTTTATGCTTTCTAAAATTATATTAAATAAATTTTCCTTTGTTAATTTATCTTTTTCCTTTATTAAATTATTAAATAAGCAATAAGATATGTTGTTTATTGTCATTAAAATATCAGAATTTAAATAATATCGTTTTTGTATTCCACGTAAAATTTCCAAGATTTTTTCGAAATTGGAGTTATTAAAATTATTCCCGATCTCCTTGTTAAAATAATTACTTATGCAAAGCATAAGAATTCTAACAATTTCAGCTTCCCCTTGTTTCACAGTTAAAATTTTTATACATAAATTCATAAAATATGTGTTTGCAAGGATAAAAATTGCATTTTCATCCATACAAATAAATTCAAAAGATTCTGCAAGATTGTAAATTGTTATATTACTCGAAGAGCTATTAAGATGTGTTTCTATTAATTTTTCCATTATTGTCAACATATACGAAATAATTTCGATTTCTGAGTTTTTTAGTCTCAAAAACTTTAATTTATTGGGTTCATTAGCTAAAGGATTTTTTTCTAAAAATTTTGGAATTATTTTCAAATTATTTTTTAATATATTTCTATATAAACTTGAAATATTTTCTAAAAATGAAAAATTTATTTTAGATTGTTTAGTTTTTTCGGCTTCATCAACATTTTCTAGTTTGTTTAAAATTGAATTATTATTCAAAATATTCAGAGTCTCTGGAATTAAATCATTTAATTTATAAATAATCCCAGTTTCAAAACATGACCTTGAAATTTTTGGATTATTATATGAGAGTTTTCCTAGAGCGAAAGAAAAAGCATTGAGAAATTGTAAATTACTTAAAAGGAAATTCAAATCGAATTTGCATGTCTCTTGCGCAAAATCGAATTGATTTATTATCTCTTGAGTTTCATCAGAACATAATAATCCTATAATAAGAATAGCATTCGTTAATAAATCTACTTTTTCTCTATTATTATCAAAAATTTTATAGGCTTTTTTAACTATCATGAAAATATTCATCAAATACTTCTCAATTTCACTTTTTGTGTTATTATTGATGAAATTTATAATCATCTCTAATATTGAGTCAATGATTGTTTCATCATAAGTATTTTTGGCTAATTCAAGTAATTTTTCGAGACCAAGTTTATCAAAAACGAAATTAAATCCTTTTTTATTCTGGCATAAATTTGAAAATATTTTATTTGAAGATCGAAATTTACTACGTAAATTTTCATCATTTTGAATGATATTTGGGTTTTTATAAATATCAAAAATTTCTAAAATTATCTTATCTGCTACTTGAGAAGAAATAAACAATGGAATAGCGCTCTCTGAAGTTGTACAATTTTTTATAATATCTAAATTTTCAAATTGCAAAAAAGCTGGAATAAAATCATTTTTAATTTTTTTATCTTCACAAATAGAATTATTGTTTTTTATTTCAGTATTTAATTCTTCTGTATCATGATTGATCTTTTCGATGAAATTAAGCATTCCCAGTTCTAGGATTTGGACATGATTGCTTGGAGCTACAGATAATAATTTGAGTCCATTCAATAAAGAAGACATTAAAATTCTTCGTTCTAAATTTCTTTTGGTATCAATATCATTTTTTAAGTCAGTATAAAGCTGCATTAAATGGTTTAGCATTTTTTCTATAGTTGATTGAATATCTTCATTGTCTTTTGATGATAAAGGTGAGCTTATGTTGGAATTTTTTTTTGTAAAATTTAATGCCATTGAAAAAATGCTCATTTTTTTGCTACTTGCAGATATTTTGGCTACGACATTTTGTACGGAAAGTCTGATTGATCTTCTGATAATATTGTCCTGCCTACTATCTGATATATTTTCATCATTCAAACTATTGTTAAAATTAATTTTATTGCAATGTTCTTTATATGCTTCAGATACAAATTTGCACAAAGCATCAATTTCGAATTTTAAATTATTTAATGTATCTATTAATTCATTTTCTTTATCTCGGTTAGTTAAGTTTTTCAATATATTATCAATCAAATCTATTATATTTTTATCAGATTCGAAGTTTTTTTTTAAATTTTCCAAATTTTTTTTATCTACAATATTTAGTTTGATTAATTGCCCTATATTTTGTTTTACTAATCTGACAAATGAATATATTTGTTTATCTAAGGTTTTTTTTTCTATTTCTTTTTTTTTAAATAACTCTAATTGTTCAAGATTTATTAAATGGCAACACAAAGGCGAATCATCATTTTTATTCAATAATTCTTTTACATTTGTGTTATCATTTGCTTCTGTAGGAATTATAGTTTCAATATATTTGTTATTTTGATTAAAATTTGTCGATTGGTATTGATCATCATTTAATAATTCAGTATTCATTGTTTCTAAATTTGTTAATTGAGTTTCAATTTTAGTCCCAAAGATATTCTTTGAATTTGGATCTTCGAGATTTTCCAAAATTTTCGCTAAAAAATCGCTATGATTTTGGATTAATTTTTCATGATTGACTTTGTTTTTTATTAAATTTGAAAAAATATTAGCAAGCATATATTTCAATTTTTCATTAATTGAATTATTATTGTAAAGTTGTTTGAGTTTATTTAAAAAAGATTCCTTTTCTTTTTTCATAAGAATACGAGGGACAATATTATATCTACATATGTTATTCAATGCTTCAACATCATACAGAAAAAGTTTTTCATTTTTATCATTGATCTCTAAAGATATAATTTCTGGTTGAATAATTTCAATAATTTTATTAAAGAGCTCTAAATTATTATCTAATTTTGATGCAATCAATGAATTAATTTTTCTAAATATTTCTTCTGTTGGATTATTTTTGATTTCTTCATTTAATTTGTTTAGTAATCCTTCTATCAATTCATCGCTAAATAAAGTTAATTTTTTTTATTTGGATGATTAAATGAGAATTAATTATATAAAAAACTATATTCATATGGACTTTAGGAAAATAAATACTTTGAACAAATAACATTGACTTCATCATTTTTCATTACATAATATAGCATTTTCCAAAATGCTTCTATAAGTATTTTTATTTTGATATTATTTTTCTTCTCTTCATTTAAGTAATCATTCATTATAAAACCCATTAAATAAGTGGAATTTTTTTTTATAGAACTTCCTAAATAATTTCTTTCAGTTTTAAGATCACAGCAGCTAATGACATGATTAACTATCAAATTCAAAGAATCCAAGAAATCATCCGGAATTTTCTCCGAATTTCGAAGAATTTGACATAAATGATCATAAAAAAAGAAACTTTGTAAAAAAATACTATTTTTATATTCATAGAAATCGTTTAAAAATTCGAGCATTTTTTCTCTTTCAATTTTCTTACCTTCATCCATTATAAAAGAGGCTTTTTCAGGATTATATTTTATATTTAAGTTTTCATAAATTTGATCAAAATCATTTAGAAATTTATTTACGAATTTCTTATTAGGATTGAAATAGCATAAACCCATTCGTAAAATTTTATCATTTATATTTTTTAATTTACTCTCTTCATTTATATCAGAATTATTACTTAAATTTATGTTACCATTTAAAGAATTTTTTGATAATATAGAAACCTTTTTATCGAAATTATATTTATTATTAGATAAGTTATTTTTATTATTTTCTAATTTTGGATATTTTTGCTTTATCAAAAATAACCTTAACTTAACCATTGCAAGACAAAAACCTTCGTTTTTAATAAACCCTATACTAGTGGGATCATTATTATAATATATATTTTTTATAATTTTAACAAAATAATTTTCGATTAATTTTATTAAACTTTCATTTGGATTTTCTGTCAAAATATTTTCTGCATAAATTGCAACAAATGTCAAGAATCTTGATTTAATTTCGCAATTTTCAGGGAAATTAGATAGGTTGACAAAATCATTTATTTGATTATTACTCTTATCAATATTTGGAACATTAAAATTGTCCAAGTTTTCTATAGCCTCAATTAATAGTTCTTTAAAATCAATTGTATTGTAAACTAGATTTTTTAGAAGATTCATAGAACTAATTTCTAAAGGTTTGTAAGTATTGAAAATTGCAAGATTTGATAGTATTATTTGTGTCACTGATAAATTCATTTAAAAAAAAATTATTAGTTTAATAAAATTCTTTTACATTTTTTCTTATCATTCTCTTCTAAATAAACAGTATCGTTATTTGGAGATTCTTTTAATAAGGAGCTTAAAAGCTTAACACCTATATCGAAAAGATTCATATTTGGGAAGTTATTTCTAATGATTTATATATAATTAAATAATTTTAAAAGAAAAATTTTGTTTAATATAAAATACTTCAATAATTGAATAATAAATTTAAATAATCTAGAGTCAATAAAGTCTTTCATTTGAAATTTTAAATTAAGTTGGATGATTCTGAAGCAATGAACCAAATATGGAATAAAATTATCTGAATTGGAACCTGTTTTATTAATATGACTTTCAAATACATCAAAATTTTCATATTTATTTTCTAGATAATTTAAATAGCTTTCATCAATAAGTTTATTTTCATCAGCTAAGCCTTTTTCGAATTGGCTTAGATTATTACCTAAGTTTAAATCATAAATTGAATTTCTCTTATTATTAAAATGAGGTATTTTCATGTCATAGATTTCAATACATGTTTCTGTTATATAATCAAGAATCTTGTTTAATTTAGAATTTTTTAAGTTTCCTTCAGATGAATTATTAAAGTAAAGTGTATTTTCATTCTTTAATTTTTCGATAATATCAGATCCAAAATTATTTTCTTCTGGTTCTGAAAGAGTAGACTGTTTTTCATTTAATTCTATAGGATTCTGAATTTTAGCTTCAAATCCGATTTTTCCACTTTCTTGTTTTATCAAGTTTTCTGCAACAGGTTCTATTAAAGAGATATTTGAATCCATTCCATTTTCTTTAAAATTTTGAAGGCTTTTTTCATTCTTATTAGTTAAAAGAACAGAATTTCTAACAACGAAAGTATTATGTTTAATTATTTGAGAACTTTCTGAATTATTTAAATTTTCTATTTTTTTATTATTCTCTTCATCTTGAAACTGTATTGAAATTTTCATCAAATTTAATACAAGATCAGCTCCTTTCAATTTTATGAATTTTTCCATATTTTCTCGATCTTTTACTAATGACTCAATAAATTTCAATCCGAATAATTTTTTTGATTGACTAATAGGATCATTTAATTTTAGTAAAGATTTTATTTCATCTATTATATGTTGTAAACCACCTTTTTCCACAATATATTTTTTAAGCTCTTCTGATCTAATGCAGATAACGCATAGAATATTATTTATTTCTGAACTTATTGGTAAATCCTCTAAATAATTTTCACTTGTGTTGAAAAGCGAGTCGATAAAATCGTTATTTATTTTTTTTTTAATTATTTTATCAAACAATACTTGATTTAATATTAATTTTGATAATGTTTTTAAAGCTTCTAATAGAGGATCTCTGAAATGAGATTTTTCTTTGATTATGGAAATTAATAAATCTATAAAATCTTCTTCATTATATTTTTCTGATTTCTTCAATAAATTATTTTTATATGCTTTTTTAACAAGATCTAGTAAATTAAAACATATTTTATCATTTAATTCAGAAATATCGGGGTCAGCTAGAAATTTTTCTTGAACTAATTTCAGGTTGCTTAATAAATTTTCATCGAAAATTTCAGAAATTATCTTATCATTATTTGTGAATGTATTTATTTTTTCTAAGTTTTCTAATATAATATTTCTATTTTCTTCATAAGTTTTAGCCAATGTTTGGATATTGGAGCAAATTGTATTTAGATTTTTGATGCATTGATCTAACAAATTATTTATAAATTTAGATTGGTCAAGGAGTTTTGCAAGCTGATTAATTATGCTGTTGCAAATCTCTTTGATTTCTTCATTGTTATTGAATTTCGTATTTATTTCAAATAACTTATCAAATATATCTATAAAGCAGATATCATTATTAATTGAAAATTAAATTTACAAATAATCGATAATTCGATATTTTTGAAAAATTTATTGATTTTTAAATATCTTTAGTTTTTAAATAAGCATTAATAATATTTTCTAAGCAAGATTTAAAGTAAATTTAATTAAATAAATGGATACTTTGGATAGTTTCAAATCAAATTATTTTAAGAAAATTAAAAAAAAAAAAAATACTATTTTTTATAAAGTTGTAATATATTTGAAAATAAAATGTAAAAAATTATAATGATTATTTTTTATTAAAATTTACTTTGATTTGAGAGCATTTTTGAATTCTCTTCTGAAGACAAGCTCAAAGTTTTGAACAATAATAATGATTTTTTTGCTAAAACTATATCTTGTGTGTTTTCCAAGATTGTAATTAACAATCTAGGACATCCAGCCTTCACTAGTAAATCAGATATCTCAGGTTTTTTCTTTACTATTGTTCTGAAAATTTCTATAATATTCTTGCTAATATTAGCATTATCCAAATTTTTCCTTAACAAATTAATCAGATTGGAAGTCAACTTTTCTATAATGGTTTCTTCGAACTTAGCAGCTATTGACTTAGAATTTTCTTTTGAAGCTCCACCAAAAATAGCAAAAGCAGAACTTTGGATAGAATTAATTTTCAAATTTATATCAGTTGTGTTTAATTCAGATTCGTTATTAGCTAAAAAGAGAATATTATCTTTCAGATACTCCAAAAGTCTCAAAATGTTTTCTTCATCAGAACTTTTTTCAAATATGTCTAACACAATTTTTAATATTTCTTTTAAGAAGCCTAAATTTTTAGAATTTTTTATATTTGCTTGGGAGTCATTTCTTAGCGCTTCCTCATAAAATATTATGCAATTTTCTGAAATAAGCTTCAAAAGCGCTATTTGCAGTCTCAATCTTTTCTTCGAAGCTTTTATTGTATCAACATAATTATCATCTTTCTTTTGCTCGCTTAAATTATCTTTTTTAAAATTTTCAATAAAAATAATTTCTTTTTTAATCAAATTCTTCAAAGAATCAATGATATCTGCAAGGCCAATGCTAAAAAAACCTTTTACTTTTAAAACACAATAGAAGAAAATCATCACATTTTCCATTCCTGATATAGTGTCCGGTAAAGATTTACCAGGAATATATCCATAAACTAAATCTTTAAAAACTTTTAGCATTCGTAAAATTTCTTTTTCATCTATCAATTTTTCTAATATGTTTATTCCATAATAATTTATTAGTTTTTCTGTCCCTTCAGAAAAATCATTATTTTCATTTATTAATTTGGTTAAATTTGCATTTTCTTGATCAATTGCTACCACTTCAAATATATTCGAGCTTTCATAAATATGCTTTGCCATAACAGATATTACTGAATCTATCAAGTTATAATCTTTTGTATTCTTTTTATATAAATCTACAAACACAGGATCAATGAGTGTTATATTAAGGATTTTCAAATTAGATAAATTCTAAATTTAAAATAATAAGATTTATTTTTTATAAATTCTATAAATTTGAGTTCCTATTAAATAATTTTATTGTTTCACAAAAATGCTTTAAAAAATTTAATATATTTTTTATTAATTGCTATTTTTACTGGTTTTCTATGCTTTGGCTTTTTAATCATGAATTCGATCACAACTTTCAAGAGAATATTTCTCAAATTAAAATATTTATTAACATTTTCCTTCAAAATATTTTCACTAATTCCGTTCTGATTTTTCAATATTAAATTATAATAACGAACAAAACCATCTTTATCTACTTCCAAACTTGAAATGGAATTTTTGCTAAAGCTTTCAAGAAAAATATCATGTAAAATTTCCAAAGCATAATTTAGCGTTTCTGAGTCTTCACTGAATCTTACAGTTGTAATTAAAAAGTCAAATAAATTATTAATTTTTAGTTTAACATTTTGATTATTATTTTTAATTCTATTCGCAATTCTAATAACTTTGCATGCAGAATTATTTGCTTTTTCATCATTGATAAATACTTTATCATTAAGGAAAAAATCTAAAATAGATAAAATTAAATTTTCTTCTGGTTCTTTTTTATTGTAATTTTTTTCAAAGAATTCAGCAAATGAACTAAAATACTCAGAAAAAGCATTCGTAAAATTTTTTAATTCTTCATCACTTTCATCTGATTGATTTTGTCGGATTAAATTAATCGCATTCCAGTTATTTAAAACTGATTTGTTTATATTGGCCTCGATTTCTGCATTTTCAAAAAACTCAGGTACTAAGTAAAAAATTCTATGGAAAATAATCATAAAGTATTTATTCAATAAAACATATGATTTAATGTATTCACCATTTTTCTCTTGAAGATTAATATTTGATATTTTAAGAAACAAAATTTTTATAATTCTTAAATTATCCTCTTCACAAAGGGTTTTAGATATTTCATCAACCAAAATAAAATTTGAAATTAAAACCAAAATTTTCTTCAATTCATTTAAATCTGAAAAATCATTGGATTCATCATATTTTTTGAGTTTTTCTATTTCATTTAAAATATCTTCTGGCTTTGAAATTTTCGAATATATTTTTGCTCCAATTTTCAAAACTTCATCATTGTTTTCAAAATAATCCAATATATCAGAAAGATTTTTCATTATATCTGCACTTTTTAATAAGTCTTTCCCTTCTTCTACTCTTGTGATATTATCTATAATATTTAATCCGACTAAAACACCTTTTGTGTTTTTAAGCTTTGCTGCTAAGTTTATGTTTTTAAGAATATTTGGGATTAAATTTTTTTTTATTAATGTTTCTCTTCCTATTTTTAAATTTGAAATTTTTTTCATAATTTCAAAATTCATCCCTATCACATCAAAATCATCACAGTAAATATCGCTTACTAGTTTGACAGTTTCAATTAAACCTGAATTTATAAGTTTTTGAACTAAGTTAGGGATTTGTGATAGCCCATTCAGGATTTTTATATAAGGCTAAAATTAAGAAAAAATATGTTAAAATTGAAGAAAATTACCCTCTCTATTTTATAATATATTAATTATTTTACTTTAGAACTATTGCTTTTATCTTTGCTTAATAAAATTTCAATCACAGAATCATGTCCCATAGAATCTGCAAATAGTTTTGCAAGCTCCATGTCAATTATATCATTAAAAGAAATACATTTCCATATAATATCTCCTGCAGTCTTTAATAAAATATATTTTTATTTCAATAAAACAAATAAATTTCTAAATAAAAATAGTTTTTATACTTCTACAACTTCATCGTTAGAGATGTTAATTTGAGCAATTGCTTTAAGAGTTCCAATACCGTCATCTGAACAAAATTTAGATTAATAGTAATTTTTAGTAATTTATTTTTATAAATTCAATAAATCATCATAAAAAAATGATACATTTGATAATTATTCTAGCGTTTATTCTTATTTCTCGATTGGGAGGACTCACGAAATTCTCTAAACTATTCATTGAGTAAATTAAAAGCTTTATAAATTTTGGATTATTTTTAATAGATTGAATAACATTTGAAATTATTTCTATTTTTTGCTGTATTTCTTTGGTATTTTGATCTAATTTTCAAACATTTTTAAAATTACATCTTGCTAAATTAACGAACTTATTTTCGATAATATTTGCAGTAGCTTTCATTTTTTGTAAATTATTTATTATTTTTCTAATAAAATTATGAAAAATTAAATATTCTCCTAATGATTCAATATTTTTTATTATAATTATTAAATATTATACATATGATTATGTTTGGATTATTTTTATTTCAAAATTTGAAATTAATTTTATTTTAGATTGAGCGTTTCTTTGTAATATTGTTTTGTTTATTGGCTTCGGTTTTAAATATAAAATTTATTTGTTCTAAATAAAAAATTAAATGGTCTTATAATCTTCACTAAAAAGTGAATTTTAGCACTGAATAAA
>Ga0194116_10001869_pt1 | contig 28693 bp, 30 predicted proteins | sample TA2MahsurfametaG_4_FD_148617 | JGI IMG/M metagenome (GOLD analysis project Ga0194116, IMG submission 148617) | Freshwater microbial communities from Lake Tanganyika, Tanzania - TA2015008 Mahale S9 surface | ecosystem: Environmental > Aquatic > Freshwater > Lake | place: Tanzania: Lake...
ACAAAACGACTCCAGATCATCGCGAAGGAGAGCAGGAGAAAATGCGTCAAAATGAGCGAAGCCGACAGGTTAAAAGGTGAGACCACATTCCCACTCCGCAACTGCGTCACCGTGTGCATCGCCAACAGAATGCTGGCGGCCACGGTGTTCGCCCAGAGAATACGGGAGGCGTCGGCGATGGAGGTGTGGCGAATGATCCCCACGAAGGAGCGAAACATCAGGAAGGAGATGCCGTACAACAACAAGACCACCACAGACCTTTCCATGAGGCGAAAGAAATTCCATTCCGGTTCGAATTTGAAATCTCCTAACAAAAGCACCGATACCCAGAAACTCAGGCCCACCAAGGCCATATCGATAGCGTACACCGTCCAACGGGAAATCACATGACGGGCATACCAGTCCAGAATTCTGCGGCTAATTTTCATGGTTCGATTGCATTATCTTTTCTGAATTGAAATTATTAATTATGATCTCAAACTTTATCTTTGTGCCTGTTAATAATCAAATTTTTACGGTAGTAATATTCATTCCAAATATACCATAAAGTAAAAATAACAACATAATACATAGGCCGCATTATCCAATTATGTGCAAAATCCCAAAATGGAATATCGTGCGCCATCCATAACGATAATAAAACAACTCTCACTATATTAATTAAATGGATTGCAATAAAACCGATTGGGATAAACCACAACTTGTGACGCCATGGGCCAGGATAAAACATAAAGAGGACGGCTACTTGAAAAAACTGTTTGAGTCCCGAACAACTTTCGGCCACGCGCAACGCCTTGTTGTTAGCAAAACGCATCACATTCCAACCTTCTTCGGTCATTTGCAAACGAAATATGCTTCTGTTCACCCAATAAGAAGCTTGGTAAACTTTTTCGGCCAAATAATCGGCGCTTAGTTGAATAACAACGGCGCTTTTGATCTCAGTTGCGAAAAACCACCAGAGATTGTGAAACCCGTAGGTGATGAGCATGAAGAGGCCTATTTCAAATAGGAAGGCGTAAGGGCCGGAACGGAAATTAGATTTTAAATTGAGGATAGGCGTTTTGTTATTTGTGTTGCGGATCTGTGTTATGGATGGATGGGTAGGGCAGAACGCTTTCAGGTACTTTGGTGGGTTAGGGCGAGTTGTTTAAAGGCCGGGGTTTGCATGGCTTTTTCGATGCTATACATAGGATAACGATGCAAAATGGTCTCCAAGCGAGCGAACATCGCCTTTGTGCCTAGACCATACTTCCAGCGCATCCAAAACTTTTTGGGCAACTGGCACATGGTCGGGTCAAAATCGCGTGGATGAAAATACAACATGTGGTAACCGGGGCGGTTTAACTGCTGGTTCACGAGCCAATGGGGAAGTACTCGAAAAAAACCACTGCCTCCATAAGGCCATTTTGAAAAATATCTAAACGTACTCACTGGAAAAAAATAGCGTGCCGTCTGCTGGCCAATGCTAAAGGGCCGATTAGGAAGTTTTCCTACCGCGCTAAAAAAACCTGACTTCAAGGAGCTGTCGAACATTATACCTTGTTCTGCCAAAATCGTTTGATATTTAGTTTGTAAGGTATCGACACTGTAAGCCGGTGTTCGATAGCTCAATATTGGTTTGTTCGTAATGCTTTTGAGGGTGTTGATATTTTTTATTAAATCGGCCTCAAAAAGCTGCATATCTTGATATCGGGCATATTGATGTTGATCAGAATGGGCGCCTATTTCATGCCCGGCTGCTGCAATGCGCTTAATTAAGTTTGGGTACCTACGTGCAAATTCTCCTATGCAAAAAAAGGTTGCTGTCGCCTTGTATTGCTCTAAGAGCTTGAGCACTTGAAACAAAATAGGCTCCGCACGCAATGATTCCGTATCCCAATGCCGGGAAGCGTCAAAACCCGCATCGGCCGAATTCAAATAAAACCACTCTTCGAGGTCGAAGCTTAGCAAGTGGAGGGTAGACGCTTTTGCCATGCTGGTCAATAAATGCGTTTGAAGGCCCAATTACCCAAACGCGCTACCAAGGGGAAAGGCAGGTATTTTAAAAACATACCTAGGGGCCGCAAAGGGTGTGGATTTTCGGTGATCAATTGACCATTTCGATACCATGCCAAAGGGATATCAGTGGTGCCCCACTGTCGCTTGAACTGGTGCACGCCTGATTTTGGAGTACTTCGTCCAAAACTGTAGACTTCAGCAGATAATTCAGCGGCTCGGTTAATCATTTGATCATGCAAAAAATAGCTGGCGCCGAGCTTTTGAGACCCTGTATTGGTAGCAAACCACGCATTTTCGTAAAAACCTTCGACGAAGAGGTTGCATGCGCATCCCACCGTTTTGCCTTGGTACCGAAGTGTAAAAATTTCGGCAAAACCTTCATCAAAACCTTGGAGCAACCCATGAAAAAACTGTTTAGGAAGTGGTAAGCTCCCTAAGTGGTGGATGTGACGGGCATACATCAACCAGAACTCTGACAATAAAGGCAACCCTCCTCTTTCAAATTCAAAACCAACCTTTCGTGCTTTTCTGATTTTTTGAGATAAGCTTTTACTAAAAAGAGGAGCTTCTTTGAGGAATAACCAAGATGCTGTTTTATAACTGACCTTTCCGTCCCTTTGTGCCCAACGATGCTCGCACGGTAAATTGAGGTCCAGATTGCCTAGGCTTTCTGCTTCAAAGTTATGTGGCGGCCATTTTCCGTAAGAAAGGTGTGGCAAACTCACCCAGTGGCCTTGCAGCTTAATTGCAGGCACATCGGTACCGGGTAACTTTCCTGCCTTTGTCTCCAAACTTTCGGCCAAACGGTCTGCTAAGCTGGGCAATGGCAGTTGGCTTTAAGGTTGATAAGTGGCACCGGGAGCTAAAACAGTTCCCGCAGGCACCATGCTTTTACTGGGCACCACGGCTCCGGCTCCAATAAAGGCCCCATTACCTATTTTACAAAGTGAGGCGACCACCGCACCCGGCCCGATATGTACAAAATCGCCAACTTCTGCATCGTGATCGACCACAGCACCTGCATTGATGATTACATGCCGCCCGTTTTTGGCTCGGGCCTGTACCGCTGCTTGTTGCAGAATCACGGTTCCCTCGCCTACAGGCACTTTAGGGGCACAAAAAGCTTGGGGACTGATGCAAGTGGCAAAGTCATGCCCCGCTTCGTTCACCAAACGTTCACGCAGGGCATTGTCGCCAATGCTGATGATCAATGGATATTCAGGCAATACCGCTGGATCGTATACGCCTAAATAAGGAATATCACCCGCCCAATTAGCAGGTAGTTGCTTGTCGAAAAAGCCTACGATCTTATAATCCGGCGGTAAAGCGGTTTGGACTACCTGACCGTGGCCTCCGAAACCGTAAAGCAGTATCTCCATACACCAATTATTAATGAGATACTCCTTTGCCAGTTAAAACTGTGGTAAAGGTCTTTACGATAATTAGCGCATCAAACCAAAGCGACTTGCGCTCTAAATATTCTTTTTCATACGCCACTTTTTGCTGAATAGATATCTCATCCCGACCATTAATCTGTGCCCAACCTGTGATGCCGGGCTTTAACTTATGAACACCTGCTTCGACCCTCAATGCCATCAAATCATCCTGATTATACAATGCTGGTCTTGGCCCAACAAAATTCATCTCACCCCTGATGATATTCAACAAATTAGGCAATTCATCTAAACTTATCTTACGAATAATTTTACCCGTTGTCAATAAATACTTCGAGGGATCACCCAACAAATGTGTAGCTACATTGGGGGTGTTTTTTTTCATGCTTCTGAACTTGAATAAAGAGAAAAAACTATAGTCAATACCCACGCGTTTTTGATTGAAAAGAACCGGCCTTCCGTCCTCCAAATAAATACATGCAGAAACAATCATATACAAAGGCGACAAAAGCAGCAAAAAAAAAAAGGCTATCAGGCGATTCATATCAAGTGAAAGATTTAATTGTTTTCCTTAAACCTTCATGTGCCGTAACAGGTAAAGGTTTTCCCAATGCCTGTAGCAACTTTTGGTTACTTACAACATAATTGTCTGTCAATTTGTAGAGGCGTTCGGTATTAAAGGGCAATCTGAACAAATCACCTAGCTTTGCAAAGATTCGAACCACCGCTTTTGGGATAATCCATAAATTAGGCTTATTATTTCCTTCACTAGCAATAATTCTAATCAAGTCATTCGTTGATACTGGTTCTGTGTCAGCCACAATGTAAATTCCAGGTAACAGATTTCCTATTAATATCTCATTTACAACGAAACATAGATTGTCTACCGACAAAAATGATCGTTTATTTTCAAATGCACCCAATAGCCACGGCAACCCGTTTTGGATTACTTTATACAAAAGGTTTAAATTGCCTTTGTTGCCTGGACCATGTATCATGCAAGGCCGCAAAATAAACACCCTTTTGCCACTGGGCAAATTGTTCAAGATGTATTTTTCCGCTTTCAATTTGCTGATGCCGTAAGGCGTTTTAGGGTCTTCTAAATCTGTTTCTAAAAGAATACCAGTAACCCTGTCCGCAACCGCCTTCACTGAACTCAGAAAAATAAAAGTATTTCCTTCTGATTCGCAAAAAGCATCAAAAAACCTTGTAGTAAGGTTGAAGTTCGTTAGATCATAGCTAACCGAGTTTGATGAACCTCGTAAGTCATGTGCCTTACCTGCTAAGTGAATCCAAACATTTGCATCCGTACCCCTGCTATAAAAATCTTCCCAGCCGACAACATCACTTGACCTTGACTCACGCGAAATTCCTGAAACATGATAGCCATTTAGTTTCAATGATTGTGCTAAATTAGAACCCACAAAACCTGTGATTCCACTTAAAACCACTTTCGAATTTATCATTTGGGTAAACAAGCTTATCAGTGCTATTTTATATAGCCAATAATGGATTTGGCCATTTCCTGGCTAATAACACTTCGTTTATACTTTGAAATAAAGTCGATTCTATCAATTTTTCCTTTAACGTCCGTTCCATTTTGCAAGTAGTTCACTAATTTTTTAACGTCACATGGAGGAAAGACAAAACTTTGTGGCACTTCTTTAGAAATAAACGAGGCACTAAAACCACCAACTCCTGCAATTATTGGTTTATCGAATGTTGCCAATTCGAAAATTTTCGATGGCAGGACCTTCTTGAATGCGTCATAGTCGTTTAGATGCAAAAACAAATAGCTTGCTCTGTTGTATGCTTTTATAAGCTCAGTTCTTTTCACTGGCTCTTTAATTAATACGTTTTCTAAACCTAATCTCGCTATTTCCATTTTCAAGAGGTTCTTAGCGCCTCCGTCTCCTATTACTGTAAACTGAAATTGATTTCCAAGTTGTATTGCTGCTTGCGGAATTATTTTGTGAAGCCCCTGGCCCTCACCTATATTCCCTGCATATACAATGTCCACCTTGCCATCGCTATTTACATAAGGCTTTTCATGAATATCTCTCGTTAAAAACTCTTCATCAATTCCATTTGTGAACACTGAATAATGAGGACGCGGGTACTTAATAAAGTAATCGGTGAATCCAGGAGAAATTAAATTAATGTGTTGAGCTCTACTAAATGTGCGCTTTTCAAAAACCGTAAGAAGTGGCAACAATCCAAATCGCAAAAATTTCGACTGTAGTACATCCTTAATAGAGTCGACAAAAATATCTCGAATATCCAAATAAAGAGGCGCCTTAAGGCTTGTTGCCAGACGAGCACCTAAATATGCAGTGAACAACCGACTTGACGACGCAAATACCAGATCAGCCAATTTGCCTTTATTCATTCTCGTCACATTTTGGAAATAATGCCAAAAGGATTTCACCTGATCAATCATTTCACTCTTATGATCAGGTAACTTTATTCGATAAATATTTACATTTTCAACCTGTTCAAATTCTGGTGCTTCAACATTATACGTGCTATACCTATTTGGCAGGGTTGTGTAAACATCCACTATCATATTGGTCTTCTTTGCTATTTTTGCCAACTCTTCCAAAAGAGGTGTGTTTCTGAAAGATCCTGCACATAAATCTGGACGGAAATAAAATGTCAAATAGACAATGCGTTTCTGCTTCATAAAATTTCCCATTTTGTAATCAAGGTGCCGGGGGATATGAGTTTAATAAGAATGCACTTATTAGGCACAGAGACTCCGAAACCGTCGTGGTAGGTTGCGTCAACAACCTCTGAAGGATCCGCTTGTTTTAAAGTCATTTTACATATAGGAATTTCATTTAAGCTAAACAAAAAGCCATAATTCGTTTTAAATAATTGCACATTAGGATGAATAAAAAACCGTGCAATGGCCTGTGCATTTTGCCCTTCCAACTCATCTACGATCTCCAACTGATTATCACTGCAATGCCATCCTCTTTTGTGAATCACATTCAACCCCTGAACAACATAACCATTATGAGACGCTCCAAATTCTGAAACATTTTCATGCACATGAAAATAGATGTCATACGGCTTTGCCCTTTTTGCCACTCTAAAACCTGACCAAACTTGGGACGAATCTATGCCTCCTACTTCAACGGCAGAATGGGCAGCAGTTCCTCTTTGACGAACTCTTTCAGGTGATGTACCATAAATACTCGTCCCTGAATTTACCACCAAGCGAATATTCTTAACTGCCAATTCAAACGATAGTGTGTCTGCATGTGCATGCCCAGGCAGATATGTCGGCCCAACCTCGCCTACATCAGCAATCAGGTGCCAGCTTTCATCCCTTTTAATAAAAAAACCAGAATCAGCATAATACTCAACTTGATTTGGGGATTCCTCCAATTCCAGTGAAATATTTAGAGCCCCACAATAATCTTTTAATTCTTGTAAGGTTGGTGCTATTCCATTCGCACAATCATTAAAATGTGCCAATTCACCATTCTGGTAGGTAAAAGAATGAAGCCAACTCATGCCCTTTACTAATTTTTGTTCTATCCTTTGACTTGGAAAAGTTGAAGGCAAATATTTCGCAATGTTTAGAAGATCAAGTAAGTCTTCCATCGCAAGTGTATGATACATTGGACTCAACTCAAAATGGCTACCATCATTTAAAAATTGTTCATCTAGCTCTTCGCCAAGTATTTTAAGGGCTGTCCTATAGATTTTAGAGTCTTCATTTAACTTGAAAAAAGCGGCTCCATAAAACAAAGCTTTAGCATTTATAAATAAATGATTGCCCAAAAGATGGTGCTCTGGTCTATTTTCCAGCCAACGTAACTGATTCCACAAGCTTAAATCAGCGCATTCAGGCAATTCATTACCACTCAACTTATACTTTATCCAATTGATAAGTCGTATGGATACTGGATAGGGATCCCAGCCTGTACCCACGCCCCAAGGGTTTTTACTAATCCAATCGGATATCAACTGTTGAGCTTGAATTAAATTTTCCCCATTATGAGTCTGCAAAAGGCAATCAAAATAATGTAAGTTGTATAACCACAATTTCGTAACTTTAGTTGATTGCCAACCTATTTCGCTTAATGCATGCTTCTCATTTAAAAAAACAAACGTATTGAAATCATCCGTTCGCCTAGCTTTATTTAAAAAATAGTGCTTTGATGATCCGAGTGCACGTATACGTGGACGAGCATCTACAGGCCATATAAATCGTGGTAAATACGAAAGTCCCCTCCATATAAATTGCTTAAACTTTAGGTATTTAAGCGTATGGTAGAGCAGTGATATTTTCTTAAGCACGTAGCTTTTCGATTATCGCCTTCACAATTCGGTCTCCAGTTTTGCCATCCCATAGCTCAGGAATGCCTCCCTTTTTCCAATTACCTGAAAAAAGTATTTTCAAAGCTGGCGCTATTGCCTTAGGATCAGTGCCAATCAACTCGTTGGTTCCAATAAATACGGTTTCTGGCCTTTCGGTATTGTCTCTCAATGTCATACACGGAATACCCATTACGGTGGTTTCCTCGGTTATTCCACCCGAATCAGTTACTACACATTTAGCACGTTCTACCAAATAGTTAAATTCTAAATATCCCAATGGCTCTATCATGTGTAGCCGCTCATGTGAAATACCAAGATTTTCCATTATTTTCTTTGTTCTCGGGTGAACAGGAAATATTAGCGGCAAATCGAGGGAGTTATCAATAATCTCTTGAATGAGTTCCTTTAGTTTTTCCTCTTGATCCACATTAGCAGGTCGGTGTAATGTCATCACTATGTATGATCCTTCAGCAAGTCTAAATTCATCCCAAAATACTGGTTTTCGAAGTCTTCTTTTGTGCTTCAGTAAGGTATCAATCATTGTATTTCCAACAAAAAAGATTCTCTCGTCACCTACTCCGGACTTCCCTAAATTTTCATTGGCGATTTGTGAAGTAGTAAAAAAATAATTCGTAATAGCGTCAGTGACTAAGCGATTGATCTCCTCCGGCATCGTCCAATCACCCGACCTGATACCAGCTTCTACGTGTGCCACAGGAACATGGAGTTTCTGAGCCACAATGGCACATGCCATGGTAGATGTTACGTCTCCAACAACCAAGCATAAGCTTGGCTTTTCACTTATTAAAAGTTTTTCATAGCCAATCATGATTGCAGCGGTTTGCTCGGCCTGTGACCCCCCTCCAGCATTTAAGTTCACGTCTGGGTTGGGTATGCCCAATTGTTCAAAAAAACTTTCGGACATGTTTTTATCATAATGTTGCCCTGTATGAATTAGTCGGTATGAAATATTCTCGCCTTGCTCGGCAGCCTTTAGTATTGCATCAATGATTGGAGCAATCTTCATGAAATTTGGTCTAGCTCCTGCGATTAAATCTATTTTCATCAATCTAATTAGTTAATGGAATTTTTGATTTTATAACCACTATTCAACGCTCACCCAATTTCCGGTTTTCAGGCTTTGAATTGCCGCAAAACTGGCTTGCGTGGTATTCACCAATTCATCCATCGAAATAATAGGGTTACCTCCTTTTTGAACAGACTGAATTAATAAATTAAACTGATTCTGATGCCCTTTATCCTGACTTGAACTTGCTGATTTGAAATTCTTAAAGCCAAAGCCATGAAGTCTTCTCCAATTGTCCAATATCAAGGTGCGTTCTTGGTGATACACTTCTACTCGCTCCTTAGCATATGCTTTAGATCCATTAGCAAAATAATTAATCACACCATTGGTGCCATTTTCATATTTCAGCAATATAGTAGCATTATCGGTATTTTCTTCAGGATTTACCCCCATGGAAGACATGCATACCGACTTAACTTTAGATCCAGCTAGGTAACTGATCAAGTCGATAAAGTGACAAGCTTCACCTATAATTCTACCTCCTCCCACTTCCATATCATGAACCCAAACGTTGTGGGGAATCATTCCTGCATTCATGGTTGCTATGATATTCATGGGGGTATTTCCTGATCCCAGTGCTTTTTTCATTTCATATGCTAGAGGAGCAAAGCGACGATTAAAACCGACGGAAATTGTTTTTCCAGATTTTACATAGGCTTCCACCACAGCATCTAGCTCTTCTTGATTCAATGCCAAAGGCTTTTCTACAAATACATGTTTCCCCGCCTTGAGTGCATCGACCACCATACGAGCGTGTGCATTGTGACGGGTAGTCACCATTACAAGGTCTACTTCCGTATCTTTTACGATTACATCATTATCTGTGGTAGATTGCGCAATGGCATATTTTTTGGCTAAGGTGGTGCCTGTTAGACCTCCCGAACTTGAAATATACTTGAGAAGTGCTGACGTTTTTTTTAAGCATGGCAAAATCATCGCTGAAGTGAAGTTACCTGCTCCAATGATACCTACTACTCCCTTAGATCCTGAAAAAGAATGTGTAAGCAATTTAACCGAACGAGCTGGCTCTGATGTTTTTTCAGGATATACCAAGATAGAGGCGATAGACTTGCTATTACTCATATCCCCGTAAATCTGCTGGTATTGATCTAAGGGTACACGATCCGTTATTAAAGGCGCAACTTGAATGGCTTTGGCAGAGATAGCATGGAGAATCGCTTCAAAATTACGCTTCTCAGTCCATCGAACATATGCCAAGGGATAATCCTGACCTTTTTGCTCGTAGGATTCATCATAGCGACCAGGACCATATGAGCAGGACACTTGGAACGTTAACTCCTTTTCAAAAAAGTCAGCTCGCGAAATATCTAAACCAATCACTCCAACAAGAATAATTCGTCCTTTCTTTCGTGACATTTTAGCTGATTGGGAAATGATCTCATTGCTCTTATTAGAGGCGGTTATAATGATCGCATCTGCCCCTACTCCTTGGGTAAAATCATTTACAAATGCCACTTGATCAATACCTTCACCCGGATTTACAGCCGTAATTCCAAAAGATTGCGCCAAAGACACCTTTGTAGGGTCAAAATCAAATCCGACCACCTGACAGCCATTGGCTTTAAGCAATTGTGCTGTGATCAACCCTATCAAGCCTAGACCTACAACCACAACGGTCTCCCCAAAAGTGGGGTTGGCTAATCGAATGCCTTGCAAGCCTATCGCTCCGATGACTGTAAAGGCCGCTTCCTCATCAGTAACGGCATCCGGTATTTTTGCCACCAAATTTTTAGGCACTGAGACATATTCTGCGTGATGTCCATTAGAAGCAACGCGATCACCCACAGCAAGCTCTTCAACACCCTTCCCAACGGCAATAACCCTACCTACATTGCAATAACCTAGTGGCAAAGGCTGACCTAATTTATTAAATACCGCATTAATGGTAGGCTGAAGCCCATCGGTTTTTACTTTATTCAGGACTTCTTTTACTTTATCAGGCTGTTGGCGGGCCTTTTCTAAAAAATTCGCTTTCCCAAACTCAACCAACATCCGTTCAGTTCCAAGAGAAACCAAGCTTCTCGTGGTCTGAATTAATACCATACCTGGTCTCACTATTGGGGCAGGTACCTCCTCCAGAATAGTTTCTCCACTTTTTATTGACTGAATGATTTGTTTCATGTTTGTTTTACTGTTTGCAATTAAGTGTACCTAAAGTGAATTCCAAAAAGAACTTTTACCCCACCCAATATACATTTACCAAGATGATTTTATTTAGCCTCTTTTAAGAGGCTGAATTTTTCCACTCTGTTAGGATAGTTTATCAATACCGCTCGATACTTTCCTTTGAAGACAAAGAGACTACCGGCAGCTGCACCTATAATCTTAAATTTGGCAATGATAGCTCTGATATCTTCAAGGCTACCGGCACCCCCTAATACCGTCATGGGGAAATCTATATGGTCTCTGACCATTTGCACAAGATTAAGGTCATAGCCAGCCATTGTACCATCTTTGTCAATCGAATTGATTACAACTTCACCAACTCCAATAGTATTCAACTTCTCAATGAATGTCTGTAATTTAAAAGAAGATTTTTCTTTGCCATTTTTCACATAGATGTCGTACCCCCCCCCAGATAATAAACCTCTTTTCCTAACGTCTATAATAACCACAACACTTTGAACTCCAACGGCATCTCCAATTTCTTTCAAAAGATTGGGATTATTGATAGCGACATAACTCAATGCTACTTTTTCAGCTCCCAATTCAATTATTTTTTTTGCTTGTTCTACAGTAGTAACTCCGCCTCCATAGCAAAATGGCATCCTGCATTCCTGAGCCAAATTCCTAATCATTTCAAAATTTGGCCCCCTATTTTCGACCGTAGCGTCAATGTCTAAACCATTAATTCATCGACTTCCTTTTCATTGAAAATTTTGACCGCATTTATCGGATCTCCAACATATTTGGGATCTTTAAAATTCACTGTCTTTACCAGGCCCTTTTTATGGACAAGTAGACAAGGTATTATTCTAGCTCTCAGCATTTTTTAAAGCTTGGCAAAGTTTGACAGCAGTTGAACACCGTTCGAATGACTTTTCTCAGGATGAAACTGCATTCCGAAAATTTGATTATCAAAAACGGCAGCTGCAAAAGACTCCCCATAGAAGGAAGTGCCTAGAATATTTTCTTCATTAGACGGTTCAAAATAATAAGAATGCACAAAATAAAAACCTAACTCATGGTCTATGTTGTTGAATATAACGTGTTCCGTTTTCGGCTCAACAGTGTTCCAGCCCATGTGAGGCAGAAAGGGCTTTTCTATTAGCTTCGCTACATCAAATTTTCTTACTTTACCCGCTATCCAACCTAATCCAGGCAAGCCGCCTTCTTCACTCGATTCAGCAAGGATTTGCATCCCTACACACACACCCAGCACTGGTTTCTTTTTGATTAAAACTTCAACATCCAATGCTTCACGCAAACCTGAATCGTCCAATTCTCGCATCGTAGCATCAAACGCCCCTACACCAGGAAGAATCAAATGATCAGCTTTTTTAAGGCTGTTTGGCTTATTTAAGACCTGAAACGGCACGTTCAACCTGTTATAAATATTAGCAATAGCCTGAATGTTCCCAGAGCCATAGTCTACTATTCCAATCAACGCTTACCCCCTTTTTCTAGTCTTAACAGCCTCATTACTGAAGCTCCTATATTATAGATACTTTCTTGAGACTTATAATCCTTATATGTTCTCTTGGCTGCGTGGAAATATGACCATAACTCATCTGTAGAAATGCCCAACTTGTTGGATACAAATGCAAAATCTTCTTTTATCATTTCCTCTGTATATACAGGCGTTTTCAATTTCTCCAACGCCACATCACGCGTCATTTGGCCAGTTAAAATCAAACTTGAATACTGTACTTTTCTTGTATCATATCCAAATCGTTGAGGTAGCCAAAAACCCTCATAAAATTTTGTAAATCGTGATTCAAAATGTTTTTGAGGATATTTCTGATAACCGTACTCCTTAACCAAAAGCTCCATGGCCTTTTCTTTGTCGTAAGGAACAAAATCTAATGGCCTAAATAATTTCACACCCTTTATAAAGGGCAAATACACCTTGTACCACAATATATTGCTTACTGGATAGTCTTTCAACTTCCCATTTCCATGTTGCCTAAAAATATCCCTCAATTGAATAGAATCTGACTGATAATACATCCATTCTAAAGGATTTCTTACGCATTCTGTTGAGTAATTACCTCCCGTTAAGATAAATTTAATCCTGTGTTTTGATGCAAATTTATACATCGTTGCAAAAAACGCGTGGTCCTGTGGTACATCTATATGAGGTACACCTGATTTAAAAAAAGCCAATTGTAGTTCTTTCATATCCTCCCAATTAATAACATCAGTATATAAATCGAGACCAAGTCCCTCTACTAATCTCTCTATGTTATTAACAGCAATTTGAGAGTTCCAACCTGCATCCACGTGAAAAACCAAAGGTCTAAGTCCGAACTCTTTAGTAACAATGTGTAGTAAATAAGAACTATCAATGCCGCCACTCATTCCCATTAAGCAATCGAAATCCTTACCCTTTCCTTCAATCTTAATTCTATTTACGAGCGCCGTTAGTCGCGATTTTCCTCTATGATCCACGTGCCAAAAGGGCTTTATTTTGTTATAAAATGTTAAGCAGTGATCACAAATTCCCGTATCATTAAAAGAAATTCTTGCGTCTGAGGAGTCCATTACACAATTTGTGCAAATTATATTTTCCGTCATTCCTTGTCTTTGACTAGTTGTTGATAAATTATATCGTTTATGGAAAAAAATACAGCCTCCCAACTTTTCTGTTCGCCAAGCACAGTATTGCCCCGCAAAATAAGGCCTTCTTTAACCGAATCATCTGAAAAAACCAATTTAAGTAATTCAACTATTTGGATTTCGTCAAACGGATCAAAATACATCGCTGCCTCACCACACACAGCACGCGCAAAATCAATATCACTAGTGAATATCGGCAATTGATGGAACATGGCTTCGACATAGGTTCCCGAAAATGATTCTAGAAGTGTAGGCATTAATAACGCATGACAACATTTATATAACCTAGGAACATTTGTCATAGGAACCGGCCCAACGTTAACAATTACGTCTTCCAAACCCTGCTTCCTAACCTGATATAAAAATTTTTTAGCATTAACATGCTGCCTCTCGCTTATAGTAACGATAATCTTAAAATCTAGCCCTTGCCTTTTTATTTGTTTTGCAACTGGTATGAAAATTTCCAAATTCTTATGAGGATAATAGTGTGTTAGATATAATAACCTAATACCATCCGGCAAATAAAAACCTTCATCTAGCTTCGGGACAAAATTATCAATAGAAACCGCGTTGGGAACTATTTCTATGGACTCACATCCATATATCATCTGCAATCGGTTTTGCATAGCCACCGTTTGTGCACACAAAACATCTATAAACCTCAGATTCTTTTTAAAATGCCACAATTTTAACTTTCGCGTAAGGTAGCTTTTTGTATCCATTCTTCGCCATACAATACTGTCGGGATAAACGGCGTATGGCCAATCAAATAAAAAAACCTGAGATATCTTCGTCTTGACTGGTATATCAGCAAAATTCAAAACAACTTCCACATTATACAACTTCAAAAGATAATTGATATAGAAATCATAAACCAAAGGATAAAGAACAGAAAAATCTAAATAGATTGGCAGTCTAATTACCTTAATAGTATCCGTAGAAAAGCACGCATACTCATCGTAATCTGGAACAAGTACTACAAACTGAGAACTGTCAGAAGAATATTTATTCAATAAGGTCAAGTAATTTTTCAAAATACTTTTTCCCCCACCCACCTTAGAATTTAATCCATTAATAAATATGACAGCCATACTGAATCATTAGTCATATTGAAGTAAATCTGAATTTCGTTTCCACTTACGAGCCAAATCTGTCACTGTGCCCACCACAGAACAAGGATTGCCAATAAAAATGCTATTGTCAGGAATATTACCACGCAAAATGGTGCCCGCACCCACAATGACATTATTTCCCACAGAAACACCAGGTAAAATAATAGATCTTTTGCCAATAAAAACATTATTCCCAATAGTGATTGGCCTTATTATCTGCACATATGAATCTGGAATATTCCCATTTAATATCATTCCAGTAGTCACCGAATAATCATGAGTCAGAAAGAAACACTTATTTGATATAACAACTCTATTTCCGAGCGTTATATTGTCTATTCCATCGGTTTCAACATCCTTATCAATATATCTAGGAACTCCAGTAAATTTCATTCCTGAAATTCGCAACAAAAGAATATACATCTCATGTATATTCGATGATTGAATAACGAAACTAACTTTAATCTCGTTTTCAACACAACAAAAAAACCCTTTTTTATAATAGTAAAATAATTTGAATTTAATGCAAAAGATCTCTTATGCTAAAATTATTAAACGACTCATATAGTTCAATAGCACTATTTTCATAGTCCTCAATATTATTAAACATAACAGTCAATCCAGATACAATTTCATCAACATTTTTAAAGTCCACAATTTCACCAGCATTAAACCATTTTACATAATTCACGATCCCGGGATTAATGTTTCCCAAAATAGGCACACCAAATCCTGCAAACTCCCAGATTTTATTTGGCGCACAATACACTGTATTTAGGCTATCTAAATCATAAGAAATAATACCTACAGTAGCCCAGCTTGTAATGTTGAGATGCTGTGGTGGCGTAACAAATGGAATATGAATAATATTTGAGTTAATTTCCAAATATTTTTTCAACATGCCATAATCTCTACCCATCAAAATCAAATTACAGTTATCAAACCCTAAAACGCCTTTCACAAGCGAAGTTAGATCCCGTTCCTCGTGTAACAACCCTTGATAAACTATATTTACTTTTGATTCAATGCGTAATCTAACACTATCTTGAAGGAAAGCTAAATCCAACCTTTTCTCCCTAGGATGATAGAAGGGCTTATTTGGAATGACAACGGGAGTTTGACCAAGCCGAAAATGCACTCGATAAATATGCGCCCTATTTATTTCCGGAACAACAACCTTCTTCGCATTACAAGCAATATTTTTGAGCAGAAACATATACACCGGATATTGGTCGTACAACTCTCTCAAATGCAATACATAATCAAATTGCTTTTCAAAAAACCCTTTGAGAGCTATTGCAGTATCCGCTGTCCCTATATACAAAGTATAAAATTGTAATCTCCTTATTCTTCTGGTTGCTTGCAAACGAAATCTACACCAAGTAAATAGCTTCCACAAAACACTTCTAAAACCTTTAACATTTCGTTCCGTGAGATTCATCGATAATATTCCTATGCCCTGTGTTTCTAATTCCTTAGCCAATTTTGAATTAGCATTTTCACACAAAATGCTAATTACGAGACCTGAAGACTTTAAGGACTGGGCAATACTTATGATCGGAACAGCATTTTCTAGCCTTCCCTTAAGAACAAACAAAAAATCTATCATGTACTAAATTTATCGATCTTCACCTTTTACTAATTCGTTTTTCTTTGTACAAATACCATTCTGTAAAAATGACTACAGAATAAATAGGAAGAAATTTAAAAAAAAAGGTGGCGGTTACTATATTAAGGTTTTGATTGGGAAAAAATCCCCACCAAAAAGACAAAAGTGAGAAACAAAAAAGCTTTGATAACGATCTGGAAGTAATAATAGAAAGATCTGAACGATACAACAGATATAGACAAAACACTGATAAAATAGGTGCAAAGAAAAACCCGAAATACATGTATCCTTGGCCCAAAATAGGTAAAATAATACTCATTTCATCCGTGAAACCAAAAACCTTATTATACACCACTGTGGAATTTTCCGCATTAAGAGGAAACAATTGACGTAAGTAAATAACTGCATTAAAAATTTCATTTACAATAGATTCAAAATTAGTAAACAAAGGCAGTGAATAATCCAAGTCAATAGCAGCTGAAATTAGATGATGTCCCGAAAAATAAGCTTGTAGATAGTCAGCAAATTGCCCAATACTTAGATATTCTACAGCTAAAATATTAGCAGTAGAGACATCGCTAACCTCAAACCACCTAAAATAGGACATTGACAAAATCATAAGACCTACTAGAGGAATAAAAAAAACCACTACTCCGAATTTTGCAATGTTCGCTTTTCTTAGCACAAATATGATAGTCATGGCATTTGCCAAAACAGTTAATCGGCTATGAGTAGAAATAATACTGATCGCAGTAAACGCCAAAATGATAAGTAAAAACCAATTTATTTTCTCAGCATTAAACTTCTTGTGCAATTCTATATTTGCTCTCCATAAAAATATAAGCACAAAAGCATTTCCTGCCAAAAGCATTAAGGTATACAACACCGCGTTTAATTCAATCAATATATATTCCTTAATGGTAATAAAATTAAACCTAGACCGAATTTCATCGAATATGGCTATTGACAACACACCCACCATGCCAAACACTAAAAGACCTCTGTTTTGAAAAGGAATAACAATGAAATTTTGCTTTTCAGCCGCCTTGTTCAGTTTATTCAAGAAATGCTTTTGAATAGTAAGTAAGCATATCATTTCATAAATAATCATGTATACGGCCAGTTGACTTGCATAATCGCTACTCGGCCTTATAAAGGAATGATAGTATTCTCCAGAACTTATACAAAACAAAGGCACAAAAAAGTACCTAAAAAAAGAAATAATATTAAAAACAAAAAACCCTAAATGACGACCAAGATTATCAAACGGATTGATAAAACTCATCAATATCAAATAGCACAAAGGAATAAAAAACAAAATAGATTCCTTATAATCAAAACGGTAATTATTTAGAACAACAGTTATGAAAGCTGCCCACAAAATAAAAATAAGAAACTGATGGTTAGGTCGCATCTAACTATATCTAGTTTGATTTAAATCGTTCTCCTTATTCACGACGTTATATGACCCTGTTTCAAAGTGTAAGTACCCCTTTTTTCAGACAGGTTTAATTGTTAAGTTAAAGCTGAATTTGTTGTTTCCATTCCGAGGGTGTTCGGTTCTGTAGGGCTTCATGGGGTCTTCGTTCGTTGTATTCTTCGATCCATTCTTCGGTTAGAGCTCTAACCTCGCGGATATCGGTGAACAGGTAGGCGTCTAGAATGGCTTCGCGGTACACGCGGTTGAATCTTTCGATGTAACCGTTCTGCATGGGCCTACCGGGTTGAATAAACTGAATCTCAATTTCATGTTCCTTGCACCACCATTCAAAACTTTGGAAGTGAATTCAGGGCCGTTGTCCGTTCGGATAACAGTAGGCTTGCCACGCCAAGCGATAACGCTCTCCAGGGTCCTTATAATGCGTTTGGAGGACAGTGAAGTATCGATCTCAATGGCCAATGCTTCCCGGGTACAATCGTCCATGACGTTGAAGGTTCGGAATTTGCGTGCCCCCATGATGCTATCGCTCATAAAATCCATGCTCCAGCTATGATTGACGGCTATGTGCCGTTTGGTGGCAGGGCCCAGCCTTTTTTTGAGAACAGGTCCCTCAAAAGCTGGTTATCCATCGCTAGATCGGCGTACATCCTCATGAGGAGGGAATTCTCCTCTTCCAGGGTTTTGAGTTTCTGTACATCGGTCACATCCAACCCCCCGTATTTAGCCTTCCATTTGTAAAAGGTAGTGGGTGCAATACCCATTTCTCGGCTTGACTCCGGTGGCTACACCGGATTCATGCTTTTGAAGGGTCTGTACGACTTGAACTTCGGTGAATCGTGATTTTTTCATGTTTTTTAAAATTAAAGGTATTTCTCTCCTTTCAAAAGCCTGCATTTTAGTGGTACTTACAATAGTGCTGTCCAGTATGTACCAAAATTTAAGTTATCTGTTTGTGATAAACATCTCGAATAAGACGACTAATTGCAGCCGCTTTAACAATTTGTGGGCGCGCACCTACAAGAGTTAATATTTTAAATCATTACACAAAATTGATTTTAGAAAATTGATCAAAGAATTACTTTTGGAATTACTAGTTAAATACTGCTCTGCGTAATTTCTCATTTTAATGTGCATATTTGGGATGTTTTTCATTTTGACCGCAAAATCAATGACTGCATCAAAATCGAAAATATCATCATTTGAATCGAATTCTAGAATAAAAGGCATTTCGTTAGGGATATCAAGGTCAATTGTACTCCAAAAAAAAGGGAGGCCTCGAGTAACATATTCACGCGCTTTTTATGTGGAGCTTTCCAGTAATCCAATCCTATGCAAGCCCATACTCCCAATCCCTATATCTGCCAAGTTAAACAATTTCTAATTCAGTTTTACTTTTGAAGCCTCCAAATTCAAAAAAAAAATACTTAAATTATATTTTTTAACCAATTTTATATCTGCTAACATATTTTTTAAAACACCCACGACCATTTTTCTTATATTTATTTCCTTACTTGAACTATTAACATAATTACATAGACTATTAATAACCCTAGAAAGCCCATGATGTCTATGGCCTGAACCTACAATCAAAATATAAAAGGATTCATTAAGCGAATTTACTGGGTTTCTTAAAGGGTATAATTCGACATCTATTAGATTTCCTATTGTGATTGATTTTTTATTTAACTTTTTAACCACTTTAGTTTTAAAAGCTGTTATTTGATTTGTAACCCAAACATATCCAACCTATTTTTAGCGACCAGATTTACCATAAATTAATTCAATAAAGTTAGTTAAAAAATTACCACCAAAAACTCCTATTAAAAAAAGAATTTTTCTATTTCTTGATATTGTGTAACAATTTTGTAATCAGAATTCTTCTTTAAGAAGTCTAGAAATAAAAAATCTGCAATGGGATATCTAAAGTAAATTACGGCATTTTCTTGTGAGAATTTTTTTTATTCATTTGTTATATAACCAAATTTTCCTTTTCTTCTTAAAAACCATTGCTAACTGTTGTATTAATAAAAGAATATACTTTATTCCTTGCATCAATTACACTCTTGAGTTTTTCGTTCGGTACACTTAATGAAACAAAATAAAAATGTGTGTTCTCATTAAATTTTTAGAGTGCATCAAACTGGCCAATAATTTTTTGTTTTCCTCCAAAATGGTCTGATACAAAAGCGAAGTTTACAATATTGAATTTAGTCATGAAATGTTTGTTGCGTTTTTACATAACTTGTGAAAATGGCTAGTGAAACTATATAAATTACTAAACCGATGACAATATGAGAGAACATAGCACCTATAATACCGTAATAATTAATCATAAAAAAGACTATGGGAAATGAAATTAACAATGAAATAAATGAAGCTCGAAAATTTAAATTAAACTTTCCTCTACCCATTAAGGCAGTACCTTTCATAATGTTCATGTGGCGTATCCCCCAACCTACTGAGAACAAAATAAAAAATAAAATAGACTCATCATATTTTCCTTTAAACAGAAAAGGTATTGAAAAAACAATAGTTGTTGCGCCAATAAATACGAAAACAGGAATAGCGAAATGGTTTATAAGATTATACTTTTTATATATCCTAAACCATCCACTAAAATTATTTGAATTACTCGAAAAATAAGGCATGGCCATTTGCTGAATACTTGTAGGAAATACCTGAAAAACTGAAACTAAAGTTATAGCAAACATATAGAATCCTACAACAGATCGATCACTTACCAGATAATTGATCATATATACATCCAATGTGGTTAGTATAGATCCAATAATATTTGCAACCAAAGCATACCCAGATAAAGACCACATCGTTCTTACCTGCTCTTTTAAGAAGTAGTTTTTAACCCTTTTAAATATGCTATGCTTTATTTGATTCTCAAAAATAAGAATACCTATCAATGAACTAATTACTACTGCCCAAATATATCCTGAAAGACCAAAACGCCAAGTAGCTAAAACAATAGCTAAAACTGTTAAAATTTTTATTGATAACTGTGCAAATGCCACCTTCTTTATTTGTTTAATGGCCTGAAAAAATGACAAATAAGAAGACTGAAGAATGAGAGGAAGCATAAAAATAGCGTACAAAGGAAACAATCGCTTAATTTCAATGTCTTTTGACATTAAACCATACGTATTCATTATAAATAAAATACCGTATAATACAGTAAAAGAAATCAATCCAATAAACAAGGAAATATTGAAATATTGATTTCTTTCGATCTCAGAAACTCCATCTTTGGAAGCTATTTGAATGAGAGCAACATTAAACCCAAGTCCCCCCAAAATACCTGCGAATCCAATATAGGTCTGTAGAATTTTTATTTGTCCAATTTCTATTGGATCTAAAAAATCAGCAACAAACAATTGTGAAGCAAAACCAGCAATGAATATCAAGCCATTGGCTGAAAGTAAGTGAAATAAGCCTTTTTGAGCCAGGTTTTTCATCTCACCAACTGACTTTGAGTATAACTCAAGCATTCCTAAAAAAATTATTTCAACAGATTTCAAAAATGATATGCATAAAAATTTCTAAACAACAATTCCTTGATTGAAAAGAAAATAAATACCTTCAATCACAGATTTGGGGATGACCTCCCAACTAAGACTAATATTGCATTGATCATCTACAAAACCTCGTAGGGTAATGTCTTTTTCATACCAATCGTTAAAAGGTACTGGAACTTCATTGGCACATAATAATTCTCTTTTGAGTTTATTAACTGCTTTCCTATCAATAATTTAGACCCGCTATTCGTAGGCTTAATCCCATATTTCCATGGAAACCTACTAAGTCTAAGATGTTTATTTTTCATCCAATCAATTATAAGTTTTGCGTCAAATCTGAATTCTGGATCATTAGAATAACCCAAATGAGCTAACTCTAAATCCATATAGGTATATGTTGTATCGGCAAATAGAAAAGTCATCCAAACACCATTGTGAATGGCATTAAATCTTCGATTATAGATTACAAACATTTTTTCATTCGGCTACGACTAAAGAATGCTTTTGAGCATCGCTTAATCGATTCTATTAAAAAATTTGTCTGAAACCACGTATCTTCTTTAGTTTCGTTTTTCTTTTTGTAAAATCGATTTACATAACGAGGAACATCAAATGATTTCAATTTTCCATGATATGCATCATTAAAAACCAATATGCCAGAAAATCCGCTCATCAGTTCAGACTATACGCTTTTATCCAATCCTTCTTGATATTATTCCAATCAACTAAGTCAAGTATAATTTGGCGGTTTACTGAAGTTCTATCTTTGTGCATTTGAAAATTGGAAATCACATTATCTAGTGCCTCCGTTAACTCATCCGGACTATTGATCCAAACTGCATAAACTCCCTTTTCTCTAAGTAAATCATAAGGTAACCACTTACCTATTATCGCTACGGATCCAGCAGCTAAATGCTCTAACATACTCGCAGAGAACTGATCTCTTGTTTGAATATGTATAAAAATATCTGTTGCCAATCTTAGCCTTATTAAATCATTAACTTCTAAATAATCTTCAATAATAAAAACATCAAATTTACTTCCAGCTATTGATTCTTTCAAATTTTTAATAGACTCAGCTTTTTGAGTTCCATACGTCATTGGAAAAATAATTTTATACTCTTCTTTCTTTATTTTGCTTTCAACGATTGACGTCCAAATGGCTTGGTGTTGAACAATTCTCGCTCCGCTATAACCGCAAGTAATAATTTTTTTATGAATCTTTAATGCGTTCTTTGCCATAAGAGAATCATTCTTTTTAAGGAAGTCTTTGAATTCTGAAAAAGCACTCATTAACGGAAATAGAATTGAGCTTGCTTTGCGCTTAGCATCTAAATTATAAAAATTAAATATTTTTGAAAGAAAAACAGGGTTTGTTGCACAAATGGTATCTGCCAAACCAATACTTCTTTTATTGCAAAAGTGATGAAATTTACTTACTTCGTTGAAATCAGAGCCAAAAAAGGAAATGATTAACTTTGAACATTTTCTGCGTAAAACTTTACTAATTAAAGCTATATACCAGTGATGGTAATGAATGTGAATAATATCGTATTGAGGTAAATTTCTGGAAATCTTCCATAAGTTAAAGAAAGAAAATAAAATACCAATCTTACGAATTCTTGCTAGTGCCCCATTAATATATTCATTAGAGATAACATGACTAAATGTTTGAGTATGTATTAACCTGTCTTCGCTTGAAATAGGTGAAACAATAAAACAGTCAAATAAAACATTGGGTTCGTTTTTCAAACGACATAAAGTTGGACTCACGAAAGTCCTCATCAGGTTGGACTCTGATACAATTAAAATTTTCTTAGTTTGCATTAAAATACTTTGCTAATAAATGAGCTTCACCTATGTCCTTCCACGATTTTTCACTTACTGGAAACACACATACTTTTCCTCCCCTTTGCTTTACCTTTTCAATTAGATGAGTAATATGAAAAAACTCATTTTCTGGAATTTCATCAATAAGATGAGGTTCCAATACGTACATACCGCTGTTGATTTTAAATGTCAACTCTGGTTTTTCTTTTAATTCAAGTAATTCCCCATCTACCCCTGTTTCTAAGGTACCGTATGCTATTGGAAAGTGCTTTAGAGCAGCAACTAAGGTAATCTCGTTTTTATTTTCTTGATGATACTTTAAAATATTTGAATAATCATCTTCAATGATAATATCGCAGTTGCTTACAAAAAACGTTTCATTAATTTTTCCTTTCAATAATTGTATGCTACCCGCGGTTCCCAATGGTTTTTCTTCCAAAAAACAGTCTGTTGTGTATGGTAGATTTAACGATTGTAAGTAAAAATTAATCAGTTCTGCTTTATAGTTCACTGATATATAAAACTGAGTGCACCCATGCCGATGAAAGCGATCAAAAATCTCCTCCAACATGGTTTTCTCACCTATCGGAATCAATGGCTTAGGTAAAACATTGGTTAATGGTCTTAAACGTGTTCCAAATCCACCCGCCATAATCACCACTGGGATATTAAAAGAATCAAATTTTTGTTCATTTTCTAGAAAAATATCTTCCCAGAAATACACTTCAAACAAATTCTTATCTTCATCTAGCACAGGAAGCATTTCCATTCTATGCTGAATCATCATTTCGCGAATTCCCTCAATAGACATAGAAGTGTTTGCGTAACGGATACTTCCTCGAAGAATAGACTTAACAGGACTATCTAAATTTTGATTTTTAATGATTGCCCTTTGAATATCTCCAATACTGACAAGCCCTATAAAAAATTCATTATCAAAAACTAATAATAGTTTTTTGTCAAGATAGTCCATTTTTTTTAGGGTATCAAGTAATGTAGCGTTTGACTCTATAAAACGATTTCGATATTTCATTAAATTTTAATTTTACAAGGATTACCGAAATAAGTTCCAGCATTTATAATATCTTTTACAATTACACTTCCTGCACCAACAGTAGATTTCTCACAAATGGTAATGTTGTTTTTCACAACGGTATTTGCTCCAACAAAGTTGCCCTTTGAAATCTTTACGTTCCCACAAAGTACAGCGCCAGGTGCTATATGGGAAAAGTCCTGAACCTCACATTCGTGTTCAATTACTGCAGCTGTGTTTATAATTACACCTTTACCAATCTGTGTCTGTGCATTGATAATTGTATTGACACCTAAATAAGTTGATAAACCTATGCTTGAACTATGAGAAACTTTTGCACTAGGATCAATGAGCACACATTGGTTTAAGTGACGCTTTTCAAAAAATGATACCAATTTGGCTCTTATAATATTGTCCCCAACTGACGGAAAAACGTAATCACTTTTTACAATAAAGGAAACATCTACAGAGCCTTCAAAACCAAAATAGGGTATTTGATAGGGGTTTATTTTTGCCTCATGATAATCAAAATATCCTGCAATTGTATAACCAGCAGCCATGAATGACTCAATAATCACGTAAGCGTGGCCTGAATAACCAAAGATAAAAACCTTCTTAGAGTCTGACACTACTAGGTATATTAACAATTCGTTCTTCTAAAAATTCCGCATTTTTTTGTGCATCGCGGTAACAGTGTTGGTACATCGGTAAGCGATACATTAATTGCCAGATAGGTCGCGTCATGGTTTTGGCTTCGTTGGTAGCTTTTAAAAAGGCATTGCGCTCTTCTACATTTTCCAACTCTACACACATCAACCAATAATTAGCTCGTGTATCCTCCAATTCTGTTCTAAACTTGATGTTTTGCCCAGCAAAAAATGTATCATAATCATGGGCTAAAGCACGCTTATTAACTAAAAAAGCATCCAACTGCTCCAGCTGCGCACAAACCAAAGCGGCATTCAAATTGGGCATTCTAAAATTGTAACCCACATAATCATGCACATATTCATACGGATGAGGTACTTTAGCCGTTGTAGTCAAATGTTTTCCTAGTTTTCCTAGTTTTTCACTTTGAGTCGCAATCATACCACCACCACCACAAGTCACAATTTTATTTCCATTAAAAGAAAAAACACCCAATTGTCCAAAAGAGCCCGTGTGCATTCCTTTATAATAACTCCCTAAAGATTCGGCAGCGTCCTCTACAATCGGTATGTTCCATTCGGCACAAACCGTCATCAATTCATCTAAATGCACCGGAAAACCAAAGGTGTGCATAGGTACACAAGCGGCTATTCTTCTACCTGTTTTTTTGTTATACGTACCATGTTCTCGCTTTTCGCCAAACACTTCCAAAAATTCCAAAACCGCATTAGGAGAAAGACCCATCGTATCATAATCCACATCCAAGAAAACAGGCTCTGCACCAGTATAGTAAATCGCATTGGCTGTGGCTACAAAAGTCAAAGCTTGTGTAAGCACCTCATCGCCTCGTTGGACACCAGTCAATTGCATCGCAATTTGTAAACCTGATGTTCCATTTACAACGGCAACAGCTTTTTTGGTCTGACTAATTTCAGCCATCATTCTTTCAGACAAATCTACATAAGTCCCCACAGATGAAACAAAAGTAGAGTCAATGGCATCCAACACATACTTCCGTTCGTTGCCTTTAAAAATAGGGGCATGAAGTGGAATAAAATCCTTGGAATTGAATTTTTCTTGAATAAACTGAATTGTCTCCTTGAACTCCATAATTACATTTTGGCGTCTAAATATTTACCTGTTTCCTTGTGACCGAAGTCAGGTATCATAAAGTGAAACAAATCAACAATTTCTTGCTTTGTCCACCCGCCTCTATTTCGTAAATCCTGAATAGTATTTTCAAAATGAGCAAGTTTATCAGCCTCGATATTTAATGTGTTTTTAATAATCCCCAAATTTTCAAAGCGCACCATATCGAGAACTTCTTTATCCGTGAAAAATTCTTCGAAATCTTTCTCGCCTGTTGTATCGCTTTCGGTAAACAAACAAGGCCAATACTGGGAATTAGAATTTGGGCATCGGGAATTAGAGTTGAAAAACCGACGAGCCTCTTCTTCGGAAGAGCAGATATAAGGTTCATACCCTAATTGCTTCAGGTAATTAACCGCAATTTCTGCAAATGCGATAAGGTGCAAACTTTCACTCAGTTTAGGAAAGAAAATGTCGCGGTTTTCACCAAAGACGCAAGACATCAAGCATAATTCACCAGACTCTTGAGGCACTACAAAATAGCGTTTAATTTCATTGGGCGCTACAATGGGTTGACGCTTCTGAATACGCTGATTAAAGCCGTGTAACAAGGAACCATCCGAAAATGCCACATTGGCAAATCGAGCCGTTGAAATTTCAATATCTGTACTTCTGCGCATTAGAAACATTTCCATAATACGCTTAGAAGCCCCCATCATATTCACAGGGTTGGCTGCTTTATCTGTAGAAACACAAAAATATTTTTTCACCCCTTTCCTTATAGATTGCAAAATCGTTTTATCCGTATTAAATACATTTACTTGAATCATACGCATCAAGGTAAATAGATCCTTTTCAGACCGCACGTGTTTTAGAGCAGAAAGATTTAAAACATAGTCATATTCACCATCCGCTTCAATAAAAGCATCATATTCTACCGAACCAATATCAAGCGCAAACGTTCGAAAATCTCCGTCTATGTATCCAAATGAGCTTCTAATATCTCTCACCAACTCCACCATATTGTTCTCACTGATATCAACAACATGGAGTTTAAGCGGATTACGCTTAAAGATCTCCTTAGTTACTGCTTGCCCAATAGACCCCGCTCCTCCAATCACCAAAAACCTTGAAGAAGATACAATTTCAACCAATTGTTTCTGATTAGCCTCTATATCTTGAATAAATAACTGCTGGGTTCTGCCTATAAGGCTTAAAACATTCATTAATTATAAAGTAAGTTCAAGTGATTAGTGCAATTTTTTCTAGCAGGGCCTAGCTAGGTCTAAGACAACATCCTGCCGTTAGTTGCCCAACGGGTACATCAATAAACCCTTCATAATCAGGCCGACTATTAACGTCATCCACTCCTCAAACCACCCCCCTCGTATCCACCAACGCTTTGGATTTAGCGGCGATGCCTTGATAATCCAATCCACTGTGATCCGTTACCACCACCACAGCGTGGCATTGCTGGAACAATTCATCGCTCAGGGGAGTCGAGAGGAGGGGTAAATGAGGAATTTCCGTATGTCCATCATCGGCAATGACTGGACAATACGGATCGTGGTAGAGCACCTCCGCACCACGCTCTTGCAGGATGCGAATAATATCCAGGGCAGGCGATTCCCGCAGGTCGTCAATATCCTTCTTGTACGCGATGCCCAGGATCAAGATGCGGGATCCCTTGAGGGACAAACCCTGTTCATTGAGGGCCAGGGCCACCTTGTTCACGGTGTATTCAGGCATCTCGGCGTTGATCTCCGAGGCCAATTCAATCATACGGGTTTTGAACGAAAGATTCCGCATCTTCCACGACAAATAATGCGGGTCCAACGGAATGCAATGCCCTCCCAGACCGGGTCCCGGGGTAAATTTCATAAAGCCAAAGGGCTTGGTCGCCGCAGCGTCAATAACTTCCCAAACACTAATCCCCAGCTTGTCACAGACCATGCTCAATTCGTTGGCCAGGGCAATATTGATCATCCGAAAGGTATTCTCGTACACCTTGACCAATTCCGCCGCCTCGGTATTCTCCACCGGTACCATGCAGTCAAAGACCTGAGCGTACAATGCCATGCCCGCATCCTTACAGGCCGAAGTAATACCGCCCAGGACCTTTGGGGTGTTCTTGGTATGCCAACGCTCGTTACCCGGATCCACCCGCTCGGGCGAGAAGCAGAGGAAGAAATCCACGCCCACCTTCATCCCCGTCTTCTCCAGGATAGGCAGCATCAAATCCCGAGTCGTCCCTGGGTAGGTCGTGCTCTCCAAGATGATAAGCTGACCGGAACGCAAACGGGGGGCAATCGCTTCGGTCGCTGCGACCACGTACGAGAGGTCTGGGTCTTTAATTTTGTTGAGCGGTGTTGGAACACAAATCGAGATCGCCGTGCATTCCGCCAATCGTTCAAAGTCGGTTGTGGCCTCCACCAATCCCTGCTCCACCAGCGGGGCCAGCCTTGGGGTAGGGATATCTTTGATATGGCTATGGCACGCATTGATTCCATCGCAAACCGCGCGACTCACGTCCAAGCCCAGAACCCGATACCCCGCCTCCGCAAAGACGGTAGCCAACGGCAAACCCACATAGCCCAGGCCGATGATGCCGATGCGGGCCTGTTGGGGGTGAAATGAATTTTCAGCCATAAGATTTATAATTTACAGGGAGTGCTTGGATAGCCTCATAGGCGGCTTTGCTTAGGGCAACAATTTCTTCCACCAGGCCTTCTGCTTGCGGGGGCCTTCGTCTTCGTAGTAGCCGTAGCCATACCCGTAGCCATACCCGTAGCC
>Ga0194116_10001876_pt1 | contig 28662 bp, 28 predicted proteins | sample TA2MahsurfametaG_4_FD_148617 | JGI IMG/M metagenome (GOLD analysis project Ga0194116, IMG submission 148617) | Freshwater microbial communities from Lake Tanganyika, Tanzania - TA2015008 Mahale S9 surface | ecosystem: Environmental > Aquatic > Freshwater > Lake | place: Tanzania: Lake...
AGTTTGGGCAAGGGCAGCGGGGCAAAATTCAGGACGGCCGCCACCAGCAGGGCGAAGGGAACTCTAACTCCGGGGCGATTCATTGAAAAATCCATAACGATATAAAAACGAGTTTTACGGGGTATGGCGCGGAAGGCAAGCCCAGATGCGGGGCGCTTAGCGTCCCGCAGGTTGGAGCATCAGGGCAAAGCTTGGCACATAGGTAGTCAGGAAAAGTACAACGAGCATCCATAGTATTTGTGGCCAGATCGCGCGGCTTATCCGAGCCAGTGACAATCCGCTGATCGCCATGCCGATGAAAAGACAATAGCCGATCGGGGGGGCGGCCATGCCGATAGCAACGTTGGTCACGATAATGGCGCCGAAATGGATCGGGTCCACGCCAAAGCGATTGGCAATGGCCATCAGCATCGGCCCCAGAATGACCATGATGGCGATTTCATCCATCACAGCAGCAAGCAGGAAAAAGGCGATGTTCAGGGTGGCCAGCGCGGCCCATTTTTCGCCAATGGCCTGCGCCATCCAGGTCGCGAAGCGAATGGCGATCTGTTCCTGCGCGACCAGAATGCCAAAACCGGCTGACACGGCGATAATGGCGCAGACAATGGCGCTGGTGCGCATGGCTCTCACGAAAATGCCAGGCATCGCGCGCAAGGTGAGTTTGCGTTCGACAAAAAGCCCAATGATGATGGCATAAAGGCAGGAAACAGCCGCCGCTTCAGTGGGCGTGAAAATACCGCCATAAATGCCGCCCAGCACTACCAAAGGCGATGCCAGCGCCCAGCGCCCATCGGCGAAAGCGCGCGCAACGTCAGCGGCACTCGCGCGCGGCAAGCGCGGCACATCGTTGCGCTTGGCATGCACCCAGCAAATCACAAGCAAGCCTGCGGCAATCAGCAGGCCGGGCACGATGCCCGAGAGAAATAGGCGCCCGATGGATTGCTCAGCGACAATTCCCCAAATCACGAAGGCGATGGAAGGCGGGATCAGCGGCCCCAAAACGCCGGCGGAAACCGCAATGGAAGCCGCGAAGCCCTTGTCATAGCCGGCCTGCACCATGGCCGGGATCATGATGGCGCCAATCGCAGCTGTGGTGGCTGGGGCAGAGCCGGAAATCGCTGAAAAAACTAGGGCCGCGAGCACGGTCACCATCGCAAGCCCGCCGCGAAGATGCTGCACCAGCGTGGAAGCGAAATCCACCAGGCGGCGCGAAAGCCCACCTGCCGACATCAATTCCCCCGCCAACATGAAAAGCGGAATGGCGAGTAGGCTGAATTGCTGCGAACCGCTGATGATGGATTGCGCCAGAAAGGCGGGCTCAATATCGGCGACGATCAGCGCAGCAGTAATGACCAGCGCTATGGCAATCGCAAAGGGCACACCAAGCGTGACCAGGGCGGCGAATCCGGCTGTCAGGCACCAGGCGATGGCGGTCATTCTATCGCGGCCTCATCCCTGGGAAGCGCACCGCCGCGCCTGAGCGCGCGTTCCAGCCCAAATATCGCCATCAGCGCGCCGGCAATCGGCGCGAGTGCGTTTAGGATTTCAATCGGGTAGCCCATGGCGGCGGAAACGGAACCGCTGGTGATGTCAAGAAATCGCCAACCGGACCAGGCCAGAAAAACGCCCAGCGCCGCCGTGACAAAATCCAGGATGCGTTCCGTTGCAATGCGCCCGCCAAGCGGCAGCGCATCCGTCAGCAGGCTCAGCCGAACATGAAAGCCTTCATGCACGCCGAGTGCGAGGCCGGCCAGTACGCTCCAGGAAAACATCAGCACGGCGAATTCCTCGCTCCAGGAAGACGCCGCACCCAGCAAATAGCGTGTAACCACCTGATAAAGAATGGCAGAGAGCATCATGGCGGCGGCGAGCGCGATGGACCAGCGCGTCGCCCCCGCCAGGATGCGGGCGATGGGCCCAAGAATGCTCACTGCACCGCGGCCAAGGCATCCCTGATGATGTCGGCGCCGATCTGGCCACGGAAATTTTCATACATGGGCAGCACGCCGCGGCGGAAGGCCGCCTTGTCCGGCACTTCATTGATCTGCATGCCGTGCTTTTGCAGGCTGTCGCGGAAACCTGCCGTTGCGCGGGCATTCGCAGCGCGCTGGGCCGGTGTGGCTTCGGCGGCGGCTTCGGTGACAGCGGTTTTGAGGTCAGCCGGCAGGCGATCAAAGCTGCGCTTGGAAATCAGGCAGCCGATCATGGAATAGATATGCCCGGTCAGGGACAGGAATTTTGTTACTTCGTAGTATTTGCTCTGGTCCACAATACCGAGTGGGATTTCCAGCCCATCCACCGCGCCCTGTTGCACGGCGGTGAAGGTTTCACCCCAGGCCATGGGCACGGCATTGCCGCCCAGGCTGCGGAACATTTCGATATAGATCGGGCTTTGCAGCACGCGGAATTTGATGCCGCGCAGATCTTCCGGCCGTACGATCGGGCGGACGTTATTGATCATGTGGCGGAAGCCGCCTTCCATATAGCCAAGCGCCAGCACACCACGCGATTCCAAGCGCGTGCGCAGCGCCTGACCCACCGCACCATCCAATACGCGATGTCCTTGTGCTTCGCCGGAAAACAGGAAGGGCATATCATTCACCTGGAAGGCGGGTTCGATCTGGGCGATCACCGCATTGGTGATGATGCCCATATCAACGGTGCCAAGGCGCATGCCATCAAGCATCGGGCGTTCATCACCAATGGCGCGATTCGGAAAAAGCTGCACATCCACCCGGTCGCCCACGCGCTTTTCCAGCGCCTGCTTGAAAAGCCGCGCGCCCGTTGCGTAGGGATCAAGCGCGCCATCGCCGCTGGTCCAGCCAAGGCGCAGCACGGTCTTGCCTTGTGCGCGCAGAATGGCGGGCGCCATGCCAAGGGCGAATACGCGAGCGCCAAGCGCCCTGCGGGTGAAATGGGTCATGCGGTCTTCCTTCCCTTTTGCCCACGCAACTGCGGGGCTATGTGTTGTTCAGCATAGGCTGCCTTGCGTCTGACGCAAATCGCCTTCACGCCATTGCCATAAGGCGCCCGAACCCATTGGGTTGATCCTGAAGGCCGAGGCGGCGTAGCGCATGCCAGGCCATGACCTGATTGCTGGTGATGACCGGCATACCGAGTTCCGCCTCCAGCGCCGCAATCACGCCGGCGGAACGGATTGCTGTGCAGGAAATGAAGCAGGCATCAGCCCCTGGAGCGGCCCTTGCTGCCCTGCGCGCCTGGTCGGCAATTGCTTCAGGCGGGATTTGCGCCATTTCGGCATTGGTATTGATGCCCATCATATCGCCGCCCATCACGGCGCATCCATGCGCGGCGAGGAAGGTGATCTCCCGTTCATGCACAGCGGCGATATAGGGCGTGACCAGCAGGATGCGTTTCGCGCCCAGGGCTTCAAGCGCTGCCAGAATCGCATCGGCTGTTGTCACCGCAGGCAGCCCTGTCGCGCTGGTCATGCGCGCTGGAATTTCGGCCGCCCGATCGGGCGCGAAGGTAGATACCGCCGTGCAATGAAAGCCGATCAAGCCAGGCCGCGCATCGGCCAGCAAGCCCGCCGCTTCTTCAAGCCTGTCCAGCATCTTGGACAATTCGGCTTCGGAACTGCCGCGCAATTCCAGCCTGGTAATAAGCGCCACCACACCCGGCGGCAGCATGGCATGCAATTCGGCTTCGCAAATGGCATTGCCGGAAGGCACCATCAGCCCAAGCCGCGCGCGGGCGCCGTAATCAATGTTCATAGCGATGCCCGCGCTTCAGCGAGCCAGCTTCGGTCAATGTAATCTTCAGCCCTGGTGCGCGCGCGGGCCGGCAAATCGCGGATCAGGGCGCTGGTTTCAATCAGTGCCTGCACGCCAGCCGCATTTGCTTCCGCATCGCGTGGGAAGATCGCATCGCGCGTATATTCCGCCCAGGCGAGGTCAGCGTAGCGCGCCTCGATCCCCGCCTCACGCATCGCGACATCGCGCGCGAAGGCCTGGTCCGTGTAGAATTTCTCATGTGCGCGCAGAAAGCCGCGCAGGAAGCGCAGCAGCAAATCGCGATGGGCGCGCGCCCAGCGCAAATCCACATCCAGGCTGGTGAATTGGAAATCCGGCACTTCTTCGCGCGGTTCACCGAGGGAAACAAAGCCAAGATCAAGCGCCATGTGATTGAGCGGCGCGCCCTGCAACCCGGCATCAATCTCCCCTTGGCGCAGCATGTCCCAGCGCGCCAGGATCGGCCCGCAGGGCACCAATTCATAATCACCCGGCCAATGCAGCCCGCGCGCTGCCAGCAGCCGCATGATCAGGGATGAACTGCCGGCGCGCAGCGATGACACGCCAATCTTCTTGCCGCGCAAATCCTCAAGCCGCGCCAAGCCAGGTCGCGCGATAAAGGAAAACGGCAGACGATTCACGTTCCCGCCAATGATCGCCTGATGCCCGCCGGCTTCCGCATCCAGAATGACATGTTCGGTGACACCATAGGCAAGCTGCGCACGGCCATCGCGGATACGCTCATTCACCTCCTCAATGCCTTCAATGTGGTCAATCTGCAGCGCGATCCCTTCCTGCGCGAATAGCCCGGCATGCAGGCCAATCCAGGCCGGTAGGTTGAAGTAATTGCGAGAGACGACAACAAGCGTCAGCGGGTCCATGGCCGGTTCCTCGGGGTTGCGGCACCACCATGGGCGGGCGCCGGGATGAACGGCAAGCCCTGCCTTGTGCCGCGCCGATGACAAGACCATGTGATCGGCATGGTCATCCTCCGTCCCTCCTTCCCTCGTAAAGCCATGGGCTGGGCCATGCTGGCACTTGGCGTGTTGGGCTTGGTGCTGCCTTTTCTGCAGGGCTTTTTGTTCCTGGCCTTTGGCGTTTTCGTGCTGCGGGATCAGCATATCTGGGCGGCGCGGCGCTGGGCCTGGGTGGCGGGGCGCTGGCCTGATATGGTCAGCAATCTGGAAGCCATGGAAACCAGTATGGCGGCGCGGCTGCGCCATTTTGCCAAGTGGCTTCGGCTGCGGGGTTGAACCGCACTCTGGCCACCCGCGCGGGGGCGGCGTAAGGGCCTTTCATGCATCGTCTTTGGCTTGTCACCGGCGCCCTGGCCGGGCTTATCGCGGTTGGGCTTTCCGCCTGGGCGGCGCATGGGTTGCCCGCAAGGCTTGATGCCGCGCGCATGGCGGCGGTGCAAAACGCGCTGACGATGCAGGGCTGGCATGCGCTGGCCTTGCTGGTCGCGGGGCTGATGGCGGAACGGGGCCGACGCCTGGCCCATATCGCTGCCGCCGCCTTTTTGGCCGGTATGATCCTGTTTTGTGGCGCTGTCTGGCTCAGCGCGCTGACCGGCCAGTCCTTCGGCCCCATCGCGCCCACGGGCGGGATGCTTCTGATGCTCGGGTGGGCCTTGCTGGCCCTGGCGGCGGCGCGGCGGTGATCCGCGCTGCCTATCTGGCCGCCGAGGGGTTTGAGGCGGAGCTGGCCGAAGAACTTCGCCTGTCTGGTCAGCGCGTGGCGGCCTGGCATGGTCGGCTCGCATTGTCGCCCGATCCGCCCGCCCCGGCGATCTGGGCCTTGGATATCTGGACCGACCCGCGCGAATTGCCTGCCCCTTCGGTGAAGGCCGCCGCCGATGCCTTACGCGCCATCCAGCGCAATTGGTCCCATCTGCCGCTGTTGCATCACCGCCGCAGCACGCTGATCGCCGAACACCTGCCGCCGGTGAAGGCCCGCCCTTTGGTCTTCCCGGAACCCGCGCCAAACGCCCCCTTGGGTGCCTGGACGCTGCTGGCACCGGATCGGCTGCTGGCCAGCCCCAGCAAGACCAGCCCCTTCGTGAATGGCGAACCCCGCTTCGTGGAGGACAAAGCCGGCCCGCCATCCCGCGCCTATCTTAAATTATGGGAAGGGCTAACCAGGCTTGGCCGCCATCCCGGCCCTGGTGACAAGTGTTTGGACCTTGGTGCCTCCCCCGGTGGTTGGACCTGGGTGATTGCACGGCTCGGCGCCGAGGTGACGGCGGTGGATAAGGCGCCGTTGGACCCGGCCATTGTTGCCCTCCCCGGCGTTAATTTCCGCCCAGAGAGCGCTTTTGCCCTGGACCCCCGGCAAGAATCGCCGGTCACCTGGCTGTTCAGCGATGTCATTTGTTACCCGGCGCGGCTTTTGGGCCTGGTGCGCCGCTGGATTGAGGCGGAAAAGGCCGACAACATCCTTTGCACCATCAAAATTCAGGGTGAAACCGATCACGCCATCATTACGGAATTTCAGCAAATTCAGGGCGCTATTTTATTTCATTTAAGCCAAAATAAGCATGAAGTGACCTTCGCGCGCCTCGCCCCCTGAATTTTTCGCGACCTCACGGAAAAGCTGGCACGGCTTCTGCAATAGCCCAGATGTACCAAAACGGTGCCGTCGGCCAAAGCGCCGACGCCAACCAAAACGGGGTTTGCGACGATGTTGGTGGTTCCGGAAAAGTCTCTGACAGCTCCTCAGGAGATCCGGGCCCGCCGCATGCAAAGCACGCAAGATGCGGCTCGGCTTGACGTCGCAGGGGGGCGAAAAGAATTCGCACCCATGCTGCAAGAATTGCGGCAAAGCCCGGCAAGAATTGCCGGTCCGGGGACACCCACGGGCAACACGCTCGCTGCCATGCTCCAGCGGATGGATACGGACCAAGATGGTCGCATCTCTCCGCTGGAGCTGAGGGCTTCCGCGAAGCGCGCCTATCAGGCGCCGGAACGCGCAAAGGACTGAAGCTTCCGCCGCGCGCCGCCCTGATCCTATAAAGGGGTCATGTCGCAAGCCACTACGGCCCAATTCGGCGCTATCGCTATCATCATGCGCGTGCTGCGGGCTTCCGCTTCTGATCGCATTGCGCTGACCAGCGCGGGCTGTGCCTTCTATGCCATGCTAGCGCTGTTTCCTGGCATTTTCCTGCTGATTTCGCTTTATGGGATGGTGTTCGACGCAGCGGCGGTGGAACCGCAGCTTGAGGTGCTGCGTGAATTGGTGCCGGAAGATACTTTCGAGATGATCGCAAGGCGCGTGCATGATCTGGTTGAAGCCCCGCGCCCCCGCCTGGAATGGAGCGCCATTCTAAGCGCCGGTATTGCGATATGGAGCGCTTCCGCCGGCACGCGGGCCACCATCGGCGCGCTGAATATGGCGCATCACGTGGAAGAAACGCGGCCCTTCTTTCGCTACCATGCGCTGGCCATAGGGCTGACGCTGGCGGCAACGCTGGCAGCAGTGATTGCGATTGCGGCGCTGGTCGCGCTGCCTGGTATTTTGATGCTCTTTGACCTGCCGGCGCTGCGCGCCTTGTTGCTACGCGGGCTTTCATTATTGACGCTGTTGCTTCTGGTTGGGGTATCGCTGCTGGCGGTGTATCGGCTGGGGCCGGCGACGCGGCGCTTGCCGATCCGTCGCATCCTGCCCGGCGTTTTCATGGCAACGCTGCTTTGGGCTTTGGGGTCCGCGGCCTTCAGCGTTTATGTCTCAGACTTCGCGACCTATGACGCCATGTATGGGCCGCTTGGTGCGACGGTTGGCCTGCTGATGTGGTTCTATGTCAGCGTTTATGTTGTGCTGTTGGGTGCCGAATTGAACGTGGCTTTGGCGACGCAAGCCGGGGCGTGGTGACAGCCGCGCGCCGCCGGGCCAGAATCGGCGCGGAGGCCCCGCATGACCCAAACAACCATTAGCGCCATCACCATCCGCTGCGTGGATGCGCCAATTGATCCACCGCTGCGCAATAGCCTGAATGTGATTCCCCGCGCGCCCTTGGTGATTGCGGAAGTCACGACCAAGGATGGCGCCACGGGCACGGCCTATGTCTTTCCCTATACGCGTGCGGCGCTGGGGCCGACAGCATCGCTTGCGCGTTCGATTGGGCAGGGGCTGATCGGGCGGCCCTTGGCGCCAACATCGCTTTGGCGCGAATTGCATGACGGGTTTCGCATTCTGGGCAGTGAGGGCCTGGTGCAGATTGCGCTTTCGCTACTCGATATGGCGCTGTGGGACGCGCTTTGCCGCCGCGCTGGCCTGCCGCTTTACGCCATGCTGGGGGCAGAGGCGCGGCCATTGCCGATATACGCCTCGCTCCGCGGCTGGGGGCCGGCGATGCTCTCGGAAGAAGCCGGCCAGGCGGTGGCGCGGCTTGGCGCGCGGGCGGTGAAGTTCAAACTCGGCCATCCGAAGCTTGAAGATGATCTGGCGACGGTGCGTGCGGTGCGCGGTGTGGTAGGTGATGATGTCGCGATTTTCGTGGATTACAATCAGGCGCTGACGTTGCCTGAGGCTGAACGCCGTGGGCGCGCCTTGCAAGCGCTTGATGTGCGCTGGCTGGAAGAACCGCTGCCGGTGCAGGATGATGCTGGCATGGCCGCACTTGCCGCGCGGCTTGATGTCCCGATTCAGGGCGGGGAGAATTGGTGGGGCCCCGCTGGCATGCAGCGCGCGCTTGCAGCCGGCGCATGCGATTTCTGCATGCCGGATGCGATGAAGATTGGCGGTGTGACAGGCTGGCTGCGTGCTGCTGCCATGGCGGCAGCGCATCGTATCCCGATGTCATCCCATATCTTTGTCGAAGTTAGCGCGCATTTGCTGCAAGCAACACCCACAGCGCATTACCTGGAACATCTGGATATCGCCGCACCCCTGCTGCGCCAGCCCTTGGCGGTGCGGGATGGCATGGCGCTGGTGCCCGATGCGCCGGGGCTTGGGCTTGAATGGGATGCGGCGGCGTTACGGCATTTTGCCGTGGAGTGATTTCGCCAAAACGCGATCACGCAGCCTGCGCGAGTGTCGGCGCGCTATCCGCCACTGTTGTCCGATGCAGGTCGCGCGGCTTATCAGCCGGGTAGCGCCGTGCGCGATGCATGGTCACGCGATTATCCCACATCACCAGATCATGCGCGCGCCAGACATGGGCATGGACGAATTCGCGCTGCGTTGCGTGTTCCGTCAGATCACGCAGCATGGCGCGGGCTTCCGGCACCGGCATGCCATGAATCTGCCCAGCATGGGCTGACAGGAACAGCGAAAGCCGCCCGGTTTTCGCGTGGCGCCGCACCAGCCGCTGCGGCACCGGCGCCCATCTTTGGCGTTCTTCTTCCGTGAAATCGGTGAAGCCGAGAATCCCGCGCGAGAAGATCTGGCTGTGATCCGTGATCATGTCACGGATTTCCGCTTTCATCGCTGTGTCAAGCGCATCCCAGGCAGCGCGCATATCGGCGAATTCCGTATTGCCGCCCTCACCAGGGATCACACGTGCCGAGAGCAGGGAGTATTTCGCGGGCGTCGCCTTGAAGGATGAATCGCTGTGCCAAAGCATATTGCCCAGGCTGAACAGGCGCCGCCGGTCATCGCGCGCCAGCACATTGGAATTTTTGTCGAGGTTGGAGATGTCATTCACCTCCATCGCCAGGCGGCGATCAGCGACCTTGGCGATATCGCCGGTTGCGGTCTCAAGCGGGCCGAAGTTGCGGCTGAAGGCCAGTTGCTGTTCGTCATTGATGTCCTGGCCGTGAAACACCAGCACGCCAAACTTATCCATCCCGGCATCAATGGCGGCGGCATCAGCGGCGCTGACGGGGTTTTTAAGATTAATGCCGGCAACCACGCCGACAAAATCGGGCCGCGCCGGATTGGCGGGGGTGATGGTGACGGTCATCATTTCCTCCTGCGCGTGCTGAGCACGCCTTTTGGGGCATCTTAGCGCGAAATCCGCAGCTTTGAAGCGGTTTGTGCGGCGCGGCCTTCCCATGCCAGAAAGCGGTGATGTCCGATGCCCAGAGCCGCCCCCGCCGCGCCGCCGGCCCGCCGCCCAATGCGGCGCGGCTGCGCGAAGCGGCTTTGGCCCATTTGGCGCGCTTTGCGGCGACTGAGGCAGGGCTCCGGCGCGTGTTGGAACGCCGCATCGCACGCTGGGCCCGCGCCGCGGAGGCTGAGGGCCAGCCGCGGGAGGGCATTGCTGCCAGCGCCGCCGCGCTATCGAATGAGGTCGCCAGCATCGCGCAAAGCCTGGTCGCCGCCGGTGCCGTGAATGATGCCGCCTTTGCCGAAAGCCGGGCGCGGCGGCTTGCGCGGTCTGGTCATTCCCGCCGCGCCATCGCCGCGCATCTCGCTGCCAAGGGGATCGAGACTGAGACCGCCGCCGCTGCCCTGCCGGAAGGTGAGGAGGCCGAGCTTCTGGCCGCCATCGCGTTTTGTCGCCGCCGCCGGATTGGCCCCTTTGCGCGTGTCGCCCCCGATGCAGCGGCGCGCATGAAGGCTTTGGCTGCACTCGCGCGTGGCGGATTTGCGCAAGGTGTCGCGCGCCGCGCCCTGACGATGGACCCGGATAAGGCCGAGGAAATGCTGCTTGCGGGCCGGCGCGCATGAGTGACAGCGCAGACATCAAAGGCCCTGTCGTCTTCACCCGGCATGGCGTGGCGCGCGGTATCCGCACGGCGTTGCCCCTGGTGATTGGCACTTTTCCGTTTGGCTTGGTGGTGGGCGTGATTTCCGACCAGAAGGGGCTTTCCTGGTTGGAAACCTTGCTGATGTCAGCGCTGGTTTTTGCGGGGTCTTCGCAATTGCTGGCGCTTGAACTGTGGGCTGAACCGGCGCCGATTTTGGCCGCGATCATTGCCGCGATTGTGGTGAATAGCCGCATGGCACCTATGGGCGCGGCCTTGGCGCCGTGGCTTGATAAGCTGCGCGGTCTGCCGCTTTGGGGCAGCCTGGCTTTCATGGTGGATCATGCCTTTGCCCTTTCCGCTGCCGAACAACGGCGCGGCGGGCGCGATGCCGGGTATCTGCTGGGCATTGGTGTGACGCTGTGGTGCTTCTGGAATATCTCGGTCAGCGTTGGGCATGTGTTGGGATCAGCGGTGCGGCTGCCGCCGGGGCATCCGCTGTATTTCGCCGCCATCGCGACTTTTGTGGCGATACTTGTGCCGCTTTGGCGTGGGGTGCGGCGTGATTTCTGGCCTTGGTTGCTGGCGGGCGTGCTTGCGGTGCTGGCCTGGAAGGCGGGGCTTGGGCCGCCCTGGCCGCTGCTGATCGGCGCCTTTGCCGGTGCGGGGCTGGGGGCGTGGTTGGAGTTGCGCCGGGAATGACGCTCCGCCCTGATGTGCTGCTCGCCATTATTGGTATGGCGGTGGCGACTTACCTTTGCCGCGCTGGCGGCTATGCGCTGTTTCGTGCGCTCCGCCCGCCGCGTTATGTGGAAGTGGTCTTGCAGCATCTGCCGGGGCCGATTTTCATGGCCTATGCGATGCCCGCGCTTGCCGCGCATGGCTGGAAGGGATGGGTGGCGGCAGTGGCGGTGGTGGCGGTGCAGTATTTCTCGCGCAACCTGGCTGCGGCAATCCTGGTTGGGGTTGGTGCCATGGCCGGGCTTGGCGCATTTGAAGCCTGGTTCCTTGCACGCTGATTCCCCACTATCGCGCATTGGGGCGCCAGGGTTTCTGGTGCTGGTGATTATTGCGATCGGCACGCTGATTGTGCCTTTGGATACATCGGTGAATATCGCCTTTCCGGCGATCACCGCGCATTTCGGGCTTGGGCGCACCGGCATTCAATGGGTGGTGATCTGCTATGTGCTGACCTATGGCAGTCTGATGCTGGGCATTGGCCGGCTTGGCGATATCTTCGGCTATTTGCGCGTATTTCGGCTGGGCCTCGGCTGGAGTATCCTGGCCTTCATCCTTTGCGCCACGGCGGAAAACTACGCTTGGCTTTTGGCGGCGCGCGTCATGCAGGGGATTGGCGCGGCTTTGGTGATTGGCTGCGGCGCCGCGCTTGCCACCAGCCATTTTACTGAGGATTTGCGCCCGCGCATTCTGGGCTTTTACGCCTTTGGCTTTGCTGCGGGCGGCGGGCTTGGGCCGCTGATTGGCGGCGTTTTGGTGGAGCATTTCGGCTGGTCCGCGGTTTATTGGTATCGCGCGCCGCTTGCGGCCTTTGCCCTGGCTTTAAGCGTGTTTCTGCGCGCGCCGCCCCGCGCGGCAGGGCGTGAGAGCTTTGATCTGACCGGCGCGGTCCTGATCACAGGCATGATGTGTTGCCTGCTGCTTGGCATCAATCGCGCGCCGGATATCGCGGCGGGCAATCCGCTATCCTTGGCGTTGGCTTTTGGCTTCTTGGTTTTGGGCTGGTGGTATGGAAGGCATGCGGGGCGCATTGCGCGGCCGGTGATTGCGCTGAAATATTTTCGGGATGCGGATTTTCTTTTTGCCTGCATTGCCACCGCTGTCGTGAATTTTGCCTGCTTCGCGGTGCTGCTGTTTCTGCCTTATCTGTTGCTGCATGGTGCGGGGCTGGCGGCGGGTTGGGGCGGGCTGGTGCTGGCGATTGGGCATTTGGCGGCGATGGCGGCATCGCCCTTTGCCGGTTTTTTGCTGGCGCGCATCAGTGCGGCACGATTGGCGCTGATTGGGTCGGTGATGACCGCGCTGGGGCTGTGGCTGGTTGGGACGATTGGCGCCGGTGGGGGCGCGCTTTTCCTGCTGGTGGCGGCGTTGGCGTTGCAAGGCGTTGGCCTTGGCTTGTTTCAGGTGAGTGTCACCGATCTATTGCTGGAACGTATGCCGCGCGAGGATCGTGGTGTTGCGGGCAGCCTGGCGCAGGTATCGCGCACGCTTGGTGTTGTGACCGCGGCTTCTCTGCTCAGCACGGTATTCGCGGCGCTTGAGGTCGCTGGTGTCGCGCGCGGGCTTGCGGGGATGGAGGCGTTTCGCGCGGCCTTCGGCAGCATCTTCAGCTTTGGCGCGGCGCTGGTAGTAGCGCTGATTCTGGCAGGAGTCTTCGTCAACCGGCGCGGGTATCGCTGACGATCCGCCCATCCACCAAATGAATGCGCCGATTGGCGCGTTTGGCGAGTTCTGCATCATGCGTCACCACCAGAATGGCGCGGCCTTCTTCCGCGGCAAGGCGCTGGAAAATGTCAAAGACAGCCGCGGCATTGCGCGTATCCAGATTGCCGGTGGGCTCATCCGCCAGGATGATGGCGGGGTCATTGGCGAGCGCGCGGGCGATGGCAGCGCGTTGACGCATGCCGCCGGAAAGCTGTTCCGGCAGTTTCGCTGCGGCTTCCGCCATGCCAAGCGCTTCCAATAGCTTCATCGCCTGCGCGCGCGCTGCTGCATCCTTCAAGCGGCCAAGCCGGCGGATCGGAATCAGCACATTATCCAGCGTGGAAAATTCGGGCAGCAGGAAATGGAATTGGAAGACAAACCCCAGCCGCGCGAGCCGCAGATTGGCGAGTTCCGCCGCACTGAGGCTTGCCGTGTCGCGGCCTTCAAGCAGCACGCGGCCTTCGGTGGGACGATCCAGCAATCCCAATAGATAGAGCAGCGATGATTTGCCCGATCCGGATGGGCCCGTGATGGCAATGAATTCGCCGCGTTCGACCTTTACGGAAGCATCCTGGACCAGCGTCACGCCCTCCGGCAGGCGGCGGGTGATGTGTTGCGCTTCAAGCAATGGGGGCAGCGCGCTGTTCATGCTGCGCCGCGAATGGTTTGCACCGGGTCAAGCCGCGCGGCACGGCGTGCCGGCACCACGGCGGCGATGCTTGCTGCCAGAATCGCGAAGAAGGAAGCTACAGCAAAAATCCGCCAATCATGCGCGAGCAGAAAGCGGTCATTGCCGGCCGGTGTTTCAGTCTGAAAGCGGATTTGCGCCAGGCCTTCGATCATGATCTGCCCAAGCGCACAGCCCAGCGCGGCGCCCAGCAGCCCAGCAATCATGCCCTGCAACAGGAACAGCCATTGGATATCGCCTTCCGTGAAGCCTAGCGACTTTAGGATGGCGATATCGCGCGTTTTTTCAAACACCACGGTCGAGATGATATTGTAGATGCCAAAGGCAGCCACCAGCAGAATGGCGCCGGTGACGCTATACATGATGGCGTTCTGAATAACGAAAACGGTCAGCACATTGCGGTTTTGTTCTTCCCAGCTTTCGGACCTATCGCCAAAGCGTGCTTCGATCTGCCGGGCGAGCGCTTCCGCCGCCGTCACATCATTGAGCCTGAGCAGGATTTGATTGACCACATTGGGACGGTCTTGCAGGATTTGATTGACCTTGAGCAGCGTATAGCCCGCCTGATTATCAAGCGTGGTCAGCCCGGTTCGGAAAATACCCACAATCTTCATTTGCAGGCTTATCCCCTTGGGTGAAATAGCGATGATGGTATCGCCAAAACCTACGCCGAGTTTTTGCGCAAGCCCAATACCGATAATCAGCCCATTGGCGGTACTGCGTAAATCTTCCATGCTGCCCTGGATCAAATCTTTTTCCAGATTGGAAACACGGCGATAGCGCGCGGGTTCAATGCCCGTGATTGAAACCGAAACATCGCGCGACCCATAGCGTAGCAATGCCTGCCCCGTCAGGATGGGAGATGAAAAGACACCCGGAATGCCTTCAAGGATGGCCATTTTTTCGGCACTTGCGCGAATGCCGCGTATGCGTTCCGTGGGCTTCACGCCGGAAAGCGCCACGGCACCATCAGGATGCGCGATTTCCGCCGCCTGCGGCAGCGGGCGGCGCGTTTCATCCTTCACGACGATATGCGGCTGCACATCAATGACCTGTTCGATGAAATAGGTTTGAAATCCGCGCATAAGTGAGGCAATTGCGATGAAGAACGCGACACCCAGCGCGACACCCATCACCGAAACCAGGGTTTGCCGTCGGCGGCGGGAAAGCATGCCGCGTGCCAGATCAAAGATCAGCTTCATGGCGTTAAGCGTATCGCTTGCCCATCCTTCAGGCCCTGCGGTGGATCAAGCACCACCACATCACCGGCTGCGATACCTTGGCGGATTTCAACCGCACGCGGGCCTTGCACGCCAATTGTCACTTGGCGCCGCCGCGCCACTTCACCCTGCGCGACAAAAACATGATCTCCACGCAAGGCTGCGGGTGGAATCAGCACGGCATTGGCGGCCTCTCGCAGGACGATGTTCGCTTCCACCGTCATGCCGATCATGAGCGGCGTGTCTTCGGCCAGAGCAAGGCGCACGCGATAGGCCTTGCGCGTTGCGTCGCCCTTCGGCGTTATTTGCGTCACTGTTGCATGCAGCACCTGCCCGGCGAAGGCATCCGCGCGCAGCAAGGCGCGTTGGCCTTCGCGGATTTGGGCGATGTCTTCCTCATCCACTTCGGCGGTGATGCGGAGCGGCTTTGGTTCGCCAATCCAGAATAGGGCGGCGGGGGTATCGACAACCTCGCCTACCTCGGCATCGCGGCGCAAGACCAGGCCGGCGGAAGGTGCGCGGACGATGTAATCATCGAGCCGCCGCTGCGCGGCTTCAGCCACGGCGCGCACGGCGCGGGCTTCGGCCTCTGCCCGGTCAAGTGTAGCGCGAGAGGCTACGTCGCGCGCGACAAGGGCACGCACGCGCGTCAGATCTTCCTGGGCGAAACTGGCGCGGGCTTCGGCTTCTTCAACACGATGACGCGCTTCGCGATCATCCAACTGCGCCAGGGGCTGGCCGGCTGCAACGCGCGCACCTTCTCCAACCAGAACGGCGGTGATGCGCGCGCGCACCGCTGGGCCAACCTTGGCCCAATGCACTGGTTCAACATTGCCTGTGGCATAGACTGCTTGCACTGCGGGGCCCGTGGTGGCGGTGGCGACCGCGACTGCGGGCGACAGCCCGCGCCACGCCCAGGCGCCAGCGAGGCCGAGCAGCAGCAGTGAAATAAGGACGATGATCCGGGCGCGCATAATGTCAGCCTAGCATGACAGGTGGCGCTTGGCTTCCCCGGCGGAACACGGGGCACGACATCTGGGCCATATCGGGACGGTTGTGCGAAGGCTTGGCTGGGGCTAAGAGGCAGCGTCTTATGGGCTTGAGCGTTTTTGGGCCGACTTAGCTCAGGGGTAGAGCAACTGATTCGTAATCAGTAGGTCCGGGGTTCAATTCCCCGAGTCGGCACCAGTATTTTCAATGGGTTAGAAGGTTTTGAGGGTCGATTCAAAAGCACCCCCTTCACTTGCGGACCCCATGCGGACCCGCCGAAAGTGGCACATTGACCCTCCACATCGCCCCAGTGCCAGCGCCGCAACTTCCACCGCGCCCACGCGCGCGCGTTGCAGTTTCTTTGAGGCACTATGTTGGAAGGGCGATTTTGTAGCGGGGGCGGCACGGTAATGCGCGCTCCGACCTGCACAAATGACCCAAGCTTTAAATTCGCCGCGTCAAATGGAAGTGAAAGGCTGAGCTAGTGCCCTGCGTCCAGACGCATACGAACAAACCGGCGATCTGAATGATGCGGGATTCCCGGCCCGTGTCTGTTCGAGCAGACGGCAGACCATCCTGCTGAAGCGCGAGCGCATCAAGCGCAGAACCATCCAGAAGCGCCGCTTGATGCATCACCAAAACGCAGCTTAACCTCAACCACAGATGGGCCAGATGCTCCGTTAGCCAGCGCGCCAAGCGGTCTCAAATGATTTGACGACGGACACCTCCGACAAAACCGGGGCGGTTCGGGGAGCCGGCTCGGCCAGGTGGCGACTCAAGCCGCCGTAAGAACCAAAAAGCCGAGACTCTCTGAGAGCTGAGACATCGCCGTCGCATCGCCCCAGCGCCGACGACACCATTGTCACATTTTGTCATGAATCTGAGCGGCGCGGTCGCAAAAATTGCAACAAAACGGATCACTCAGGAGTCCCAGATGCCTTTCGCTCTATTTTTGCGTCAATCCCCGGCCCGCCTATGCATCGCCATTCTTACCTTACTTGGGGTGCTTTTGCTTCGCCCACCCCTGGCTGCGCATGAAGGTCACGATCATGGGGCCGTGCCAGAGGCCGTGGCGGCCGCTGCCCCGCGGGCCGAGGCGCATAGTGACCTGTTTGAGGTTGTCGCCATTCTGCAACCAGGCGGCGCGCTGACAATCACGCTGGATCGCTATGCCGATAACAGCCCGCTGGATGGCGCTATTGTCCTAACCTTTGATGGGCAGGAAGTAGCGGCAGAGCGCCAAGGCATTGGCCTTTTTGTGGCGCGGCACCCGCTATTGGAACGGCCGGGTACACTTGACCTTGTCTTCACGGTAACAGCGGGGGCGGACATGGATCTGCTGACCGCTAGGCTGGAAGTGCCCGCGCCGGCGGCGCCTTCAGGATCGGTCGTTGAGTTTTTGGCGTTATTGCGAAGCAGTGTCGTGCAGCTTGCTATTGGTGCTGGGCTGCTTGTGATTGGTGTGATGCTCGGCCGTGCTTCAGTGCGCCGGCCTTTGCCGCCCATGATTGACGAAGGACCGACGCCCACGGCGTCGGGGGCCGCACCCCAGAAGCTGCACGCCGCTGCGCTGGGAATCCTCATGCTCGCCATCGCCTTACCTGCTGGTGCACAGCAAGCCCTGGTTACCGGTGAAGCACCGCGCCGCTTGCAGGATGGCGCGATCTTCGTCCCCAAACCATCACAACGCTTACTCGGCATCAGGACCTTACTCACCGAAGCCGGTGAGGCGTCCGCCGCCTTGCGCATGATTGGCACTTTGGTGCCGGACCCCAATGCGTCCGGCCGGGTACAGGCCAGCCAGAATGGGCGGCTGGAACCGGGCGATAATGGCTTTCCCACGCTTGGCCAGCATGTCGAACGCGGTCAGGTGCTTGCCTATGTAACGCCAACTTACAGCGCGGCGGAGCGCGGCAGCCTTATCCAGAATGCAGCCGAACTTGATGCGCAGATCACCATTCTTGAAGCGCGCGTCCGGCGCCTGACCACGCTGCGCGGCACGGTCGCTGAGCGTGAGATCGTTGACGCCCAGACGGAGCTTGCCGGGGCACGACAGCGCCGCACCGCCATCCAGCCAGCGCTTTCCGGTCGTGAGCCGCTGGTGGCGCCTGTTTCGGGCATCGTTTCAACCATACGCGGTGCTGTCGGCCAGCTAGTCGATAGCGCCACAACGGTTGTTGAAATCGTTGATCCAAGTCGGCTTTGGGTGGAAGCGCTGGCCTTTGATCGCGCAGCGCTTGAACGTATCACGGGCGCCAACGCCACCCTGCCCGATGGCCGCGTATTGGATCTCGTCTTTATGGGGCGCGGGTTGACTGTGCGTCAGCAGGCCGTGCCGGTGAATTTCCGCGTGAATGAACCGCCAGCGGATGCGCCGATTGGTATTTCAGTACTGGTCACCTTACGCACTGCCCGCGCCGTCCAGGGTATTGTATTGCCTGCCGATGCCGTGGTCCGGAGCGCCGAAGGCCCGCCCGTGGTGTTTGAGCACGCAACGGCCGAACGCTTTATTCCCCGCCAGGTGCGGGTGCAGCCGCTTGATGGCACGCGTGTGGTGGTGACCGCTGGGCTTGAGGCAGGGCAGCGCGTAGTGGTGCAAGGTGCCGCGCTGATCGCACAGGTGCGCTAAGCCATGCTTTTCAACACCATTGTTGGCGTTTCGCTACGCAACAGGCTTTTCGTATTGGTCGCTGCATTGCTGGTGAGCCTTTATGGCCTGTTCACCCTATGGCGCATGCCGGTTGATGTATTTCCTGACCTGAATAAGCCGACTGTGACGTTGATGACAGAGGCCGAGGGCTTTGCGCCGGAGGAGGTTGAACAGCTTGTCTCCTTCCCCATCGAAACGGCAGTGAATGGGCTGCCGGGCGTGACACGGGTGCGCTCGGTCTCCTCCGTCGGTTTATCAATTGTATTCGTTGAATTCGATTGGGGGTCAGATATCTGGCGCGCGCGTCAACAAGTTAGCGAACGGCTTGGCCAGATCCAAACGCAGCTTCCGCCGCGCGTGCTACCCACTATGGCGCCGGTTTCGTCCATTATGGGCGAGATCATGCTGGTGGCGATGACCGCGCCGACGGATGGCTCGCTTGGGCCAATGGACCTGCGCGACCTTGCGGATTGGGTCATGCGCCCGCGGCTCCTTACCATCCCTGGTATTTCGCAGGTTATTCCGATTGGCGGGGAAGTGCGCCAATTCCGCATCATGCCTGATCTTGATCGCCTGCAGGCGCTGGATTTGACAAATGAACAGCTTATTGCCGCGCTCCGTCAATTCGGTGGCAATGCCGGCGGCGGCTATGTGGATCAAGCGGGGCGCGAATTCTTGATCCGCAATATCGGGCGCACGACGTCACTTGAGGATTTGCGCAACGCCACGGTTGGTTTTCGGGAAGGGCAGCCCATCACGTTGCGGCAAGTGGCGCGCGTTGAATATGGGCCACGCTTTAAGCGTGGTGAGGCTGGCGTGGATGGGCAGCCAGCGGTGATCCTGGCTATCGCAAAGCAGCCAGGTGCCGATACCATTCGCCTGACACGTGCGGTGGAGGCAGCGCTGAGCGAATTGCAGGCCGGTATGCCGCGCGGCGTAGTGGCGGACCGGATCAAGTTTCGCCAGGCCGATTTCATTGCGCAGTCCATTGCAAATCTTCAGCAGGTACTGGCCGAAGCGTTCATTGTTGTCGCGCTTGTTCTTTTTGCCTTTCTGCTCAATACGCGCACGACTTTCATTTCACTAACAGCCATCCCGCTTTCCATCCTGCTGACAGCCATTGTCTTTGCGGCCTTCGGCCTTTCTATCAACACCATGACATTGGGTGGCCTGGCAATTGCGGTAGGTGAGCTTGTGGATGATGCAGTGGTGGATGTGGAAAATATCCTGAGGCGCCTTCGCGATAACGCGACACGTGCGATACCCGTACCGATCATGCAGGTGGTGATCGCGGCCAGCGCAGAGGTTCGGTCCGGCATTGTTTATGCGACGCTTATCATCGTGCTGGTATTCCTGCCGCTTTTTGCGATGAGTGGTATTGAAGGGCGCCTATTTGCCCCGCTAGGCATTGCCTATATCGTCTCCATCCTCTGTTCTTTGCTTGTGGCTGTCACGGTCACGCCGGTTCTGTCCTATTGGCTGCTGCCACGGATGAGCCGGATGCATGGTGGCGATGCAGCGCTAGTACGCGTGCTAAAGGCTGGGCAGGACCGGCTGCTGCACTGGGCCTTCGCGCATCGCCCTCTCGTGCTTGGTCTTGCCTTTGGTGGCATTGCAATCGCTACTGCAAGCGTCGCCTTTCTGCCACGTGCTTTTCTGCCGCCTTTCAATGAAGGCACGCTTGTCATTAATATCACCTATCAGCCTGGTATCTCCTTGGCTGAATCAGATTCTCTTGGCCGTGTAGCGGAACGCCTGCTGATGCAAGTGCCAGAGGTGAAAGGGGTTGGTCGCCGCACCGGGCGCGCGGAACTTGATGAACATGCTGAAGGGGTGCATTCGTCAGAGCTTGATCTTGATCTACGGCAGGGTGGGCGCCCTCGCGCAGAGGTTTTGGCAGATATCCGCGCGCGCCTGGCGGCCTTGCCGGCTGCGACCAATATCGGCCAGCCCATCAGCCACCGGCTGGATCATATGCTGTCCGGTGTCAGGGCGCAGATTGCACTTAAGATCTTCGGCGATGATCTTGATACACTCCGTACCCTGGCTGAGACGTTGCGTGGCCGTTTAGCGGAAAATGTTCTGGGTCTGACTGACCTTCAACTGGAAAGGCAAGTGCGTATTCCGCAGCTACGCATTGCCGTTGATCATGAACGCGCGGGGCTTTACGGCGTTTCCGCAGCCGCATTGACCGAAACGCTTGAATCGCTGACCGGCGGCACTATCGTCAGCCAGATTCTGGATGGGGCGCGGCGCTTTGATGTCGTCTTGCGCTTGGCTGATGAGGATCGCACAACAACAAGACTTGCCGAAGCGCTTGTACCAACACCGCATGGCCGCGTCCCACTCGGTCTCCTGGCACGGGTTGAAGAAGGTGATGGTCCGAATCAGATCCTGCGTGAAGGCGCGCGTCGGCGCATTGTTGTGCTTGCGAATGCCACGCCGGATTCGGATATGGCGCAGGTGATTGCCGGTATCCGCGCTGAGCTTGCGCGCATGCAGATGCCAACGGGCTATACTACGGCGCTGGAAGGCACCTTCCAAGCGCAAGAAGAAGCGATGCAGACAATCGCGGTTCTGACGCTAGTGTCTTTGGCGCTGATCTTTGTGGTGCTCTATTCGCGTTATCGTTCAGCCATGCTGGCGGCGATCATCATGGGCAATGTACCACTCGCGCTGATTGGTGCCGTTGCGGCCATTTGGCTTGCCGGGCAACCGCTTTCGGTTGCAACCCTTGTGGGCTTTGTGACGCTGACTGGGATCACCACCCGCAATGGTATCCTGAAGGTCAGCCACTACCTTAATCTGGCATTGCATGAGGGTGAGCGGTGGGGCCTCGCGCTCATCCTGCGCGGTTCGGCCGAGCGGCTGACGCCCGTTTTGATGACGGCGCTTTCGGCGGGCTTGGCTTTGATCCCACTGGCGATCGGTGCCGACGCACCAGGCAAGGAGATTCTGCACCCCGTTGCCATCACGATCCTCGGGGGGCTGATCAGTGCCACATTGCTCGACATGCTGGTGACACCGATCCTATTTCATCGCTTCGGTCACCCGGCGCTGGAACGCCTGCGCGCGGAGGCCAAGGAACAAATCACTGGCGGGGGCGCGATCCCTGATACATTTTAATCCCAGGAGACTGAAATGCTGACGAAGCGCACCCTGATAACCTTGGCAATACTGGCCTTGCCCTGCGCCGCCTTGGCGCATGGCCCTTCGCGTGGCCCCAATGGCGGCCAGATGCAGGATATTGGCAGCTATCACGGCGAATTACTGGCAGAGGATGGGCAGCTGACCTTCTTCCTGTACGATGCCAATGATCGGCCGCTTTCTGCCAATGGCCCAACGGCGACCGCGATTGTGCTTGCCGACGGCCGCCAGAAGACGCTTGGTTTTGCGGCGCGGGCGGATGGCAAAGCATTGGTTGCGCGCGGCGAGTTTCGGGCAGAGCCCAGCCTTCGTGTTGTTGTGCAACTTGTGCCGGCGTCAGGACAGCCCCGCATTCAGGCGCGCTATGCGCCTGTTGGGCTCGGCAGATGAATGAAGCGGCGGAGCGCCGGCTGTTGGACCCTGAGGCGCATATCCTTATCGTTGAGGATGACGGGGAAATGCGCAGCCTTGTCGCGCGTCTGCTGCGGGAAGCGTCCTTCCGGGTCTCCACAGCCCGTGATGGGCGCGAAATGTGGGAGATTCTGGAAAGTCCTGCCGGCTACCCGGATTTGATCTTGCTGGATGTGATGTTGCCTGGGGCCTCTGGCCTGGATTTGCTCCGCCGCTTGCGCGAAGGCTCACGCGTGCCGGTTTTGATGTTGACCGCGCGTGGTGAAGAAATGGATCGCGTCTTGGGATTGGAGCTTGGCGCAGATGACTATGTTGCCAAGCCCTTCGCCCCGCGTGAGCTTATTGCACGCGTACGCGCGCTGCTGCGTCGCGCGACACCGGCTGAAGCACTGCCAGACCCGCGTTCGCGGCGGCTTGGTTTTGCGGGCTGGGTTCTGGATACGGCGCGGCGCGAACTCAATTCACCTGACGGCGTTGCCGTTGATCTCTCGGGCGCGGAGTATGATCTTTTATTGGCCTTTCTGGAACATCCACAGCGTGTCCTATCGCGGGAACAATTGCTTGAAGTCGCCAAGCGGCGTGTTGGCAGCGATCCCTTCGATCGGACAGTTGATGTCCAAGTAAGCCGCCTGCGCCGCAAGATTGAGCCGGACGAAGATAGCCCCTCACTCATCAAGACGGTGCGCGGTGCGGGCTATGTGTTGGTCGCGGATGTGACCCGCGCATGAGAGCCCTCTGGCCGAGTAGCCTTGCCGGCCGCATCACGCTGCTGCTGCTCGGCGGGCTGATGCTACTGCATATTGGTAGCATGTGGGTGCATGAACGCTCGCTCCGCGGATCCGAACAGGGCGCGCGGCTAGAACGCATGGCCGATCAGCTTGCTGCGGCGCGTGCGGCGGTAGCGCCACTGCCGGAAGCCGCGCGTGATGCGGCGGCGCACGCGATTTCGCGCCCAGGGTTGGAAATCCATTGGGATCGCAGCGCACCAATGCCGGCGGCAGAACCCCCTGCGGGCCTTACGGACGTGGCAGCAAGGCTTGGCCCAGAAGCGCGTATTGGCTGGGATCCAAAAGCGGAGCCTGGGCATCGTGTGATTGGGGCGTTGCCGGCTGAAGGTGGTGGTTGGATCGTTTTTTCGGCGCAATGGCTCATCTCTGGCGGGGAGCCGCTGGATCATGGTGCAATCGCGTCCATGGTGGCGATGGCCCTGGGCATCGCATTGGTATCAAGCCTTGTAGTGCGCTGGATCACTGGGCCGCTGCGACGCCTGGCCAGCGCGGCGGATCACATTGGCCGCGACCTGAGCCCACAGCCAGTGCCACTGGAGGGGCCGGATGAGGTTCGCCATGCGGCTGTTGCCTTCAATGCCATGCAGGAACGTATTGCGCGTCTGCTTGAAGACAGAACCGAAGCCCTGGCGGCGATGAGCCATGATCTGCGCACACCACTTTCCCGATTACAATTGCGCGTGGGTTTTTTACCCGAGGGTGAGGATCGCACTCGCCTTGAGGCTGATATCGCAGAAATGGAAGCAATGGTTTCGCGCACGCTGGATTATATTCGCGAAGGCCGCGATGCTGAACCAGTGCGGCCGGCTGATGTTGCGGCCATTCTGCAGACCCTGGCATCCGATGCGGCAGACCAAGGGCATGACGTTGCCTATGAAGGGCCGACGCGCGCGGTATTGCCGCTGCGGCGTCATGCGGCGAAACGCGCACTCTCGAATCTTGTTGAAAATGCCTTGCGCCATGGCTGGCCGCCAGTGCGCCTGCGTATTCACGAAGACGACAAAATAATTGCGATTGAGGTTGCCGATGCTGGTGATGGCATTGGCGAGGCGGATAGAGCCCGCGCACTTACGCCTTTTGTACAACTTGATCCTGCGCGCGGCGGTTCAGGTGTTGGGTTAGGCCTTACGATTGCGCAGCGCTTTGCCCAGGCCAGTAATGGCAGCCTGGAACTTGGCGAAGCCCTTGAAGGGGGCCTGCTGGTCAGGCTGGTTTTACCGCGACAAACCGGCTGAACATCGTATCGCATCGACGTAACTTGCCACGGTGCCGAGAGGCTCCGTGGCCTCCTTGGTGGCATAATGCTGGCGTCCGCAAGCGAGGAGTTCATGCCATGCGTCGCATAGCCCTGACCGAAACTGTCACCGTCGTTTTGCTTGGAACTAGGCCCTTGCTTTTCGCTAAGCCCACCGCGCAGTGTCTTGGCCCCCTAAAGTTGAGCCACTATTGTTGTGCCATAGGGGAGTGTTTTGGATGGCTCGGAAGCGCTATTCGGATGAGGATTGTCTGAAGATACTACGTCAGGTTGAGCTTGATTTGGCTGGCAGGACGATCATGTTCCTACGCGGTGTCTATGACCGCCCGCACTTCCCGCCCCCGCAGTTTCAGCCGCTCATTAGCGAGGCGCAGGGCTTCAATATAACCCTCTGACACCTCAATTTTGTGATCTACGCGATCACCATACCACCGCGGCGCCACCTTGGACGCATACCAACGCCGTGCATCGAACGCCAACCGGTCCCGGGCTGGGTCACCGGAACCCTTCACGGCTTCGTCCAGGGCTTGCTGGGCTATGATGTGTGCCTGGGCAGCACGGGCGGCTGCGTACTTCTCATGGGCGTGTGGGCTCCGAGACATATAGCGCCAGATTTCGTTCCAATGCGGCATCCCACTGTCGCGGGAAATCTTGATCAGACTTTCCCCTTGGGTAAGCCTTTCCAGGAAAACGTCAAACAACTCATCCGTCATCGGGACATATTTGGCGCCAGCCGGTTTATCCAAATTAATCTTGGCGCTTTTGCCATCCAGCACCAGTGCCGGTGCTTTCTTTCTGTCGTTCATCGCTGGGGCGCCCCGCTAATCCATAACGCCGGCGATTTTACCTATTTTGGGGCCCGGCAGAAACAGAAATACGCTCGCGGTTCTTTTATTCTGACGGTGAAGCTTTGAAGCTCTTTTTTGCCGTTCAGCCTCGCCTTAAAAGTCTAGGCGCAGGCCTGTGACGGGTCGCCAAAGTTACCCGTTAGCTCGCACCGCGTGCGTCGGGTCTGCGACGGGTGCAGACCGACGCGCGGGTGCGACGGGTAACTAGTAGGAACCTGGACCCGTCACGCTATTTTTGCGACGGGTCTGTGACGGGTTGCGTGACGGGTTGTCATATCGGCGCGTCACCTGATTTTTGACGCCTCATTTCGGGCACGCCTCAGGCTTTCTGCACCAAACAGGCACGCAAACGCTTATCCCATTGTATCCCAGCGCCGCTCCTGTCGCTCTCGAAGTGAACATCAACGATATCGCCATCCGTACCAGTCACTTCGCCATAGCCAAACGCCCTATGAAAGACGCGATCGCCGGGAGCATACGTTGGGGGTGGAGGGGGCAGGGGGTGCCCATCAGCTCCCAACCCAAGGCAAACCCTCAGCCTGCAAATTAGCGCATCTCTCTTTTTCCGGTACTCGTCCCATTGACGATCAACCTCATCGGGGTCGCAATCGTCTGGCAATTCACCCCTCATGCTCTCAGGAAGTAAGTCACAGAATTTCTCAAGTTCGTCACACTGGTTGAATATAGCCAAAACTTCCGCATCGCCATTGGCGAGCCGATCTTGGAATGCTTTCGACACGCGATCGGGGCGGCGTCCTGTTTCATGCTGAGGCTTTATTCCAATACTATGACCGGTAATCAGGCGATGAACCCGCGCGATGGCATCCGCTGTTATTGGTAGACCATACTTGGTTGCAGCGTCAGCTATTTGAGCTGCTTCACGCATGCCAGCTTCAATGGCTAACCGGTATTTTTCTAAATCTTCCTGCAGGGCACGTAATTGCACCAAGCGTTTACGGTTTTCGGCTTCGCACCATTCAATCAGGGTTGCCAGTGGTGGGAGGGTTTTAAGTGTCCGCCGTGCCTTTTCAGCCGCAGCCTTAACTATATCAGCGCTATAGTGTGCCAAGTCCTCACCTGCAGCAGTTGCGTAAGCTTCGGTGTTGATGCGGGCGTTCGGGAACACTCCGACAAGGTACTTGGCAGCATTTTCTGCATACGATCTCCGGGCATCAGCCTCACCGGCATCCTGCTGAATAGCCAACCACTCTTTTAAAGCCGCAAGTCTAAGCATTTCATCTCGGGCGATTTCGCCCCCACTATCGTCTAAAGAGTATGGTGAGCTCCGCAGTGGCCTTTTGGCTTCTTCATCGTCCCACCAAAATATGTGTTCACCCAAAGCAATGAGCTTATGCGGAAATGTTGGGTTGGTTATCGCAGTATTTTTCTTCGCCATTTCTGCCTCCTACAACCGGATTGGGGTAGAAAGCTTTTGGCGATGGATAGGCTTCCTTCCGGCGCCAGCGCGCGCAGCGTCAGCGGAGCGCGCGTTAGCGCCGGTATGTAGTATCCCTACCGCTTCGCTGCGGGATACTACCTGTTCGGGGGGTCGTGCAGCGCCCATTGAGGGGGTTGTACAGCGCCCATCAAGGGGGTCGTATAACCCCCGTATCGGGGGTTCTGCAGCCCCCGAGTGCAGGTTGAGCGCAAGTGAATTTTCAATCTGCACGGTGCTTTCTGGCAGGACCAGTGCATAGGCCTTTGAACGTGATTTAAAGGCGACTGGCTTAATCAGCCCCCGCTCTTCCAAGCTGGTAATCGCTCTGCGTACATTGCGGCGCTCCATACGCAGCAATACCGCCAGATGGCGGCTGGATGGCCATGCGGCCCCCCTTGCTTCATTGAAGTGTTTGGCGATTTGAATCGCCACCCCTAACTCCGCGATGGTGGGACGCGGGTTGGCAGCCGCAACGGAACTGAGCCAATCAAATCTTTCAGCAATAGGCATGGGGAATATCCTTCTGGACAACCCCTTGCTGGACACCGTGCGAATCGCTATTTTGCGTTGTGTCAGAACGACTTTAAGTAATTCGCGCCGCGCCTCAGCAATGGGGCGCGGTTTTCTTTATTCGGCCGAGCGCAGCAAGCCAGAACAGGCTGGCAGCAGCGTAGGCACGGCTATGGTCGCGGCACCAGGTTGGGCTGGGATCACGTCTGTGCCTCCGCCTGAGCTACGATTTCCGCCGCGCGATGGCGATATTCACGGGATGTGGCCCAGGCTTCCACCGCCTCACGGCGATAGACAATCCGGCGCATACCGGCCCGCACAAATGGCGGGCCATCGCCTGTCACGCGCCATCGCTGCAGCGTCCGGCGCGGAATAGAAAGAAATAGGGCAAGGCCTTTCTCATCAAAAAATGTGTTCATGTATTAAAAACCCTAGAAACAGCGGGCGCCGCCATGAGCTGCACCCGCATCGATTGCGGATGGCGCCTTCTTGCGTTTTCCAAAGGGTCTATATGACGCGCTGAGATTGCCGCCAAAGCGCTTGCGGGGCTCCGATGTAAGGCAACCATCGCGCCAATCGTCTTTTAGCGGCTCTAAAAACCCGCAGCAAACATTTTCTGTCTTCTGGCGGCAAAGGGGCGCCATGCTTGCCGTCAAACCGCCAGCAGCATGCTAGCCCCTTGCTATCTAAAAAAGGGGGCGGGGTGGGGGGAGCAACCCGATAGCCTTACCCGCCGCGTTGAGCTCGGTGTTCAGCGAGGTTTGTTACCTTATCATCGTCGCGCTCGGGCGATGCACAGCGCAGCACATGGGCTGCCCAGGCTTCTAGCGCCGTCTTCTTCTCAGCGTTGAAATCGTGCTGCTGATAAATACGGGCTACTGACGATAACGCCGCCGGTTGATGCGCCAGCAGCTTATCCGCCACGATGGGGGAGAAGCCCAGCCGGGCCAGTGTAGAAGCCCCGGCGCGTCGAAAGTCATGCAGTACCCAGTCGCTCACGCCTGAAATACGGTCCAGCCGTAGCTTCATTTTGGAAATGCCTGAGATTGGTGTTTTACCGGTGGTGGTAAAAACGAAATCCTGGCCCTCAAGACGGGTGACAGCCGCCAGCGCTTCCCGCGCCGCATCGGTCAGCGCGACACTGTGGGCCTGCCCCCGCTTCATGCGCTGGCCTGGAATTGTCCAGACGGACAGATCAGGCGAGATCTCTGACCAGCGCATACCCGCGACCTCTTCGCGGCGCGCCAGGGTAAGCAGCGCCAGCCGGATAAACGGTCCAGCCGGTTCCGCCATGCCGAGTGCGGCACGCCATATGGCCCCAATCTCCCCATCCGTAAGCAGCCTATCGCGCGTTACAGCAGTTGAGCCCGTGGGAAGCCCCTGGAAGGGGTTTGAAGCCAGTCGCCCCCGCTTTACCGCCCAGGTGAAGCAAGCCCTGCCGTAGGCCACCAAACGCCCCGCACTGGCGTGTTTCCCTGCCTTTGCCAGGGTGTCATGCACTTCCACGATGCGTGCCTTGGTCAAAGCGTGTGCGGGCCGGGACCAATCCTTTGGGAAGGCATACCTCAACGCTCGGACCGCTTCTGTCCGATATCGCGGCCGTCGTTGGGCTAACCCCAGCTTCTCCCAGTCCGACACAAGGGTGCCAAAGGTGAAGGCGGCTTCCTGCTTCGCTGCCAATGCGGCAGCCCTTACCTGACGGGCGGCCTCTGCCTTGGCCAGTCTTTCGCTGCGCGGATCAAGCCCTTTAGCCACATCGCCAAGCCGAACTTGGGCGGCTTTGCGCGCCTGGCCAGTGGTAATGGCCCCGAAAACGCCGAGAACTTCCCGGCGCTTTTGCTTGGTGGCGCTGTCGGTCCATTGGATCAGAAAAATGCGCGCTCCTGCCAGCGTGACC
>Ga0194116_10001892_pt1 | contig 28443 bp, 23 predicted proteins | sample TA2MahsurfametaG_4_FD_148617 | JGI IMG/M metagenome (GOLD analysis project Ga0194116, IMG submission 148617) | Freshwater microbial communities from Lake Tanganyika, Tanzania - TA2015008 Mahale S9 surface | ecosystem: Environmental > Aquatic > Freshwater > Lake | place: Tanzania: Lake...
CGTATTGGTTTTTCATATGATATCGCGTACAATAATCTTAAGAAGACGCTTACTCCAGCGAGTTCATATGAGATCTCTTTTCAGTGGCGAATAGGACAGATGATGGAGCGGGGAATACGATAGAGATTATCCCCGAATCGAACTTTTTCTCACTATACGTTGGTTATCAATTAATTACATATTAAAAAAGAACTGCTGTCGCCAGATTGTCGCTGAGGTGAAGTTACGCTATTATATTACACATTCTTTTTTTTCTACGTTGTACTCCCATAGCATACACTACACAATATTTATGATCATCAAACTTAATTTACTGACCACTCCCTCTACTTGTACAATCAATTATGTCTAATATTTCTCCATTAGCTTACAATTCACCAGTGATGTAGTACTCTTTAATTTTCATTTTGTGAGGATTGCATTAAAATAGTATTTCATTTATTTATTTTAATTGGGTCTTTACTTTTTAGGGCTATGTATAAACTTGTGAATAAGCCAAGACCTATTATCATTAAAATTATAAAGTCTAGTTTTAGCGTACCGGTTAGTTCCCCAAATATATTTTTATCAATATACTTTTCGTGATAGTTTTGAATTAGATTTTCGACAGCCTTAGTTTTTATCAGAGAAAATTTGCTTTCGGTTATACCCGGTATTCCAGGAATTTTGGTAATTACAATATCTTGAATATTAGAAAATCCTTCTGTACCCCATCGCGATACAGTAAAATAACTAATAAATTCAACACCTATTCTATCAATTTTAGCTATTATCCCTGCCAACATTAATTGAGGGATAAGTACTATTGGAACAAAAGTCATGACCTTTTCTGTAGTTGATACAACTGCAGATAATAAAAGCCCCATCAAAGTACCAATTGTAGATACAAAAAGCATCCATAAAAATGATAGTGCAGGGTTATTCCAATTGACACAATCAGTACTCATATCTTGACAGCCATTATAACCTAAAAACATAAAAAAAATAAAAATGAAGCATTGGAGTGCCGCAAAACTTCCCAGAACACTTAACTTAGATAAAATATAGGGTAAAATAGCTTGGTTAAACATTCTTTCTCTTTTATAAATTGCTGCCTCGGCTACAATTTCCCTGGCTGCATTAATAACCCCAAACCATAACGCTGAAATCGTCAATAAAAAAGGAACAGCTTGATCAATGTTTTTAAATATCATTAATACCAGGCTAGCAATTAAAGGTGCTTGCCCTACCATCAATAGTGAATTAAACTTGTCATTAAGTTTAATATTAAAATACCTTGAAGTTAACCAATAATACTGTGTAAAATAATTTGTCGTCAGACTTGTTCGAAGAGATTGCGGTTTGGAGTCGGTATTAAGTTTAGTTGAATTTAATTGCTTATGCTTAAAAATCCATTTGTTTGCTTTTTCTCCCACTAAATTGCTATACACGGTGGTGGTATTTTCTACATTAAAATAATTTAAATAGGATTTTGTATCATTATAATATACTACATGGCCAGAATCGGCCATAAACATTACTGAACGCATATAGTACAAATCTTCCGGTTTATGTGTAACCATAATAACAGTTGTACCATTTTTTGATAGCGTTTGAAGGCTTTCTAAAAAGTTTTCAATTGTTTCAGGATCTAGTGGTGATGTAGGTTCATCTAGAAAAAGTATGAGTGGATCTGTAAGTAATTCTACCGCAATTGATACTCTTTTACGCTGGCCCCCACTTATTTTTCCCACAATACTTCCTTTAATCATTTCTATATTCAAGCTCTTTAGAACTGAATTTATTTTTTCTTCAATTTCTATTTCTGAAACATTATTGAGTCTAAGTTTAGCAGCATATCGAAGTGATTCAGCAACTGTTAGTTCTCGATGTACAATATCATCTTGAGGAACATACCCAATTTGAGTTTTTAGAAAATCAAAATTTTTATTTAATTCAAGTCCACAAATATATACTCTCCCTGAAGTTACGGGTGAGTCACCATTCAAGGCTTTTAAAAGAGTTGATTTCCCACAGCCTGATGGCCCCATGATAGCCAGTAAAGATTTAGAAGGTATTTCAAAACTAGTTTCCTGAACCCCTATTTTACCTGTATTAAATTTTTTGCTAATCCTATCTGCACTTATTGCAACCTCATTCGACAGGTCTTTAATATATCCACGCAAAGAAAGTCTTAAGCGGCCTAAGAAAATATCATCTTGACTTGTAAATTCAGCTTTTTTTATTCTTTTACCATTAATAAAAGTACCATTAAGAGAACCAAGATCAGTTATGATATATGAGTTTTCATTTTTTTTCCGAATAGATGCATGTTCTCTGCTTATAAAGCTATAATCGAGAACAACATCACATGAATTATTTCTGCCAAGTATTATTTCATTTTTGTCATTAAATTTTCCGAGAATATTTGCAAAATTCTTGCTTTCATCAAAATTCTTTTGAAAATTTTCAGAAGACAGATCTCGTTCTTCGAGTTCACTCAAATTTACTCGAATTTCAATTCCTTGTGCACTGGCAAGAATAATTTTATCAGTAAGCTTAATTTCAATAGTCTTTAGTGGTTCTAATTTTGTTCCATTTACAAATGTGCCGTTACTACTATTCAAATCTGTTATAAAAATTCTTTTTTTGCCGTCAAATAATAATTGAAGATGTTTAGAAGATAAAATCGAAATATGACTAAAAGATATATCTGCAGCCGCAGATCTACCAATTACAATTTCTTGAGGTTGATTATTGCTTAGCCTAATTTTCTTAACTAATTTGTTTTTATGTATAAATCCAATCTTCATATTTATTCTTCAATACTTGAGATTTCCCCACTTATTGGGTTAAGTGCTAAGTGAAGACGTATGGGAAGTTTAATTAATTCGTTTTTAAAATTAATTCCAACTGTTCCTATCAAATAAAAATCTAATTTTTTACTTATCAATTTTTCTAGCATGCCTGTGCCAGTCCGAATATTATTAATTAGTATATTAGTCTTAATTAGTGTGTCTGTATTAGTTTTGAGTTTTATTTTATTTTCTAATTCCCAGTCGCTTACTTTACTTTTACCATTTTCTTTCAAATAAACATTAAAGTCAGCTTTGTCAATATCTAAATCAAAGGGAAACGTGTTTTTTAATGCAAAGTCAACACTCAACTCAGTACTCTCTAATTTAATTGTTTTTACTTTAGGGTTCAAAAGCTTAAAACTATTTTTTGCTGAACTTGCTATTAGCCCATTAATGATCTCTTTTGAAGATAATTTTATCGCTTGCTTATGTTCAAGCTGAAAATTTAATGCAGTAAAGTTTCCTTTTACATGAGAGTTTAATTCTATAGTATCTTGACTAAATATTTCATTTGCATATCCTAGAATCGAGTCTATTAAAATTGTAAAACGTACTGGTACAGAGGTTATTTCTCTACTATTTAATGTAAAATTATCTTGGGATTCTCCATTCGTTATCAACTTATTTTTATAGAATAAGTTAAATTTCATGAATTTACTTGTAATGCTTACTGTATTTGAGTTTTTTATTTTTACAGTACCCCTTCCATAATACTGATCATTGATCAGCGAATCCATTCCAATCAAACTAACACTAATAACCTGTGGTATTTTGAATGTTGCACAAGTGTAAATTGTGCTACTTATTATTATGATACTAAAAATTATTTTCATAATTAATTTCCGCATTTTAATTGATATTTTGTTCTTATATGATTTGCAATGCAAATTGCTCTTTTTTCTGGGTGGGGGTGAGAACTTAAAAAATTTGATAGCACATTAAAATCACCACTTTTTTCAGACATTCTTTTCCATAGTGATATAGCTTCGCAAATCTTGTATCCTGCTGCTGAAACTAAATCCACTCCTAATAAATCAGAGTGAGCTTCATTTTTTTGTCCTATCGATTGTGTTGCAGCCATGCCAACGGCAGCTGCTAACATGCCAGGTATTCCAAATTGATTAGCAATTTTTAAATCTTTTAATCTAGAATTTATATGACCTAACAAATTGTGAGAAATTTCATGTCCAAGAATGCTTGCAATCTCATCATTATTTTCACAAAAATTGTATATTCCAGTTGTAAAAAAAATCTTACCTCCACATGTCCATGCATTAATTTCATCAGTCTCAATTAAATACACATTAAAAGTATAGCCTTGTCTATTTTGGATTTTTGAAACAAGTTTCGCAAGCATCGAATTTAAATTTTGAAACTTTTCTCCTGAGTTTATAAACGTATACTTTTTTTTACTTTCTCTTAATAATTCTTCCCCAGCATTAAATTCATCTTTAAATGATACTTTTACATCTCTGCCAAAAAATTCTCTCCCAAGGTCTGTAAATACTGTACCTACATTAATTATATCCTCTATACACGACAAGTAAGAGTGCTTGATATTATTATTACAGGTTTCGGTACAAGGTTTATCTTGCGCTCGTAAAGTAGTTTGAATTATTGATGCAAACAGAATTGCTAAGCAGAGATTTTTCATTATTAATAATTTTATTGTATAATTGTTTTTAATGCATTTTTAAACTCTTGACAAGATCTAAATCGATTACTTGGAATTTTAGCAGTAGACTTTTTTATTATTTCATTAATTTCATCCTCATATACTTTATCATAGCTGTTTAATGTTTTTACTTTTGGAATATTTTTTGTTCGAATTATTTCCATGAGCTCTTCTTTAGTCGTATTCCCAGCAAAGGGAGGAGTGCCAGCAATAAGCTCATACATTGTAATCCCCAATGAATAAATATCAGTCCTCTCATCAATCCCCTTTCCCTCAATTTGCTCTGGGCTCATATAAAATGGGGTTCCCATTTTTATACCATCATTTGCACGATCTTTTTTTTGTGAGATTCCAAAATCAATAAGTTTGATTTGATTTTGATTCGATAGCATTATGTTTGAAGGTTTTATATCCATATGAATAATACCTCTATTATGCGCATATTCAAGTGCATTAAGAGTCTCGTATATAAATAGAGCTACATTTTGAACAGGCAACCAACCTGTTATACTTTTCATGTAATCACGTAGGTTTTTGCCTTCTATATATTCCATTATTAAGTATCCACGATTTGGATAAAGTATTAAATCTACAAGTTCAACTATGTTAGGATGTTCAAGGTACAAGTAGCGATTTGCTTCTTCCCTAAATTTTTCTCTAGTGTAATTATTTTTGAATAGATATTCGTTAAGTTCTTTAACTGCTACTGGTTTCCCTGTATTTATATTAATGCCTAAGTAAATTGTAGCTGAACCGCCAGAATCCAACTGTTTTAATATTTCTATATATTCTAATATTTTGATCATTTATTTTGAATTGATCTCTCATCTGCTTTTGTCAGATTTTATCTGCTCGGTTGTCTTTTCTTGCTTTTCTTTTTGGTTTCCTTCTATTATTTTAAAGATAAAAAAGAGTGTTATAAGAATAAGAAAAGTAATAATTGCTACAATTATGTATGTTTTTACTTTTTGAATTGTGGTGGGTGGGTCCGGGTATGATTCATCTAGAATGCTGTTTTCTACATTATTTTGTTCAAATGATTGTTCCGATGTACTAGTCCATAGCTGCCATTTAATAGGTTTTTCTACGCCTAGTCTTAAAATATCGCCAGGTTCTAACATGCACGAGCCAGATAGGCGACTTCCATTAACATAGGTTCCATTTGAAGAATTAAGATCAGTAATAAAGACATCACCGAATTCATTAATAAAAACCTCAACATGATCTCTTGAGATAGATCTATGCGTTAACACAATATCATTTTTCGAGTCACGGCCTATTTTTAGTTTTCGTGGTACTTGCATGATATCTTATAGGGGCTATTTTTATTTCTTTTTTCTATATCGCAGTATAAAACCTTTAGGCACTTTTTTGTCATTAATGTAACTATTTCTTTCCCTTAAATTGTATTTGTAACTATTTCTTTCCCTTAAATTGTATTTTTTCTCATTAATTCCTATTTTATTTAACTCATGAAGTTCATCTTCATTCAAAATATTATTTTTAGCTTTTAATTTATCTATTAAATTCTTATTAATTTTTGTAGTATCGTTATCAATTTCATACTTGTCTAAATTATTATATTCCTGTAAAGCATTATCTTCTTTATTGTTGCTGTCTACTTCTTCAACACCTACTAGCTCTTTATTTTTATTTATATTTAACTTTACCTTTTCTTGATCTTTTGTTGTTATCTGTTTTTGGTTATTTATATTTATTGTTTTAACTTTCCTTTCAGCTAATTCCTTTAATTCTTTTAATGTTTTGCTGGAAAGATCTTGTGCGGTATAATTTTTTGGGTCCTCAATTTCTTCGACTTTTTCAACACCTACTAGCTCTTTATTTTTATTTATATTTAACTTTACCTTTTCTTGATCTTTTGTTGTTATCTGTTTTAGGTTATTTATATTTATTGTTTTAACTTTCCTTTCAGCTAATTCCTTTAATTCTTTTAATGTTTTGCTGGAAAGATCTTGTGCGGTATAATTTTTTGGGTCCTCAATTTCTTCGACTTTTTCAACACCTACTAGCTCTTCATTTTTATTTATATTTAGCTTTACCTTTTCTTGATCTTTTGTTGTTATCTGTTTTTGGTTATCTATATTTAGTGTTTTAACTCTCTTTTCAGCTAATTCCTTTAATTCTTTTAATGTTTTGCTTGAAAGATCTTTTTCGGTCATCCTATCCTCCATTGTTGGAGTTTCATCGACGTTTATAGGCGGCTTATCAATAAATGTAATATAGGTTATTAATGAAGTAGAAATAAGTAATACTATACCTAATACTCCTATTAATACTTTATTTCTTTTCTGGATAGGTTTTTGTTTAAAATTCTGCTCTTCATTTTCTTTTCCTTTTTCAAAAAAGTATACTGTAGAGGGTGATCTGCTAGGTGTGAAGGATATGAATTCTGACTTGCCCGAGTGAATACTCTTTTCAATTCCAACAAGTATTAAAGAGATATTATCTGCACCCCTATTGTTCATAGCTCCTTGATATAAACTCTCTCCTGACTCAATGAGATTATTTGAATTAATGCACTTTTCTATATATCTATCATTAATCATGCCATTTAAACCATCAGAGCAAAGTAGAAAAACATCTCCGGTTTTAACTTTGATTGGTTTTTGGCAAATAGTCCCTTGAACGTCTAGTGAATGCCCTAAAGCTTTTAATATCTGATTTTTTTTAGGGTGAGACTCTGCTTCTTCATCTGTAATTACTCCTTGGTCTACTAATCCTTGAACAAAGGAATGATCTTTTGTAATCCTATGTAATTCACCATCTGTCTTCAAATAAATTCGACTATCACCAACGTGTCCAATGAAGCAGTCATCATCCCTTATTATGAGTAAGGCAACTGTAGTACCCATCCCCTTTAAACTTGGATCTTCAAGTGTTTGTGCAAAAATTTGTTCATTTGCGAATTGAAACGATCGGTCTATTGCAAGTATTAGATTATCATAAAATTCTTTTTGAAAAAATTCTACTATACTTTTAACTCCAAGCTCTGATGCTCTTGCTCCACCGACATGTCCACCCATACCATCGCAAACAACAAATACGTGACCGTTCAAAGTTTTATCATAACCGCAAAAATCTTCGTTTGCTTTTCGAATTTTACCAACTTTGGATAGTTGAAAGTGATTGATATTCATATGTGTTTATTGAAAAGCATTAGTGAATTATATTCTAAAGCTTATAATTACCTCACCTAATTTGATTACATCACCATGTTTTAATATGGCTTTTTGAACTTGCCTGTTATTTACTATTGTACCGTTAGAGCTACCGAGATCTTCTAAAAGATACCCATTTCCAGAAAAGATAATTTTGCAGTGTTTTTTTGAAACAGTAGGCATGCTTAAACATAAATCGCAGTCACTATTTCGACCTATATAAATTTCAGGCTTATTAATTGTGTATACAATACTTTTATTATTAACATTACATTCTAAGTTCGGTAAGCCTCCTAGTATTTTCATTTGTCGAACCAATTCCTTATCATACACTGCTTTTTGTTCTTTTCTCTTTCTATCTAGTTCTTGCTCTTTTTCCAGCCTTTCTCTTTCTTTCATTTCTTCAATTTCAAACTTTTGCTGTTGTAAAAGACTTGATAATTGACCAGCTTCTGCCTCCTGTTTGCGCTTAAGATCTAATAATTTTTCTTCTTGGGCCGTCTTATTTTTTTTCTGTCGCTTTATAATGAAAAAAATACCAGTTATTAGAATACCAGTTATGAGAAATACCCCCAAAGCCTTTAATGGATTAGAAATACTCCATTCAATAATATTTTTATGCGGGGTGACAAACTTATACTCAGTTGAAAGATCTTTATATTTCAAAATAGCAGTATGCTCTTCCCCGTCTTTTGGTAAAACAGAATTCCATTCATATTTATAAATTATGCCACTGTGTCTATTTAAAAAAGAAGATAAAAACTCACTCAATGCATTTGAGCTTATCTCAGTATAAAAATCAGCATTTATATCTTTAAAGTATTCTCCATATGTTTTTGTACAAAACGAGTCTATACTATTCCACGGTTGACGATACCCTGAAAACACAATACTGTATACAGGGATATTTCTTCGTTTTGCTTTATTTGTTAGATCCTCAACTTGGTTGCTAGGACAAACAACATCATCACTTAAAACCACAATACCTGAAGGTATAGTTAGATTTTCATTTTGAATTAGATCTAATGCTCGATCAATTGCTGGCAATACCAGACTTGCTCTTCTGCTACACGATTGAGGGCTATTAACTCTTGTAGTTAAACTATTTACTCTTTGCTCAAGTATATTAATATCATCAGTAAAATTTATTGTCGAAGGAAATAAAATTTGACCTGAAAATTGATGATTAAAATCTAAAATATCTATTTTATCTCCTTTCTTTATGGTAGAGGAGTTAATTGCCTCTTTTATTACTTTTTTATACCACTCTAATTCAAAATAACCTTTGTCTGAGGTCCCAGGGTTCAGTACAAGAAATAAAATACTTTTATTTTTTTTTATTACTGCTGAGTCTTTTTTACCCAGGTATTTAGGTTTAATTAACGTATTTCCTTCTAGAATTTTAAACTGGGCTGTATCAATTCCGCTCGCATCTCTACTCCAAATTTCAGCTTTAATTTTTGGGAAATCAATTAGGTTGATATTTTTTATATCAAGCTCATTTTTTTGTGCATGACTTTTTTGTAGTGTAGAGCAAAAAATAAAAACTAAAAAAATTAACCCAAAATGATAACTATATTTTTTGATAAAAGCTGTAGACATAATACTATAAGGAAGATTTGAATTTAAAAATTGTATCTCCAAGTTTTATAATATCTCCATCATTAATTACATATGGATGACCTATTTCCAGTGGTTCATTATTAATCCAAGATCCGTTGGCGGACATTTCATCCCTAGCATAATATTTGCCTTGTTTAAATAGTATATTTAGGTGTTTGCCAGATATTGTAGGATCTTTCAGTAAAATAATTGTATTATTTGTATCTCTTCCTATTGGGTTATTACCCTCGTAAATGCGGTAGTCCATTCCCATAGCGTCTATTGTGTATGATATTAGCCAACCAACTATTTTTCTTGTTGCTCTAGGTCCTTTTCCATTTTCTGTTATTGAAGCGCCTTGTTCGTTTGAGTCTAAGTTGTTATTTGTGATGCCCCCAATGAACGTCCTATCATTAGAGTCAAAATTGCTAGCTTCAGTGCCTATATTAACTGTATCTACAGTTTTTGAATTACTTTTTCCAGCACCACCAAATACTTGAGTCCTGTCACTGTCTGATGAAGCTGTAGGTATTGTACCTGTAGTTTTAAATCCTTCATTGTCATCGAAAGTTTTCTCAGTTATTTGAGTAGCGCTAGCATTTGTTCCCCCCTCTTTGCAGTAAGGGCAATCGCCTAAGTGCTCTCTAAAAAAATGTCCATTGTTACATTTTTTAAATCCTTGCATATAGTATAGTTTAGTTGTTTTTTAAAAGTCTAATAAACACACCATAGTTACTTATTTCTTCAATGTTACTAAGTATTATTTCGTTAGGGGTATCTTCGTAAATTTCAAACAGATTAAAGGTTTTAGTTATTTTTGTGTCATTTTCGTTTATATAAAAAAATGATGCAAATGTTTTGCCATACCATTCTGTTATTTTATTTCTTCGATATGCTAGTGGAACTAAATCCAAACCAAAAATATCAGTTCCGTTTTTAGCCCATTTAATTTGATTAGTCCCAGAGCTAGTAATTATTTCTGTTATCTGGTTTTTGTATTTTTCAAGGTTAGATTTTAATATTTGTACGTCTTTTGAATTTGGTATTCGCCATCCACCAGAAGATTTTTCTAAAGTATCTCTCAGTAATCTAATTGCAGGTATGTTTAGTAAGACTCCTTTAATTTTTAAAGAATCGAATACATGGTAACAGTAGGCAGGATAATTTTTATCAAACGCTTGTATCCATTGTTCAGTAGAGTTCGCTTCTAATATAGTAGGTATAAATGTCTTAACACTTTTTACATCTAAATAGTTTTGAGCCCATTTTTGATTAAATATTGTTACATAGGGCCTTGATAAAAAGGTCTCTTCAAAGTTTAAGATTGAGTCCATTTTTACTTTTAATACCGCAAGACTACTATCTAGAAAACTAATATTTTTTATTTTTTGATCTATTTCGAGTTTAAGCTTTTTAATATTTGAATCTAGTGAAAGGATTTCTTTATCATTATCTTTTATTTGAAGTTTTAAGTTATCAATTAACTCACTCTTCTTTTGAGAATTAGCCTGAATAGAAATAGTGACTAATACTGAAAAAAGTACATAACTCGCTTTCATAGCAGCGCTGTTTTTAAAGGAATATGGCAATGCTGAAGATAATAAAAAACTAATAATTTATAGCATTATTACTCTACTATAGTATTTAAATAATGATATGATAATCAATAAATTACGATAGCTTATTCACGTTTAGCAAAAATATTGAATTATCTACTCTCTCTTGTTTCTGTTTAATGCCTTCCTTAAAAAAATACTTTTCTTTAAGGCTGACATAACTTCATTAAAAGATTTAGTCCCCTTCTCGATGGAGGATACACTCTCCTGAAGCTTTTTATTAAAGGAGCTATCTTTTAAAACTGTTTTAATAAGTCCGTCTCCCTCTTCTAAATCTTTACTTATTGAAACCAGTGTCATGCTAATTTTATTCGCTATTTGATTAGCGTCTAACATTAATTTAGAAGAATTATTGAGAATTGAATCAAATTTATTAATGTATGTTGAATCTCTTATTAATGCACCTACTATACCTTTGCCTTCATCTAAGTCTTGAGTAATCGAGCTTATCTTATCTGTTATTGTTTTTGTATTATCTGTAGTTTTCCTGATATCATTAATTATTTGCTGAAAATTACTTGATAAAGTCTTATTATTTAAAATATCCCAAAGAACAGAACTTTCTTCCATTTTTTTAGTAATATTATTTAGTTTATGTAATAAACTACTAATTCCTGTTTCTGGTGAGTTTATTGATGCAAGTAATACATCTATATCAAGTGGTGGTATTGATTGTAGTAAGTCTCCTTCTACTATCTCCGAGGAAATGCCCGTTTCACCAGTAATATTCATCAACTTGTCTCCTACAAATCCATCGGAAGAAATAGATGTTTTGGCATTTTTACGAATATGTTTTTGAATTGATTTGTTTATTGACATTACAACTTCAATTATCGTATCATTTAATGGATAAATGTCCTTAACTGTTCCGCAATGCATACCACCGTATCTGACATTGTTTCCAATTTGTAGCCCTTGGATATTTTTGAATCTTGTCTTAACTAAAATTGAAGAGTCCCATAAATTGTTTTTATTTATTATTAAATAAAATAAAGCAACAGTACCTGTAGTTGCAAATATCAAGAATATAATAAGCTTTAGTTTAATTACTTTTTTCATAAATATTTACTTTGGGAAAAACTGTCTTATGTTAATATCATTACTATTCAATAGGGAATTGTAATTTTCATTTGCATAGATTTGTCCATCGTGTAATAATACCACTCTATCACTATTTAGTTTTATGCACTCAATGTCATGAGAAATTATTATAGCTGACGTAAAGTATTTAATTTTTACAATATTTATTAAATTTATAATTTCTCTGCTAGTAGCAGTATCAAGTCCAGTAGTAGGTTCATCGTAAAAAATAATTTTTGGTTTTAAAATTAGTGTCCTCGCTAAGCCAATTCTTTTTCTCATTCCACCAGATAATTCTTGGGGCATTAAGTTTTTTGAGTTAAGCAGCCCTACATCATTGAGAGCTTCATCAACTAATAGATTAATTTGGTGGGTAGATAATTTTAACATTCTTCTTCGTAATGGAAATTCTAAGTTTTCTTTTACACTCATCGAGTCATAGAGTGCTCCACTTTGAAACAAAAAGCCAAATGAGTTTCGGGCATAAAATATTTCTTTTGATGATGATTTTGCTAAGTCTATATCGTTAAAAAATATACTTCCTCGATCTGGTTTTATTAGCCCCACTATGCATTTTATTAGTAATGATTTCCCTGCTCCTGACCTTCCCATTACTACTAGATTCTCATTTTCACGTAAATCAAGACTTATATTTTTTAATATGTGATTTTCTCCAAATGATTTTGTTAATGATTCAACGGACAAAATTATTTTACTGACTGACTCGTTTTTTAAATTCATTCCTTCGGTGTGATTAATTTTAAAGTAACTTTCGGTATGGTTTGATCTATAAACTTTTATAAGTATCCCAGAAGATAAGTAATGCTAACTACAATTAAGTCTATTATAAATACTAAAATAGAGGCAACTACAACAGCTGAATTAGCGCTTTCTCCAACACCCTTTGTATTAGATTTACTTTTAAACCCCTTATAGCATCCCACCATTCCTATTGCAAACCCAAAAAAATACGTTTTTAGAAAAGCTGGGAAAAGATCTGTTATGTTTAATTTCAATATTGTTTCATTAAAAAATAGATGGAAGCTTATATTGCTATCAAAATTAATTGCAAAAAAAGCTCCAATTAGCGCAACCATACTTGCTATGAGTGATAAAAAGGGTAGCATTAATGTGCAAGCAATTACTCTAGTTACTACTAAATATTTATAAGGATTAGTACCACTAACCTCCATAGCATCAATTTGCTCGGTTACCTTCATTGATGCTAATTCTGCACTTACGCTACTTGCAATTTTCCCTGCAAATACCAATGCTGTTAATACAGGCCCAACTTCTCTAATTATTGCGATACTTAAAATTTTTGGAAGTTCAGAGGCAACTCCAAAATCAATCATATATGGTTGTATTTGCAAACAAAAAACAACTCCAATAATGCACGCAGTTAAGCTTATAAGCCCAAGAGACTTTATTCCTATTCTATAGCTTTGATATAGTCCTTCGCTTATTTCATATTCAGGAGTTATCAGTTCTGGGAAAAATTTACCTGCAAAGGATAAAAATGTTCTTAGGTCTTTAATTAAATTATGTTTCAATGCTTAATTTGTAATACGCTCATTTTAAAATTTCCTTAAGCATTTTGACTTAAGATTTTGGGTAAATTATCAATTTTCCTACTTTGGAAACAGAAATGAATCTTTTTTTGAATATTTAACTTTAGTGCCATTTATCGTTGCTGGAAGCCATTTTCCACTTGAGGATTTAATAGCCCTCGTAACCTCTTCGGTGCAGCTCGAACACTCTAACCCAGAAAGTATTTCAATACTCGATGGAGGAATAGTACCATCTTCATCTATCTCCCATTTAGCCACTACTGTATAATTGTATGCATTGCCTGCGATTTGATCATTATAAGTTGCTCCGCCGCCTTGGTATTCTGGGGGAATTACACTTACATTACTCGGATATGCGCGGAGATCTTCTTCGGTATAAATGGCATTTGTATTGACATCATTTTGAGGATCTTTATATACTGGCGTATCTGTAATTACTGCCGTATCTACTGTAGTATTATTCTCTCCAACTTTATCAGTATTTGATTGAAAAAATACATTATAGGTTATTAACGGAATCAAAATCAGTAATGCTATACTAAATACTTTACCCCATACTTCTGTTAATACTTTATTTTTTTCTGGTTTTTCTTTTACTTTAACAATATCTTCAGGCTTACGATATGAGATCTTTCTTTCAGGATGTTTTAGTTGATCGAGCCACTCATTGCAAGATTGAAATCTCTCTTCCCTATTTTTTTGACATGCTTTAAGTATAATTTGGCTAAAAACTGTGCTTTCTTCTACGGTTGGTAATGATTCAAACACAATTTTATTAAAAATGTCGAAGTCGGAAAGGGTATTTTTATCATAGGGAGGCGAACCCTTACATGCACAATAAAGTGTAACTCCTAATGAGTAAATGTCACTACGGTGATCAATTGATTTATCACCCTTTACTTGCTCTGGGCTCATGTAAACTGGAGTGCCAACTTGTATACCTGTTTTAGTAGAGTCAGTTTCGCCTTCTCCAAACAATTTAGCAATCCCAAAATCGAGTATTTTTACAGTGTTACCGGGTAATATAAATATATTAGACGGCTTGATATCTCTATGTACAATACCTTTTTCATGTGCGTATTGAAGAGCCGAAAGTATTTGTTCAAATATTATCAGAATTTCTTTTTCATTTAAAGCCCCTTCTCTTTTTATTCTTAGATTCAAATCTTCTCCCTCCAAAAGCTCCATTATAATAGCAAGTTGTTTAGGCTTGTCTTCAAACCCTATGACTTTTGGAATATTTGGGTGACTTAAAGAAGCCATGTTTATAGCTTCTTTTTTGAATCTTTCTCGAATATCAGAGTTCGTCGATAGCTCTGGCCGTAAAATCTTAATTGCAACTTTTTTTCCAATTAATTCGTGGCTTGCTTCAAAAACAGCAGCCATTCCTCCCTCACCAATTAGCCTATTGATTTTATATTTTTCAATTACAGCTCCTTTATACTTTTCTGTCCATATCTGACTTTTCCCGGCCATCGCTTAAGCTATTTTAACTTCTGAAATTTTGTGCTAGAATAGTTGAATTTTCTTAAAATTAACTTATTCATCTTTATCTATATCATCAAGACTTGACAATACATTGTCAGATTCTTTTTGTAAATTCTTAGAGATAATAACATTACCAAAAATCCCATATCCTATAATCAAATCTTTATCTAAATATCTAAAGTGTGTAATGGAGAAGATGAAAAAATTATCAATACTCACGCTTTTTTCTATAATCGCATCTACAGCGCTATCAACAAAATAGGCTCCTACTCCTATAGCAATGCCATTCTCAGTTTTTTTTGCTATCGATTTATTCAAAGCTGTTTTTAAAGAAATTCTAACTTTTTCAATATGATCTTGTTTGGAAGGATTAGTAAACAATAGAACTAACAAGACAACTATGGTAACAATTAGGTACTTCATGGTTATTATTTTAATTACAAATCAAATTATTTATTTTATTGAAATCTCTGCAATATTTTAGGAAGCTATCTGGTGTCATGTGATAAGATTTTCTTTTATAAGCTCTTTTTATAACGCTCTTTCATGAAATATATATGCTTGTTATCAGTTATGAATTATCTAATAATATAATTTAAACTCTTCTATTTAAATATTTTGAGACTGTTTACTTATTTATCTTAACAGCTTATGAGGTGTAAAAACTAAAGTGAGTAAAATAATATTTCTGTGAAATTACTCAGAATCTACACGAAAAGTAATTGGTTGTCTTCGATATGCCTTTACTTGACGTCCATTTTGAATGGCTGGATTCCACATTGGGCCTTTTCGTATTATACGTATCCCTTCTTCTTCCATTCCATAACCGTGGTTAGTGAGTGATTGTACGTCGGAAATATTACCTTCCTTGTCCACAACAAACTGTACTAATACGGTATATGTACCTTTGGGAGCTCCATTATCAGCAGCGACCTGTCCATTAGCATTACGTTCGAGATACTGGCGCCATTTATTGTCTCCACCGGGGAAACTGGCTTCAATATCTACTTTATCAAAAGTAGTATTTTCGTAAACTTTTTCTTCAATAGCCTCGTGATTTTGCATTTTTGGTGGTGGTGTCAGCGATGCCTGCTCTTTTTTATTCCCTGTCCCGTTTTGGGAAATAGCTAGTCTAACGGGAGCAGGCTTATTTTCAGTCTGTTTCTTTGAGGCAGACGGTAGAGATGTAGCACCAAGTTTATTTTTTATTACGGGGTTACCAACTTGTCCAACTACATTTAATGACATACAAACTGACCCCAGCAAAAAAAATAAATGAACTAAAAGTAACATGGGGTGCTACTTTTAGTTGTATGTAATTGTTATAGACCAACTAGTTAATATTCCAATATCACCCACTGCGTAATCCCGCATAAATAAAGTCCAAGTTTGGAGCACACCTGTTCCAGCGGAATACAAATTGGAATAAGCGGAAGCTGCTGAAACACCACTTGTGGGGCCAACTCCAATAGCTCTCGTTGGGGCATAATTATTTGTGAATGGGGCTAATGCTGTTGACAAATTAGCAGTGCCTATTGAGCTGATGGTTGTATTTACAAAGTTAGCACCATTATTTCCGTGACGGTTGAATAGATTCAAGATCTGTCCATTAGGCGCCCTAAGGTTAAATACCATATCACTAACCCACGTATGCGTCATATTATAGGTTACACTAATTCCTGTAATAGTTCTACCTGATGGGATGGTTATATTTATAGAGCTACTAGCGCCTGTTGCGCTATTATCAGGGACGGCAACTGAAGTAAAATTTGAACCAGTTACACTGGAGATGCTACTTCCTGTTGGGAACGAAGCGACTGCCCCATAGCACCAAGTAGTTGAATTGCGTGCGCACGCTTTAAAATAATACGTACTTGAAGCTGTTAGGCCAGTAATATTTCTATTGTAGGGAGCTATACCAACTGGCGTATAAGAGACAAAAGTACAGCCTGCAGCCCCTACAGTTGGATTACTATTACTGTTACTAAAAACAAATCCTTGTTCAACTATTGGGGCACCACCCGTTGCTGAAATAGTTCCGTTTAGGGTAGCGGAGGTGCTAGTAACTAAAGTAGCTGCTGATGTAACTATAGTAGGACAAACAATTTGTGCGGGGGTATCAAATGGTAGTATGTTTCCATAACTAACAACTGATGCCGAATTTTTAGCCCAAGCTCTAACATAATATCTAACTGATGATGTCAAGCCAGTCACAGGGATAGAAAAACCACCAGTTCCTGAAGGAGGATTTGCAAGCACAGAGATACAGCCTGCTGCCCCAGTTGTCGGGCTATTATTAAGCACAGTAGGATTGGTAACAGAGCTGCTATAAACTACCCCACGTTGAGTAATTGCTGTTCCTCCATCACTGGTAATAGTTCCACCAAGTGTAGCTGAGGTACTGGTGACTAAAGTAGCTTGGGATGTAATAAGTGTCGCAAGATTTGCTGTAGTTGAAACTTGAAGTGGTGTCGAATAACAAAGTCCTGCCGAATTTCTGGCCCAGGCTCTTACATAATAGATAGTAGCTTGCGTTAGCCCTGACACAGAAATATTGTTGTTCCCAATAACTGGAGTAGATGTGAGTGGAGCATTAGAGCAGTTAGCTTGACCAATTATAGGATTGGTAACAGAGCTGCTATAAACTACACCGCAACTTGTGACAGTTGCCCCACCATTTGAAGTTATATTCAGTACAAAACTAGCAGTTGTAGGAGTAGTTGATCCAGAGACAGTAAAGCTAGGACAACCTGCTGGTGTAGTGAAAGACTTCAAGTCTCCATACAATGCTGAATTGGGTTCAGCCAAAATAATATATGCTCTGTAGTAATATGTTTTTACAGGCGACAAACCGGTGATAGTTGCAGAAAAACTACCAGTGCCAGTCCCGGCCTCTACCTTACTACCAGCTACTGTTACATTGGAACTAGATTCACTCCAACAAATACCTCTTCTCTTTCCTGCCAAACCACTCACTCTGCAGGAAACAGTAGAATTTGCAATGTTAACAGAGCTTGAAGTAGCTGGGCCATTGAGACCACCGGTCTCAATGGAAACTTTATTTCCCCAACCTCTAATAGGGTCATCTAGCTTTGTACAATAAAGCCCAGATAGCATAATTATTAGAAGAGTTAAAATTGTAAACGTTTTACTAGTAAAATGTTTCATGGTTAAATTAAACTTTAGAATGTAATACCAACTCCAAGCGTTCCATCAATATATTGGCCATTTGATTTATCGTTTATTACATTTGCTCCGGCCATAATATTAAATTTCCCAACTTTAAAAAATAGCCCAGCTTCTACCTCTGGTCCTTTTCTTTTTAGCGAGTTAACAGTACCCCAAGTACTTGTTTTTGATGAAGGGTTAGCGTAATTAACAATATCTACTCCCCACGAGGGCGTTACTTCTCCAAGGCCACCTCCTAAATAAAATCTAACAGATTTACCTCCAATCATAACCCCGGCAGTATATCCACTACGCTTAACGCTTTTTTGACCATTGAATTCATAATAATCTGTTGCGTTAATCGGGTAAGTGGGGATGGTGTATCCAAAAGTGTTGTCATAAGAGATATCCTGTGTTGCGCTTACGCTTTTAATCCCTGTCTTGTAGCGAAAATAAAATTTCTTGCTTCCCACCGCAATGCTAAAATTGGAGAAAGTAAGATCAAGGATTCCAACGTTTATAAAACCAAAACCTGCACTTGCAGATGGTGTTGATATTATGTGTGAGATGCATGATGACTCGCCACAATTACCTCCTTCAGCTTTCACTGAAACAACATTGCCATTTTTAGTATTGTAAGATGTAATCTCACTGCCTTCTCCAATCGGATTACCTGAGGAGCAATTATTACCAGCATACCATTTCCAATTAGCACCAGATTCTAAACTGCCTCCTTCTGCGGTAAGTCTATAATTTTTACCTTTTAGTTTAGTTGCTGTAATATAATTTGGAGCGATAGATTTTTTTGTAACATTAACCTTGACCGTGGCAAGGTTAGTAGTTGATTTACAATCCCCCTCACCTTTCACGTAATAAATAGTCGTTTCTTTAGGATACGTCGAGTATTGATCTATAGAAGATATTGAGTATGAAGTAGGGTCATCCTTAAACCATTTTAATTGGGTCACGCCAGTCCCCTTACCAGAAACTTTTAATTCAACTTGTTCACCTTCGCAAATGGTAATTGATTTTGCGCCATTATTTATTGATAAATTCGCTAGGACAGGTGTGGGTTTAACTTCTATTCTTATTGATTTACAGTCCTTTACTTCTTTGTCATATTCGTCTCTAACATAGATCGTAATCGTTTCGTTCACTGTATAGCTGCTTAAATACTCATTCTCGCTAACGACCGTCCCATCACAATCATTAATATGCCATCGCCAACTTTTATTTGGTTGTTCTAAACCACCCGACACCTTTAGGTTAATTTTTTCACCTTTACATATGGGGCTAGTAGGGGCACCCGATATAACCACTGATTTTCTTGCCGGGGTTTTATTTTTTTCCTTTTGACTAATTTCGGCTTCTAACACATTTATAGTCTTGCTTATCCAGCCGCCAGTAAGGGTTTTTCCATCTTGGCCTCTAAGAAAATAAGTTGTTGTTTTATTAGGACTAACAGTTATCTCACTTGAGGGACTTGAAAGTAAAATATTTGAAGGGTTAGGGTTAGCGTAATCTTCACGATACCAAACCCATTTTGAGTTTTTACCACATAATTTTCCATCGCCACTAATTGACAATGTGACAGCTTCTCCCGGTTTAATGTTATCTCGCGATGCATAAATCGAAGTAGGAAGAGAAATTGTGCAAGGTAGCGATGCAGTTTCTTGAACTTGCTTCACCTCTGCCTTAAAAGATGAAAATGTAGCCCCCTCAAAGAACCATTGGCTAGGATTAGAATTTTCGCCATCTGCATTATACCTGTTTAAGTCAATTGTAAATTTCTTTAATTCTCGTATGCCTTTACAATTGACAAATCTAATTTCAAGAACTAAATCAGATTTCAAACCCCTACCCACATATTTATTTCTGATGCCAGACATTTTTAGCTTAAATGCAGTCTTTTTTATCCCAGCTCCAAGCCCGCCCCCACATGGATTTTGAACATTTTGAACTAATAAATCGATTCCAGGTTCAGCCGGAATTCTCCCTTTATTTGTATAACCACCAAGTTGCCCATAGCTGGGTATGTAAAACGATAATAAAACCACTAGCGTAAGTGCATTTGCAATCTTTTTATCAGGTAGAAGATTTCTCATACTTATATTATGTGTATTCGTTAATATTTTTTAAAAATACCAAAAAAATGACAAAATATATAGCGCAGTCCATTCAAAAAAGTCCTTAGTGTATACGAAAAAATACTTATTTTTATAAGTGGTTATTCCAATTAGTTACACAAATAATAGTTTCCACTTATTAAATTATTGAATATTTTATTTTAACATTACTTTATTAAACCTATAACTATGCCAAGCTTGACAACATTAATGTTTTTTTTAGGAGGGTTTTATTTAGCAGCAGCTGCTTATTCATTAATAAGCGGTAAAAAGCCAAGCAATCTCTTATCAATTACAGAATTAAACTCCACTATTCTTTCAAAAGGGGGTGGTTGGGGAATTCTTATTCCATTAGTAGATCTCTTGGTGCTATTTTATAACTTAACCTACACATCCTTTTGGTTTGTTGGAATCTTAATACATTTTTTCGCCTGGTTATTCAAATGGGTTTGGGAGGAAGTGATAGTTGCAGGCGGTTACTTTATTTTTTCAATAATTTGGCATTATGCTATCAAGTGGCCATGGAAAGTACTGTTATTTTCATTTACTCGAATTGGATCAAGTTTGAAATTAAACCTTTTGTGGGTTGGCTCATTGGCGATTTTTTCTTCTTTGGGAGTAATGTTTTTAGGCCGGTATTTGGTACAAACTTTTGAATTATGGCCATTCCTAACTTATCTTTTTGGCATCTTAGCTATAATTCCAATTGGGGTAGGACTTTCAATTGTAATACAAAGAATCAATGGGAAAAGTTCCGACGAGATTAAACAAGGATCCAGAAAGTTTTTTGATCATCTAGCTTTTATTGTTTTAGCAATTTTCTTTATTGGGCTCGCCGAGGCATTTTTAATTTACATCGGCACCTTCACCTCCCTTTCTCCCATTTTCTCAACTCTTTTTGCTGGAGGAAATCTTTTAGGAGCACTACTTATACTGATTAATTCAGTAGTAATTATTTTTTCGCTTGCAGCACTACCTTCTTTCTCTAGTCAATATCAAGGTTCAAATAAAGATGTAGTAGTAGATTTTTTTAAATATTTGATTCGAAATAATTGGGCAAAGTATATAATATCTGCACCTGCAATGCTGATCCCACTTTTAATTGCATGCGCCATTCCATATATTATTACGCAGGGAGTTTCTTACATGGCAGGAAAAGTTTCAAATGAAGTATTTGAGTTACGGCTTTCACAACTAACAAAAACACGCGATAGTATTCCTGTATATAATTATGCTGATTGGCTTGATGTAAGTAAGGTGTCTGATGATTCATTAAAAGGGCTACAGGATAAGGACAGGGAGCGGATTAATGCAAAAATGAGCTACGCCAGTACTGTTTCAACAAAAAATTATTTAGATGAGTTTTACAGTGCGCATTCATCAGAATATGGAGCTGCGCCCGTTGGGGCTATGATTTTTCTGTTTAATGAATTTTTCAAACTTGAAAATAGTGCCATTAGTACTACACCAATGCCTAAAGAGACTTTGGTGGCTGATACATCTGAACTGAATGCAATAAATTCTCAGACTATACCTCAAATCCAGCAAAATCAAAAAGAGATAAATAGCAGAATTAGCAATTTGCAACAAGATTTGAATGCAGTATGTAATCCTAATTATGTACGTCCTAGCACTGAAAATACTTCCAAAAGCCAATCTCAACAGAATCAAGTTCAAGAGAAGGAGCCTACCTTTAAAGATGTGGACGATTGCGAAAGGGAGCGAAATTATTATAGAGATCAAATAAGTAATTCTAATAAAGATAAAGCTAATGCAGATAAGCAATTAGCAAGAGCTCAGCAAGTTGCAAAGTATTTAAAGGAAATTTATGAAGCTGAAAAGTCAAACGATAGTAATGGGGGAGCTTCTTCTAAAGTAGCATTTCTACTCATCTCGCTATGGCTGTGCCTATTAGTGGGTCTGGCATTTGGAGCAGCTATTCCTATGTTTGCGCAAGTGAATCATCATCTTTATACTTCAGAAAATAATGGCGATTTATATGTCATGGATAATATTCGTAAGGCTAATTCTTTAAATCCAAACCAGCCGTTACTTGGCATTATTTTATTTTCTACGCTTCTTTACTTTGGTTCATCATCTGAGATTCCTGGCATTTCAAAAATTAAAGATTTGCTGCCTCCACTTCCAAATCTTGAGACTTTATTCAAAGATTTTAGCAGCTCCTCATCCTCTGAGGATACTATAACGAATGATAAAGAAAACGCAACTGATTCAGATGTCACTGAATCAGTACCAGCTGCTGCGGACACCACTGCCGCTGTGGCGGAGATGCCAATCTTTGAGACTAATGAAGTTGATACACAGGCTGAGTACACTGGAAGTAATTTTAATTATGACAAAAACCTTCACATAACTAATGGCGCTCCAGGTAGTTATTATGAAGTAACTGTCTCATACGTTGTAGATGAAAACGGTTATGTAACAGACGTGACTTCTAGCAGCGGCCATGGTTATGGATTGGAAGAGGAAATGGTTTCCGCAATTCAAAGAACTTCAGGTGAATGGAAGCCTGCTATGAAAAATGGAGTAGCTGTTAGTTGCAGAATTGAGAATACTTTTTCTTTTGGTGAAAAAAATTAATTTTCTAGTAAAGATGGTTTTGGTGTAATTTTTCTTTGACGTCGTAAAGCTGTATTGCTTCCCTAAATTTGCTAACCCTATCTTAAGTTAGCAAGTTTAGGGGGCTCTACAAATCTTCTAAACCATTACTTATTTTAAAAAATAAGTGTTTAATTTCTTTTAATTGTTTTTTCTTGTAGGAAAATTTATTCATCCCCGAATTTTCTTCTTCTTACTCCTTTATTAAATCGCTGAATTTATCAAAATCTTTTCTCCCTTTTCCAGCCCGCAAGTCTTAGTCTAACATAATTTTCACATTTTATTTGAAATACGAAAATATTTCTTTCGTTTTTCATGTATATGAAAATACTATTGATTGTACTAGTTAGCCTTTTTTCAACACTTTTTATTGCTCCAGAAAGCCAAAATCCACCCCCTTACATTGGAATTGAGAAAATTCACTCACAACTTTGGAAAACTGAAATAGGTCGAACTTCATTTAGATCTAATATATGTATCAATAAAAATATTCTTGTAATTGGATCAAATGGTGATTATTTCAGGGATGGGGGTATAATTGATGTAAAATCTGGTGTTTATTTCATCAATCCTGAAACTGGTAATATTTTACACTCTGCGAGCAAGGGCAAATGGGGTGATTTTGATGTTAATGGTACACTCGTTTACGGTGATAGAGTTTTTTTTGGAAATGATAATGAGGAATTTATATGTGCTAATTTATATGGCAATATAATATGGAAAAATCTAGCATCGGGTGATATTGAGGCTGAACCCGTAATGATTGATATAAATGGTAAAAAGGCAATTGTTTATGCAACAGAATTGGGAGAAGTCAAGGCTGTCAATCCAGAAAATGGTAGATCTCTATGGTCTTATTTTACACCTGGATTTAGCGGTTGGAGAGAAGGGGATAGTCGGCCAATTTTTAAGGTAAAAGCTTTTTTGTCTAGCACTGAATCATTTTTTACAAAACCTGTGCTAGCAGATGTGAATAAGGATGGAGTCTCTGATATTATTTACTCCTCACTTCCTAATGATATAGTGTGCATCAGCGGACGTAATGGTGCACTTTTATGGTCTATAAGTCAGAAAGATGATTCATATAGCTACAATATTGACTATAAAAAAATAGATGGTACAACTGAGTTTTGGCTATCTACCTCAACTTATAATTCCCAAACGGAAAAAAGTTATTTATCTATAACTAGAATAAGTCAAAAGGGTGAAATTCTAGGAAAAATTCCAATTCAGGAGTCTGGTAGTTCAAGTTTTTCTCTTAATTCCCTCTCTCTTGATGACGGGAAAGGGATATATGCTACGGAGGATTCTCTTTTTATCTTTGAAAATCTTAATCTTAAAAATACCATTTATATTGGTGATACATTTCATGTTAAATCCTACTGGGATACTGAAGAGCGCACAATAAACAGAGTTTACCGAGATCAATTATTTAGCTCTCACTCTTTTAAGTATAGAGGCCAAGACAACTGTATTGCATTATTAAGTCAATATGATTTAGCTAATTATGAAAATGGATTCCTTACAATAGTTTCCCTAAATAATAAGAAAGTTGTTGCTCGACTAGCTCTACCAGGTACAAGCGAGATGCCCCCTCAAGTAGGTGACTTCAATAGGGATGGGATTACAGATCTTTTAGTAAACTGTTCTGATGGCAGACTTTATTGCTATCAACTCAATTAATTTTTTATGAAAAAACTCGATAGGGTTGGGCGTATTACAAGTTTATTTTTTTTACTGGGTTTAATTGGTTTAATATTTGGTTTAAGGCGCTGCAATAATAGTTACGCTAAACTCAATGGAATTGAACCTTTGCACTCCAGTCAAGATATTCCGTTTATTAATTTTGAAATTAATGCTTCAAGAGATACGGTAGTTTATACTTCAATAGGTACGTCTCTTACATTTCTAGCTGGCACGTTGGTTACAAAAACTGGGATAATTATAAAAGGGAAAGCGACAGTAAGGGTTAGAGAATTTCACGATGCTATTTCTATCTTAAGAGCTGGTATCCCAATGCGGTTACAAGCTGATAGAAATGCTTTTTTGCAATCATCGGGAATGTTAGAAATAAGGGCTTTTCAAAATAATGAAGAATTAGAGGTTGGTTCGGGTAAATATATTAATTCTGAACTTGCTTCTTATCGTACTACAAAAGATTATCAGTTGTACTTTTTAAAGAATGATAATGATTGGGAGAAGACGGAGGGAAAGTTTATTTCTAAGCCTAATTTACGAAAGCAAAGTCGTCTTATAGAATTATTAAAATTACATAACGAGAAAAATGAGAAAAGTGAAGTGCAAGATATAGTTTTTGAACTTTATGGTGATGAACATGCGGCTCCAGAGCTTGAACCCTGGAAGGGTCAAAAGTGGAAAATATCGAAGCATAAAGTTACTCAAGAGGTTGTAGAGGCGTTTCGTATAAACTGGGATAGTATTAAAATTGTTAAAATAAACGAAAGCAAATTAAAGTATAAGTTGGCATTTTGGAAAAAAATGTATCAACCTGATTATAATACAGAAGTAGTAAAGCATTTTCTTGTAGATGTAACGCCAGTGAATGATAAGCTTACAAACAGGGAAATATCTTTGACAATGAAAAATCGTTTTTTGAAAGCGGATAGTATTCAGAAAGAGATTGAAAATGAAACGGCGCGATTAAATAAAGAAGCAGATTTACTAAATGCCTTCAAAATCAATAGAATGGGAATATGGAATATTGATCGGACCTTAAGTTTAACTGAGTTTTTACCCATAAAAGCAAATTTTGATTTTCAAACAACCTTAAAAAAGTCTCAAAAAGTTCGACTTTTTTGTGTGCTAATTGAAGATAACTCAGTAGTTGATTTTCCCAATTGGCAAAACGAACCCATTTATCTATCAAAAGAGCGGGCTATGCAGCTAGTAGCTGTCTTGCCATCGGGAAATATAGCATTTGTAGATTTTGAGCAAATTAAACAGAGACTCTCATCAGGTTCTTCTAATTCATTTGTTACTTCTCAGAAACCATTGAATGACTTTATAACTTACTTGATGAATTGATCAAATCAACTAATGACAAGAATACTTTTCATTTCTCTATTTTTAATTATTGTAATATCTGTCGTAAGCGCAATTTGTCTTTCAGATAAGCCTCCTTCTATTTTGATGCCTGTTAAAGGTGCTTCAAGAAGTAGTTATGATCAGAAGTCATTTGGCGCTCCAAGACAAGGGCATACGCATAAGGGGGTTGATATCTTTGCAAAAAAAGGAACCGATGTACTAAGCGCCACTTCAGGGCTGGTAATATTTACCGGCTACTTATCGCTTGGAGGTAAAGCGGTAACTATAATTAGTCCAGATCTAAAATTTTTATATTACGCGCACCTGGATACTATAATCATTTCGAAGCTTTCGTGGGTTTCCGCTGGGCAGTTAATTGGCAAAGTTGGTAATACAGGAAATGCTAAAAAGACTCCTTTTCATTTGCATTTTTCAATTAGCAGAGCGGTTCCCTATAAAAAATATTTTGATCCTGTTCCTCTTTTAAATGAGTACTTAGATCCTAAGTTATATTATTGACGATTACAGCAGGCATATTAATCACTCGAAATTATGCAGCACGAAGAGTGCAGACAGGGTTTAATCTGCTATCTCTTAGGCGTTAACAACAGCAGAACTTAAACCTAATTAAAGACCTATTTTATTAAGTAATAATGGGCTAAGTTATGTATCCTCAAAAATGAAGATTATTTATAAACTGTAAATATTAAATCCATTCACGTAAGTGTGATGCATCTATAAACACAAGAAGAAGCTAAAACGTATCATCGCCCCATAAAAAAAGGGAACTGGAAAACTATTATCACCACGAGCATTTAATAGGTGATATCTAAGATTTTGTGGAATACTGTAATTGTGAACTTTACCAAAAATTACTACAAAATCTCAATTCTTCAGATGTGTATTATGGAAGGCAATAAAAAATAATCTAAAAAAGAATACTCATTAAGCAACAAACCCTAAAATAAAGAAACCACTACTTAAAAGAAGAAATCTTATATTTATATGACCAAATATTTTACAACCAAAGTGACAATTGCATTTATATTTTAAATTTTCATAAATGAAGCATAAAGAATACTACACAACGGGTGAATTGAAATCCGAAGGCAATGTTTTAGAACTAATCGATTGTACTAGTAGAGGTAGTGGCCGACAGATCGAGTTTGATGATCATGAATTTTGTGTGGAATGTATTTATGGTTCAACACTGCGAAAGACTAAATTTTGGCAGTACTTTAATAAAAATGGGAATGTTATTATGGCAGGAAACTATGTAATACTCGACTATATAGGTGTACCAAGTGTCAGAGAAGGAATTTGGACAATTTTTAGGGATAATGGAAGACTACTACAACAAATTGTTTATAAGGAGGGTGAGATTATGGATATATCTATTTTTGATGACGAAGGCATTAAAATTAATTAAAGTTATAATAAACTGCCACTAACACCTTGCAAGCCCTATAGCCCTGCCGCAGAGTTTACCCCGATTACGGGGCGCAACCCAGGGCTACGATCGCCTGCACGCAAAACGTTAAAAGCAATTAAATAAAAATAATACCATGAAAAAAAATGAATTTATGAGCCCTCGTTGGGATAATTATAATTCCCATGAATTAGATGAAATAAAAGCTCTCCGTGAAATTGTATTCCATTTGATACGTGAAATTCATGTTTTAAGAGAAGCCGCTATACAATCTTCCCTAAAAGATAATATTTTACCAAAAGAATCCTTATATGGAAAAATTTACAAAGAAACTTGTGTTTTAAGTTATAATTCGGCAGGTACATCATCTGGTAAAGATAAAATTATGCTTGATTGGTTTAACAATTACGATGGCTTACCAGACGAAGTAATTATGCTAAGAAAATTGGGATTCAATGAATCTGAAATAAATGAATATCTAAACGAAATTGATATAGTTAGTCTTTATACCTAAATAGCTTTTAACAACTTATAAAAATATTACTTTGCTGCAGTCACAATAAATTGCAACATCGCTTACTTCCTAAGCGTTAGAACCAGTTATAAAGAATAACGACTTCGCTTTATATTAGTTGTTAAAAAAGCATCTACGAAAGTCACTGTCATTGAAATGAAAGGCGGTTCACAACTTAACTTAGTTACAAATTAGTTACAAAGTAAATTAGGAATTCAACACCAAAGTGACCAAGTTCAATTCAGGGTGTAAGTATCCCTAAGAAGCATACCGATTAAAATTGAATACAATTCTTCATAGCTCCCATTTTTTGGTGCAAATAAAAAAACAGGTACGAGATAAAACACATAACTGTCTGATTATCAGTATAAATACCGAACTTGAATGAGTGATTATCTGATTAGCTAGTTAATGGAGCGGTACCTAAATATTTAAAATCTGAAAAGTTTTTAATGGATTATGAGCATTGTTTTCCGCTTTTGATTCCTTGCACT
>Ga0194116_10001894_pt1 | contig 28413 bp, 5 predicted proteins | sample TA2MahsurfametaG_4_FD_148617 | JGI IMG/M metagenome (GOLD analysis project Ga0194116, IMG submission 148617) | Freshwater microbial communities from Lake Tanganyika, Tanzania - TA2015008 Mahale S9 surface | ecosystem: Environmental > Aquatic > Freshwater > Lake | place: Tanzania: Lake Tanganyika...
TTACTACATTCGATTCTTCCGATTTAAATTCTGTTGAATCAATAAATTCATAAAAAAACACGTCATCGCTTTTTTGACCACGGACCAAATTTTTTGGTTTTTTGCCAGTTCTAATTCTTAAATTAAATTGTCTATCATTCCAATTCATGAGTTTTCTTATTTTCCCGCGACAGTTTTTCATTCCGGGGTGATGACAACCTTCGTTTGGCCACAACCCGGTTGTCTCATGATGCAACCATGCGCATATGTTGCTAAGCGGATATAGTTCCGGATGATTGGCAAGAATAACCCTGCAACGTCTAAACCCACCTGGTTTCTTCATAATTGGGCGCCAGTAGCGAAGAAGTCTTTCAAGATTTCCCCTACGCGGTCCATAGCCGCGCAAAATATCGCCAGTAATTAATTCCTGTGGAATCAGGCCACCGAGTGGGTCTGCCTTTGTTAAATTTTCTTCCATTTTTAATTACTCTCTAATTGACGAAGGAGAATCATCGCTGTCCAGGCTTGTTTTCTGGATTGAGCATCGGGAAAAGTTAGATTCCTTATATCAAACTTTACCATTTCGTCATCGCAGCATGGCTGTGCAGACTTTGTTTTAATTTTTTGGTCAGATTTTGGTTTTTTGTTAACTGTTTTCTTAAATGTTGAAACTTTTTGATTAACTGCGTCTAGCTTTTTTTTGTTTTTTCCTAGGGCTTGATATATGTCCAATCCCTCAAGCAACACTTCATTTACTGGTTTTGTCTTATTTAAAAATGTATCTTTCCAATTTTTTTTGGTTGCTCCATTCCATAGGAATTTGTGAAATTTGGTTGTTGTGATTTTGACTAAACCACCACACGAATTTACAAAATCAAACAAGTCAAGCTCAATCATTGAATTATCTGGTCGAACAAGAATTGCATCTTTTTCGTCGTCTAGCGCATCAATATCGTAATAAAGTTTGTCATCTTCTACGCGGGCTATAAGTATGGCTCTCATTTTTTGTCCCCAGAAGAAACTAGCATTTCAAGTTTTGAATTTTTTTTCATTTCTTTTTTGAGTTTTTTTGCTTCTTCGATTAGTTCATTGGCAATATTTTTCTTCAAAATATCTTCGACCGAATCGCCTGAAGCCGCGTTTAGATTATAAGTTTTTGGATTGTCTATATTTATTCCTTTGGCGTGTGCAAAATTTACTTTTGCAAATCCCATTTTTTTGTACTTTTCTCTCACTTTTTGAGCAGCCCGATATTGTTTTAGGGCTTGCATGCTTTGCGTAGTCAGTGGTTTCCCACCCGAAATTTTATAAAAATAAGCTATTTCTGCTTCAGTGAATCCAGCTTTTCTCAAAGTTTCAGCGATTGACTTGTCGTCAATAACATCTGAAATATCCTCTTGATTTGCAGAATTTAATATTTTTGAAAATGGATAATTTATTGATTCAACTTCATTTTTATCAAATCCACCCAAAATGTGAGCTTGTATTTGTTCGTTTTCAAAATTTTCTGGTGCCGATTCTCCAATTTTTCTAAATGGTGAATTTTTGGGTTTTTTGGAATTTATGCTGGAAATATCGTTATCCATATGTGAAGTCAGCATGTTGATAATTGCTTCTTTATCTTTTCCATTTTTGTTTGTTGTAAACGATTGCGCTATGTCTCTCCTTGAGCCAGAATTAACCAAGACTGGTTTTGTTCCATTTTTCATTGAGCTTCCCCTAGAATAAGCGGTTCTCTCTGCAACTTCGGGTTTAAGGACTATTTCTATTTCGCCTTGTGCGGTAAGACCATCGCCATACATGTCCTTGTCGGAAATTTCAAATATTGGATTATCATCTATGGTGCTGTTTATCTTTTTTTTCTTTTCTATATGTGAATTATGAATCATGTATCCAGAAACTGGCCATAGGTCATCATCTTCATCATTTATTAATCCATTTGATGTCCAATAATCTGAACGAACTTTATTCATTGATGATTCTTCTGGGTCAATATCAAAATTTTCGTCTCCAAATTTTCTTCTATCAAAATCAATTCCTGTAGTTCTTTGTCGATATGCGTCTTGTCGCATATCTATCATTTCAGATTCATTTGGTAGTGCATCAAACCCGTCCATAAATGCATTTTTTATGGCGCTTGCTTTTGTTGCCATTCCATCAAAATCGTTTGTGCTCAAATCTGTTGTGATTTTTGATTTTTCATAATCATTAATTAGGTCTAGTTCCGCCATTGCGTCAAGTGTTAATTTTGTAATTGTTTCACCAGAAACATATTTTAGTTTGTCTGTAAAATCATTTAATTCCGCCATTGTGGAACCTTTTTGATACTCGGACATTTTTGTTAGTGCAAACAATAATTTTTCTTGTGATTGTTCATCTATATTGGTTTTTTCAATAGCTTTTTTCACGGGTTTGAGTATTTTTTGTGTTTTATTTCCTGTTGCCGACCGGCGCGCACCAGAAGAAAGTCTTCCACTCGTCTCAGCCAATTCTCTGGTTTTTGGTCTTCTTCTATTGGTGAAACGCCTAAGAATATTCTGTGCTCTCTCGCCCCTGGAAATTCCAAGAATTGCGCCAATGACAAGCATGTCAAGTGCAGCGCCTGCGCCGTCGGTCTTTGAAATTGCTCTTGCTCCGCTGTCAATCCACATATCGAGAAGGTTCAATGAGCTAGTACCGCCAGCGCCAGAAGGAAATAATGCCTGTGTTGAATTATTGAAGTATTTGCCATCTATCAACATTCTCAACGCGGTTATCACCATTCGTGCAGCTGCTTTTGTTCCGGTCCTTACAGTTTTATCTTCAGCATATTTATCAACCAGTTCGCCAACAACTTTTCCAAGTTTTCTTAAATTTTCACTTTCTTCATCAGATATTTGACCTTTAACACCATCAATAAACTCATCAATGAATTTGTTAAATTCTTGATTTCCTTTATACTCGTTTATTGCTCCATATATTTTTTCCGGTTCAAGGCCAGATATTTTGTTGGCAACAGAATCGATAGTGCTTTTAAATTCTTCACTTATTTTTATGTTGTCGAAATCAATATCGTAGTTATTTAATATTGCGTCTACTTTTCCTTTTTGTAGCAAATCGTCAATTGAAGAAAACGTAGATGCTAATTCAGCTCCAGTACGTTGGCGGTCGCCGGTTCCGACACCAAACAATTGTCTAACTGATTTTCTTGACCTTTGTTTTATTTCAATTAAGTTATTCAATTTACGCTTAAGTCGCTGTGCTTCTTCTTGTCTTTTTTCTTTTAGGAATTCTGTTTCGCCAGATTGTGGCGTATTTAGTTTCTTTAATTGTTTTCTTGTCTCATTAATTTGTTCTTGAACAGCTCTTCTTCCTGAGGAAAGCCTGTCGCTTTCGTCATCGGTTCCGACACCAAACAATTGTCTAACTGGTTTTCTTGACCTTTGTTTTATTTCAATTAAGTTATTCAATTTACGCTTAAGTCTGTTTACTTGTTCTAGCCTCTTCTCTTTCATAAATTCTGTTTCGTTATCTTGTGGCGTATTTAGTTTCTTTAATTGTTTTCTTGTCTCATTAATTTGTTCTTGAACAGCTCTTCTTCCTGAGGAAAGTCTGTCGCTTTCGTCATCTGGCTGCGTGATTGTTTGTGGTTCCGTGGTTGTTGATATTCCCTTCGCTTTCGCAACCTCTGCTCTTTGTCTATTTCTTTGCACTGAGGCTTTTTGCTGTTCCAAAAGTTTGTCTAGGTATTCAGTATTGTTCCGCAATCCAACGGATTCAACTTCTATAAATGTTCCAGCTTCGTAAATTTGGTCTTGCAATTTTTCAAGATTTCCATAAAGGTTTCCGTGCATAACATCAATTTCTTCTTGGGTTATTTCGCCAATTGCTTCTATGCCTTGTTCTAAATATGTTTCCGGGTCTTTATCATTCAAGCTTGCTGGTTTTATTCCAAGTGCGTCTTGATATATGCGCGATATGGTCAAAAGCTCAATAATTGGCATGTCAACTCGCCTAACCGTCATGCCAAGCTGAAGAAGAACATCATCTTCATATGCGTCGGATACAACTCTTCCTATTACTCTGTGGTGTCCATCTACTATGTATCCGTCATTTGAAACAATAATTTTCTTAAAAAGTCCGTGCTCTCTTCTGAGCCTTTCCAATTCTTGATTTCTCCATTTTTCTGCAGCGTCTTTACCTGATTCAGAAAGAATTTTGTCGTATCCTGCTTTGACTTTTCTTAGTTCGCCTTTCATAATTTTGCCAAGATTGTCCACTTTGTCTGCTTGTACTTCTCTTTGTGATGCTTTTAGGGTGTTGGCTGGCGTTATTTCCTCTTCTCCAACAGAAACTTTTGTCAATTCAAGAAAATCTATAAAGTTGTCTAACCCATCTGCCTCTACATACGGGTAATCAAGATGACTAAAAAATATTTCTTGTTCTTCTGGGGTTAGTTTTTCTACTTTGCCCAGTTTGGCGAGTGCTTTTTGCTTATCTTCACCATCTGGCATTCTTTCAATTCTTTTAAGCTCTGCACCTTTGTTCCATTTTTCACCAAGAACTTTGAGGTCTTTGCCGGTCGCCCTTACTCCAAAACGCTCCAAAATTGCTTTTGCTTCCTCTGGCGAAATTTCTACTACAGATTTTTTCCCTTGAAGTTTGATTTCAACTGTTATTTTTTCTTTTCCGTTAAGTTGTCCAGAATTTATTCCGTCGTTAAAATGGCACAATCCCTCCAGCATTGACCATGCGCGCTCTAATTCATTAGCTGCATCTTCGTTTCCGTCGGCACGAAACTTATCAATTTGTTTATCTATACCAAGTTCTTTTTTGAGTTTTTTCCCATCTGAGGTTACGAAATGAGCATTTAATACTTCCGCTGTTGCAAGTTGCGACTTCCACATTTTCATGGCAACACTTTCATGGTTCCTCGCCCTACCGCCAACTTGCGGCATTTCTCTTCTGTCAATTCCCAAGTTCTCACTACAAAATACATTCACTCCTTCTGCATAAACCTTGCAAAGGTCTATCGCGTTCAATAGTCCTTTTGAATCTTTTACTTCTTTCAAGAGTTTGTTTAATTGGTTTGCTGCATTTTCCACCATGCGCGGTTCATTTTTTGCTAAGCCATCATCGACTCGTACGGTCTGTCCCATTGCCAGCATTGCAACTGCTAGCTCTGCGTTTTTAACTGCGTATATGACCTGCTTTGTGGTTACTGATATTTTTGGCTTTCCATCAGAGTCATACAATCTTTCTAGGCCAAAAGTAGAAAGCTCAGCGTCACTTAAGGTATTGAAAAATTTATTTAGGTGGTCTCTTTTAATTTTTGCTGCGTCTGCGTCTTCCGTTCCGGGCGGTATATATGGAGCTTCTATTTTTTCATATAGTTCAATTATTTTTGCTTTGGCTCTTGCGGCAAAATCTGCCTCATCTTGTTTGTTGCCGGGCCTGAATGTTCGTTCAGCACCAGAGGAAAGTCTTTCTGTTCTTCGCGAAACACCAGGAATAGTCGATGCTCCGGTGCGTTTTGTTGCTCTTATTTGACCAGTTTCTGCAAAATCGTCAAGCTCGGATTCTCTCATTCTTACTCTTGGTCGCGAATCAAGGCCTTGATGAAATTTTATTACTGCTTGTTCTATTTTTTTATCTATTTCATTTGACGAAGAGGTAGAAAGCAGTCTTTCTATTTTTGGGTCCAACTCGTCTTTTTCCAATTTATCAAATGGCGTAAATGGTGTTGGCTTTAACCCCGTTTTGCCAGTTGGCATCCATCTTCCCTGGCTACCACCACGGCTTGTTTGAACCCATTCGTGCTCAACACCATCGCCGTCCACGTATTTTTGTTTTTTGCTCGGCTGCCTAATTAGGTAGTCTCTTTCGTTAATTTTTTCTAGTATTTTTTTTACTTCTTGCAACTTATTCGCAGCTCTTTGCTCTGGTGTATTGTCTTCTATTCTTTCCCATCTTGCTCCATCCCATTTGTAGCTTCTGCCGGCCCGGTTTGTAAAAATATCGTTGCGAGACGGATTGGATGGCGCTCCCTTTGGCGAACCAAAAGTGCTGTTGCGGTCACTTCGTTCGGCATCCAGCGATGATTGAAAGTCGAGCATGTCTTTTGAAACTTTTTTCCAATATCCAGATTGTGAAGTGGTTTTTGGTGGAACCCATTCATAAACTTCTCCATCTTTTGTTTTTCTTCGTTCGAATGGAGTTTTGCCGTCTGGCCAACTAACTGTTTCTCCAAAAATACTTGATATATTTTCATATTTTTCTTCAACTTCATCCATCAGGTTTTCAAATTTTTCTATTTTGCGTTGTTTGTCTTTATCAGATGACAAACGCTGAAGTGAATTTCTAATCAAATCTCTTTTCTCTTGCAAATCTCCACGCAGCGCAAACATTGGACTTTCGGGGTCTGCTATTTCATCAAAGAAATCATCAACTTCTGAATTTGAGCCGAAAGTTGCACCTTTTTCTTTTGCAGACTTAATTATTTCCCGTGAGACAATTTCTCTTTCTTTTCTGTCTGGCGACCTACCAGAAGAAAGACGCTCGGGAACATCAACTACTCTTTTATCTGAAATTTTTTGTATTTTTGCGGATGCTGATTTTCTCCAAATTGCATCACCAGGACCCTCTAATATATCTTTTGCCAAATCATCAAGAACTTCAGTTGTTCCTTTTTGTCTTGATATCTCTACTCTTACGGTGCCATCCGGGTCTCTGCCAACAACCTTCATTGTTCCTGGTGGAATAACGAACATTTGTTTTTCATCGCCTGTTGCGGTTGGGAAAATTCCCCTATCGCCTTCCTTTACCGTAACAATTATTCGTTTTTGTTTTTTGCCGTTTTCTGGGTTTGCCTTTTTGGAAACATCACCTTTTTTGTGTCCTTTTCCAATAACTCGACCCCTCACAAAACCCTTGCTATCAAATTCTTTTCCTACAGCTTTACCTGTTAGTTCTCCGGGTGGAAGCTCAATTATTGCCTCCATTTCAAACGGTTCAGAAACCGAAGAAGCATCAATTGCTTCCAGTGTCGGAACAAGAATATTTTTAACCTGGTCCTCCATCGAGCCATCAGAAGATGATTTGTCGTTTACGTCAAGTCCAAGCCTTCTTAGTCTTGCATTTGCCCTATTCATGGCCCTTCCGGCCTGAGCATTTGTTTCTGGATGAAGTATTTTTGATATCAAATTTGAATCAAAATCTTTCATCTCTCGAACTGCTTCAGCTTGCTCTTTTGATATTTTTCTTCGAAGTTTTTTTCTTTCACTTAAAGCGTGTTTCTTTGCATCAGCAGAACTTTTGAACTTTTTTGTTTTTTTAGGCTTAACGGACAATTTTTCATCTACTTTTTCAAGAAGGCTTTTACGTATCGCGTTTTTTGTTCTTGTATCGCCTTTTGCTCTAGCGCGTGACAAGTGTTCTTCAAACATCATTTCACTAACTTTTATTAGTTCCTCGTATTCTTCTGGCGATGAATATTCATTTTTTTCAATACGGGCAACAATGCTTGAAAATTCTTCAGCAAGAGTTTTGTCATCAAGTGAAGTTACTAATTCTTTAAAGTAATTTGTTTTGGCTTTTTCTAAAAACTCTGCTTCTTCCTCACTGGTGTAGGCACCAATAGAATCCCTGAATGCGTAGACACTGTCTTCAAATTCTTTTGAACCTTCTTTCCCGCCAAGTGTGTTTCTTTCTTTCCATTCATCTTTTGCTATCTGTCTTGATTTTTCATAAAAATTAATTTCTTTTTTGATTTTACTTCTAGCTTCTTTGAGCTCGTCTATATCTTTGGCAATATCAAAATCAAGGTCTTTACTTATTTCTGCTTCTTTTTCTTTTATTTGTTTTGTCAGTGATTCAAATTCTGATTTTGCTTTTTCGAGCTTCATGTCTGCTTCTGCAGCAACCCGTATTAGAGTTGAGTCATCGGAAATTTCTGGGTCTTTTAATCTTTTGCGGAGAGTTTTTATGTCATCAGATATTTCTTCATCTGTTTTTTCTCCAATTTCTCTCATTGATTTTGGCTTTGGGGCTATTTCTTTGGATTCATCCAAAACCGATGAAGCTCTTTTTAGTCTTTCTTCTCTTAGTTTTGCATTTTGATACATATCCATTGATGAAAGTGCAGCATCAACATCATCTCCATTTATCAGCCCCATTTCTCGCAAAGCCCACATTTCTGTTTGAGCTTCTATGAAAAACCTTCCAAGGTCGTCGTGATATTGACGTGGATATTTGCCATAAACATTTGCTAAGTTTGATAAATTTCTTGCCGTTTCTGGATTTTCCAGAAGCACTTTTTCCGCGTAATCCGTAAGCAACAAATTCCAATTCACTCCTGTAATTTCTGTTATTGAACTAACTTTTAGCTTTCTTCCATCCGGAAGTACCACTTCCCCTGTTTCTTCAATTTGTCTAGTTATTGAATCCAGTAAAGCTTCTCCCTGTATGGAGTGCCCTATTTCGTGGAGAGCTATAAATCTGGAAAAAGACTCCACCCCAGAAACTAAAGCCGCCCTATTTTTTGCAAAGTCATTTGCACTAGTTATGAAATCCGCTACGGCTTCTGCTCTTTCTGCATCGCTGGAGCCACCCTCTGCGGTGATTAGCAGTCTTTCGTCACTTCGTAACGCTGGAATTCCAATCACTTGATTTTCTAAAATTTTGTCAAGATTAAAATATATAGTTGAAACAGGTTTACCGGCATCCATTGCAAAACCAAAAGAGCCTTCATCTGGTTCTTCTTCGCCAGCTGCGTTTTTCGTAAATTTAATTACTTTTATTTTCTTCATGTGTTCAGGCATGAGTGCAAATTGCTCCAGCACTGTGGTTGCAAGTGCTCTTTCCGTAACCCTAAATCTTTTCATTTCTGATTGAATGAGTCTTTCTTGAATTTCGTCCGGCAGTTCATTAAGCTTTGGCGCACCTGGTGTTCTTGCAAGCCTATTTTTAAGTTCTTTTATGACAAGAGCCCTGACTTGAGGGTCTGTTAATTTTTCAATCTTTACATCCCATTGCCCGGTTTCTTTTAATCTGTCAAAAGTTTCATATACGTCATCGTTTTTTTCTTTTGCAGCTTCCGATGTATCTACGCCTAGATTTGTCATTAAATCATCTACGGTTTTTTTTGCTTCTTTCAATCTCTCCTGTGCCCTAATCATTGTGTTTTTAAATGTTCTTCCGCCTGCCGAATCTGGAACATCAGTAGATGGCCAGTCTGGCGAAATCGGCCTTCCGGTTACCGGGTCAAAACCAGGAGTCCTTCCAAAAAAATACTCGACGGGTCTGTTAACTGGAAGATTGTTTATCCCCTGGTTGTCATCCCATGAGCCAGTTTGAAACCATCTACTTGCTCTTCCAACAAAACGCTTAAACCCCTGAAGCTCTCCGGCGTCGGTAAGCTCTGCCGCTTTTTCATAAGCAAATCTTGCAAAACGTGATGTACTAAACCCAAAACACGTTGTTCCACGCATGTCCGTAAACTGGTTTGCCGCAGGAGTCCCTGGTGGACACCTAAATTTGTTATTTGCATCAGTTATCACACCGACCATTGCTGCGGCTCTGGCAATCAACCTTCCGCCAGGAATTCTGTCTTTGAGCGGTCTTCCGGGGAGTATTTTTGTTTTTATTTCATTTTTGCTAGTTATCCCGTTTACGAAATCATCAACAGTGTCGCCAGACATATGATTAAGTGGATTTAGGATTTGTTCACTTGATGGAATTATGTCATCTGTTTTTGGATTTACTTTATACTTTTTTAAAATAACAGTCGGTTTTTCTTTTTCCTCTTGCTCATCACCTTCTGCAGCGGGTGAAATCCAACCAAAATTTGGAGATTGCTTTATGTTTTCTCTCTTTAATCTATTTGGAAAAAGAACAAGCCTGTCTCCGGGCTCATATGTTTTATTTTTATCCCAAATATTTCCCATTCCATCTTTTTCTAGCCCAGGCGGAAGTTCACCACCAAAATCTCGTTTTTTGTTATCGGTGTCTTGGTATGTTTGTTTTTTTGCTCCGCCACCAATCGATTCACCGATTGGCATGACGGATTTAACCGCAATATCTGGGTTGAGTCTTTCGGTTTTTGCAGAAATGAATGTTGCGCGCTTAAATGCGATTGCACGCTCATTTTGTCCATCGCAGCATTTTTTGGGCGCGAATAAACGCTGCGAAATAATGTGACGTATCTTTTTCATTTTTCACCCGATTGTTGCGGGCGACTTTTGTTAATTGTCGCTGTCGATTTGGTCTTCAAGAAGTTGGAATTCAACAAGTGAAGCCATGAATGAAGCATCATCCACCTCTTTTTCACTCTTCTCGCTTGTGCCAGCAATCCAATTTGCCGGAATCAAACTTTCGAGTTTAAGAGCTTTGGCGCGCTTCATAATGTGCTTCTTGGCAATATCTTTATTTTTTGCTCTTCCGTAGGCTTGGATGGCATTTCTCAAATCTGATTCACCAACTATTGGGAAAGAACCATCTTCGAGTGCCATTCCAGATTTAGCAAGTTCCGCTCTTTTTTCTTCTGAAAAAGCACGCTTGAGGGCTATTTCGGCAGCTTCTGCCTCAATTTCTAACGCCTCATCCTGCTCGTATCTATCGTATCCAAGAACTTCTCCATCCAAAGAAACGAAAACGTCATAAGACTTACCGTCGAACCCCTCTATTTCAACGGCGTACGTATCGAAGCCTTCAAAAACGTCTGGCTCGACTGCGACAACTTGTCCATCAATTGATTTAACCGCAATCTCTGCAGCTTCAGAAAAATCAATAAGTTTGTATTCTGAATAATCTGACTTTTGTTCAAATTCGGAAATGTCAAGCTTATGAAAACCCATAATTTCGGCACTGGTTCCATCAACAAACACTTCCTTGACGGAACCGTCTTTTGCCTGAACATCAACGACAAACATGTCAGCGTCTGGGGAATAGCCGGAATCAACAACTACGCCATCAAACATTTGCTCTGCAACACCTTCTGCGTGAAGGATGCCGGGCAAGCCTTTTTCGGCAACACACCCGCCAGGGCAATCGTCGCAAACCGGCGAAGAGCCAGGATATGCCTTTCTTTCAAGGGCGCACAAATAACCAAATGCCCCAAGGTCTGCTGATTTAATTCCGAGAGAATTAATTCGTGAGCGTCTAACTTCTTCCCAGTAGGTATCGGAAGTGGAGAAGGATTTTTCGGCCATATCTCCCTCTTCTTCGTCCTCTTCGTCTTCCTCCATCTCGTCGTCTTCTAGTTCTTCATCGTCGTCTTCCATATCTGCATCAACAATGGCTTTTTTGCCAATTTTCTTTCGGCGGCCATATGACTTCATTTCGTCTTCATCTTCGTCTTCATCTGTTGATTCGACTTCTTCATCTTCCATGTCGACTTCTTCGGTATCTTCGCTTTCCTCTGTCGGCATTTCTGTTTCATCATCCTCATCGTCTTCATCCATCATTGCCATAGCGGCTTTGCCCTTAACGCGCTTAGATGATTTTTTGGACTTTGATGGCATTTCATCTTCCATCATCTCTTCATCATCTTCCATCATCTCTTCATCGTCTTCTGCGTCTACATTCATTTGTTTGTATCCCATTGATACGCAGTCGCCCTTGCATTCCGGGCAAGCTTCACCAACCATCTTGTTTTGCGCTTTGCACATAATGCCTTTTGCTTCTTTGGCATCCATGTCTTCGTCTTCCAAATCTTCTTCGACTTCTTCTGGGCTATTCATGCCATAGCCTTTTTTCTTTTTGCTCTTCTTCTTCATTTTTTGTGGCATCTCTTCATCTACTTCTTCAACAACTTCCTCTTCATCCATCTGAGAAATTGGTACCATTTTCATTTCGACTGGAGTTGCACCACACTTAGCGCAAATTGCAGCACCCTTGACAAACCCACACTCCCCGGCACCAACCCCCTTGGCACATTTCAATACGTTTCCGTCGCTATCGATACCAACAGTTGCTTTTTCGTTGTAGCTCATAGAACTCCTGAATGTGCAGGGAAATACCGTTGCTGGCATTAACCATTAATTAAATTGTGTACTAAATTATAACCTACCACGCGGTTTTATTATGTATTGACAATACTTTGCGTAACTTTTATTCGTTTTCTTTTTTCAGTCGTGTTCTTACATTTGGTTTTCCAACTGGAGAGTGTGTTCCTGTCTCAATTCTTTCTTTTGCTGTTCGAAGTTGTTCGTCACTGAATATGTCGTCAATTGTGTAGTCGGTTCCAAAAATGTTATTAAAACGGTTTACAACATTTTCCAAATCTGAATCCGAATATCGTGGCACGTCCCCAACATTTGACGAATATGGAATAGAGCCTTTGAATTTGGCTGCCCTGTCCATATACTTGCCGAGATTCAAGTCTTCCATTATTCTTGTTACCGAGTCTCTTGTGTTAAAGCCGGACGTTCCATGTTTTTCTTTAATAAATGAAAGCAATGCTTCTGCGACCACGTATTTCGGTTTTGCTAGCTCTCTATCAAGTCTTGCGCCCGCATCTGTTGCTGTAAAGGTTGATTTGGCATCTTTAATTATTTTGGATTGAATCATTTCAGAAATGACGGCAGTCGGAATTCCTTGCGTCTCCCACCTGTTAAGGGTTTGACGATTCTGTTCTCCAATTTTGCTCTTTTTCAATATTTTATTTAATTTTTCATATTTTTCTTTGTCTTCGTCTGATATGCCCAAACTCTTCATTAGTTCTGACATTCTAAATTCTTCACGTTTTGTTCTGGTTGTTGAATTCGGAATTTCTGTACCTTTTTTATTTGTGGGCAGTGCCGATATCGATTCGGGCACCCGCATGCCCTCATACATCAACTCTGTATTTGCATCGTCGGCATCGCCATCATTTCTGAACGCTCCACCAAAACTAAATCTCTCATCATCGTCAAGTATTGAATAATCAGATTGAGAAATCTTGTTGTCAACACCTTTTTTCGAATCTATATACATTGGGAAAGCGTCTTTCCCAAAAGTTTCCAACAAAAATCTTTCTCTAAACTTTGCTCTACCGAGATTTTCCATGGCCGTAGTTAATGCAGATTGATTAGAAATTTTTTCATCTGATTTTGTTGGCGCGAATAATCTCCATGAATCAAATATTGGTTCATTTCCTATTTCTGCAATTAAATACATGACATCGTTGTACGACAATCCAGCATTTGGAGAATCCAATTTCTTTTCTTCTGTTGCATTTAGATTTAGAAGTTTTGACAATTCTTTATTGTCAATTGGTCTTCTTTCTGTTACTTTGCCGTCTTCTCCCCAATTTGTTGGAATGGTTATCATCTTTTTGAGTTTTTCCGTTGGCAACATCCATGTTTCTTGGTTTGCTGAGTCGGTATCATTTTTTGAAACATCCCCAATTTTTATATTTCTTTTATTCTTGGCAAATCTTGTGCCGATATTGGAAATTCCGTTGTTTATTGCGCTTTTTTTCCTGTCGCCAATTTTGTCCAGTGGTCCGCCATCGTCTGCTGGATTCAACAACCAACCCCTTTGTCTTATCTGCCTCCAACTATCTTGGGCTATTCTGTTGTATTCTTCGTCATCGCTGAATCCATGTAGCATGTCAACTTTTACTTCAGTTCTTCCGCTAGATAGACGATTGTTTTTTCTGAGTCTCCTGCTAGCTCTGCCGCTGGAAATTCTTTCATCGCTTGGGGGTGGAGGAAATTCGCCTCTCTTAATTAAGTCTTGATATTCTGCTTCCAGTTCTTCGCCTGTTGGGACTTTCGGCAATAGGTCATTTTCTATTAAATCTTTCATTATTTCTTCATCATCTGGGTCTTTGATGTCTTCGATGCGACCATCGTCTCCACCAGAAGAAAGTCTTTGTCTTCGATTTGCTCTTTGTGATGCTTTTCGTGATACTTTTCCTGAGCTGAGTCTTCTAAATTCTTCATCTTCTGGGTCAGTGGCATCAAGAATCCAACTTGTTGACCCAGGAATAAGCCTCTTCATTGCTCTGGTGTTTGCAACATATTGCAATCGAAGCTCTTCTGGCCCCATGGAATCAATCAATTCAAGTTTGAATTGTTCTTTTTCTTTTGGATTTAGAATTTCTAAAAATTCTTTTAGGGTTTCAAATTGTTGGTCTGGGTCCGCCAATCGCCCTTGTTCGTGGAGTTCTTTTTTCCACGGTACAGACAGTTCGTCCCATTTTGGTGCTTTGAAGTCACCAGCAAGAATGAGATTGTCAAACTCAAGACCCTTTGACCGATGGGAGGTCTGCGCAATTATGTCTGGCCCCAAGTCGCCCCCATCGGTACCAGCAACACTGGTTGGCTTGAGCGTGTATCCGCCCTTGGCGACATCATTTGTTTTTCTAAGGTTTTCAAGTTTTTCGTACAGTTCTTCAATGCTGTTTGCTTCAGTTAACCACACGCCAGCTTCGCCATATTGGGGCTTGTCTTTGCCAGCAAATGTAAATGTTGATTTACCTGTCTTCGGGTCTCGCTTTTTCAAAAGGTCTTTGACGGGGTACGTGTTGCCCTCTGCAACAGCAATAAACTTTCCGTCAACGTTTTTAAATCTTAGAGTTATCTCAGAATCAACAATTCCATCTTTGTTTTTTTTGTATTTATCAAAATAAGAATATTTTGCGCCTTTGAGATAATTAAATATTTTTCCATTGCCTTCAACGATTGGGGTAAATGATTTAATAGAATCAAACTCCGGTGAATCACCAGCCGGAATTCCATTTTCTATATCTTGAATTAGATTGTTTAAAACAGATGCGCCAGCATCTATGTTTTGTACCTGCAAATACCACCCCTTCTTGTCTCTCGTTAGTCCAAATTTGCCTTCAGGGTCACCAAATCTAAATTTATATTTACCTTTATACAAAACCTTATAAGATTGGTGTTGTTTGAAGTCCCCTCCGTCTTGACCAAGAAAAACTTCATTTGTTTTTGCATTAAACGAAGCAATTAGTGTGCCACCACTTACAATTTCTACTGGGTCAAATTCATCAGCAAGGTCAGAAGCTGTTACTTTTCTTCCAATCAATTTTCCACCATCAGTGGTTTCTATGTTGTCGACGTGTTTTCTTAACTTATCCCAATCAAAGTTATATTTTTTAAACAATCTGTAAGCCGTAATTGCTTGTTGGCCAACATCTACTACTTCTGCTGCGTCATTTTCGCCGATTGTTTCTCCGGTAATTAAATCTGAAGTTTTGTCTGTTCCGCCTGCGGCTTTTGCAAGTTCTGCCCAACTTGCTACACTCCAAAGTTCTGGAAACACACTTCTTGGTTTGTCTGCTTCTTTTCCGTTGATTGTTTTTCCGTTTTTTAACCATTCCGCATGGTTAATCATGTCTGTCAAATCTTTTTTAAACGTTGAAACCGAACCCGTTCGTTTTCCCTTTTCTTGTTCTTCTATTATTCTTTCAAACGCCACAGCATTAGTTAAGCTTATAAAAGCGAGTGACTCTCTTTCTCCATTTTTCTTTATGGCTCTAGTTGCCGCAGTTCCAATTCCTTCTGGCAAAAATGATTCGGCTTCAAGCAATTCTCCCGGTTGGCCAGCGGCATCAATTCTTAATCTGGAAAAAATTGGACTCTCTCCAGTTTTTCTATCTCTTAATCTTTTTTGGTGGGCAGCAAGGAATCTGTTGGCTATTCCCTGTATAGCTCTACCGAATCTGAATGTTTTTGTAAGCGTTAGCTGATATTTTGCTTCCATATCCTCTAATTCATCAACAGCGCCCCTAAATTCATAAATTGCTTGATTACTATCTCCAACGGCAACCCATTGAATTTTTTGTTTTCTAATAATGTCTGTCATTACCGGATTTGAATCTTGTGCTTCGTCAAAGAAAACTATGTCATTTCCGTCAACATTTTGCGACATTCCCCTACCGGTACCAAGGTCAGGATTGGTCAATGACCATTGCTTCATTACGTAGCTTCGGGAAAGCTCCAAGGGGCTGTTTTCATCAAACGAATCATTCCAAAACCTTCGAGCTTCAGCAACAATTTTGTTTACCTCTTCTTTGCTAAACAAATCAAAGTTTGCTATTGACTGTTTTGCAGCAGCAAGAGTTACAACATATCTGTCTATTTCTTTATGTGGTTCTTTTGTGTTGTTATTTCTTCCGGTAGAAAATTCAGTTGCAATCCGAGCCATGAGAGCGGCGCGCTTTCTTCTAGTTAAACCAACAGTCATTGGAATTAAATCTCCCTGTTTGTTTTTTACCTGAACCTGTTGGCCGTAATCAGAAAATCCATAGTGATTTGCAATCGCATCACTATCTCTAACACCAATTATTCCAGAACTGCCGGAGTCTGACTTTTTTCTGAGTTTTGCATTTGTTCCTATTACTTGACTTGTTGCAACTGAGTCCCATGTTCTTACTTCGACATTTGGATAATTGGCAAATTTTTTCTTTGCCTCTTCTTGCATTTTTTTTGTGAACGTAAGATAAACAATTCGTTTGTCCGGCTCTTGGTCAAGAATTCTTTTTGCTGATACCAAGAGTGTTGATGTTTTTCCTGTGCCGGCCAAAGCACGAACTATCACGTTGTCGCCCGTCATTATTGCATCAGAAACTGCAGCTTGTTCTTCAGTGAGCTTTTTGTCCGTGGCAGCACTGTAGTCATACTTCATGTTTTGTTGTACATCTTCAAGACTCTTTATAACTCTTCTTTCTGACCTGCCAGAAGAAAGCCTGTCTTGATTTGCGTCATTTAGTATTTTCTTTGCCGCATCTCTTGTTTTGGGGCTCGATTTTTGATTATCAACATTGTTGAGTGCCCACATGACGTTGGCTGCTTTACCTATGTCGTTAATAAATTTGTCGCGCTTCGCCAAATCTTCTGGGCTTAAATCAAACAAACCAAGATACGTGTCGTTCAATTCTTCACTGATATCCATGTCTGGGTCATCTGGGAGAATAGATGCAAGATTTTTTCTGTTTTGAATTTTGTTTATGTTGCTTCTGATTGTGTTTCTGTAAGCATCCAGAATGGTAATGTCTTTTTCTTTTATTGCTTGTTTTAGGTTTTTCTCAAAATTATCATTCCAAATTTTTTCAGTTTTTGGCAACAGTCTTGTTATTGTTTTTGGTCCATCAAATATCATTTTTTGATAATTTATTTTGCCAGAGCTAACCCTGTTATCATCGTCTTCATTGTCCACATCATCGCCACCAGCTAAATTGTCTTCGTCTTCGCCTGTTTCGCTGTCACCATCGTCATCGCCGACTATTGTGCCCTCGTTGCCGTCTTGTGCTGGGATTTGTGTTGGGTCCTGTTCTGATTCAGCATTGACCCTGTCATCATCATCGTCGGAAACGGGCGTAAAGGGGGTTCCACCTTGGTACGGATATGCAAAATCTTTTGGTTCTTCAAGAGAATCGGCAAGCTTGCTGTCTTCTGGGTCTCCGGTTTTTCTTAATCTGGCAACTTCTTCTGCAATGTGTGCCTGTGCCGCACTTCGCCTATCGCCCGAATAATAGAGTTTTGCAAAAGCTGGACCAATATCAATTTGTTTTTGTGCCCTGGTGGCAGCAACGTATGCAAGGTGCATTCCTTCTCTAAACTGTGGCGATTTTTGGCCAAGTTTTGTAAAATTGTCTCTTATATCATCAAAAGCATCTTTATAGCTTTCTCCAACAACAACCGTATGCGCTTCCATGCCCTTGAATAGTTGTGGAGTTGTTATGACAGCATCGGCTCCAGTCGTGTTTGCTGCTTCAAGAATTTCTTCAGAAACTTGTCGTATCATTTCGGAAAGTCTTTCCCTGCTGCCACCAAGGTCTTTAATGTCTATTACGTAGGCATCGTTTCTTGCGGTTTCGCTACCGGTGGCAGCCCTTCTCAACACTCCGCCATCTTCTACAAAATCAAAATAGTTAGAAAATCTTGGGTCTCTAGTAATTATTCGTTTCGCATCTTCAGAATAAAATCCACCTTTTCTTATGCCGCTTCCTTGCCCTCTTGTTTTTTGGCCGGTGATACCCTGTCCAGTGAGCACAACGCGACCAGTCCATTTTCCCGGTTTTTTGGAGTCGTGTTCCCATGTGCCATCAATGATTCTTTCTTTCCCGGTTTTGGGGTCTATTTGCGACATTTCCAAATTCCAATGAACAGCCGAGCGCTGTGCCGCATCGCCCTTGCCTTTTCCCTCTATTAGAACTATTGCTTTAATCTGTGAATCTTCGACACCCATTTTTAGTTTTGTTGTTGAGCTTCCGAGTAATTCTTCTAGGCTGTCTTCACCATCAGTTTTGTTAACGCGAAGTTTGTTGAATTTTGTCGATATTCTTAGTGCTTGTCTTTCTGGTATAACCACCGGGTTAACCAGTATCTTTTCTGGGTTACCATCTTTGTCTAATGTGCCAGTCTCTATGAATCCACCCCTAAACCTCCTCAGCATATCGCTTGGGGCTACTGGCTTTCCTCCCTTTGGATGCATTAAATTCCACAGCGCTCTTAGTTGATTATTATGAGGACGCGCAGCTTCCCTTATTACTTCATCCATGTCCCAAAAATTGCCAATGAATTTGGATGCAGGTGGTCTTTTACCAGCTGTGCCAAACTTATTATTCCAGAGCCATTGATAATGCATCAAAAATTCAACTATGTCTTCATGTTTTTTGGCTGATATGGCTACCTGTGGGACAAGTTGGGGTGGTTCTTTTTTGCTTGGGTTTCTTAATCTCCACTCCGCCAGCTCTAGTTGCATTTGGGTGTCCAGATGGGCGCTATATCTGAATGCTGCTTTTATTACTTCAGTATTTGTTCCACCGAGAAAAGCAAAAGTCTCTCCCACCACGGGCATGAGTGGGTCAACTTTTTGGTAAATAATATTGTGGTTGTCGTCACGCTGTGGATTGCCATCTCCATCAAGCATGGGCATCGGTCGACCCTTTTCGTCAAGTTTAAGAGCGTCCCCGTCGTATACGAATCCTTTTGATTCTTCTATTGATTTATCTTTTACACTATTTAGAAATTTGATTTTATCTTTTGCAGGAATTCCCTCATCGAATATAAGAACATCTTCTTTTTGTTTGGTGTCCACAGTAAATCTTTTTGAAAGTTTAAATTCTTTATCTAGAGATTTTAATATATTTAAAAGCGCTGTTTTTTCTTTTGGTGTTGCTGTATCAAATTTTTCAAGCAAAGCAATAGCATCGTTAAACTGTTTCTCAACAAGCTGGTGATGGTGGCCGGTAACCCATTGTCTTCGCGGCGCATTTTGCCCAGTTATTTTTGCAAGCGCTTCGGCATCCAAATTTATGAGAGCTTGAATAATATTTCCAAGGTGGGCTATATTGTTGCCAAATCTAAAAGATTCATTTAGTGGCAACACATAATCTGGGTCCATCAACTCCATTGCATTAAGTGCGTTTCTAAAATTGTAAACAGACTGTCGTTCGTCTCCAACCAAAATTATTGGAAGCTTGTCTCTGTTGTTTTCCAAAACTGACAAAAAAGTTGGATTTATGTCTTGTGCCTCATCAATCAAAAGAGCATTTAGTTTTCTATTTGGGTGAGCAAAAGTTCTTCTAAGAGTAACTGTTCTATTTGTTCCTTTTTTAGCTTTTGTATCAACACTCACAGAAGTAACAATCCACAATGGTGTATCTGGGCTTACTTTTGAAACGTCCGTAATCACTTTTCCGTTTCTGTCTGTTATGTCTCCCTTTTTTGCGGAAGATGCAACAGCATCTATCTGTGTACTTCCGAGTGCATGGCCAACCATATATTTTGCTTCTGATAAATCAGGATTTGAAAGAGAAAATATTTTTGCGGTTTGACTCATGTTGGGAAGAACTGTTGTCTTTTGTTTTTTGCCCTTTTCGTCTATGTAGTGTTCGTTAAGCAAATGCTCGACAACGGTTCTGCCCATTTTTAGCCACTCTTGCGGAACGTTAGTTTCTGGTTCATTGTAAACATCAACCCAAAATTGTGGGTTGTGGTCCGCACTGCCAACCTCCACTTGTTCGGTTGTATATTGGAATTTTCCAGGAATTATGTTTCCATTTTCATCGAGTTTCGGTACCGGATTTCCAGATGAATCCAACTTGACCACCCAGCCAGAACCTATTTTTACTCTGCCCTCCAGTATCGATGCGCCGAAACCACTCTTTCTTGCTTCCACATCATCTTCGTCTGGGGCGAAGTGTTTTGCTTGTAGTTCTTCGTCACCGCTAAGTGTCCATTTTTCAACAGCTTTTCTTATTATTTCCGCAAGTGTTGCTACGTCAAGGGATGGAAGTCGGTCAGAGCCAGGCAACGGACCTTTTTCTGCCAATTTTTCAAGTTTGAAAAATCTTTGATAGTCGTCATTTGTATCAAGCATTCTAAGACCGGTATGTTCCAATGTTGGTCGCTGGCCGGCCGGACTACCATCTGGGAGTGTTGCCTTTGGGTGCGGAGGAGTGGGTTTTCTTTGTCCATCTCTAAAATCAATATAGGTAAACTTGTGCGGAACCGCCTTGCCGGTCTTTGGGTCTATTTTTGTTTGCGTAACAGCAGCACCTATTGGTTCCCCTGTTTCTTCGTCAAAATCTCTTGCTCTATCAACTCTTGCTCCCGCTGCATCCATTTTTCTTGAGATGTGGTCTCCAAATTTTTTGTCTGCTGCGCCAAGTAGGAGTCCCCATCTGGCAATTTTGTCTAGCGTTGAAACTCCCGTGTTTCCAGGAAACACAGCCTGCGCCTCTAGTTGATTTTTTTTGTTAAAGACTGCATAGTAGAGTGATTTTGAACCGTATTGTTCTTTGAGTTTTTCGACTTTGTCCTTGATTTGTTTTTCTGTCATTTTTGAAAAATCAACGTTAAAACGTTGCGATATGTAATTGAGTTTTTCGGCTCTTTCTGTGTCATTGCCTATTTCTAAATTAAACAAATTGTCAAGTGCGTTTGCGAGCATCTTTAGTGTTGTTGTTTTTCCGGTTCCGGCAGCCGCCTGAACAGAAATAACCGGGTAAACCATTTTTCCTTGTTTGTTCTTGAATGGCTTGAGCTGTCCGGTTATTGCCATCAATCCGACTTCAATGACGTCTTTTTGTTGTTGGGTTGGCTCATGTGGAAGATTGTGGGCAAACTGGAACGAAACATCTTCAACTCTTTTTATTTGTAGTTTTTTATCGTCGGGATTTTTTACTGACGATATGTGCCCTCCACCACTGGAAAGTCTTCCTGTTACGTCAATTACTTTTCCATCTTCGTCTTTTTGCGGTAGAGAAACAAATCTTGTTTCATCATCGGTATTTAGATTGGCGACTTGTTGAACCCTTATTGCATTAGGCTGATTGAGACTTCTGAGAATTTTGTTAATTCCCTGTTTATCCGAAACGGAATTCCACCCGTCGGATTCTTGATAAAACACTCCGTTTCTTATGAATCCCATTTTTGTCGAGTAGTGATAAATTTCTCTATCTCCATTTGACAAATCAAATGAACTCCAAGCGCCGCCGCTTCCAGCTTTTATCTTTCTTCCATCGACGTGTGGCTGTTTTACAAAATCTTCTATTTTTCCGGAAGACAACCTATCCAACATCTGCATTTCTGTTGCTTGTCTTGGTTCTTTTTGGCCAAGAGCTTTAAGAATTTTTTTGATTCCTTGTTTATCGGAAACTGAATTCCATCCAGTTGATATCTCAAAATATTCACCGTTTCTTATCACTCCCATCATTGTTGAGTAGTGATAAACCTCCCTGTCTCCATTCTGTCTATCAATTGCAGTCCATCCACGATTGCCAATTTTATGTGTTTTGCCAGATTTGTGTGGTCGTGTTGCAAAGTCTTCTATCTTTCCAGATGAAAGTCTTGCATCTTCAATTTCATCAATTGGTTGTTCAAATGTTCCACGAATAGGGCCAGATTTCGGAATCGGTTCAGAGCCAACCATTCCTTCAATAAGAGGAATTTCATATTTTAGGTCTGCCTCATATTTTCTTTCATCTGGTTCAAATCCTGCAAGTTGTCTAAGCGTCGGTGAACGATTGATGAGATAATTGACTGCTTTTTGTGCCTCAAGCATTGCCCTTCTTAGTGCCGTATGGTCATTCTGTATTGCATCTGCCCAGCTCTTCAAATACACGCCATGGTCATCTCTGAATGTCGGTTCAATACCCAACATTCCCATCAAAAGCGAACTACCAATTTCTGCGATTAATTCTTCGAAAGCGTATTTTTTGAATTCTGGTGAAAACTCCGGAGCTGTCATTTTTCCGTGTGGCCTGTCCAAACGAGAACTAGCACCACTCCAGTGAGTTAATTCATGCATCAATGTTGAGTAATACTCAACCGGGCTATTGAACTGTCCAAATTTCGGCATGAATATCGTGTCTCTACTGGGTGAGAAAAAAGCTCCGCCAAAATTACCCTCTTCTACCACTGGCCCTATTTCGCTTACGACTTTTTGAACATTTTCTATTCTTTGTTTTTCCGAAAGCTTCAATGCTGCTTGCTCTGCATACATAATGTTTGGCAAACCCTCAATTTGGGCAACGTTGTAAACCTTGGTCATGTGGAACTCGCCAGTTCTTCTTCCACGTTCAATTGTTGGAGCAAGGATAAATGTTGGCTTTTCTCCTTTTCTAACTTTTCCGCCTAGGCTTTTCCATTGTTTTTCTCCAGCCCATCGTGCAGTTGGATATTTTTTATCAAAACCCTTCATTGACAGAATTACTTGCCCACTTCCCTCGTAGGCCCTCCCAGCAACATTTCTTCTTTTGTTTGTCGGATTTCTGGCATAGTTTTCTGTTCTGGCCCAAGGTCTAACAAATTTGGCTCCTGGGTTTTTGATTGCTTTCGTAATTGATTCAAGAATTTGAACCTGCATATTGTCGTAATATTTTTGCAATTCTGATTCATTCAATGATTCGCCAGAGGAAAGTCTTTCCGCTCTCTTGGGAGTAACTTGTGAAAGTACAAATCCAACAGGGCCATCATCATTTAGTTTTGCGTTTGCGCCAGAAGAGATTCGACCATAACCGTCATATTCATCAAGTTCTTTTTGAATTTCTTCTGGTGATTTTGCTGTTTCTAAAACTTGATTTTCGATTTCGGCAGATTCTTTTGCTTTTTTAGCTTTTTCTTTTTCTATCTTTTTTACTTCGGAAAGAGCTATTCCTTTTTCTTTGGCAATTTTTCGGCGAGGTTTACCCGAAACAATATCTTCGTATATTTTTTGCTTTTCGTCATCGGTAAGTGCTTTAGCTATCTTTTTCTTTTTTATCAAATTTTTTCGTGTTCTTGGTCTTGGTTTATCAAGATTTTCTGGTCTTTCAATTTTTTTACCGGTTCTCAAAAATTGCATATGTCGCTGTTCGGCTTTTCTTACATCTTGGCGACTCCAGCCCAGCGTGTCTGCGACTTCCTGAAGGGTTGCACCCTTCATTCTTCTGTTGTATATCTCTTCGTCGCTCCATGCTTTTCTTGTAATTATTGGTCTTTCTTCGTCACTGTCCTCCGGGCCAAGAAAATCTTCAATTATTTTGTCGTAAACATCAAAACCAAGGTCATATGGCATATTTTCATCACCAAAGGGATTGTCTGGGTCGAATCCGTCATCCAGACCAGGAATATTTCTTACTCTTCCGCGCTCCCCAAGCTTCGGCGCATCGTGTCCGAATTGACCAGAGGAGAGTCGCCCATTTGAAATATCTGTGTTATATCCATAATTATTTAGCCACTCTGCGAGTTTTTTGGCGGTGTCCCCATCTTTGGCAGATGTGTTGGGAACGCGTTCGGCGACATGATTTGCTATCGCTTTTTTCAATCCTTTATTAAAATCTTTTCTGTCTTCTTTTTCAATTCCGTCGACAGCTTTAACAAAATTTCCAAGGTGTCCGGCATAGGCCATGAACCAATCCATGTATTCATCGGTTGATTTATTTTTTTCATTAAAATTTTCCGGTCTTTTGCCGTTTCCCCTACCCGTTCCGGCCCAAGCAACTCGAGCTTGATTTTCGCCCATTTCCATACCGCGAAGGAAATTTTCTGAAATATTTTTATCAGAACTAGTTCGTGGTCTTTGTTCCCACCCCATTTCTGAATCGTTCCATCTTTGAACAATTTTGTCAAAGTCTTCTCGTCTTTGTTTTTCGTCTCTACTAATTCCAAATTTTTGTTCGTGTTGTTTTCCAAGTCCGTGTCTGGAGAGATTTCTTCCTGAAGAAAGTCTTCTTTCTTCGTTTTCTTTTGGTCTCCTGGGGGCCTGTCTGGTGGTTTTTTCAACAGGTTTTTTATTTTCGGGCAAAACAGATTCTGCGCGCTGAATTGGCTTTCCCTCAATTAATTCGCCTTGGGTTTTATCTTTATCAATTTCTTGTTGAGGGGTTGTGTCGCGATTGTAAATCGAACCAGGGCCATATGGTGTTGGGTCTGGCTGTCTCCAGTCTGGATATTCATCAAATAGCCAGCCGTTTCTATTTCTATCTTCGCGTGTATCTGGATTAAGGTCTCCCTCCGGAATCCCAAAACCGCGCGCACCCCTACCGCGTCCACCACCAAGTCTTGGTCTATCTATTAGACGAGAAGCTCCATATGAAGCGATTCTTCTACCTAGATTTTTTACCTCTATATCTTCATCTATTAATTTTTTTTTTATGTCGTTGTTGTTAAGTGCGGTGTCAATTGCATCTATCAAATCGTGATTTAATCCGGATTGAATAACAATTCCATCTATGTCGACAAATGTCTCTGCGCGATAGTAATCAAATATTGGGTCGAGAATTTGTTTTACTCTAAAAGCATCCTCTTGATTAATTTCGAGACAGTATCCTTTTTCGTCAATTTGTTCTTCGTTAAACTCTGATAAGTCTTTATATTTTTTTCTTCTTCTTCTTTTACGAAATCTTGAGATTGCGCCACGGAGACCGGCAAGAAGTAGCTCCCCGGGATATTTTGCTTCAAGTTCAATCAAATAATCTTCTTGTTCTTTTGTTTCAACATCGGCAGCAGCCTTTTGGTCCGAGTAATCACCCTTAACAACTCCGTTTGGTATTACGGCAAATCGGCATTTTCCTTCGGGGTGAACCGGAAGAGAAATAATTTTGCAAGACGAACCACCTTCATACATGACACAATTTGAGCACTTTACGCCGATTCCGGCTACTGGATTTCTTTCGGGTGGATAATATCCCGCCCACACACCATTGCTATCTTCATTAAACTTTCCGTGTCTTTTTACTATTTTGAGAAGAGCGTCACGAAGGTCTGATTCTTCTTTGTCTAGATTTTCTTTATCTATTTTTGGTTGGCTTCCTTCATACTCAATTTTGGGAAGTGGAATCATTACGGTTCCTGGGCCAATCGGATTTGGTTTAATTGCAACCGGAATTGCCGGCATTTGCTGCGGTCGAATAATTCGTTGTGGTTGGGTATTTGTGGTCGAGGGATTCGCTTGAATTATGACTGGTGGTTGCTGTGGTGTTATTTGGGGAATTTGTATTCGCTGAGGAGTTCCGAACATGAAAGTGTCCTGATTCCTCATCCAATTACATTTATATTTTTCGTATCCGCCTTTTTCTCCGGGTTTAATAAATGTTACGGTTTCTTCGTCTGCTTCAACTACATTTATTTTGCTTCCGTAAATATTGCTAAGTTGTTTTTGCAATTCTTCTCTATCTGGAGAAATAAAACTTTGTTGATTTGTTGCCGGAGCATTGATTTGCTCTGACATCATGTCCGTCTTGACTGATATGGTCCCCGTAAGTTGGTTTGCTCCATGTAGAACTGGCGACACTTCATATAGTTCAAGTTCCCAAATTACATTTGCCTGAGATTTTTGGTCAAATTGCGCGCGCAGTGTTTTGTATCCAATTGACCATTCTTGCTCTTCTCCAAAAAATGCAACGTTTGCAAAGGCTTCTTTGCCTTTTTCAGAATTTAGATTAAATTGAACTTTTGCAAAAAGGCCACCTATATTGGCAACTTTCATCTTCATTGGCAAACGTGGGTCGTTTGGTGAAACTTCGTATATTTCCAAAACTTTGCCTATTGGGTCGTTCCAATTATGACCCCACACAACTCTCGGTTTGCGTCTTTGTAAGCTTTTTGTAAAAGCACCAGCGGCAACAATGTCCCCAACGCTGTCTTTGTTGCCTATTCCTGCGACAAAACACTCAACGATTCCCTGAGCTTCGTCAAGATTTAGGGAATTTGACTTCGGCCCAATTGAACCAATGTTGCTTGATTTGTACTCAAACTGGTCTTGCATGAATTGTTCTTTCTGTTTACTCATTAGATAATAGAACAATTACTTCTTGCTTATTGCAAGTATTGTGTTTTTGATGTTTTGTTTAAAGAAAATAATTAATAAATTTCTTGACCGAAATTCCATGCAGCATTTACTTCCAAATCGGCAATATCGGTCTGTTCTTTTGCAAAAAAGTTTGCATACATTTCTACAATTTTCTGTTTGAAAGAAATGAATCTTTCGTCTTCTCCCTTTATATTGAACGAGTCAATCATAAATGAGTTTATTTCAGAAATGAATTTGTTGTTTAAATTTTTTATACTTGTAAGCCTTTCGTCAATTTGTTTTGCAACTTGAAGCGCTTGAAGATTTTTGGTCTTGATTCCCTTCGATTCAAAATTAATTTGCTTTTGTTCATTTGAGTTATTTATTATTGCCGAGAACAATGGCTTTATGTCTTCATCTATTTGCCTATTCCATGTTTCAATGGAAATAATTGTTTCAACGTCTAGCGTTCCAGATGAAAGTGCTTTTTTAGATTTTGCTCCGTTTATCTTTTCAAGCACAACTCGCTGCTGTCTTTCAAAAACTCTTTCAATTCCTCTTGATAATATTTCCGACCATCTTTCAATTTCAAATTGAGAATCTTCTTGTTCTGATTTTGTTTGAATTCCAGAGTCAGATGCTGTAGTAATTCCCGCTGGAGCTTGTGGCTGCATTGCTGCTCCAGTTGCTTCTGGTGGAAGTGGGCTTTGGGCAAGCGCCCCACTAACTTCAGCCATTGCGCCCTGCATTGTATTTGGGTCAAGCGGTTGCTCTTGTCCAGGCATTGGTGGCATTCCGGGCGCTCCAGGCATTGGTGGCATTCCGGGCATACCTGGCATACCGCCTGGAGCCCCAGGGACTTGAGCAGCATTTTCTTCCATCTTCTTTTTTGTATTCGCAATCGGAATAAGGTTTGGATTCATCAGCAAAGAATCGGCCAAGTCTGCGTCCACTTCTTTTCTTGCTGAACCAATTCTGTATTCGTTTACACTTATCAATCCGGCTTGAAGTTCTTGCATTAGATAGCGTTCGCGTTCCTGTTTATAGAGCATGAGAATCGGAACTTCTGAAGTATCAAAATCAATGTAATACTTATCGTCCAATTCGTCAAGTGCCCTGGAAACAATCTCCAAATGTGGCCCCATTGTTTCCACCCAAAAAACTCGTATTTCCTCTGCCGCATTTGAAAATGTTCGCCCTGCGGCATTTCCAATAACTGATTCTGGGACTCCGAAAGCTGAAAGTATTTCTTCTTTTGTTATCTGTCGCATTTGCATATATGCAGCATCTCTTGGCGATGCTGAGGTATCGACAAAATCAACTCCTTCATCTGAAGAAATTACAGTTGTTTGACCAGTTTTTGAAATATTTCCCCTGAATCTACTTCTCAATTCATCTTTGTCGTCCTCATCTATTTCTCCGCGAACTACAAGCAAACCACCCGGTCTTCCATCATTTAACAGATAATTTCTGTTATACATTTTCGCCAGATTCTCAATTTCGATAGCAACACCAGATGCTTCAAGTGGGGTCAAAGACAAATATGGGTCTATGGGATGCGGTCTTCTAACCCAACACACATCTTCTGGTTTTAAAATTGTTTTTTGTCCATATGGCATCATCACTTCATAGCCAGAAACAAATTTCTTTGGATGTGGTATTGGGGCAGTTGATTGAGGCGGAAGAAGGTTTAGAGCGATTATCCCGCCATCTCTGCCACGTATTTTTTCTATGAATACACCCCTTGTTCCAAGCAGCAATTGAGCGGAAAGTCTGTACCTAAAAATAAATGAATTTTCACCGATGTTGCTTCTGTTGTTTAATATCTCCAAAATTACGGAACGTTCTGCTTCTTTTCCTCTTACCTGCTCACCGTGCCTGGTATTATCTTTTCTTAACATCATGGGCAGTCTGGCTTGATTGCCAGAAATTGCGTCAATACACCGATTGACCCAAGTAATTTTCGACATCCCCTCGCGATATGCGCGCTCGATGTCCCAACCATCCCTATACGCTTTATCGGCAAATGAGGGGTTTGCTGATATGGGCAAACCGTAACCCAAAGATTTTGAATTTCCCGGGCGCAATGATTTATTGTTAGACGAACTGTTCCAAGCCATATATTTAATTGATTATTCTGAACCTAGAAGAAAACCGTATATTCCACATGCGATACCTGCGACCACCAAACCAGCTGGAGGAAATATTAACCCAGCCCCAATGCTTGTA
>Ga0194116_10001897_pt1 | contig 28386 bp, 43 predicted proteins | sample TA2MahsurfametaG_4_FD_148617 | JGI IMG/M metagenome (GOLD analysis project Ga0194116, IMG submission 148617) | Freshwater microbial communities from Lake Tanganyika, Tanzania - TA2015008 Mahale S9 surface | ecosystem: Environmental > Aquatic > Freshwater > Lake | place: Tanzania: Lake...
CCTAAAACAAATGATGTTATTTCCATGTTTTCTAATTTTTAATATGTCAAAGAACTCCTACGTTGGCCCCAATATAAAAAACCCCTAGTAGTTTTCCAAGCGTCCTTGGTACTTTCTAGGGGGTGATAACGGTTATATGGTAGTTTGTAAAGGTAACGCGTTTACACCTACAAAGCATCCCAACTTCCCAATATCAATAAGGCCATACAAGTGAGCTGATCTTACGGTAAGCCCGATGGCACTGGGCCTATGGCTATCTCACCACAGGGGGGCAAAAGATCTACCCTGGCACGCTCGACCGTGGTCACCACAATCCAGAAGCGTGGTAGATACTAATATAAATATCTGAACTTCAAAAACCCACCCTAGGGCAAGGAAACTCCATTCAATGTTTTTTGCGTAGTCAGGACAGGACTCGAACCTGTAATGGTTTATCAGTTCTTTCTTTTTGGTGGGCGGCATGGATTCCACTCCATGTCTCCCTTACTACTGATATAGCGTCTAACATTCCGCCACCTGACTATTTTGCAGGACCCGCACCCTGCTCTGGACTTGTACTTCATCCTATTTCAAGCGTTTTTGTTGCAATATTATTTTTTCTTTTTAGAGATAGACCTAATCCAGCTAATCCAACTTTGTAATTGTTCTACCCTTTGTTTTGATGAATTTTTACTCATTTATTTTATTTATTAATATTTGTTCTACTTCTTTAATATGTTTACAACGTCTGTCGCGAGCTCTCCAAACACCCATACAATTACAGCTCAATTTACCCATGTTTTCTCTTACTGTATATAAACCATCTGAGCTAGCTGATTCAAATTTCCAAGTTCTTTTTTCTCTTGGTTTTGGTTCTGGTTTTTCTTTGGGTGAATTATCAATTATTTCAATGTCATCTAAAGTTGTTTCAGGGTGGCATTCTATACCTGCGGGCATAATTACAGTCTTGCTATATAATCTAGCTATTGCTATAGGTAAATATTTATGTTTTTCAACTTTATATTTGAATGGCCGACAAAAACAAAATGTTATATTATCGCGTTTAGGATATATCTCAGCATCTTTATTTAATACTATTCTGTTTTCTTTTCTTCCATCACCATATTCTATAACTAATTCCTTTAACATAACCTTTTTTAAAGTAAATATACGAAAATTTTTCTATAAAACCAATTACTTTTTAAGTTTCTTTTTACTTTCTTTTATTCCGTCGACTAAACCTTTAGTCTTTAAAAACTTGATAGCTTTTACAATTTCAGCACATCCCTCATATAACTCATTTTCTTCATATATAGACAAATTATTTTCTAATGTTTCAATAAAATCTAATCTATCCACAGTTACATCATATATTGTTTCTTCATTTTCAACAAAAATAGAAAGAGCATGTAAGTGTCTTTTTCTACTATTTAGATTTTTTAAAATAGTTTCAACTAATGCAGTTGAAATTCTTAAATCGCGTTTAGCAACCATTTTTTCAAATTCATCACTATCAAATACACTAATTTCTGTTGCCATGTTTTTCATATTTAAAATAAATTTAAAAATTTAGGATCAATTTCTTTTTCCTTTAATTTACTATTTTTCTCGTCATTTTCCAACATCTTTGTAGCAAGTTTTTCAAGATGTTTTTCTTTTTGATTACTATAGTCTTTAATTATTTTGATATGTTTTTTATTTTTCATTTCAATTATACATATTATTTCTTTTTAGAAACTAGATCATAAGGGTCATCACTTACTTTAATATCAAAACTCCCCAGTTCTTCTAAACGCTTTTTAGTATATTCATCTACTTGAAAATCAATAGCATCTGTTGTGTTATAAACAGTATGTCCTTCAATTGATTCAATATCTTTATCTGTAAATACATTTCCTATATTTAGAAAATAACAGTTATAGCAACTTAGTTGGGCATTTCCATTTGTATAATCGTGTTTATGGCCATTTAAAAAAGTCATTAATAATGGTGTTTTACCGTCAACATCTCTTTTTTCATCAAACCCGCAATAATAACATTGCTCCAACATATAACCCGCTTCAATTAATTTAAATTTAAGTTTTTCAGCATTAAACGAAGAAGCATCTATTTTACCATTTACTATTTCTTCAATTGGAGCTATTTTATCTAAATGGTGGCTTGTAATAAATTTTGGAATACCTCTACCACTTTGATTTTTATGTAATTCAAATAAAGATAAACCTGTTTCTTCATCTTTATATGCTTTCATAAATGGTTTTAAATGCTGGTAAGAACAATTTAAATAACGGGCTGCTGCTCTAACTGAACGAGTGTATTTCATTGCTCGTACACATTCTTCTTTTGATATTGGTTTTGGTTGGGCCATGTTACATATTTTCTAATCCATCCAATAATGTATTATCCCAAAGTTTGATATTTTCATCTTCATCATTGTTTAACTCTATTTTATCAAAATTAGTAAAATCAGGTTGTTTAATATTTTCCATTCTATCAGCTTCATTAGCATCAATAATTATCATATCATTCCAAGTATGATCTTTTTCACCATATACCATTGACATTCCTTTTTTAGCTCCAACTGTAGAGCAGCCAACACATGTTTTAGTGCCTGGAAGGGCTTTAATTCTTAATGGGTTAATTTCTTGTTTACATTTAATGCAGGTTCTACTTTCCATCATATCGTTTTAAAAATTTATATAATTGTAAAGGGGTATTAATTATGTATCTTACTCCATTTGAATCTACTAATGGATAAACTCCCCCTTCAGGATTAATACTATCAAATACCCACCATAAAATAATTTCAGTTTGTGATTCACCAAATTGTTTTTCCATTACCATACGCATTGAGCGAACATATGGGTTATCATATTTTTCTACGTGAATACCAACTGTGTTTAATACAGCATTTACTGCCTCAATTTGGCACATATTCCCTATTAATTCTAAAAAAAATTTTTCTTTTTTCTTTTCAGTTGATTTTTCACTTTCTTTTACCTTAACGTGCTTTCCAATTAATTCAGATAAGTTTTTAAATTTTTTATTTTCTTGCTCGTTCATATTTTTCAACTTCAAATATATTTAAAAAATCTTCTATTGGCATTTGTTTAATATGAGCTGCTATTTCAATAGCATCATCTAAATCAATTGCTTTAAATTTGCCTTGTGGTTCTTTTTTTGAATCAAATTTGTTGTAGTATACAAATAGTTTCATATTTTAATTAAATTATTTTGGTATTCTTCTATATGATTGATTATAATTTTAAATATGTCAATTTCAAATTCTCCAACTTCTCCACTATCCTTGATTATTTTAGGCATTTGAGTTAATAGTTGAAAATTTTGTTGGTTAAGTTGGTTTGCATCAAATTCAATTACTATGTCATTTTCCCATTCTGGGGTGTTATTAGCTAAGCTAAATGCTCGTTTTGTTAAATTAAATGAAGTATTTTTTTGTTCTCTGTCAATATAAATATCAACTATTTCTTGGTTTTCAATATAAATACGATCACACCAAGGTTCCAGAATAGAAAATAATTGCCCAGGACAATTTTTAACTACATAAGCAATATTATATTTTGGTGAAACAATAGGTTCCATTAGTGGGGTATGGTTTACGTTTGAGCCCCATTTGCGAATAAATTCCATTGTTGAACGATCCATATCTGCTTTCCATTTTGTATGTCGTTCTGGATCACCATCAAAGCTACCAGCTCCTCTACCTGTTAAATGGTAAACTAATGAATTCCAAGGTTGGATAAATTTATAACCTGCTAAGTGCATTCGGTTAAATACATCAGAATCTTCTCTACATGAATGCAAAATTGGATCATGCCCACCCAATGCTAAAAAATCTTCTTTATACATCATCCAAGGAGCAAATATACCATAAGTTACTTTATCATCTTCAAGATGTTCCTCTACATATTGATTAAATTCATCTTTTTTAAATTCTTCAGGCCACATCCCAAAATCAAGTAGGATTTTTTCTCCATTATTTGGATGCAAAGGTGGTTCGATACGAGTTGAACAAACTACTGTTTTTTCTTTTAAATAATTAAATGCTTTTAGATCAGCATCTTTACCCAACATCATATCAGCATGAAATATCATGAATACATCTGTTGTAGAATGTTCGATACAATAATCATATGCTTTACCAATCCCAAATAAACTTTCACCTAAATTTGGATTAACGAAATATTTTAAATTATATTCGTCTTTAACTTGTTCTAACCATTCAATTGTGCCATCTTCGTCTGAATCAACAAAGATAATGATTTCATGATCATTTCGGGATGCATTTTCTCTAATTGAAGGGATACAAGTTTTAAGGTAACGTAAATTTGATTTACTGGGGATGCAAAATGTTATTTGATTCATAATTCTAATTTATATAATTGTTCTCCTAATTGAAATTGCCATTCATAATCTATATCAAAGGCTTCTAATTCAGGCATAATAAATAACTCAGGTTCAGCTGGGCTTTTAGTGTCCATGTAAAAATTATCTTTAATTATGTCCATTCTAGTAGCATAAAGGCAATGCCCAGCTTCATATATTGGATCTACAATTTTAGTATTCATAGAACTTAATCCTTTCCAATCAGTAATAGAATGTCCTTCTTTATCCCAATAATATGTTCTTTTTTCAAATACAGCAAATGCTCCTTCTTTATCAGATTTAATAAATTGTTTTATAAAATTATCTATAGTTTCAACTTTTAATAATGGGTTACATGCACTAATTTCAATGGCATATTTATAAGGTAATTTATCATGCCATTCTATAATAGTTTGTAAATCTGTTTCCCCATAAGCTGATTCTTTAGATCTAGAAAAAATATTAAATTTGTATTTATCTACTACTTGTTTTAATTCATTTTCATAGACTGAGAAATAAATATTTTCTTTAGGGATATTTTTTAAATGGAGGAGTTTTGATAAAAGAATATCCATTAAGGTAGTCCCAGAAAATGGTCTAAGCATTTTTTGAGGTACTCGTTGAGAACCCATTCTAGCTGAAATAACTATACATAAATCATTTATGTTTTTCATATGATTTCTCTTAGTAGTTTAAATTTTTCACAATATAATAATCCTACTTCTGATCCCCAAACCCTCATTAGATTTTCTACATTTTGGTAACTTCTAGTATGAGGGTAATGTCTCATTTCTTTATCATATATTTTTAAAGCTTTTATTTTCTTTTCTACATTATTTTCAGATACTTCAATATATGAATTAGCATCAAAATATGTTGTTGGATTATAATCTGTAGAAGATGGTACATGATAAGAATAAATTTTTATTTTGTGACCATTTTGGGGTCTAAAAACAGTCAATGCTGCTTTAGTTACTATTTGATGATCAACATTTAAATCACCTATAAAATGGGTAAAAATAATATCTGGGGGGTGATTTATACTGGATTCAATGAATTTACAAACATCTAATAAAGGGATAGAATCTATTGCATTATCCGGGAAATTACCTGAATTAAATTGGTTTATTCCTAAAATGTCTGAGATTTGTTGAAGTTTAGGGTTTCTATTTTTTTCTCCATTCTCTCTACTTCCAACTCCATCTGTAAAAGTTAAAAGTTGAATATCATGGCCTTCATTAGATAATTTTGAAATGGTAGCTCCACATCCTAAAGTTTCATCATCTGGGTGGGCTGCTAAAATTAAAATTTTCATTTATTTGATGGTTTAATGAGTCTATTCCTTGATTAAATAAAATATCTAAAACAGACAATGTATTAGTATTTGGTTTTGATTCTTGGAACTTAATATCAATGTTAAAATTATTAAAATATTCTATTTTAGCATAATTTTTTCCCATAGAGCCAAACAAAAAAGAATCACATTGAGTGTATAAACACATATCTTTTATAAGTTCTTGTTTTTTAGTTTTAATTTCTAACTCACTTAAATATAATATTTTTGTTTTAATATTCAAAATATTTATAAAAATACTTAATTGAAATTTTAAAAATTCTCCTAAATATGTAAATTGGGTAGTAAATATAGATTTTATAATACTAGAATATTGATTAAAATATGGAGTCTTGTTATAATTTAAATAAATAGAGTTCCATTGTTTTTTTCTCCAATCAATATTATTTTGAATTTCTATTTCATTTATAGTTTTTTCTTTATAATCTTTTGTGTAAACTGGGATGGTTAACCATATAGGGCCGTGGGGTGTGTTTATTTGATTTCTATTAATAAAACTATTTTTTTCAAATTGAACATTATCCATAATTATGAATAAATCACTATTAACTATTTTATTAAAATACCCTATCCAAGGTAAATAAGCTAATTGATGTGCTGAAAGGATCATAAGGGGAGTTTTTTATCCCAATTTATATTTGGGGGAAGTTCTGAGTCAAAATGAATTGTTCCATTCTTTGGTTGGGGGGATGGGGATATATCCCCATTAATTATTTTTTTATAGTTTTCTATAAATAATATTTCTATTTCATATTTTAATCTTTCATAGGATGTTCTTAAGGTGTTTTCATTAGGTTTAAAGGTAATTTGTTTTTGAATAAGAATATCTCCTGTATCTATTCCTTCATCGATTAAATGAATAGTTACTCCTGAGGGGGTTTTTTCTTGGAAAGACCAATAATTAGGGCTACTTCCTCTATTGTAGGGTAAATAAGACATATGCAAATTTACAAATTTATTTTTCCCCCACTCTAAAATATCTTTTTTAAGTAAATGTTTATAACCAAAACTTATAAAAAAATCATATTTTTTACAAAAATGTAAATCTATTTTTTCTTTCCAAGTAGTTACTTTATAACCTTTTTCTTTTAAAAAATTAATTATTAAAGTTTGATTTTCATCATATCCTAAAAATAATATATTCATATGTCTTTCCACTTAATTATACTGTATTGAGGAATATTTTTTTTAGAAGGTTTCCCTAAAATGTCATTTAAAAATTTAGGAGATATTCCATTACCTGGTCTTCTTAGCCCCAAGTTATCTAATGTAAAAATTTCTCCTTCTTTTATATTTTTTATAGCTGTAATGCTTCTTCTAGCTATTTTTCTCATTTCAATTTCCTCATCAAGAGGAATTAATTCACCACTACCTAATAAACTTTCAGCTTGCCTTACATTATCTACTAGTTGTTTTAATTCTTTAGGATCAGCAGAAAACCAATGGTCAGGACCTGAGGAATTTTTATCTAGAGTAAAATGTTTTTCTAAAATAGAAGCCCCGGCTAGTGTTGCCACTTCACATGCTTTCCACCCTTCAGTATGATCAGAATATCCTATTTTTACATTAAACTTTTTCTTAATAGAAATCATTTTATTTAGGTTAATTTTTTCTAAAGGTGTAGGATATAGTGAAACACAATGAAGTACTGTTAAATCTTGACATCCTTCATTTAAAATAGTTTCGATAGCGTCTTTAATTTCTTCTTCATAAGACATTCCTGTTGAAATAATCATTGGAATATTTTTAGAAGCATAATATTTCATTAAAGGTAAATTAGTTAAATCATCAGATCCTACTTTTAATTTAGATAAATCAGTTATAGAAAGAATTAAATCTAGATCTGTTGGGTTTTGGGGGGTAGTAAATGCCTCAATCCCTGTTTTTTTACAAAAATCAAATAATTGTTTCCATTCTTCTAAAGTAAATTCTACTCTTTCAAACATGTCTATTTGAGGTTCTGTTATTGTTTGGCCTTGAGATTGATAAGTATACGTTTGATTTTTGTCTGTAATAAATTCTTGGGCTTTAAATGTTTGAAACTTAACAGCATCTACCCCACAACGTTTAGCAGTTAAAATCATTTGTTTAGCTAGGTTTAAATCTCCATTGTGATTAATTCCTATTTCTGCTATTATGTATGTTTTATTACTCATTATTTAATATATTTTCTATCTGAGTGGAATAGTGGTTAGATTCTTGGGTTAATGTATTATATTCTTGAGGGAATCCTAGATAGGCTAATTTCATCATCTCCATCCACCATCTATTATTTTCTGCTCTAAGTTTTTCTAAATCATCTAAAATTAACTCATATTCTCTTTTATTTTCTAAAGTTAATTCTTCTAATAATATAGAAATTTTTTTATCCCATTCATTAACTTTAATTAAAATGTTTTTAGCTTCTTCTGGGGAGTATTTAAAGGCTAATCGAAGTAGGTTAATAGTATTAGTATTATTTTTTAATCTAATATGTTCTATTTTTTTATACATAATTTTATTTGGTTAATAAAACACTTAATTCACTATTGCCTATACAATCATTTCCGTGATGTAATCCTATTTTTACTCTTTTAATTGATTTAAATCCAATTTTTTTAGATATATTTTCAAATTCATCATAACTAATTAGAAATAAATCCCATTCATTAGGAACCCAAGTTTCTTTATCATAATTATGAAACATTAAAAGTTTACCATTATCTTCTAAGGAATCATATATTTTTTTCATAATTAATTCTATATCATTTAATGAATTCATATACATTAAAACTCCTCCTATGAATACTTTAGTAAATCTTTTTTTAAAGTTTATATCTGGGAGGATACAGTATGTGGATTTAATGTTGAGTAAATTATTATTTTGAATCCACTCAGTAAAAATATTTAAAGCATATTCATTGGCTTCAAACATTTCTAAATACGAAGGATTACATTCTTGGATAATATATTTTGACTGATCCCCAGTACCTCCTCCTATATCTGCAACTGAATCAGTAGGGGTAATATCCAAATAAAATGTTACATCTTTAGCAATAGAATTATATACTTCATCAGGATAAGACCCTCTTCCATGAATTGCTTTATTACTTGATCCAGAATTCCAATATCCGATCCATTTTTCATTTCTCTTTTTCATAACTTTTAGTTTTTAATAGTTTATATTTTAAATTCATTTGTTTTGGTTCATCTGCTATAAATACTAAATCCTAATGATTTATCCAATATTTATCTCTAGTACATTCTTTCATATAAAGGTAAATTAACTATTTTTGGGTGTAATTGTTCTGTGTTAGGTAAAGAACAATCTTTATAATATAGAGTTTTATGGAGTAAAGGATAATGTGTTAATAATTTATATTTTAAATTTATTTGTTTTGGTTCATCTATTATTAAAGTAGCAAAATAATATGAAGAATTAGGGTCATGTTTTAAAAATCTACCTTGAAATTTATCTTGAATAAATTCAAAAGTTTTAATTCGATTTAAAAGATTAACATCATACATTCTAAAACTTTCTAGAGCAATAGTAGCACTTAAATTATTCATATAAAATTTAAATCCTTCTTGAACTATATCATAACTTTCATTAGTTAGTTGACGACCAAAATTTTTATAATTCTTAAAGTACTCAGCTGCTTCTTTTATATTTGTTGAAAGCATTCCTCCATCTGGGCTACAGATTGGTTTTGTGGGGTGAAATGAAGTAAATATAAAATCACCTTTTATTGTTGGGTGAGGACAATGAGCAGCATCAATAACAACTATTTCATCACCTCTTAATTTCCACCCAGGGATATTACTTACACCTCCATACAAAATAGGCATTACTATATTTTGGTTACTATCAGTTCTTTTTTTTAAATAATCTTCACAGTCAAATAAAAGTTCATCGTTAACATCTACAAATATAATATTATGTCCGAAATGCTTTGCAGCCCAAACAGGAGAAGAAAAGGTTAATGAAGGAGTATAAACGTTACATTTACCATATTTTTCTTTTAAGTATGCAAAAATCATAAAAGCAGCGGCCGAAGCTGAATTAGTAGCTATATTGTATTCTTTATTGCTGTAGTGTTTAAAAGCGTTTTCAAATACTTCTACATTTGGCCCAAACCCCATATTCCCAGATTGGATAAGTTGAGAAATATTATTTAGGGCAGTTGAAGAAAAAGTATGTTCTAATGTTTTCATATTAACAAGATAATCCTTTTTCAATTAATTTAATTAATTCTTCAATATCTTCTTTTACCCACAATAATGAATTAAATTCAGGACCTGTATATTTTTTAAAGTCTTGGAACTTTTTATTTGTATATTGCGGTCTAATTTGAAGTAGATTCATATCAGTTACTTGGTATGTGAAATCCAATTCTGTTTTAGCTAACATATCTTCATGAAGTTTTTCTCCAGGTCGAAGCCCCATTAATTCAGTTTTAGGTTCCTTATTCAACATTTTTCCTAATGCTTTGATACAAGTAGGTAATGTGTATGAATTAATTTGAGGAACAAATACTTCACCTCCAACCGCGTGTTCTAAAGCACCTAATACTGTGTCAACAGCATCATCTAAAGTGAATAAAAATCTAGTCATTGCTTCTGAGGTTACTTTTAATGTTTGGTTATCATTAATCATATCAATCCAAAGAGGAATAAATGATCCGCGAGATGCAATTACATTTCCATATCTAACAGATGCAAATGTAGTTGATGTAGAATGATAATCATAGTTTGTAAAAATACGTTCAGCAATAAATTTACTTGAACCATACACATTCACAGGTTGGCAAGCTTTATCAGTTGAAACTAAAATACATTTTTCAATATTATTTTCTAAAGCTGCTCTAGCAACGTTTTCAGAACCATTAATGTTTGTTTTAACACATTCATCTGGGTAGAATTCCATATCGTCTATTCTCTTTAAAGCAGCGGTATGGATAATATAGTCAGGTTTATAGCGTTTTAGAGTTACATTTAATTTATTAAAATCTCTAATATCTCCTATTACTCTAATTACAGTTGGGTCGTTTCCAAATTCTAACGCTTGTTTACCTTCATCTCTACTATAAACAATTATAGTACAGTTAAATCGTTTTAAACGTTTAATAAGCGCTTTTCCTAATGAACCGGTACCTCCGGTAATTAATATTGTTTTGTTTTTATAAATCATGTATTAAATATATTAAAAAAATTACTGTAATGCAAGTTTTTTTAGTTCTTTTACTATTCTTTTTGAAGCATTAAAGTCATTAAATTCATCAAAAAGTTTTAATAGTTTATTATTGTTTGGTTTTTCTTGAAGAAGAAAATCTAAATTAAAATCATAATTTAAGGTAGATTTTTTTACAATTTCTAAAAAATAATTAATATCTTTTTTAAAATATTCAATTCTATCTAAATTTATAAACTTAATTAATTCATCATGAGTTTTAAATCCATGAACACCCATCCAAAATTTAGCAGAATCTTCTACTCCTATTCCGGATTCATTTAAATATTGTTTTAAAGATAAATCTAAATCTAAATATGTAAGGATATTATCAATATTAATTATTTTTTTATCTAAAAGTAAAGGTAGATGAATTATTGAACCTACAGGACCTATATGAACATCACATATATTAATTAAAGGATATAAATCTAAATTATCATAAATTACTTTAACATTATCATATAAAAATGGAAAAAACTGATGTTTAAAGTTATCATGATAAGGTTCCCCAGGGTATGGTTTAAAAAATATTTCATATTTAGAATGGTCAATTTTATCAATTAAATTTTTTAAACAATTAAACATTTCATTTCTAGAAGATGTAATTATACTATAAAATAAAATTTGGGTTTTGTTTTTATCTATATTATATTTTTTATAACAATATTCTTTATTAACTTTTAACAAGTCATCACATTTTGGATTACCCGTTATTATTGATTTAGAAGTATCAAACCCAGACTTATTACGTTGAGTTTTAGTAAATTTACTATGTTCAAAATACAGATCAATTTGATTTTGAGGATATTTAGTTCTTGAATGCATTTCAAGAATTGTTTCTATATTATTGATAAGCATAGTATTAACCTCAACCATTGTTACTTTACAATTCCATTTCGATTTGAATTCATGAATAATAGATTGTTCAGGTTGCCAACAATCTCTTTGAATTAAAAGAACATCAGGTATAAAAGGTAAAGAAACATTTAATGAATCACTCCAAATTCCCCCCCAGTTATTTTCGGGTATGTTAGAATCATAAACAAATTTATCAAGATTATGAGTTGGGAATTGTAATTGGGTTTCTTGGGAATATAAGAAAAAATAATTAAAGTTAGTATTTTTTAATTCTCTAACTATATTAATTACAGAAGCTACTCCTTTACTGTCCGAAGCAAATATTACAACATTCATAATCCAACCCATTTTTTTAATTGTTCATAAATACTATCAGGATGATATGTTGCGTTTTTATCTACTCCATGGCTGCTGAATACATCATTCCAAAAATGTATAGCATGTATATTTTCTTGGATTTGAAAATCATTATTTGGAATAAGTAGTTTGTTTGCTTCCCACCAATTAATAGACATAAATACTCTATAATCTTTTACATATTGTTGTAAATTATGTTGAGCTATAGTTTTTCTAACTAAAGAAGGACCTATGTCTCCCCATCTAATACTTGTTTTATCTTCAAACGATTCACAAAAATCAACACAATATTTTATAGCATCACATTCTTTTGGATATTTTTGAACACCTGAGGTTGCTTCTTGTTCTCCTCTATGGGTGTTTTCAGCTGCAAATACATATGGGGCTTCAAAATCAAATGGTTTAATACAAATAATATCTGTGTCAACCCAATACCCACCTTCTTTTTCCATCATTTTAAATCTAAAATAATCAGAAAATGCTCCTAATGATCCTGGTCTTCCATTACTACCAGGAGCATAAAAAATATCTTTTTCGGGGACTATCTTATTGGCATCTTCTAAAATAATCCCTTCAGGCAAATTTTCAATATCATTGTAGACATATAAGTGATAAGGATGTTCATTTAGTATAAATGACTTAATTGAAAGTATTTCTAAATTAGATAATTTATTACCTACCCATAAACTACCTACTCGTTCTAAATTATTGTTTATTTCCATTTTTCAAAATTTAGGTGATTTTTAGATGATATAACTTTTAGGATTTCATCTTCTCTTTTTTGCATTTCATTATTATTAGTAAACATAATACTATGAAATTCTACATAAAGATGTTTGATGTAATCTAAAGTATCATGTTTTATAAAGTCTTCTAAAATATCATATTCTGCCCCCTCTACATCTAATTTAAGTACTATATTATCATCTTTTGAAAAATTTTCAATAAATTCACGTAAACTAATACAATCTACTTCTATAGTTATATTAAAATTTTTAGGACCTGTTCCAGCCGTTGGATTCCAAGTATCTAAAGACATAATAGAACTTCCCATCCCTATTAGACCTTCTCCGGGACGGTTATCTATGTTAAAAGTAACAGTATTGTAATGAGTACTTACAGCATTATTATAATATTTTATGTCATTTTTAGCAATAAAATTATGATTTAGTTGAGTAAAAAATTGGAGGGTGTAAGGATTTGGTTCAAATGTGTATATATCCCATTCTGGGGTCATATTAAACATTTGGTAAAATTCTTGGAGTCCTTGACCTAGGTGTGTTCCACAATCTATATAAATATTTTTCATAAATATGTGTTTATGCAAATTAAATTATGCCCTGAATTAGGGTTTATGTCTGCTACTGATTTGATTTCTTTTCCTAGGTTATCTAAATCTAAATTATTTATTTCTTCATCATATGCTTTATAACCTAATGAATGAATGATATCAAGTAAATCAGTTATTTCATTTGAATTTAAACCATTATATATTTCAGTAATTAAAATCGGTTTATGAGTTGTGATAGTATTTATAAGGGTTTTTAAAATATCTTTATCATGGCCTTCAGCATCTATTTTAATAAGAGAAATATTTCCAACCTCAACATTATTTTCTTGAATAAATTTTTCAAAATTAATAGCCCAAACATCAATTGGAATTTTATGTCCTGTTACTCCTACACCAAATTGAGTACGTGTAGCAAATCCTCCATTGCAAAATCCATAATCTGAATAATGAAATGTTAATGGGCCTTCTTCATCTGAGATAGCATAATTAAAGGGGATTATGTTGGGGTTTAATTCAGAATTTTTTTTAAGAACTTCAAATGTTGCTGGGTTGGGTTCAAAAGAAATAACTTTATCTGCAAATAATGAGTATGCTACAGACATATTCCCAGCTTGGGCCCCAATATCAATTACAGTACTGTTTGGGGTAATGATTTTTGAAAGATTATTAAGAATTTTTTTATTAAATAATGCTTTTATTTCCCAATCTCCTTGCCAAGGATGCATCCATCTATGGTAATTAATCTCTTTATCTTCTATTTTTAAATTAATAATTTGAGTAGGATAATGATTATTACTTTGTTTTAATACTTCAAGAACTTGAGTTCGATAATCATTTACTTGGTGCATTTTTTTAAATTTATAAATTCTCTAACAACTTTACCTAAATCAGCATCATTAGAATATTTTTTAACAAACATTTCTATAACTTCTATTCTTAAAATTTCATGCTTTTCTTTATAATATTCGTTCTCTAAATCAATATAGGTCTCATTTTTCATAATGTGTTATAATAATTATTTTGTTTTTCTTGACGATCAATTGTTTTTGGATGGTGTAAACACCATTCCTCTTCAGGAGGTAAAGATGATAAAAAATTATGCCCTTGCAATACTTCGTGTACTTTATTTTCCCATTTAATTTCAGGTTTATTTTTCCAAATACGCCATTGGTAATCTGGGAAGTTAACCCATCCATCATTAGTTACTCTCCATCCCCATTTTGCAATATGTTCAGGGGTTAATCCATCAACTGTATTAATTCGAGGAACTAATAGCACGTCAACATTTGGGTTGCTGTCTATAACATCTGGTAGATGTTCTAGTAAGGTTTTAGTAGGGATTTCATCAGCATCAATTTGAAAAATATAATCTCCACTACAAAAACTGGTTAATTTGTTTTTCCAATCAGCAAAATGGTTATTGAATTTATCTTTATACCAAGCAAACTCACCATTTATAGAATGAGTTCGCAGAAAATTTTCCACTTCGGGGTCACCATTTGCTTCATCATATAAAATCACAATGTTATCTTGTTGTCGTTTATATTGAAGTAAAAAATTTACTAAACGTTGAATTTCTACAAATTCATTACAAACTGTAATTGCATAACTTATTTTCATAATATTTTAGTATATTAAATTATTTTTGAGGTTCCAAATTTGCTTCAAAAACTCCAATATAATCTAAGGCTTCAATATAATCACGTTCATGAAACCTTTTCATATTTGGCATATCCATTTTATATTCCATAAATTCTCCTGGTTTACCAGGGATAGGATGTTTTTTTTGGTCTTTTTTAGATAATTTAATTGCTTTAACAGCTGCCCATTGCCAATTTTGGGCATTATTTCCATTAGCAAATACCATACCTTTTTCTTTAATGTTAATATTGTTTGGAATCCATATTAAATCTGTGTTTGGGTCTTTCCAAGCTAAATCTTTATATAATTCAGGTAGAATTTCCATTTGTAAATTGTAAAATTCTTCTCCCTCTTTCATTAAACTATTAGACCAAAATCCACAAGATAAACTTAGGTAATTTGATATATCTGGGGTGACTTGTGTTTTGTAACATAAATCTCCTCCTGATTTAGGACAATTTATTATTTCTTCGTACTGCATTATGCTTCTACTTTTTTAAGTTTAGGTAATTCAATTTTATTTAATTTAGGTAAATTTAGTTGAACCTGTTTTGGAAATTCAGGAATTTTTTCCTCAAATAATTTACCTAATTTTTCTTTCATAGCATCAAATGAAAATTTTGTTCTTGATTGAAATCCTTGACGTTTTGCTTTATCAGCATATCCTTTATAATTTTCAAATACATCTTTTAAATAGTGTCCTACATGACCTGTATCAACTGAAAACCATTCTGCTTCTGCTAATAACATATTATTTGCGGCACTTGGGTGTACTTTAGTTAAAGCACCAGGCAATAGTGTTACAAATTCAGGATTTAAATAATCAATATGACCACTCCAATTTGTTGTAATAATTGGTTTATTTACAAGTGAAAACTCGAGTAATGGACGACCAAACCCTTCACCTTTAGTTAAGTTAACCATTGCTTTAACTTTAGGATGATTGTAAATTTGATTCATTTCCTCGTCTGTAAATTCACCATGTAACAAATAAACGTTTGGTAAATTGTGTGATTTGCAAGTATCTTTAATTGCTTTAATTCGTTTTAACAATTCATCTCTATCCATATAAGAGGATCCTACTTGAGATGTTTTTAATATTAAAGCTGGCTTTTTAGATTTATTTTTAAAAGTTTCATAAAATGCTTTAACAAGTAATCCTACATTTTTCCTATCTTCACCTATTTGTCCTTGCATCCAATGACCTACAAATAAATAAGCAAATTCTTCTTTAATTAAAGATAAATCAAAATTTGATTTTACAGATTTATACTTTTCAATATCTGCACCTTCAAATATAATTTCACTATCTCCTTTCCATTCAATTAATCCTACTGATTGGTTTGTTCTTTGATCACGTTTTTCAAATTTACTGTTTTTAAGCACGTCAATTGTGTGTTTTGAGGAACCTAAAATTAAATTCATACGTGAACAACCCTCAATCCATTCAGCAGGTGCTACAGTTGTTTCAATTCCTGCTGTACAACCAATGTTATATTTTCCAATTGGTTGAAATTCATTTGGAACTGTAATTTGCATCCAAATTTCTGGTTGAGCTGGTAATTGGGGTGAATTTAATAGGTATGAATTTAGAAATGACCATTCCGGATTATCTTTAATAAATCCTTTTGGTGTTGCGCCCCATCGTTGAGGTAAAATTTTAACTTCGTATTTGTCTAGCTCAATAATTGCTTTAACAATATCTCTAGAACGTGCTCCATAGCCACTGTACGTATCGATCGCACAACTTATTACAAAAACTGGTTTGCTCATAATATTAATATAATAATTCGTGTTTAATTGTATCTTCTTTTACTTCATTGCAATTGATTAACTCATATTTTGAGCGTGGAATCCACGTTGAAAATAATTGATCTATCGCGTTAATTGCTCTAATTCCCATAGCCTCTCCAGTTAACCCTGCTTCATTTACAGCCCAATACCTTCCTGTTTTACCAAGACTATCTCGTATCTCTTTACCTAAAGCATATACTTCAGATATACGAGCGGCTGCATCTTCAGCTGTGCATCTATCATCCCAAATGTAAGGTGTTTTAGGTGAACCTTGAATTGAACGATTTGTTGGATAAACCGGAAATGCCCAACAACCATGATTTTTTAATCTACCTGTGTGATTTGAAGGTAATTGTGGTGTTGGTTCAAACCATTTTCCATACTCGTCTTCAAATTTCATTTGATCTTGCATCCCACCAGTTACATTTGCTATAATTACAGTTCCTGCTAAAATTGCCTCTGTTAACGATAGGCCCCACCCTTCATTTGAAGTTAATAAAATTTGAGCATCTGCAATATTGTACAACATGTTTAGTTGTTTATGATCTAACTTATTAGTTGAAAAATAAATTGCATTTGGATAATCTTGAAATAGTATTTTTCTAACTGCATCTAAATCAGTTCCATGCTCACTTATTACTTCGGTATGTAATACCATAGCACATTTTTGTGCTTTTTCTTTCGGTAATGTATCTAAAAAATACCTAAACGCAAGCATTGTATCTGGAATTTGTTTACGTCTAATATTTCTTGAATTAAAAAATACTACAAAATCTTTTTCCTCTCCTGAAAATAAATGTTTTTTAAATTCATTTAGTTCTTTTACTTCATTTTCATTTTCAATTGGATAAAAATGCTCTTCATTTAAACCATGTGGAACATACTCTATTACTTTTGTTTTTGCCTTTTCACCTAATACAAGTTCATTTATTAACTTTGTTTGTTTTGAAATTGCTAGTAATGCATCACATGACTCGTAAAATGCTTTGTTGTATAACGGCGCTGGATAATCATCCCAGATGTTTAAATAAATGATTGGCATTTGTTTTCTAATTTCGTTTTCAATCATAAACAACCATTCAAAATATCTTGGGTCTGTGATTAACATAATTGCATCTGGTTTTTCCAAATCAATTAAATGTCTAATTAAATCTGCTTCTCCATATCCATTTACAGGATATAAAAAAACAGATGTATCTGTTAGGCCTGTGTTTGTGTTTGTATCTGCTGATAGATCAAATCGTTTTCCAACTTCGGGATGATTGATTGCTCCTGCTACGTTTACCCAATTGAAATGTTGAGCTGTGTTTAAAACTAATTCACGTGCTACTGTTGCTACACCCGAGTGTACTCTAATGTCATCACAAATTAATAAGATTTTTTTTCGTTGGTTTTGAGGTAAATAACCGAATTTTTCTTTCATATATAACTTTGTTTTTATTTAATATAAATATTTAACCTTGATTTTCCAAATAAACTTGTTAGTTTATTAAAAAATAAGCTATAAAGCTTATTCCAAGCTTAGGTCGTTGTGGTTGTGAACTTTTTTTCTAAAGTCCTCATCTGTTAAATAAAGGTGGATTGCTCTTTCACTTAGTTTTTGAAACGAGAATTTACGCTTTATGCATTCAATTTTAAATTTGTCGAATAATTCCGTATCAATTTTTACGGAGGTTAATTGTTGGTTTTTATCACTCATATGTTTTTAATTTTATGTTATCGTATATACATATGGTGATATATTAGTAGGTTGCAGAACATAAGTGAGTTTTATAGAAAGGACACCACTTGCAATTATCATTTATTTTAGGTTGGTGTTCTACTTGTTTAAAACCATTCCAATCAAATGCTTGTTCTATAAATTCCTCTATTGATTTTGTTACTCTATTTAATTTTACTTTACCTGCTGCTGGTTTATGAATTTGGACTCGTTTAATAACAAATTGCTCACTTTCAAATATTTTGCGTTTTACAATTAAAAATTCAACTTCAATATTTTCTAAAGGTATATTATAAATTTCGGAAAAATACTTTTTGTATGCTATAAGTTGAAATTGTTTGTTTTCATCTGCTTTTTGTTTTTTGTTCCAACCATTATATGATGTTTTAATATCTATAATTCTAATTTTATTTGTTGGTTCGTGGTATAAAACAACGTCAATAAATCCTTGAAGTATTACATTTTGGTATTTTGGATGTGGTGTTAGTATAATAGGTATTTCACACCCTACTAAATGCCATCCTCGTTTACCAAAATATTTATTTCTATCTTTAGCTAATTCTCTTATAATTTCAACTCCATCTTCATAAAATTCTCTAAGTTCTTCTGGGGATACAAAATGTTGGTTATTGTTTAATTTGTATTGTTCTTTGTAAAGTTCTCTCATTTTTTCCTCTAGCATTTCAGATGTGTTAATTCTGTCTGCTTCTGCTCCGCTTTGCTCATAAAATACAGTTAGATAGTGTTGAAGAGTTTCGTGAAATGCTGTTCCAAAAACAGTATGGATTGAAGAAGTAAATTGTTTAAACCCTTCTTTATATTGTAATGACCATTTTTTAGGGCAATCATTAAACATTGAAAGTTGAGAGTAGGAAATTGATTTTTGGGTTGCATAGTCAATTTGAGGTAAAGACTTTTCTTTTATTTCCTTTAATATAAAAGGTAACTTTTTCTTCATTATATCAAGATACAAAAAAAGCCTGCCAAAGGCAAGCTTTCTTGAGAATATCTTGATAGCGATAAAAGTATTCTCTTGCTATAACTAGCAAACGGTCCTAAGCCGTTTCTTTAAATTTATTTAATAGTTGATTATTTTTTTCAATTAATTTAAGACGTTTAGCTAAATTGGATCTATTACGCTTTTGTTTGCCCTCTTTTTTTGCTCGTGCCACTTTAATTTACTTGATAATACCAGCTCTTAATTGCCAACGTTTAATTTCTTCAATATTTTCTTGAGGTCCGATTATGTTTTCGTAATCGATCATCCCTAGTGTTCCACCTAAACGAGATAAGTCAATTGCGTTTTCTGCTACACGGTGCAGATCCATATCATCTTTTGCATCCTCTCTAGCATGTTCGAGTAAACGAATAAATAGAGGTATGTCTAATTTGACTGTATCTCTTGGGTTCATTTTATCTTAGTTTGTTTTTTTAAAAAATCAAAATAATTAACAACATATTTAATGCCTGTATCTAAATTAGCTTCTTTTTCTCCTGATGATGATTTAGTAGTAGGACCAAATTCTACTTTATCTGTTATGGTCCCAGCATCTCTTGGTTGAACTACATATTGTCCTTCATCATTAACAACTACTTGTAATTCTTTTCCACTAGGAGTTTTTACTAGAATAAAATTTAAATCAATTCCTGAAAGTTTAGCATCATGTCCTGCGTTTATTAATTCTCCTTCTAGTTTTCTTAAATTATTTTTTTTTGGAAGATCCCCTTCAAATTTTTCAATTTCTTTTAAACTATATTTTTTGTTTAAAAAGTATTCAAAAGCATCTTCGTATGATTCTTTTTTACGTCCTTCAAACGGATTATTAATTGCTCCAACTCCAACAATTCCACCAGCAATGTAGTGTTCGTTAAGGGATTCTTTTTCTTCTAATTTTGCTTTATATTGTCCTTCAGTGATTACACCTGAAAGCATTTGCATACGTAATGTTTCTTTGTTCATTTAGATATTTTATTATAAATATTATAGACCTTTTGTCTCTACAATTTTTTTCAATTTTTCTAGGTATAAAATGGCATCCATATGTTCTTGTTTGGCATGCTCAATCCACTCTAAAATACTTAAATCTTCACGATCTAAATCAACTCCATATTTTGTTTTACCAAATGTTGCTCTTTCAACAAATTGGTCAATAATTGAATCTACAACTGAGTCTGTAACCTTAATTTCTCTATTCATTTTTTTAGAAGTTTTTCTGCTTCTTTTTCATTTAACCCCATGTCATATAGAACTCTTCTAGTTCCACTTTCGCGGAGTATATCAATGTACTCTTCTGCTTCACCTAAGCTACATTCAAAATGTTTTGCTACATACTCTACCAATGTAGCAGGCTGTTTCTTGGTTCTTGACTTGATATATTTCAAGAACGTTTTTTGTTTTGGAATCATCTCTCTATAAATTTGATATATTTGTTGTTTGTTTTCGTAGGGTATAGTTTGAATATAATTTGCTAACTCAATGTAGCGTATATCCATCGATACGTATCGACTAACCATATAGGAGTTCCATTTGTCCCATGAATCTTCCGAAATATTTTCAATGGGAGTTTTATAGAGGGTGATTTCATTTAACCACCCCCATAAATCTTTTATTTGTTTTTTATTATTCATATTTCCAAATAAAACCTTTTGCTGTTTTTTGTTTATTTCTTGCAACACACTGAATGTCTAAAGGGTTAATTTTTAAGGTTTCTCCTGCTTGTTTAGCAGAATCCCACATTTTAATTAAATTCAATTGTTTATCATATTGAAATATTCTTTTAGATTTTTTAGGGTGGGGAACACCTGTTCTAGATATAGAAAGTTTAGGGTTAGGTATTCCTTTTTTGGATTTACTTATATTTTGTTTCCATTCTTGTGTATACATTGGATGTCCTTTTTTTCCATTTGACATATTTTTTCGAGCAATTTCACTTTTTGGTTTTTTTAATTTATTTATATGTTCTTCCGTTAAATCCGATAAACCCCCTCCTCCATTGTTTTTATTTTTTAATTTAAAACCCCATTGTTTAAATTGCTCTATCCAATAACATTCCCAAAACTTCCATTCTTCTTTACATACTTCATCTATTATTTCTAAATAAACATGTTCGCTCATATTATGTTTGTGAGATATATTTCTTCTATATGGATTATTTGTTTTTCCTACATAAAATGGAATATCATCCCCATTATGAATGTAATATATTGCTATTTTTTTTTCGATAACGTTGTTTGGCTTTTTCATCTTCTTGTTCTTTGTTGTTCCAATAATAGTCTCGGGCACGTTGTTTTTTAACAGCTTGTTTTTCTTCTTCTGTTTGATATTTTTTTAAACGTCCCATCGATTATACATATTAAAGGATCCAACAAAGATACAAAAATTAAATAGAAATATCTCTATATTCTTCTCTTATTTCTAAAGGTAAAGAATCTAAAAGAATCTTACGACTATCTAGATCATAAAAAACAGGGATTGGAATGAGTTGGTCTTCATCTGATCCAATTATAAATTTAGAGATTTTTCGTATGACAACTGCTTGCCCGAATAAATGTCCCCCATCAAAACCAGTTATTGGTGAGGTGTTTTTAAAGTCAATGTTTAACTTTGGTTGTTCTTGCATTTTATTTATTTTTATTGATTACTTTTTCTTTTCTATATTCTATAAAATCATGTATAAATCCTGCTGCAACTATTAAGTTCATACCAAGCGACATTACTATTTCAACTACATCAGCATAAATTGATGTCATTAAATGTATATGGCCTATTGTCCAAAAAGGTACAGCTAAATTTTGTGATACCCACGAAAGAGTGTATTTGAGAAAATGTTTCATAACTTTTATTTTTTTTATTTTACTTTAAATGTTCCGCTATAAGAATCTTCTTCAGGTCTATCCCATGGTTGGGGTACATATGTAAGTCCTGCTTGAGTTAATGTTTTAATAATATCAGAGGTAATTGAATCAACCCATAATCTTTTTATCTGAGGTTTAGTAGATAAAAATGAATTAATTTGGGATGGGAGAATATATAAAGTATTTTTGATTTTTAGATTATTAGGAAGAGTTTCAATAGAAGGATTTCTTAAATCTAAACTTCCTATTATTTCTAAATCATTTGGAAGAGATGAAATGGTTTTCCCTTTAAGATCAACTGTTGTTTTTTTAATAGTATATCCATCAGGAATTTCTCCTTTCACCAATGCGGATTCAGGTGATTTAATTTTATCTGTTGATTCAGATGGTGTTTTATAATTAATCCCATCTGTAGATACACCTTTAAAAGTTAATAAATCTTGATTATATACTATTGCTGTTTTACCAGTTCCCGCTGATTTAGAAGCACCTAATCCTAAAGCAGATCCCATAGATGATTGGGATTTAGCTCCATATAATGCTCCATCAAAATAATCTGCAAGATTAATACCTTGTTTAATTAATTCTTCTATAAATTCTAGTTGATTTAGAGTTCCTTTATTATAAGAGTTAATAACTTCGTTAAATTTATCTTCCCCTATTATTGATTTTAAGGGATCGAGTTGTTGTTCTAATGGTTTAGATTGGAGATTTTTATCAAAAACTAAAAAATTAGAAAGTGATGATTTAGGAATGCTGTATCTTAAAGAAGCACCTCCATAAGCATCCATTGCCGAACTAATTTCTTCGGGGTTACCATATACAAAATATGTTCCTATTCCTGCTCTACCATCTCCTGGGTTGAGTTGTTTGGTTGGGGAGGTTAAGATTTTTTTTGCCGTTGGGATTTTTGTTCTGTGATAAAGATAAAAGTTCCCATCCTCAGTTATTTCTTTTAATATATGGAGTAATTTCATTATTTTATAATAAATATTATAATACCTCTATAATCTTTGCAATTGCAGACATTACGTTAATTTCTTTATCTATTCTAAAGTTTGCTTGATATAAATGCTCGTTTAATATAATTGCAACCATTCCTTCTTTTCCATGTGCATATTTTGGAGCATATTCAAATAGTGAGCGATATAGTTCCTCAAAGTCCTTTATGTTCGAGTCAGCAATAATTTGTCGAATAGTTGTCCAACTTTTTTTACCTGCTAGTTCTTTCAATACCTCTTTAATATAGTTGTTTGAGGTTAAAACTGTTTCATCTAATACAATAGCATCATCTTTTACAGACATTTGTAAAACATTTAACATTTTACGCATGTCAGGGTAGTATTTTAAAATCAGTGATTTTAAATCCTCAGGTGTATAGGATAAATTTAATTGATCAGCTAATATCCAAGTTAAATGATTGTATACATCCTGTTTAGTTGGTGGTACAATTTTAAGTACCTGGCATCTAGATTGTAGTGGGTCAATGATTCGCTCTATAAAGTTACAAGTTAAGATAAAACGTGTTGAGCGAGAGAATGTCTCAATTACGTTTCGTAAAGCGGCTTGTCCCTGGATTGTAATAAAATCTGCTTCATCTAGGATTACTACTTTAATTCCTTTCCAAGAGGCAGCACTAGCAAATCCCTTTACTTTCTCTCGGATTGTATCAATTCCGTTTTCATCAGATGCGTTTATATAAAGATAATCGCAGTCTAGATTTTTGACTACAATTTTAGCTAGGGTAGTTTTTCCAGTTCCAGGCGGACCGTAAAAAATAAAATTTTGAATATCACCTTGATCAAGGTATTTTTGAATTGTTTCTTTGACGTTTTCGTTACCAACGTAGTATTTCAGTTCAGTAGGGCGAAAACGTTCTACATATAACGTATTTTCTTTCATAACCGTATTATACAAAAAAAGCTTGTCATAGACAAGCTTCTCTGTTTATTTTTTTATCCCTGCAAGTTTTTGCATACGTAAAAACTCTTCGCTCAAACCAGGAAAACCACTGCTACTTCTTCTAATTGATTGAGTGTCTGAAGCTCCTAATTTAGGGAATGAGGTTGATTTTGATGCTTGTTTTTTTTCAAAATGTTGTTTTATATCTTCAATAGCTTGTCTTAAACCTTCAATACTACTATAAGGTTCTTTATCTAATAATTTTTCTAAATCTTCTCTATTGTTTGGACTATTATAAAAATAAGCATCAGTAAAAGCTGATTTGATTTTATCAGGTGGGAGATTAAGGTCTATCTCGTTTTGAAATTCATCTGCTGTTAATTTTTCGTATTTCATCTTATTTAATTATTCCAGCTCGTCTTAACATTTGATATTTTTCAAGATCAAAGTCTTGCTCTTCTTTTAACGTAGTTTTCTTTGCAAATAATTTTGCACGTTGATCAGCTGAGATGCCTGTTACTATAAGTTTGTATTTAGTTTCTCCGTCTGTTTTAATCGGTTCAATTTCGTATTTTGCTGTTGGAACGTCTCCAATTTCTTTTTGGAATACAGATCTTGCTTTTTCAGCTTTATCTAATGTATCAGCTGTGTAAGATAAAGGAGAAACTGTTTCTGCTTTTGGTTTTTCTACAGTTTTAGGTGCCTCTACATCTTGTTCAACATCTACTAATTTAAAATCCACTTTAGCATTGTCCATAATTGTTTTCAATACTTTAGACAAGTATGGTTTTGTTTTGTATGGATTATCTAATGTTGAAGGAAAAACGATTTTACCGTCTTTTACTACATAGTGAATGTCTTGTTCCAATTTACCACCATATTTTTTTAAGTTATCTGGGGTTTTCATTGGGTAGTAATTAGCTCCGTATTTTCCAATAATGTCTTTTGGAAGTTCTTTACCTGAAAGGGAAAATAAATAGTCGTTCAAGCTACCATCGTTTCCTTCTGCTTGCCATTTTTCATAGCCTGCTTCTGCTTCTGCTTCTGCTTTAGCCCATGCTTCAGGTACTCTATTTTTAATATCAATTAGCTTAAATGCTTTTTCGTCTTCCGAACGAGAATCCCAATCTTTCCAAGCAGCTCCAGCCTTTTGTGCAGGAATTGAAGGTCCAAATGCTTTTACAATAGCTTGTGGGTCTCGCATGTTTTGTGCGTAGATGTCATAGTTTTTAGGATCGTTTAAAGCAGCTAGTGCTTTGTCAAGATCAGCGGGTTCAACAGCAAGATCATAACGAACCTTTACTTGTTGCATACCATCTTCTTCTCCTTCGATTTCGCGTAGAATGTCTGTTAATTTCATTTTATTCTAGTTTATTCTAGTTAAAGTATTTCCTGTATAATTAAATACCATTCCTTTTAATTCAGGCATGTCTGAGATGGCTTGACCTGTAGAAGAAAGTTTTAAGTTAAATGGAGCCAATTCTGAAGGGGAATTAACGGTGATGGATTGGCCTATTTTAAAAGTGCTTAAATCTATTTCTTTCATTAATACTTTACGGATTTCCTCTTTGATGAATTGTTTTAATTTGAGATGTTTCATAATTATAAATATGTAAAAAAGGAGACCCGTTACTGTGGGTCTCCGTAAATGTTGAAGCGTTTAACTGGTTCAGGTTGAATTTCCTTTATTTCGTTTCGGATAACATATAGTTTACTATCTAAAGGAGCTAAACGAAATTCTGCTTTTTCTTGATTCATGTCAAACCAAGCCTCTAAAGCGTCTGTAAGCGATTTGTGAATAGTTTCTGTTTTGTCTTCTACTAATTTCCACCTATCTGATGGGGGGACTCTTACAGCTATCAATTCATTATGTTCTACTATTTTAGTTTCCATAAGCTATTTTATTTTCTTTTAACATTTTATAGAATGTATAGTTACTCACTCCTGTTTTTTTAAAAAAATCAGTTTGAGATTTATATGTTTTATTTTGATAAATAATTGGTTTTGTTGCTTTACAATTATTTGCTCCTACATGATCTTCTAAATTTAATAAATCTCCTTCATACTTCCAAATATAACCATAAGCTGTTTTTTGTTTTCCTCTACAACAATCGTTTATATTATTTCTAAGTTCCTTCCAATGTGCTGTAGGTTTTTGGTTAATATATCTTTCTGCTTCAGTTGCACTTAAAAAGGTTTTAATATATTCACCTAAGGTAGAATATTGGATTATTTGTTTGGAATTACTTTTACCTATTTTGGTTTTGTGTTGTTCCTTTATAGATTTACCTTTTACACGTTTTACAAATTCTATTCTTATAGTTTCATATTCTCTACTAGATATGTTGTATGGGGTTGAATTAAGCCATCTTTGTTTTCCTATAGCCATTAACCAAAGTGCATACCATAGTTTGGGTTCTTGTGGGTATATTTCACAAAGAAGTCTATGACACAGAAAATGTTCGCGAGCAGTCAATTCAACTATGTTTTCTTTTACGTCTAAACCACCTATACATTTTGGAACTATATGGTGTTTTTCGAGGTATCCATCTAGTTTTCTATTTTGGGCACGTTCAATAATTTGATTGTATATTCTTGTATAATCCATATCGATTATACATATTACCGGGAGACCGTAAAGTCGATCTCCCGGTAAAATATTACATCATTCCCATCATTGATGGATCAAATCCACCATCTGATTTTTTATCTTCTGGTTTGTCTACTACTGTACATTCTGTTAATAGGATTGTACCTGCAATTGAAGAAGCATTCAATAAAGCGTTTTTAGTTACTTTATGTGGGTCAATAATACCTTCTTCTTTCATGTTAACGAGAGTTTCAGTTTTGATGTTGTATCCACTCCATACATTATCAGCTTTGCCAATTTCCATATTGATTGGGTACATATCACTTTCAGCATATCCTGCATTTTTTAAGATTGTTTCAAATGGTTTTCCACAAGCATTGTAAACTAATTTTTTACCGTATTTGAAATCATCTGATTCAGATTTTGAATAAGTGATACCTTCACGAGCATATAATAAAGCTGAACCACCACCTGGTACGATACCATCTTCTAGGGCACATTGTGTAGCATGTAAAGCATCATCAACGCGGTCTTTTTTCTCTTTCATTTCGGTTTCAGTACTTCCACCTACGTGAACTAAAGCAACTCCACCTACAAATTTAGATAAACGTTCTTGTAGTTTTTCTGCTTCAAATGGTGTAGCAGCACCTTCAATTTGTGAGGTAAGTGATTCTACTCGTGCAGTAATATCTTCTTCACTACCATTACCATCAATAATTGTAGTTTTTTCTTTAGTTACTGTAACTGTTTTAGCATGACCTAACCATCCAAAATCAAAACGATCAAGTTTCATACCTTTTTCCTTGTCAAATACTTTACCACCAGTTAAGATAGCAATATCTTCAAGGATCAATTTACGACGCTCACCAAAGTCAGGTGCTTTAACAGCTACAACTTTAAGTGTACCACGCATTTTGTTTACAATCAATGTAGCTAAAGCCTCACCATCAATATCTTCTGCAATGATCAACAATGATTTTCCTTTAGATGCTACACCTTCTAGAATATGTACCAATTCTTTTACATTTATAAAACGGTGATCTGCTAACAAGATTGAAACATCTTGCAATACAGCTGACATATTGTTGTTGTTTGTAACAAAATATGGAGATTTGTAACCACGGTCAAATTGAATACCTTCTACAACTTCCAAATATGTTTCGTCTGTTTTAGATTCTTCAATGTAAACTACACCCTCACGTCCTACTTTTTCCATAGCGCGTGAAATCAATTTACCGATTTCAGGATCGTTGTTTGCTGAAATAGTAGCAATTTGCTCTAATTGTTCTTCAGATGAAATTTTCTCTGAATTGGATTTAAGTGTTTCAAGTACTTGTTTTACACCTGCATCAATTCCACGTTTGATTTCAACGGCATTTGCTCCCTCGTTTAATTTAGAGATACCACCTTTAACCAATTCACGTGCTAATAAAGTTGAGGTAGTTGT
>Ga0194116_10001903_pt1 | contig 28307 bp, 31 predicted proteins | sample TA2MahsurfametaG_4_FD_148617 | JGI IMG/M metagenome (GOLD analysis project Ga0194116, IMG submission 148617) | Freshwater microbial communities from Lake Tanganyika, Tanzania - TA2015008 Mahale S9 surface | ecosystem: Environmental > Aquatic > Freshwater > Lake | place: Tanzania: Lake...
ACTTAAATCCTGATAAGTTGTTTTTAACCAGTTTTCTTTGGTTAAATCTTCCCATCTTGAGTCAAAAAATGTGAAGAATAATTTTAGCCTTCCAAGAGGCGTTGTTGGGAATTTTACTTTGTCCATTATTTATATTGCTTTTAATTTAGATTTACTGATAAATTTTGTTGGGTTAAGCCCGATAGTGTATTCAAGGTTCTGTGATAAGTAATAATTTGTTCTGTTATTCCCACAATAATATTTTCAAACACACTTCCCCGTGAAACTATGGAAAATTCCCGTTTATTTAGGGACAAAATCCATCGTTTCGACAATTCTATTGGGATTCTCGATGAGAAAAATCCATAATTACAGCTCCACCACGAAAAATCCCTCTTCCGCAGAATAATCCCCAGATGAACACAAGGCTGAAATCCAGTCCTGGCCATTTAAAAACCAGTACTGAACCCAATGCAAGGTTCGCTCTTGAGGGGCTGACACAGAAAATTGGGACGCGATCAACTGCGCTGCGGATTGCCAAGTGTCGGCGCTGAATTGAATCTGCAGATACGCCTCCGTGGCGGCCGTGCCCATCTTTTTTTGCCATTTAACAAACGCATCAATCTCCTTCTTCGATTCTGAGAGCAGCGGCGATTTCCATTGGTACAGCGACTTCAACTGTTCCTGCAATTGCTCATGAGCGGCTTCAATCTGATTCAATAGTACATTCTCGCCAGCGATGCGCTGCAATATCTGCTCTTTTACCGCCTCTACCCCCTTGAAACAGTCCTCCACCGTCAATCCCAACCGATCCAATTTTTTGCGTTGTGAGGGCGTTAAAATCACCCCCCCTTTCCTATGAAGCAATTGGGGCGGGGTTACGTTGGCCACTTCAAAAGCATGGGCGGTTTGTAGCCAGTACAAATATTCGGAAGGACCTCCAACATAGGCAATACAGGGCAGAACTACCTGCTGATACAGGGGCCTTAGCAATACGTTGGCCGATAGGTGGACAATATCATCACTGTTGATTACCGCTTGCATTTGCTCTGCCGTCCACTGAATTGCACCATCGGCAGTCTGAAAGCCATTCTCTTGGGGTTCAATGCGGGTTCTGCGGTGTTCATCCATCCAAAAAACCAAACTTTTACCCACATGGGCAGGCGGTGTTTGTTGGGCAGTCTGCAAGCGCTCCGTGCTTTGCTGAAAGGCACTGTGCAAGGTTTGTCCAAACAAGGACTGCTCAAACAACGACTTGGCTTGTTTTTTTAACCGCAAATCACGAGGATCCAAAACCAGCAACCCAAATTCCGCAAACAGAGAGGTTACCCAACTAGCGGTGGCCGTTGCCAACGTCGCATGGGGTTGAAGATACATTGCCCTAACCGATTCAATCCGGTCAATGACCTCTTGGTTTCGGCCCAGTTTCTCAACGAGCCAGTCGAACAGCGATGCCAAAGTAGCTGTGGGCATATCACCCACCGCGGAATTCCATGCCAAATCCCATTGATATCGCTCTTGATGTAGGTCGAAATGATTGATTTCCGCCACATCATGGTCTTCAGTTGCCATCCAAAAGACTGGAATGAAGTGATCTTGGGGGTATTTCGACTTCAAATTATTTGCCCACTGAATGGTGGAGGCAATTTTGTAAAGGACGTATGCTGGACCCAACCCCACATGGATTTGCTGTCCGGTTACCACGGCAAACGCGTTTGGCTCAACCAACAAATCGATGTTTTGCTGTTGCAAAGCACTGATTTGCTGTCCCATCTGCGACTGAAAAACCTGCTTCAGGGTTTGTCGGTCTTGCAAATCAAATCGTTCAATAATCTGTGCTTTGGCTTTGGCGGGATCCGCGGTAATGCCCTCGAGAGGATACAACCCCGAGCCCTTCCCTTCCCAGGCCGAATCGCGCAGGAACGAATCAATGGATTGGGGTGGATATGGGATTTTTCTTAGGTTCACGATGGTACAACTTCGCCCATCAAATCATAGGTGCTAGCATCGGTAATTTTCACATTGGCAAAATCACCCATGCGCACATAATTGTCTTTGGCTGGAACACGCACTTCGTTGTCGACCTCGGGGCTATCATACTCCGTACGTCCCACAAACTCATCACCTTCAAAGCGATCGAACAACACTTTCAGGGTCTGACCTTTCAATTTCTGGTTAAACTCCTCAGAAATCACCATTTGGGCTTCCATGATGGTGTCTGACCTGCGTTGCTTCTCTTCTTGTGGAATATCGTCGGCCAATGAATATGCATGGGTATTTTCTTCGTGTGAATAGGTAAACACACCCAAACGCTCAAAACGGATGTCGTTGATAGCATCCAACAAATCTTTCACATCTTCTTCTGTCTCACCGGGATGTCCAACCAGCAAAGTAGTTCTCAGGGCGATGCCAGGTACACGGTCACGGATGGCGTTCAGCACCTCATAGGTTCTGCGCTTGGTGATTCCGCGACGCATGGCTTTCAACATGGGGTCTGAAATATGCTGAATGGGGATATCCAAATAGTTACAGATGTTACTGCGCTCCGCCATCACATCCAAAACATCCAAAGGAAACTGTGACGGATAGGCGTAATGCAAGCGCAACCACTCCAATCCTTCAACGTCTGAAAGGTGTTTCATGAGATCGGCCAGTTTGCGGTCACCATAGATATCCATCCCGTAACTGGTAGAATCCTGGGCGATAAGCATCACTTCTTTCACCCCAGAGGCCACAAGACCCTGAATTTCCTTTTTAATAATCTCTATGGGCCTAGAAACGTGTTTTCCGCGCATCAATGGGATAGCACAGAACGAACAAGGTCGATCGCATCCCTCCGAAATCTTGGTATAGGCGTAATGCTTGGGGGTGGTTTGCAGTCGCTCACCCACCAGTTCATGTTTGTAATCGGCCCCAACCGTGTGCAGCAAATGGGGCATATCGAGGGTCCCAAACCACGCGTCAACCTCAGGGATTTCGGCTTGCAGTTCATCTTTGTAACGGTTCGACAGGCAGCCGGTTACGTATAATTTCTCAATATTGCCTTGGGCCTTAGCATCGGCGTAGGCAAGGATGGTATCGATGCTTTCTTGCTTGGCATTTTCGATGAATCCGCAAGTATTCACAATCACCACATCGGCATCGTCTTTGGTGCTTTCGTGGGTAACATCAAATTGAGATGCTTTCAGCTGTCCCATCAACACTTCGCTATCCACCAGATTTTTACTACAACCCAATGTGATCACGTTTACTTTGGTTTCCTTGTTGGATTTGGTTTTCACGATACAAAAATCGATTTGATAAAATCGTACTTATTAAACAATTTTAGGTCTTCGGCTTTTTCACCAAGTCCGATGTATTTCACGGGCAGCTGATAGGCATGACTTACGCCGATCACCACACCGCCTTTGGCGGTTCCATCGAGTTTGGTAACGGCCAGGGTATTCACTTGGGTGGCGGCGGTAAATTGCTTGGCCTGCTCAAAGGCATTCTGTCCGGTCGTTGCATCAATCACCAACAACACTTCATGGGGCGCATCGGCTTTGAACTTTTCTATGACCCGACGAATTTTCGACAGTTCATTCATGAGTCCAACCTTGTTGTGTAAACGCCCAGCCGTATCTATGATTACCACGTCGGCATTCTCCTCCACGGCTTGTTTCACAGCATCAAAGGCCACGGAAGCAGGATCGGTGTTCATGCCATGAGAAACAATGGAAACGCCAGCGCGGTTCTGCCAAATGCTCAACTGTTCTACAGCGGCAGCGCGGAACGTATCACCCGCACCCAATATCACCTTTTTACCCAGTTGGGCATAGTGGTGGGCCAGTTTCCCGATGGTGGTGGTTTTACCCACACCGTTCACCCCAACCACCAACACCACATAGGGCAACGATGCACCCTGCAGGGTAAGATCCTTGGCCACTGGCGCTTGGATGTCGGGCATCAACTTGGCGATTTCATCGGCCAACAATTCATGGAGTTCTTCCTCGGAGACATAGGAATCCTTGGAGACGCGCTTTTCCAAATTCTGAATGATTTGCACGGTAGTTTCCACCCCAACGTCTGAGGTGAGCAATACTTCTTCCAATTCATCGAGAAAGTCGTTATCGACCTGTCGTTTTCCGGTAAACAATCGGCCCAGTTTCGACAAAAATCCTGTACGCGTTTTTTCCAAGGCTGCTTGGGTTTGTGCGGCTTGCTCTTCTTGCGCTGCAGGTATTTCCTCTTTGGGCTTGTTTTTCGAGAACCAATTGAAGATTGACATGGGCTAGTTTGATGTGAAGGTAAAAAAAAAGCCCCATTGAGGGGCTATAATATCTTTTAAAGGATCAATTATTTCGCGAAGAACGCCTTTACCTTGTCGGTAGGCAAAATTTCTTCTTTGAAAGAGTAAGCGCCGCTCTTGGCAGACTTTACTAATTTGATTGCTTTCACGTATTCGCTACCAGCACCATCTTTTTTTAGGGTTGCTACTACCTTCTTTGCCATTATTTGATCTCCTTATGAACGGTTACTTTGCGCATGTATGGGTTGTATTTCTTCAACTCAATACGTTCTGCGGTATTTTTCTTGTTTTTGGTGGTGATGTAACGACTCATACCTGCTACACCGCTACCCTTTTGCTCTGTGCACTCAAGGATTACTTGAACACGGTTTCCTTTTTTTGCCATGATTAAATTTTTCCTTTCTTAAACAAATTGTTGATGCAAGAAGAAATACCTTTCTTATCAATGGTTTTGATTGTAGACGCAGCTACTTTCAAGGTAATCCACTCCCCTGTTTCGGGAATAAAAAACTTCTTAGTTTGAAGGTTAGGGTAAAAACGACGCTTCGTTTTCTTGTTAGAATGCGAAACATTGTTGCCCTTCATGGCCTTCTTTCCGGTTAAATCACAAACGCGAGACATAATTTTTGGGGTTGCAAATATACCTATTTATTTTCATCATTCAAAGCATATTCCTTCTTTATTTCGGAATTCATGCCATTTTTTTCTCTCATTGGTGCTTGAAATACCATCATCAGCACCAAAATGCCCGCTTGTCGCTCCATCAAGCTCTCAAACATCATCGCTACAACCAGTGCCAACCAAACCGCAGAGCCGTTCACCGGTTGTCCGCTTTTCACATTCATCAAAGCCAAAAATCCCGCACACAAAATCAGCGCCATGGAAATCCAGCCCGACTGCAAAGCACCCTCCAACCATTGATTGTGTACCCCGATCCTGTGTCGCTCCGCCAATTCCACCCCACCCTGATCATAAGCCGTTTTCATCACTTCGTCGGTTCCAACGCCATACCCACCATACACCATTTCTCCCTTTCCCAACAGAGCACAAGCGGTATTCCAGGCCACCCAGCGCTGACCAAAACTCTGATGGGTTACATCCCCACCACTGAATGTGGTTTTTAAATCAACCCAAGTATTGTTCATCCGGTTCTGTACACTTGGCAACATCAACAGTCCCAACGACAATACAAGTCCAATCACAGAGCCCCGCAGCAGCCATTTGGGTCGATTTCTTGCGTATTGAACCGCCATCAAACCACCGCCCAAATACAGCATTACCAGCCCCGTTCTCGCACCCAAAACATGCATGCACACCACCAGCACCAGCAGCGCAGCCATGAGCCATCGCCGCGATTCTTTGCTTTCAATCCGGTGATTGAGCAATCCATACAACATCAGCAGCACCACAACGCCCACCATCACGGCAAATTCAATATGATACACATTGGAATACAAGGGTATGGGCTTACTTTCAAGGACCATTTGGTCGTAGAAAGCCCTGTGTTGCGCGTAATGAATCACACTGCTCACAGCAATCCAAATCAACGGCAAAACCAATACGGGCCAAGTCCTATAGAGCACGGAAGGAAGGCGGCGGCCAGCCGCATACAACCCTAACACAATACACAATGGCAACTTGACTTGAATTTTCACCAAGGCCAACTTTTGCATATCGGCCGCCGCCCTATCGGTGAGAAAAGTCTGGGTATCCAACCCATAGAAATGCTGTCCCACAAGCAAGCCATGTTCCACAACAAAGCCAATGACATCGCCCCAAATCCCCAACGTTGAACTCCAGGAATTGAAACGGTCTCACCCAAAAACAGCAATTGCAGAATAAATAGGCCTAGACAGATTGAAGAAAGCGCTGGAGAGACATGCAGGAAACCCACCGACATCCAAAGAAGAACGTCGCTCCGCCAAAAATCCTTATCTATCCAACCATTATTGGGCCACATATCGAACCCGCAAGGTAGCATTGGCCTCAGTGATTCCCAAACGATCGGCCACCGACTGCGACAAAGCGATGTGTTTATTTCCTTTATCGGGCAGTTCACCAATGACGGTACAATACACCATTTTTTTGTTGGCAGGATTAATTACAGCAATGACTTCGCCTTTTTTGTGTTTGTTGATCATCACCCAAGAACGATCGGCTTTCATGCCTTCATAGCCAATTTGCGCTGTAACCTTTTTCTCGTATTCTTTGAGATTAGACGTTTTCAATTTGGTCGCCACTTGCTCGGGCATGCCACCTTGATTGTCCATGGAGTCTTTGATCGACACGCCGGCATTGTTAACCGTGGCATTTGGCGAAGATCCATCGGCGATTGCCACAGAGGTGGAAGTCGTCACCGGCAACACAGCAGAATCTTTCCCCGAATTTGCCTCTACCCCAATTGCTGGCAATGCAGACGCACTCACGGCCGCAGTTTTGGCAACCGCGGTTTTGTTGGGGATCCACAACTTTTGATTGATCGACAGCTGATCGGAGGTGAGGTTGTTCACTTTTTTTATTTCCGCGATAGTTACCCCATACATTTTTGAGATGCTGTAAAGACTTTGTCCTTTTTCCACCACGTGATCGGTCACATTTTCGGGTATTTCTGGCAGCGATGCGATGGCCACTTCTTTGTTTCTCGCGGCGATGGGATTGAGTTGAGGCGCTGCTACAGGAGCCGATTTTACAGGAACTTTGGTTCGTTGTTTCACCCGAACTTTCATGCCGGGTTTGAGCATCCCAATTCCGGGATTGAGCGACTGCAATTCAGCCACGGTACAATGATAGTGTTTGGCGATGGCATACAGGGTTTCACCCTTTTTCACTTTGTGATCGAGCTCAATAACCATCTGCGCAGGCGCAGTGGGTGGTTGAGCGGTTGTTGAGGGGGTTTGCGCGGTAATTGCCGCCTCGGTCCCCTCGGCGGCCGCACTCCCTGCATTCGTTGGAACCGGTTTTGAAACTTGGGCATATACAGTCAATGTAACGCCACAAAGCGCGAACGCAGTGAGCGCAGATTTGCGCGTAAAAAGTATCCAGTGGATCATACAACAACATTACTCAATAACCCCAGGTTATTTCAGTCATCGTATGCACACCCAACCCCTTGTTCAATAAAACAAACACTATCCACCAAACAACTAAAAATCATTGAATTAGCACAAAACCTTTCAACCCGCACCACCCCAAACCAACCCTGCCCTACAAACCAAGAAATTCAACACATTAAGCCCGAACCCAATCGCTCGGCAACGGCTTTTTCTCGCCCTTCTCCAAAAATACAATCCGGTGGGAAATGGCTTGTGCCACCTCCAAATTGTGGGTAATGAACAGGTAAGCCAAATTCCTTTCGCGCTGTATCGATATCAACAAATCCAACACCTGTTTTTGCACCAAAGGATCCAACGCAGCCACCGCCTCATCCAATATCAACACCTGTGGATTCGATGCCAACGCCCGAGCAATGCACAACCGCTGTCGCTGTCCCCCACTCATTTGATGAGGATAGGCGCGACTCAATCGTACATCAAACCCTACCTCAGCCAACAATTCCATGGCTTTGGCTTCGCTAGAACCGTCTCCATCCGCCGTTTCACGCACAAATTCCACCACTTCCGCCACAGCTTCCACCGCGGTAAAATTGGGATTGAGCGAAGAATACGGATCCTGAAACACCATTTGTATCCCCGTGGGTGGTCGTTTTGCCACCGGATTTTCATTCAAAATGATGGCGCCACCCGTGGGCAACTCCAAAGCAACCAGCAATTTGGCCACCGTACTTTTGCCGGACCCCGAAAGACCCACCACCGCCAGTGTTTCACCGGGCTTTAACGACTCAGAAAACCCATTCAGTGCTTTCACCTCAAAAGCGCCCTTGCCGTATACCTTGGAAACCTCTTTCAGCGAGAGCACCGCGGCACTTTCGTTGACGTCCTTTACCCATTTCCCATGGGGCATCGCCGCGATCAATGCCTGCACATATTCATGCGCATCCGGCCCCAATACTTTCTCCGTTTTACCCTGGTCGATACACGCCCCCTTTCTCAGCACCGTCATGGTTTCGGCGTACTGTTGCACCAAATCCAATTCGTGACTGACCCACAACAATGCACTTCCTTGGTCGCAACAAACCCGCTGCAAATCATCCATGACCTGGGCCCTAGCCACACTGTCTAATGCTGTGGTAGGTTCATCGGCCAATATCAGCGGCGGTTCATGCACACAGGCCATGGCAATCATCACCCGCTGCCTTTGTCCGCCACTCAATTGATGCGGATAGGCTTGCAAAATGCGTTCCTTCAACTCACCCAGTCCCAATTGATCCAACTTTTTTAATACCATACGCTCTGCCTTCGATGAATCCGGTTCATGGATCAAGGCGGCTTCCATCAGTTGCTTGCCGCAACGCATTTGCGGGTTGAGGGCCGACATGGGCTCCTGAAATACCATACCAATGGATTTGCCCCGAATTTTTAGCCAATCCTTCTCTCCGATTTGAGTGAGTTCGATTCCTTGAAATTGTACCGATCCCGAAACGGTTAATTGGGGCGAAATAAGCCCCATCACCACAAACAAGGTGAGCGATTTTCCACTGCCACTCTCACCTATCACCCCTTGCAATTCTCCTGGCATCAGTGATAGATGCGGCAAATACAGTAGCGATGCCTCTTTTGCATGGATACGTAAATCGCGAATGCTGAGCAACGGCGTGGCTGACATGGTGAACAAAGATAGTCAGATGGAACAAAAAAAGGCGGGCCATTGGCCCGCCTTTTTTATCACATTCAATGGGATTATTCCACCGACAAGCGGATGGGAATTTCACGCCAAGATTTCAAGAAAGTACCGTTGTTTTGACCAGGAACCCAGCGGGGCGACTTTTTCAAAACACGAATGGCTTCGGTGGTGAATTCAGGACAGCTCTTGGTTTCTTCGATGGCTTGAACTCGCGAAATTCGACCAGCTTCGTCAACTGCGAAACGCAACATTACAGCACCGTTGATGCCTTCTTCCATACAACGTGGTGGGTATTGAAACTCACCTTCAACGTATGCACGGAAAGCCGCTTCTCCACCAGGAAAATTCGCTTTGATCTGCACGTTGGTCGCAATCTGATCACCTGTTCCACCCGATGCACCACTGTTGTCGTTGAAATCGGGCACATCAAAGTCCTCGTCTCCTTCTTGTGTCTTCTTACCCGTAGTTTTGATGTCGTCTGGGGGAATGATCACATCATCCGATGCCGCATCTGGGTTGATACGCGGAACCACGTATTGCTGAGAAGCTACTTGGGGTTCGGGCTCCTCAATTTTTGGTTTCTCGGGCTCTTTTTCTTCCTCTTCTTCGGGCGCTTTAACATCGTCGATGTTGGTTACCTTCAATGCGGTTTTGGTTTCAGTTTCCTTTGGGAAAAACTGTTCTACGATGATGGGCATCGCCGCGAACAAAGCCGTAACCGACAGTGCGATGAGGGTTGCCACAGATTGGTTTTTACTAAACTGACTACGAATTTGGTAGGCCCCGTATTCTTTGAATCGGTCGGCAAATACCAGTTCATTACGTCCTGGCGATTGCACTTGGTCCCATTTGTCAATCAAACTTTCTGACATAGCGTTTAGGATTTAAGTTTGTCGGCGATAAGCTTCTTTTCCAACGGGGCCATACCTTCATCAACGGCAAAGTACTTAGCAATCTGACAGATCATGAATTCATCCATCACGTCAATCACGTTTCTGTAAGTGGCTTCATCGTCGTTTTTCAACAATACCACCAACTTAGAATCGCGCTGGGCTTGTTTTACTTTGGCATCGATGGCATTGCGCTTGGCAGTATCTTTCTCATCGATTTTGTTCATTTGTTTTTCGAAATCACGCAATTGGGTCAACAACGACAAGTTGTTTTCCACCAATATTTTGCGCAATCCGTTTTTGGTGAAATCGGTCTCTTCTAAAACAGTTTTTTCGTTGAGGGCACCGCGGTACCAGAAAACACGATTCTCACGGGTAAGAAGGATGGTAATACCATCTTTTACCTCGGGTTGTTTCATGTTTTTCAAGTCCTTTTCATCTAATTTTTCAGGGAAGATCATTCTCAACACTTTGGGCTGAGAGAAAGTTGAGGTAAGTACGAAGAACGTGAGCAGCAAAAAGGCCAAATCCACCAAAGGGGTCATATCCACTTTGGTACTCTGTTTTTTGGCTCTTTTTTTGCCACCGTCGCCTCCGCCACCATTCGATTGAATTTCTGCCATGGTTTATCTCTCCTATCTTTTAATCATTGGGTTTGGCTTCCAAACCGGTTATCATCTGAAAATTTTTCACTTTGGCCTCCCGGAATACCTGTATAACATGTTTTAGCACATTATATTTTGTTTTTCCGTCGGCTTTTACCGCAAACTGTACATAAGTATTGTTGTCGAACGGCAATCCACGCTTTTCAGCTTCATCCTTTCGGGCATTGAAATCTTCGTGTGATCGCAAACGGGCGTTGTAAGCCCAGTGGTACAATTGACTCTTTTTGATATTCAATGTATCATAGGGAACGCCGGACTGTTCAACCTTCATACGTTCATTGACTTCTAACTCCATATAAGCGGGAATGGATTCCATTTTCAGTCCGATGGGACCGGCACCAGCAAATTTCTTTACTTCCTCAGCACTCATTCCAACCTTGAAATCGCGCATCATGTCTTTCAATACCATCTCTTTCACAGCGGGATTGGTTAGATCGATGAACACCCTGCCCTTTTCATCCACGGTCACCAAAAACACTTGCTTTGGTATTTGGTCTTCTGTGGTTGATGTTGGAGGATCTACGAAAACAGGTTCCGGAGCGCGGAAACTTGAGGTCAACATAAAGAACGTTACCAGAAGGAATGCCAAATCCACCATTGGCGTCATATCCAATGAAGGGGTGGAACGGGGCATACTAACTTTAGGCATGTTCGTTTTTTTAACGGGTCTTAATACGGATTAAACCGAGAAGGTAAACGGAACAGATTAACCGTGGTTTGCTTGGAAGTTAGACACGATAGAATAACCCGCTTCATCCATGCTGTGGGTCATACCATCAATGCGATTGCTGAAGTAGTTATAGCTGATGATCGCCAAGGTAGAACCGATGATACCGAAAGCAGTGTTAACCAACGCCTCAGAGATACCCGTTGCCAACGCTGCAGTATCAGGAGCTCCTGAGTTTGCCAACGCCGCGAACGCACGAATCATACCGAATACAGTACCGATCAAACCGATCAACGTACCAATAGAAGCACAAGTAGAAACGATCACCAAATTTTTAGACAACATCGGCAATTCCAAACTGGTAGCTTCTTCCAATTCTTTTTCGATGGCGGCTTTCTTTTCGTCGCGATCCAAATCAGATTTTGCAGCCACTGTTTTGTAGCGGGTCAGACCAGAACGAACCACATTCGCCAAAGAACCCCGCTGCTTATCGCAAGCGGCAATGGCACCGTCGATATCGTTTTTCGCCAATAACCCCTGCATGCTGCGCACGAAATCAGTAGCATTTCCAAGGCCAGAAGCGGCAGACAACGTGATGAAACGCTCAATGGCAATCAAAATTACTGTGATGTTTACAGCAATCAACAAAGGTACGATGGCGATACCACCGCGGTAGATGATACCCAACAATCCCAGGGGATGTCCTTTGGCTACATCACCGTCTTCGAAGTTGGCTGGATTTCCCAACAAAAAAATGTAAATTGAGTACCCTGCGGCAATGGCAAACAAGATGGCAAGGCCGGAGAAATAAGCCATCAATGGGCTGCTTTCTGATTTTGTGTTGTTATTAGTCATATTGATTGAATGTTTCTGATTTTACAAAGATGCAATAATACGCTTGGTGTCAGTTAAAAGCAAGTAAACAAAATGTTAAATCGGTGTCGTTTATCGACAATTTACTGAGGAGTAGAGCGACATGCCATGCAAAATGGCGGCATTGAGTGAGGGGTTTGCGATGTTGCCGGTGGCATACAGCGCGTTTCCTGGACCATTGGATGTAGGTGTCTCAGGCTGCGGTTCATCACCATACAGATAGGGGGTATCGCTAGGCAGGGCTTGGGGCACAGCGAGGGTGTTGAGCCATTGGGCCGAGATTTTTGTACTGAGCAGGTGTTCTACTTCTGTCAGAATTTGACTGGGCGATATTTGAGCCAGGCCATTGCTACTACTGGGCTTCAGAGAAACGCAGAGTAGGTGTTTCCCATTGGGGGCATAACCCGATTGCACAGCCGATGGAATGGCGATGAGGTTAATATTTCCATGGTTTGTGGCATTCAGTCCAATGAATTTAACCAACCCAAGATGCGTATCTACTGCAAAATAATGTGCTTGGGTCGCAAAATGCTTTTGGAGTGTACGTCCTTCTGCGCGGTAATCGGGGGATGCATTGAGGTGCAAGTTGTTGGGATTGAGGCTGGCCACAATGCGGTTGGGCAGGGTTTGGATTCCGCCGGGTAGCAGGCAAGCGTTCCCTTTTGCTAGTGCCCAAAACACAAATTGGAACATGCTGTGCGGGGTATTGAGTGCTTCTTCGAGAAAGATGCCGGTAAAGAAGGGTTTGAAGAACGATTCAATGAAGGATTGAGAAAACCCGCACGATTGCAAGTATTGTAGGGTGGTTATTGGGTTGCCGCGAAAGAAGGTTTGAGGTGATTGATTGATCAGGGAATTGCGCAATTTCACCACTTGAAATACGTCGTTGAGTTTGATACCAGGGTGGCCGAGCGCAGCGAGGCCTCTTGGAAACTCCCGCAAGGGATCGGCCAGCAGGGTTTTTCTTCCGTTCGATAGCAACCAAGCGCCCGAGCCGAAGGCGAGGGCGTCATTCAAATAGCCCCGCTTGTGGTAAATTTCTAGGGCAGGATACGCCGATTGAATCACCTGAAAACCATGATCCAAGGCAAACCCATCTTGTTGCGTGGTTTGCAGTTTACCGCCCCAATGCGATTGGGTTTCGTACAACTGGTATGTTTGTTTTTGTTCCTCTAGCAATAGGGCCGCGGTTAATCCGGCAATCCCTCCGCCATAGATTTGTACATCAGGCATCGTATACCCAACAACAATCGAACCTTAATTTGGTGTGGCTGGAGATGCATTTTCTCCTGCTGGACGACGACGGCGTGGTCTTTCATCGGCTGGTCTACCCTCTCCCACGGCGGCATCATTCGGTCCATTTTTCTTTTTGCGCATAGACCGTGCCTTGGCAATCAACTCTTTTTTCACTTCGCGTTCAATTCTTGGCAATTGCACCGCACGCTGCATCCCAATCACCGGCTTTAATTTTACGGTGTAGGTTTCCATGAGTTGAACTTCCAACTTGCGCAAGGCAATGGCATCTTTGAAATACAATTCTGCCTCCGCATCGGTGAGTTCCGCTGGACGTTTCCCCTCCCATTTACTTCTAAAAGCACGTTTGGCATCGCGCAATTTCAACTGATACTCGTCGTATATGACAAAGAATTTGGTCTTCTCCGCTTCCGTGAGCGACAACCGTTCAACAAACAAGCCTTCGCGAAACTTGCGCAGTTCCTCCACTTTGGCGGCACGCAAACTATCTTTTCGCACTTCATTCTGCCCTTTTGCAGAAACTGCAAAAAGCATCAAAAAGCAAATGGAAACTATTTTTATCAATCTCATAGTGATTCGAAATCTAATTCTTCAAACAATTCATCCTCCATGTCGAAGGTAGCCAATCCATTGTCTTCCAAGTCTTGAAGGGCGCGCTTGGTTCTGGCAGGCATTTCTTCCGCGTCCGTGATCGTGTAAACATTGGGTTCTTTGTACTTGGGTATTTCCTCCATGATCAACGGTTCTACCAATTGCAGTCCGTCTGGGATGGTATCTGTGGGCGTTTGCTCATCGAGCGGCGCTTCTGGAACGGTAGCTTCTTCTTGTTGCAAAGCAACTTGTTCGGTGTCCACCTTTGGCGGTTGAATGGCCGTCCAAATGAAATAGGCAGCCACAATGGCGGCCAGGGCAGCGGCTACACCCAACCAACCTGGCGTGGCAGATTCATGCTGTCTACCAGCAATGGGTGCAAAAGCTGTGGCGGGCGCTTCCAATGAAATGGGCTTTTCCTCAGCAATTCTGGGTGATGGACTTTCTACTTGTTTGGCAGGATTCACAAATGTCGTTTCCTCAACTTCGTTAGAAACCAGAGGTTCTAAGGAAGTTGATGTAGGTTGCACATTCGCCGAAATGTAGGATTCAAGTTCATCCAACCCCACCGACTCAGGGACTTCATGCACAATCACCGAAGGCTCAATCGTTGATACTTCCGCAGGTATTTCTGCGGGTAATTCCAATTCAGATGCGGGCGTTTCAATTTGGGTCAGCTCCGTTGCTGGGGTTTCAACCGTTGTTATTGGTTGATCCAGATTCACTGCCTCCAATACCGTTTCTTCTGCTATTTCCGGGGTGATGTTCTCTTGATTCAACGATGGCGCTTCCGCATCATTGGATTCTGTATTGCTCAACAAATCTCCGTATGAAACCACTTTGATTTGATCGCCGTTTCCACTCACCTCCTCAGAGATGGCACCAAAGTTCACCCATTCCGGATTTTCGTTGGTGGTGAATGTAAGCGGAGGAATTACCACACTACCCACGGCTTCAACTTCTTTGTTGATTCCCTGACTCTTGGCGGTGATGGGATCTTGTTTTCTCGCCCGTTTTTGTACGCCCAATGTATCCAACGGTGTAACCGCCGCTGCAATGGTTATAGGGGTTTCTACCGTTTCAGCGGCCTGATTTTCCAACAATTCTTTTTGGATTCCCAAGCGCTGAAGCAATCGTGATTCAGTATCCTTAAAATAGGAATCCGGTGCAGAAAAAGCAGGTCCAATTTTCTCGTTTTCTAAATCCATGTTGTGCGACTATTGTTATAGATGGGTTGAATGGCCAAAGGTTTAACGAAGTACGTTTAAATAAATCTCTAATTTTTTCAACGCGTGGTGATAGGATGCTTTCAACGCCCCCTCAGAGGTAGAGGTAAGCAGGGCTATATCGGCATAGGAAAGACCTTCAAAATACCGCAAGGTAAATACCAGCTTCTGCTTAAATGGCAAGAAACACAGCGCTTTTTGCAGTTTCAATGCAATGTCATCGCCGGACAAATATAAATCCTCAGAGATCATTTCCGCCATTTCGGGTTGGGCTTCATCGAAGTCGATGCTCGGCTTTCGCTTTCTTATCAAATTGATGGACTCGTTGGTAGCAATCCGATACACCCATGTTTTCAACTGACTTTCGCCTTTGAACTGTTGGGCGTTTTGCCAAATCTTGATGAAAGCATTTTGTACCGCGTCATCGGCATCGTCGTGACTCACCAACAAATTCCGACAATGATAATAAACCAATTTTTGATAGCGACTAACCAACTCAACGAACAAGGCTGAAGACATACCATCGCGCAACAATTCAGCCGTGAGCTCATCTTCTGTGCAGTTCGACAGACGCTGTGCGTTAGACATAATTGAAGGTTTGGTTGATTCGTGACTCATTCGTAGCAATGGCAATAATCAAAATGCGAAATAGTAACAATTCCATGACTAAGACACAATGGCACACCGAAAAGTTTAACACAAGTTATTCCACATTTTGAAATTTTATGTTTCACAAGAAAAAAGGAAGAAAGTCTTTGGAAAGAGAGAATAAATGTGTATTTTTGCACCCCAATTAGGATCAAAACCCATGAATTCCATCGTTAATAGCATCGCATCTGATGACTTGAGAACAGACCTTCCAGCGTTCAAGGCAGGAGATCGTGTAACTGTTCATTATAAAATCAAAGAAGGTTCGAAAGAGCGTATCCAGCAGTTCCAAGGTGATGTGATTCAGCGTCGCAATGGCGGTATCGACGAAACCTTTACCGTTCGTAAAATTTCTAACGGTATCGGTGTAGAGCGTATTTTCCCAATGCACTCTCCTTTCATCGATAAAATCGAAGTAAACAGAAAAGGTCGTGTACGTCGTGCACGTATTTTCTACCTCCGCACACAAATCGGAAAAGCAGCTCGTATCAAAGAGCTTCGCACAAGATAATTAAACTCTATTTTCATATAAAAGCCCAGCTCCGCTGGGCTTTTTTTTGCTCCCTGCAACTGAATACAACGCCCGTAACTCACCCCACCACCACATTTCATTATCGCTTACCCAGCTTGAACAACGCACTCACCCCAACCCCGTTGTGATAAACCCCCGTTGGGTAAAACATGTTGCGGTTGTCTTGCACCACCGCCGATGTGATACTATAATCCCAAGTGAGCCTCAAATCCAGAAATTCGCTCATCCCCTTGGTCACGCCCAACTCCAACATCATGTTCCCTTTTTTAAAGTCCTCGGAAATACCTGGATTCGTTCCCTCCCTCTCCTCTACCTTCAACAATTTCGCGTATCGCAACCCACCTGAAAATGAAACCATCCCCGCAACCGGCAACTCCGCATCGTACAAACCGTTTACCTGCAACTCTATTTGCCTACATTGGATATGTAAGGCATTGACAAACGTAATTGGATCAAATGACCTTCGACTCCCACGCTCATTCATCGACATTTGCATTTCCAATGCACTAAACCCATCATCGTTCCAACGAAACCCCGTTACCACCCCCAATTGATAGCCAAACTTGTTAAATCCAGAGGCTTGGTCTCCATCCAACTGCGAGGCAATTACCCCCATCAAAGGCTTCCCATAAAAACCCATAGGAGGATTTTCCAACCCACGTGCCCACGCCCTGTGCGCGCCCATTGCCATGCTAAACACCACGACCGGCAATGCTAATAAAAATCGTTTCGACATTCTATTCCTGTTGTAACTTGCAGCAAGTTATCGCAAAAAGGAGTGAACAGCAAGGCAAACAAAATATTGATTGTTGGCGGAGGATTGGCCGGTAGCACCCTGGCACTGGAATTATGGAGTCGCGGAGTGGATTTCACCCTAATCGACAATCAATTCCCGCACAGTAGCAGTCGCGTTGCCGCTGGATTATTGAACCCAATCGTACCCAAAGGCGTGAGAAAAACATGGCAATGCGATACCCTTTTCCCAGCCCTTTTCAACTACTATGAACAATGGGAACAATTGCTCCAAAATAAATTTATTTACCGTTTTCCCTTTTTGAACATTCATGCCAACGACAGTGAAACGCGGGAATGGCAGAATCGCTCCCAAGACCCAGCCCTTTTTCATTGGCTCGAGCCCGACACCCCCCAATGTAGCCCGCACATCCCCCGCGAATCTGCTACTTGGGTGAACCATTGCGGTCGGTTAGACGTACCCGAATTCCTGCAAGCGTGTCAAGCCTTTTTCACGCAAAACAACCAATACAAAACAGCCCCTTTTTCGCATGACGCCTGCCAGCAACTCGCCCAAGGTTGGCGATACGAAAAGGAGATCTACAGCGCCATCGTTTTTTGCGAAGGCATTGGCATTTTGCAAAATCCGTGGTTTAACGATCTGTTTTTCGACCCCACAGGTGGCGACATTTTGAAGGTACACATACCCAATCTGGGTGAAGATCCCTGTATCATCAAACAGAAACAATGGATTGTGCCAACTGCGGAGCCCAACATTTATTTATTGGGAAGCAATTTTCACAAAAACAATTTGAGCCATGTCCCTGAACCAGTCGATGCCGAATTCTTAATGGCCCGCGCACGGCATATCACCAAACAAACCGTCACTCTAATAGAACATCGCAGAGCGGTACGACCCACGGTTCAACAAAGACGTCCATACCTGGGAAAACATCCCAACGTAAAGGGTTTACACGTATACAATGGATTGGGTGCAAAAGGCAGTAGTTTGTGCAGTTGGCTTTCGCCCATGCTGGCCAACTTCCTTACGCGGGATATACCATTACACCCCGAAGTTGATATCGCCCGTTTTACATATTGATTTGATCCAAGAACACCAGGAAATCATCGGGGGAAGTGATAATTCTGCAGTTGATGGGCATTTTCAAATCTCTCCGTTTCACTACTTGCGTACCCGTTACCAAAATTTGGGTATTGGGCCAATTGCGCGCCAAGGTTTGAATGTAAACTTGCACGGGCATGCTGGCATTGGCATTGGTAATGGCGCAAAACACAACATGTGGGTTGTGTAGTTTGTAGATTTTGTTGAGATCATCAAGCGGCGTTGAGGTACCCAAATAGGTCACCTTTTGTCCGCGAGCACGCAATATATAGGAAGCGAACAGCAAACTCAATTCATGGTTCTCACCGTTTGGCAAAAACAACAAGAATTTCTTGGCATTGGGATGAGGTAGCACATTCAATTGGTCAATGGCCACAAACATGCGTTGCTTGATGATGTTGGTGATGAAATGTTCATGTGCCACATGGATGGTACCACTCAACCAAAGCACGCCCACGTGTTGTAAAAACGGGAATATAATGTTCACGGTGGTTTCCTCCATTCCCAACTTGAGGATATTGATGGATAAAACCTTGTTGAATTCCTTTTCGTCAAAATCAAACATCGCTGTGCTTAGGGCCGAAATTTGGTGTTGATGACTGGAGCTATTCTCTGAGATGCTCAATGTTCTGCGTTGAACCTCGTCTCTGCTCATCTCTGCGATCCTGCTAATTTTATAGCCGTTGGCATTGAGCATGGCGATGTTCATCATGTATTTGAGATCATCTTCCTCGTAGTAACGAATGTTGGTGTCGGTGCGCTTGGGCACTAACATACCATAACGCTGTTCCCAGATGCGGAGCGTGTAGGCTTTGATACCGGTGATGTTTTCGATATCTTTGATAAAATACTTGTCGCGATAATCTTTTTTCGACCTTTTCGCATCTTGTTTGTTAATACTAGACACTTCTTCTGAAAAATTCGACATCGATATGAAAATTGTTCTTTCTGGCGGCTCAGGGCTCATTGGCGGATGCCTATCTCGCGTTTTTGTAGAGAAGGGTCATACGGTTTCGCACTTACGCCGATGGCATAATAACAATCAAACACATAAAAAAGATTTCACATCGGAAAAAAATATTTTTTGGTCGAATCCAGAGGTCTTAGAAAACGCCGATGTAGTCATTCATTTGGCGGGGGCCAATGTGGCCAAATCATGGACCCAATCTTACAAACACAACATTTTAAACAGCAGAACCGAGGGCAGTAAGTCACTCATGGAAGCCTGCTCCACCTGCATCAACCCGCCCAAACATATCATTTCGGCCAGTGGCATTGGTTATTACCCAGAATGGGTACCGCAAACACTCACTGAGGAAAGCGAGGCCGGACCGGGGTTTTTGGCAGATGTTTGCAAGCAGTGGGAAGAGGCATTGTCGGGCACCAACCCGAAACAAATTCCGGTAAGCATTGTGCGTACCGGCTTGGTATTATCCAACAAAAGCAAAATTGTGGGTGCGGCCCAAGCGCAATTCCTGTTTTGTGGGATGGTGGGTTCTGTTGGATCCCACAGCAATCGATGGAGTTGGATTCACATCGAAGACTTATGCCATTTGTATCTTGCCTTGGCAGAACAACGACTCCAAAGCGGCATTTACAATGGCGTTGCACCCAATCCCTGCACCCAGGGGGAATTCGGGGATGCGTTTGAACGGTTCCCAGCGATCAAAGTCCCCCTGTGGTTGCCCGTGATGCGATTTCAGTTCTTTTTGGCGAAAAAAGTAAACGGTACTATCCGTAGTTGGGGCATTCTCAAACGTCCCATTGTACCTGAATGGGTTATCAAACTTGCCTGGGGCGAGCGCGCTGTGATTGCGTTAACCAATCAGTATGTATCTGCCCAAAAAACATTGGACCAAGGATTTTGTTATCAATATCCAACCATTGAAAAGGCCATGCAACATTTGCAAAGCCATCCCGAAATCTGATGCAAAACACCATTTATTTTTGGTTTCGTCGCGATTTACGACTGCACGATAACCACGGTCTATACCAAGCCTTACAACGCGCAAAAACAACAGGCGCGAAGGTTCAAGGGGTTTTCATTTTCGACACCCAGATACTGGACAGGCTATCTAACAAGCGCGACGCTCGGGTACAATTTATCCACCAAACGGTGGCCGGATTAAAAAAACAATGTCAAGATCACGGCGGTGATTTGATGGTATGGTATGGAAATCCCGACACGATTTGGCAGACCCTTTTGGCTGAGCATCCCGCAGCGGCATTGCTCTGCAATGCCGATTATGAGCCAGCGGCCATCGCAAGGGATCAGCGCATTGCCGACATTTGTGCCATGGCAGGAACCTCATTTTCAGCGTTCAAAGACCATTGCATATTTGAAAAATCAGAGGTCACCAAAGATGATGGAAAGCCCTACACGGTTTTTACCCCTTACAGTCGGAGGTGGAAAGCCCATTTGATGCAAAATCCGGTATCGCACTACCCTTCTAATGATGTAACGCAGCATTTGCAGGTGATAGCAGAATCGGACAGATCGCCGATGCCCACCCTAGAAGAGATGGGTTTTGAGGCGTTTTCATTTCAGTATCCTGAGACAACCGTTTCCCAGACTTTGATCAAAGAATACGATACAAAGCGAAATTTCCCATCCATACAGGGGACCAGCCGTTTGGGATTGCACTTCCGCTTTGGCACAATCAGCATTCGAGAGAAATTAACCAAAGCCTTGGCGCTGAATGAAACTTTCGTAAATGAATTGATTTGGCGGGATTTTTACCTACAAATCCTATGGCACTTCCCCCATGTAGTTGCGGGTGCATTCAAACCGCAGTATGATCGGATCGATTGGCGCAATAACACAGAAGAATTTGAGCGTTGGAAACAAGGCAAAACGGGATATCCCATAGTGGATGCGGGCATGCGTGAATTGAATAAAACAGGGTTCATGCACAACCGTGTTCGGATGATTGTGGCCAGCTTTTTAACCAAACACTTGCTGATCGATTGGCGCTGGGGCGAGGCTTATTTCGCTGAGAAGTTGTTGGACTTTGAACTGGCAAGCAACAATGGCGGATGGCAATGGGCCGCTGGTTCCGGGGTGGATGCAGCCCCTTATTTTCGGGTTTTTAACCCCGCATTACAGACCGAAAAGTTCGACAAGCAACTTACCTACATCAAGCAATGGGTACCGGAGTTTGGCACAACACAATACCCCGCTCCTATCGTAGACCATGCCTTTGCGCGAAAGCGTTGTTTGGAAACTTACGATGCAGCGTTGAAATCGAACTGATCTATTTCTTTAACTCACCCCCACTGGCAGCCAACAGGTAGCTTTTGATGAAGGGCCAAATATCACCGTCCATCACATTCCCCACGTTGCTGGTTTCTTCTGATGTTCTAACGTCTTTGACCAGTTTATAGGGATGAAAAACGTAGTTTCGAATTTGCGAACCCCACTCGATTTTCATTTTACCATCTTCGATTTCTGCGCGAGCCGCATTGCGCTTGGCCAATTCCAGCTCGTACAGCCGCGATTTCAGCATTTGCATGGCTCGTTCGCGGTTGCCTAGCTGACTTCTATCGACCTGACAAACCACAACAATGCCCGTTGGAATATGCGTAAGCTGTACTTTGGTTTCAACTTTGTTCACGTTCTGACCACCCGCTCCGCCTGATCTACTCGTATGCAATTCTACATCTTGCGGTTTGATTTCAATTTCGATGGTATCATCCACCAAAGGATACACATACACACTCACAAAAGAGGTATGTCGGCGCGCATTGGAATCGAAGGGTGAAATCCTCACCATGCGGTGAACCCCATTTTCTCCTTTGAGGTAGCCGAAGGCAAAATCGCCTTTGATTTCCAACGAAACACTCTTTACACCCGCTACATCACCGTCTTGCCTGTCGAGTTCCGTAATGTTAAACCCATTTTTCTCAGCCCACATCACATACATCCTCATGAGCATTTGTGCCCAATCGCAGCTCTCCGTACCACCGGCACCGGCGTTGATTTCTAGAACACAACCCAAGTGATCTTCTTCACTTTGTAGCATGTTTTTGAACTCCAAATCTTCCACCAATTGCATCAATTCCAGGAATTGAGCATGTACTTCATCGGCTGTAGCCTCGCCAACTTCTTGAAATTCAACCAATACTTCAACGTCGCCTTGCATATTCTCGATCGTACCGAAGGCGTCGGTCCATATTTTCTTATCCTTGATTTTCTTCAGGTGCAATTCCGCCTTTTTGGGCTCATCCCAAAATTTGGGATCTAGGGTTTGTTCTTCTTCGTCAGCGATTTCCGCTAGTTTGCGATCGACGTCAAAGATACCTCCTCAAAGCCTCTACACGGCCTCTTAAATCTTTAAATTGCTCTGTATTCACAGGTGCAAAGATAGGTTAAATCGCAGTGCTCGGGTGAATTCAATGATTCGATTTGGAAGTCGGGGTTAATGTATCCAACCCAATCACGTTGAGTTTACCACCTGCATTTTCAAAATCATTTTGTAAGTGTATGATGTTGTCCATTACTGTTTGGTCGACCACGTTACATTGCGATAAATCCATGGTGTATTGGGTGGATGTGTTCACTTTGTCGATGTGCTTTTTGATCCCCAACCAGTTCGAAAATACCGCCGCACCGGTCACGGTCTCATGATTGGAGTAAAATCGCTGGCCTTGGCAATACCCAAACTCAGCGGCAGTGCTAGTAAATAAACCAGAAATCCAGAAATGGCATCCGATGTGAAATTCTCTTTTAATCCTTGTATCCCATCTTTGGGTAAAACAAATTTTTTGTTCATGTGATTTAGATATTAATTTGGTATTGAAGGGTGAACGCGTTTTTTCTTGTCACCGTGAATGAATTTGAATTGTAAAGTACTACCGCCGGACGGTTGCTTAAGTCTACGGTAATTTTAGAGCGATTTCCTGGCATATGCCAATTCACCCCTAGGCTTCCGATCACGAGTTGTTTGCTATTGAGTCTGGCATACTGGGAACCCGTGGCGGTGGCATAACATTGCAGTTTGCCGTGCGCTGATTCTTTTCCCAAAAAATCTTTGGGCAACAAATAGGCTACCTGTGCATGCCAAACATGGCCCGTTCCAAACATTGGGTAGGCGTTTCCGTATTGACCTCCTGCATCAGTTGCCAAACCGGACTGACTCATTCCGTTGGCGGGATTCATGATTCCATTGTATTTGAGGTAGTTTGTACCGTAGTTGGTATAAAAATAGCCCAGGTAAGCGTGAATGGCATTGCCCAATGAGGCATTGATGGGCATATCCAGAAACGATTCAACACAGCCCAACAACAGGGGGTGATAAAGGGTATCTGCTGGGGCATTCGGGCCATTCGATTGCAGACTCCACGTGGCATTTTTCTGATAGATCCCCCCTACCGATATGTTCCAAACTTTTTTACTCCCCAAATAAGTACCTGGCATATAGGGCGTTAGGTGTTGCTCTTGTTCAAAGAACTGATAGGTTAATATGGCTTGTTGTTGCCAATGGTGGCCTTTTGTAGCAAAGGTGGCATTATTCCCCAATGCGGGTGCCGTATTTCCATTCGATTGAATTGGGAATGGATCAGACATTACAATGCGATAATCCCAATGTCTGATTTGTCCCCTTGCGATGGCGCTCAGTTTCCGACTGAATTGATCGGTTTGATCCACTGTGGCTTGTGCAAATACAGGTACATCCAATGCCAAAATACTCGATATATTGGGCTGAGAAAATCTACTGAGCCCATTGGCGATGGTCAAACCACCACCTAGTTTCAGCTTGTTCTCAACTGCGGCATATTCGCACAATGCATCGTGAATGAAGAATGTACTTTTGCGATTTCCATTTAGGTTGGTCATTCTGTTTACATTGTTTTGACCCGCCTGGAAATACAAAAACACTTTGGGGGCAACTTCGCCAAACACTTGGAACCTGGTTCTGCGCAAGCCCAAATCCACCGTTTGATTGGCGGCATCTAAGAGAACCGTTGTTCCGGGGTTGCTCTGATTGGCCCTTAACCAAACTTGATTCAGGGCATGAAACTCTAATGTGGGTTTTTGTTTATCGGGATTTGGTAATCCCATATTAGTATTTTGTGCGGATAAAAAATTACCCAACATCAAGAATATCAATACAATTATTTTATTTTTCATTGAAACTTTTTTTGTTAAAACATCCTTCTATAAAAAGAAAAACCGACGGTGAGACTTAATAAGCTCACGACAGAGGATGATTAACAATAAAGTTTCAGGTTGTGCAGTACAACAGGTCGCTTCCTGAGGAAATGAAACGCTTAACTCTTTGAAATATTGCCACTTACAGACAAATCCGCACAGATCGAACTTAGGTTATTTACCAGGGCAAACTGATTGCATACAGGGAGAAAATGATCCAAGAAATTCGCAGCAGACTCTTCATTAAACTCATCGGAATCTATGTCAAGCTCACAAACAAAACCTGTTTGCTGGAAATCTTTGGTAAAGGAAGTTGAATTGAGATTGGATACAAAAACCAACAAAAACAAGGTGAGAACCATGTTTTTTAAACCCAATAGATAGTATGAAATTGGTTTTTTCAACCCTACAAAGATACAATATACCCGATGGTCAATGTTAAATTATTGTCAGAATCCATCGGCATCCAACCAGAATGGATACTTGCCGCGGTACTGTTCAATTGGACCTTTTTCCAGGACTACGTGTGCCAAGCCCTCCCTTTCATGGGGCTGCAGGAGATAATCGCCATCGAAGCGGAGCACTTGTGAATGGCCGTTATGGGCGATGCCTTTTCCATCATTTCCAACCCGATTCACGGCCACTACATAGGCCTGATTTTCAATGGCACGGGCTTTCAACAGTGCATCCCAAGCGGCAATTCTTGCCGAAGGCCAATTAGCCACAAACAACAGACATTGAGGAATTGAAGAATTTCCACTTAAGAGCGTTTTGCGAATCCAAGCAGGAAAGCGCAAATCATAACAAACAAACGGTGCGATTTCCCATCCTTGGAATTGAAACACACACGTTTCTTCTCCCGGGGTGTATGATTCATTTTCCCCAGCGTACGAAAACAGGTGTCGTTTGTTATACTGAGCCACAATTTCCCCTTGGAAAATGGCCAAAAATCGATTGTAAAAGCAATTATTTTCTACAATGGCCAAACTGCCGCAGATCATCCGATCTGCGCTCAAGGCCTTCATCCATTGCACGGTTTCACCGTCCATGGATTCGGCCCAATCCTGGGGGTTCATTGTAAACCCCGTACCAAACATCTCAGGCAACACAACCAAAGACCCCGCCGTTGTTTGTCCCATATGCCACTGAAGTCTCGCCCGGTTGGCCACAGGATTTTCCCAATTCAGGGCGGTTTGTATTAGGTATACATTTAGAGCCGACATAACAATTCTGCACTTTTTAGCAAAGTATCATCATTTTTGGCAAAACAAAACCGCAGCCAATACTGATTTTCCTGAGGTTGTTGGTAAAACGCACTCACCGGAATGGCCGCCACCCCCAAGTTTTCCGTTAGATAAACAGCAAAATCGGTGTCTTTCATGGTTGAAATCGCACTGTAATCCGCCATTTGAAAGTAGGCACCTTCGCATGGCAAGAGTTTAAATCCAGAGCCCGTCATCGCACCGGCAAAAACATCGCGTTTCTCTTGCATGATTTTGGAAACGGAAGATTCATATTGGGGGTGAGCCACTAAAAATTCAGCAGCAGCCACTTGCATGGGTGTATTGGCAGCAAAGGCCAAAAACTGATATACTTTTCTTATTTCTTGGGTGAGTTCCTCATTGGCGGTAATGTAGCCCAATTTCCAACCGGTGGCATGGAAGGTCTTACCAAACGAGGATACAACAATGGCACGTTGGGCCAACGATGGAATTTGCAATACCGATGTATGTGTTGCATCATCGAAAACCATGTGCTCATATACTTCATCGCTGAGGACCAAGGCCTTAGAATGAGCCAAAACGTCCGACAATTGCTGCCAGTCTTCTTTTTTGAATACAATCCCAAGTGGGTTGTGCGGCGTGTTAACCACCACCATCTTCGTTTTGTTGGATAAAGATTGTTTCAAACGATCGAAGGGGTATGTACCATCGGAATTGATAGACAATCGCACGGGAATCCCGCCAGCAAGTATGATAGACGGGGCATAACTGTCGTAGGATGGATCAAACAAAATCACTTCATCGCCGGGAAGCACCAAGGCCTGAAACACGGCAAACAATCCGGCAGTGGCCCCAGGAACGATGGTAATGTGGTTAACCGGATCTATGCCAAATGCCCTGCCCCATGTATTTTGTCGGTCCGCCAACACTTCCCTTAACGACAACTGCCCTGCCATGGGCGAGTATTGATTGAAACCGTTGCGCATGGCTTGATGGACCAATGCGATCAACTCGGGGTTTGGACTGAATTCGGGAAATCCTTGCGAAAGGTTGATGGCATTGTGTTTGGTGGCCAGGGCCGACATGACCGTAAAAATGGATGCGCCTTGACTTGGAAGTTTCGATGCTTGCACTTGGCGAATTTACATCAAGGTTGCGGGGAATAATTGACGAAAACCCAAATATTATTTTGCATCGGGGTTGTCATCAAGGGTATAAATAGACTAAATTTGCAGCCCCAAGAATCCGAAGTCATTTGGATTTTGGGCCCTTAGCTCAGCTGGTTAGTAGCACCTGACTCATAATCAGGGGGTCGCTGGTTCGAACCCAGCAGGGCCCACCAAAAGCCTCTCAGAAATGAGGGGCTTTTTTTGTGCTTAAGCCTTGAATTTACTCGGTTTGTTAATGGAATCTAGTAACAATTTGAACGCTTAACGAAGTAAGTACAAATTACCCAAAAAGTCAAAAAAACGTCTTTTTTACCCCTTTTTAGGCACACTCAAAGGCGCACAAGGAACTATTTTCTAGTAAAATCAAGGGCCCAAAAACACCAATTGAAAACCAAGAGCAAGGTCCAGACACAGTATTCTTTGTAGTAATAGGGTTTTTTGTTTTTGTTGCTATTATTCTTTACGCTACTTCTTATTCTACTAACAATTAAAATTATCAGTAACCTTTTAATATACTACAAAGACCTACCACAACTTGTGATTTTCCGTAAAACCCGTTCTCCCAATTTGCGATAATCCGTAACGACAAATAGTTCACCAAAAAGGAAAGAGAATTTATTTTTTGGGCTTTGTGGGCGGAATCACGGGAACAGCTGGTATTTCTGGAGATGGTTTGTATATAACCTGTGTTTCAACGATGGGTTTAGGTGGACTCATGATCAATGAAGCACCTATTGCTCGGCCTGTAAGTGATGATGATTGCGTCCAAATACCACTTTTGCATTCCACGTTATACTTAGGATAAATGAACAAATCTATGCCAGGATTTTCCTCGATTAATCTGTATCTAAATGTTGAAGATGCTCCACTAAAAGCACTGGATTGCCACAAGAGATTATTTGCAGCACCAGCTATGGGAGAACCTAAAATTAGTGCCGGTAAAAATTTGATTCTATCCTCATACCCTACAATATAAGAACGACCACCTATTTTCTCGTATATAGGTTTCTCCCCTCCAATTGCTTGAACAAGCCTTGCGGAATAGAAACTAAATGTTACCATTGTTAAAAAAGGTATTATTTTTCGGGTTTTACCCATCTCTACCCCATTGAAAGTAAACAAAAACCCATTCTTGTTTTTGTATTGTCCTAAGTGCGATGATGTGGGTATACCAAAAATCGCTTTCCCTTCTACCGTTATCGGCTCTAAGGTATCGAATTTATACTCCCCATTGAATATTAATGGTTCGTTACTTTTTGCTCCAGAAGTCACAAGCAATCTACTCGAGCAACTAGAAAGAAAAATCGCTATAGAAAGTGTAAGAATATAAAGGTGTTTTTTCATGGCGGATTATATAGACTAAAACAAACATAACAATTTTTTAATTAATCGCTTACCCAATAGTGAATTTATTCATAAAAATATAAATATTTTAGTAAATGCATTAGTTCCAATTTCGCACTAATTGGGATTTTGCTGATACAAATCTGATTTAGTTCTATTTTATACTATTTTAAGAACAGAATTTATGTACTGAAGATAACATCGAGGATTAA
>Ga0194116_10001907_pt1 | contig 28292 bp, 19 predicted proteins | sample TA2MahsurfametaG_4_FD_148617 | JGI IMG/M metagenome (GOLD analysis project Ga0194116, IMG submission 148617) | Freshwater microbial communities from Lake Tanganyika, Tanzania - TA2015008 Mahale S9 surface | ecosystem: Environmental > Aquatic > Freshwater > Lake | place: Tanzania: Lake...
GCAAAGGCGTTGGCCGGATCTCCCCCTAACGCCACCGCCACCGGCATCGGTTGGCCCATCTCCCGGTATTTCTTCCCGTGCCGCGCCCCCACCTTGTGCAACTGCCAGTGGAGCGCCGCCTCCCACGGCCCCAACACCTGCATCCGATACATGCCCACATTTCTTTCCTTCGTCTCCGGATCCTCCGTGATTACCTGGGGTAGCGTGAGAAACGGCCCGCCGTCTTTCGGCCAGGTTTTTAACACAGGAATCTCTCCCAATCCCTTGCCTCCCTCATCCACCCGGTGCACCACTTCCTGGCACGATCCGCTTCCCGTGGAAACCGGTCGGGCATGACGGAGTTCTAGCCCCCGCTTCAACAGGTCCCACGCTTGCACCAACCCCGCCGGCGGCTTGGCCTTCACCAACGCCCCCACTTCCTCGCCAATCTCCTCCACGGTGGCCCGCCCCAAAGCCATCGCCATCCGCTTCGCCGAACCATAGCCGTTGATCAAAACCGGAAACCCGTACTCCTGGCCGTCCGTCCCCACTGGTTTTTCAAACAACAGGGCCTTGCCGCCACCTGCACTTTTTGACTCTTGATCCGCCGCCGCCGCGATCTCCAGATCCGTCCGCGCCGGCTCCCGGATCCGAAGAAGCTCTCCGGCCCGGTCCAGTTGCTCCACCCATCCGCGCGTCGATTCATAAGCCATGGAATTGAAAATTCTGCCCGGTTTCCCGCAGGGAACAAGGGGTGGGAACCTACCGGCGGTTGGCCAACAACCTCAGGATGGATTCAACGTGCCGAGCCCCCGCCCCAAGGTGTTTCCGAAAACAAGCCTGGGCGCGCCGCCCCAGCTCCTCCCTCTCGGCGGTCGAGGTCAAGAGACGGTCCAAATCCGCCTCCAGTCCCGCGGGATCCGGGCTGATCACCATGGCCTCGTCCTGCAGGAACTCCCGCCGCAAGGACTGAAAGTTTTCCATGTGCGGTCCCGCCACGATCGCCCGCCCGTGGCGGGCCGCCTCGAGAAAGTTCTGTCCACCCGTTCCGGTGAGCGTCTTGCCGATAAAAACCAGCTCGCAAGCCGGATAGAGATCGCGCAGCTCGCCGGTCGAATCCACCAACAAAATGTCCGGATCTGAACCTTTCTCTTCCTCCAGCCGGGAACGAAGACCAACCTTCAGGCCACGGGAGGAACATTGCTGGAGAATTTCGCCTTTTCGCTCCACGTGCCGGGGCACCAGCATCAACCGCAGTTTGGGATGTTTCGGTTTCAATTTCCGCAGCAGGTCGGCCAAAACCTGCTCCTCGCCCGGATGAGTACTTCCCCCCAACAAAACCACCTGGCCCTGATTCCAACCCGCCCAAGTCCGAAGTTCTCCGCCCTTTCCCGGATTGTCGGAGACCAGATCGGCCACGTCATACTTCATGCTCCCCATCAAATGCAGACGCTGTTCGGGAAACCCGGCGATGGCAAAACGCCCCAAATCCTCCTGGCTTTGGACCCCGATCCAGTCGAAGGCCTGCAGAACGGGGCGGACAAAAGTGCGGGCGGCGCGGAACAATCGCCGGTTGCGCCGGGAGAGACGTGAGTTTACCAGACAGACCGGAATTCCCATCTTCTTGGCCCGCCACAGCATGTTGGGCCAGATTTCATTCTCCACGAGGATGAGGGCTTGGGGATTCACCCGCCGGAACGCCCGCATCATGGAGTAGTAAAAATCCGTGGGGACATACACCACGGAGGTCTTGTCATCCAAAAGCGGGCCCGCCATCCGCCGGCCGGTCGGCGTGCCCACCGTGAGAAACACCCGTAGTTGGGGCCGGAGACGACGCAGTTCCCGCACCAGCACCCGGGCCAACAAGACTTCTCCCACGCTAACCGCATGAATCCAGACGGGCCGGTCCGGTTGCTGCAGCCACTCCTTCACCTCCCTTGGGTAATGACCCAAACGCTCTCCCAACCTTTCCCAGAAGGGCTGCCGCCTCCAAATCAGATAGGTGAAATAGGGCCACGTCAGCGCAAAGCCCGCCGTGAAAAGCAGGTTGTAACCGATTTTCAGCAGCGGCTCGGGAAACTGGGTCATGCGCGGGGATGGGCTTTCACGTAGGCGCCGCGCAGACGTTCCGGAGTCACCCGGGTGTAAATTTCCGTGCTGGTGAGCCGGGCATGGCCCAGCAACTCCTGCACCGCCCGCAAATCGGCGCCGCGGCCCAAAAGGTGGGTGGCAAAACTGTGGCGCAACTTGTGGGGAGTGAGGCTCGCGTCCAGCCCCGCCTCCGCCAAATACTCCTTCAGGTTTCGCTGAAACACCCGGGGGCTCAGCCGCTCCCCGCGGGGGCCGAGAAAGGCCGGCCCATGCTCTTTCCGCAAACCTCCCGGAAGTTTCTCCTCGTAGCGCTGCACAGCGGTTCGCACCGCCTCGCCCATGACCACCAAGCGTTCTTTTCCACCCTTGCCCTTCACCTTGAGGGTCCGGCGGCCTTCCTCGTGAAAAGATTTCCGCGCCAAACCCAGAGCTTCACCGAGTCGCAGGCCGGTTCCATACAGAAGCTCCAGAAGGGCCGCGTCCCGCCAGCGGGCCCAAGCCGGTTCTTTTCTTCCCGCCGGCCGGCCCGGCCTTTTCTCCAAAAGCCGCAGCGGCGCACCCAAAAGCTGATCCATCTGCTCCTCGCTGAGGAATCGGGGCAGGGATCTCCGCGGACGCGGCAGCCGCAACCCCATGGCCGGGTTGTCTGGGCGGTCGCCCCGCGACTGCATCCACTTAAAAAAAGTCCGCAGCGCCGAGAAACGAAGCCGCACGGAGGCCGGCTGGTGCCGACCCCGCCCCGCCAACCCATGGAGGTAAGTGCGGCAGTCGGACTCCTGCATCTCCGCCCATGGCCGGGCCCGGTCTTTCTGGAATTCGGTCAAAACCTGCTCGTAGTTGCGCACGGTGTTGCCGGACAGTCCCCGCTCCTCCCCCAGATGACGGAGAAAGGCGACCGCGAGCGGATCCGCGGCCGATGGGGCCGGGGTTTTCAGGCGGCCGCGGCAGCCCGGGCTTTGGCGGTCTTCGCCGACTTGGGCTTCCGCGGTTCGCGCGGCGGAAAATCAAACGAGACCTTGCTGTCCTTCCAAACCAGGAAGGCGGAAAAGGGTCGCCGCGTTTTCATGGAAACAAATTTTTCCAGGAGACCCGTCTTGCCGTCCTTGAGCAGGGCCTGCAGCTCGGCCTCGGTGATGTCCCGACTGAGGATTTTCTTGGAGACTTTAAAGGTGCAGGTCGCTGGCTTGGCCACGCTGTGTTCGCAGACATAACGGAGCAGGCTGGAGAACATATTTCCGCCGCAGGCGAGGCATTTGCCCAAGGGTTGCTGCCCGGTGAAGTCCAGCGTCCCTTCCTCTTCGCCCACCACCAATTCAATTTTCCTGCCCTCTCCCAGCTTGAGCCCCGCCGAGAAAGGCCGGCCCAAGCGACTGCGGAACCCTTCTACCAGGCCCAAGGTTCCTTTTTGGAGCAGCTCCAGAAACTCCGCAGCTTCGATGCGGCGACCCGCCAAAACCTTTCTCACGGAGTATTTTCCATCCAGGGTTCGATACTCCCGCAACGTCTCCTCAAACGCCTGCCCCGTCTCCGGATCCTTGAAGTCCAGTTTTCGGAGCACGTGGTCCTTGTCCTGGAAGGCCCGGATCTTTTCCACGATATCTTTGGTGACGTTTTGAATCTCCCGCATGAAGTCCTGCCGCTTCAACTTGCCGTGCTCCATCTCCTTCAGCTTGTGCTCCCACTCCCCCGTCAGCTCCGGGGAGTGCAGAATTTCAATCCCCAGGGCGTCCAGAGTTTCAAACAGCCCGAACGCCTTGGCGGTCGGCACCAGTTCCCTTCCCATTCGTCGGATATACTCCTCGGAAATCAACGTCTCGATCGTGGCGGCCCGGGTTGCCGGGGTTCCCAGGCCTCTTTCTCCCATCGCTTCCCGCAAAGTCTCGTCATCGATCAATTTTCCCGCCCCTTCCATCGCGCTGAGGAGCGTGGCTTCCGAAAACCTCGCCGGAGGCTTGGTCTGCAAACCGTCCACCACCACCGCCACCGCTTTGACCTTTTCCCCGTCCGTCACGGGCACCAGCAACTTACCCTCGTCGGAGCCACCCTCCTCGATTCCTTCCTTGCCGTAAACGGCGAGCCAGCCGGCCTCCTTGAGAATTTTTCCATCCGTGCGGAAGGTGTGCATTTTCACCCGCGTGATCCGGGTGGTCACCTCGTAGATCGCTTCGGGATAAAACACGGCGATAAAGCGGCGGACAATCGCCGCATACACCTTCAACTCGATCTCATCCAGTTTGGCCAAATCGGGCACCTGCAGGGTCGGGATGATCGCAAAGTGGTCGCTGACCTTGGCCCCGTTGAACACCCGCTTGGTCGGCTTCAGCCAGCCCTCTTTGAGTACGGTCTTGGAGAATTCACCAAACTCCGTCCCCTCGAGATTCTTCAGCGTGTTTTTGACGGTGGGCAGATAGTCGTCCGGTAGATAACGCGAGTCGGTTCGCGGATAAGTGATCGCCTTGTGCCGCTCGTAAAGGGCCTGGGCGATCTGCAGCGTCCGACGGGCGGAAAGACCAAAGCGGCTGTTCCCGTCCCGCTGTAAGCTGGTCAGATCATACAGCAGCGGCGAAAGCTGGCGGGCCGGCTTTTTCTCATCGTGCACTTCCCCGGTCTGACCCCGGCACTCATCAGCAATCGCTTCAGCTTTCTTCTTTTCCCAGAGACGCTCCGGTTTTTGATCCGCTCCGCGCTCCGAAGCTTTCTGATCAGCCAAGTCCTCGTCAAACCAACGCGCCTCGTACTCCCCAGCCTTGGCCCCAAAGGTGGCGTGAATTTCCCAGAAATCTTTCGGCACAAAGGCCCGGATCTGTTTTTCGCGATCGACCAAGATACTGAGCGTGGGCGTCTGCACCCGACCCGCCGTCGTCAGGAAGAATCCTCCACCTTTGGAGTTCAACGCCGTCAGCGCCCGGGTGGTGTTGATCCCCACCAGCCAGTCGCTTTCGGAACGGGACTTCGCCGCCTCCAGCAGCGGCATCATCTCCTCCTCTTTCCGCAGATGGGCAAATCCGTCTTGGATCGACTCCTTGGTCATCGACTGCAGCCAAAGCCGTTGCACCGGCTTTTTGCACTCCGCCGCTTCCATCACGTAGCGGAAAATCAGCTCCCCTTCCCGGCCGGCGTCGCAGGCATTGATCACCCCCGTGACGTCCTTCCGCTTCAGCAGTTTTTTCAGCAGGTTGAAGCGGGGCTCGGTCTTTTCGATGATCTTCAGCTGAAAATGCTCCGGGATCAGCGGGAGACTCTCAAAACTCCACTTCCCTTTCCCCTTCCCGTACTCGCTTGGTTTGCACAACTCGACCAAATGGCCGACGGCAGAACTGAGGACGTACTGGTCGGACTCCCAGTGCTCCCCTTCCTTCTTAAAGCCCGCCAGCGCTTTGGCCAGGTCGTTGGCCACGCTCGGCTTCTCCGCAATAATCAGTTTTTTTGCCATTGATTAATCGATACGGGTGAAGACTTTACCGGGCATTTGTCGCACCCGGCGCTTCATCTCGAGCTTGAGGAGGGTGGCGGACACAACCGGGGAAGGCAACCCGCATTTTCGGGTCAGCCCATCCACCTGCAGTTCATCCCGCCCCAAAGCCTCTAAAATCTTCTTCTCCTCCTCATTCAGGTTGCCGTGGGGCGCCGCCGGGACCGGCATCTCGGCCCGGGGCAGGAGAAATTCAAACTCCGCCAGCACGTCCTCCACCGACTCCACCAAGCGCGCCCCGTCCTTGATCAGCTGGTGGCAGCCACCCGCCTGCGGCTGATCGATCCGTCCCGGCACGGCAAACACCTGCCGCCCCTGTTCCAGCGCCTGCCGGGCGGTGATCATCGCCCCACTGGCTCGCGCCGCTTCAATCACCAAGAGCCCCTTGCTTAACCCGCTGACAATCCGGTTGCGCATGGGAAAGGTCTGCCGATCCGGCGGCGTGCCCAGACAAAACTCACTCATCACGAGTCCGCCCGCCTCCACCATTTTTTCCGCCAACACCTCGTTCTCCGCCGGATAGATCTGATCCAGGGAACAACCCAGCACCGCCGCCGTTTTTCCTTTGGCTGCCAGCGCTCCCTGATGCGCCGCCGTGTCGATGCCGCGCGCCAAACCACTCACCACCCCGATTCCGGCAAAGGCCAGCTGATATCCCAGTTTCTTGGCCAGATCGATGCCGTACCCCGAAGCATCCCGCGTGCCGACCACCCCGATGCAGGCCCCGTTCACCGCCTCCAAGTTCCCACGGTAGTACAACACCAAGGGTGGGTCGTGGATTTCCCGAAGGAGTGGAGGATAGTCCGGATCCTCGCAATCGATCACCTTCAAGCGGTGTTTGCGGATTTTTTCCAGCTCCGCTGCCAAATCAAAGGCCTTCTCCCAACCCCGGATCGATTCCGCCACCGCCTGCCCCACCCCTTCCACCCCGGCTAACCGCATGGTCGGTTGGGAAAAAAGTCCTTCGACCGCGCCGCAAGCCTGCCGGAGCTTTCGCACCCGGACCGGACCCACCAAGCGGAGTGAATTGAGGACGAGGTAAGCCTCGGTCCGCGTCATCCCTTGGCCGGTCGGCCCTCCCGCACCTCCTCCAGCGCCGCCATCACCTTTTTCTCCGCCACGCCCGAAACCAGATCCGCCTTGCCGATCTTGCGGAGGAGCACCCAGCGGATGCCTTCGGAAGTCGCCTTCTTGTCCCGCGAGATCCAAGTGGACAGCCGATCCCACCGCAGTTCCGGATGGGTCACGGGCAGACCTTGCGCCCGGATCGCCGCTTTTAGTTTCTCCGCAGTCTTCCTCTTGAAGCCGCGTGCCTTCACGGAAAGGTGGGCCGCCACGGCCATCCCGATCGCCACCGCCTCCCCGTGCCGCAGTCCGTCGTAACCCAGAATCCCCTCTAAGCCGTGTGCCACCGTGTGGCCGAAGTTCAGCAAAGCTCGTTTCCCCTTCAGATCCTTCTCGTCCTCGCCCGCCAGCTTCGCCTTGATCTCCACACAGCGCTTCACGACCTTGGCCATCGAGCGCGGCGCTCCCTTGGCCAGGGAAGCAAACAGCTTCGAATCCGCGATCGCCCCGCACTTCAACACCTCGGCCATCCCCGCCCGCTTCTCCACCGGGGAAAGGAACTGCAACCAGCGCAGATCCGCCAGCACCGCTTGAGGAGGATAGAAAGCTCCCACCAGGTTTTTCCCCTCCGGCAGGTCCACCCCCGTCTTGCCGCCCACGCTGCTGTCCACCATCGCCACCACCGTGGTCGGGATCTGGATCAGCGGCAGGCCGCGCAGAAACGTGGCCGCCACAAAACCCGCCAGATCCCCCGTCACCCCGCCCCCCACCGCCAAGACCCATCCGTCCCGGGTCATCCCCGCTCCCGCCAGCTGGCGTAGCACCCGGCCGTACTCGTCGATCGACTTCGACCGTTCCCCCGCCGGAATCCGCACCCGGACAACCCGCGACGAGCGCCGCTCCAACCAGTGGAAAAGGTCCGTCGTCAATGGCAGCGCCGCCACCCCCTCGTCCACCAGCATCGCCACCGGCACCTTTGCCGGCAGGTGCTTCGGCAGCACCGTGGGAAGCAGTTTGTCTCCGATGTAGACCGGATACAGACCCGCCGAGGATTTGACCCGGACTCTCTGGATGCTCATCCCTTACCTCCGCCGGGTTGGGGTCCATCTAGGATTAGACTCGGAGTTTTGTAAATGGATGTGGTGTTTTTTGGGTTAAAAAGAGAAAACTCGAGGCGAGGGTCGGAATCGAACCGACGAAATGGGGCTTTTGCAGAGCCCTGCCTTACCACTTGGCTACCCCGCCCAAAATCGTTGTTCATAGTTTCCCGTTTCCTTCCATCCCGTCAAACGGTCAGCCTTTCAGCTGCGACACCAGCACCTTGTCGAGCCGGTGCCGGTCCATGTCGACCACCTCGTATCGGTGCCCCCGATACTCAATGTGGTCTCCCTCCTTCGGAATCTTGGCCAGCCGGTGCACCACAAAACCACCCACGGTCTGGAAATCGCCATCGACCGGGAAATAGTCGGCCGGCTTGCCCAAGTCCCGCGCAAACTCTTCCACCGGCAGGGTGGCGTCGACCAGCCAGGAGCCGTCTTCCCGCTGGATCGCCCGTAGCTTGTGCCGGTCCTCCTGGGAGGGCAGCTCACCAACAATCGCCTCCAGCAGATCCAATAAGCTCAGAATGCCGGTGATATTCCCAAACTCATCGCTAACCAGGGCCACCCGCTGCCGCGCTTTTTGCAGCTGCTCCAGAGCGCGCAAGGCTGGGATCGTCTCCGGTAAAATCAACGCTTGGGTCGCCAAATCGGCCGGGGCGGCGGGCAGTCCCACCGCCATATTGGCCCAAAGAGCTTTCACCGACACCACCCCGAGAATATTTTCCCGGCTGCCCCGATAGACCGGAAAGTGCGAGTGTCCGCTTGCCACCAGCGCTCGCCAGGTCACGTCCGGCGCCTCGTCGGCGTTGATCCAGACGATCCGGATGCTCGGCGTCATCAACTCCTCCACCCGCATCTCATCCAGCCGCAGGACCCGCTCCACCATTCCTTGTTCGGTCGAACTGAATACCCCCGCTCGTTTGCCCTGCTCCAGAAGATGACGCAGCTCCTCGTCGCTGACCGGCACGGTTTCCCCGGAAGAGCGCACCCCGAACAAAGCCGCCAACGTGTCCGTCACCCAACTGAGAAAACGGACGATCGGCCCGAGCCCCAGGGCCACCGCCTGAATCGGTCGTGAAAGCCGCGCGGCAATCGTCTCGCTGTGCGCCAAGGCCAATCGCTTGGGCAGAAGTTCCCCGAAAATGATGGAGGCCACGGTGATGATCAAAACCACCAGACCCAGCGACAGCGGATCTGCGATGAATTCAGGAACGTGGAGGGCCTTGAGACTCTCGGCCACCGGTTTGGCTAAGACCGCGCCTCCCATGGCTCCCGAAAGAATCGCGATCAGGGTGATCACCACGCTGACCGTGCTGAGGAAGGCACTCGGGGAGCTGGCCAGCTCGTACGCTGCCTTGGCCCCGCCATCCCCAGCCTCCGCCCGCTGCCGCAGCTTGCTGCGGCGACTGGAAACAACCGCCAACTCAGCCATCGCAAAGATGCCGTTGGCCAGGATTAGAATACTAAGTATAAAGCCTTCCATTGTAATTACTTATATTATATTTTGGCGCCCATAATTCCTGTCGGCAGGAAGAAAGATACGGGAATTTAGTCGGCGGGAAAGCCCCCTCGTTTACCCAAAAAGCTGCCGCAACCACGCCCACACCACCGCCACTGCCGCCGGCCCAAACACAAAAAGAACCGTGAAAAAAATCGCGCACGGAATCGCTGCCAGATAACCGGCGACAAGGTACAGGCCGTCATCCTCCAGCAGGGCCAGGGCAATCAGCACAATGGGGATCGCCGCCAGCATGTTGCTCATCGGAATGGGCAGGGGCAAAGCCAGGAGGATTGAGAGAAACGCGATCAGCATTCCATGCACCCGATGCCAAAAAGGATTTCGGCATAGATAGCTCCAGCGCGGGTGCAGGATCTTCTCCGCCAACTTGGCCACCCTGCGGAGCGCCTCCAACAGCGCCCATCCCGTGGCCGGCGGGATTTTTTTTACCTTGAGCCAGCCCGGCAGCCAGGGCTTTTGGGCAAACGCGATCCTTAGCCCGCTGTAAAACAGCACCACACCAAACGGCATCGAAAGACCTGGCACTTGGATGGGCTGGGCGAAGGGCAGCGCCAACACCGTGATCACCGCGGCATGCCCCTTTCCCTCCAGCGCGTGCATCAAATCATCGATCGTCAGGCCGTGCTCCCGGCTGATCCGGCGCTCCAGCTGCGCCACCACCTGGGAAATGGCCCCTTGGCGGACCGAGGAGGCCTCGGCCCGGCCCCCTGCACGTTTCACAAGCCCTCGGGAATCCGGCGGCTCAGCAGTTGCGTCAGGTACATGCCGTAGGCCACCAACAGCCCCACCCCGATCACCTGCCGGGCCTTGGGTTTGGCATGCAAGAGCGGCAAAACCGCCACCGTCGCAATCAGCAAAATGCCCAAATCCGTCTGATTGAGATTGGGCGCGAGCACCGGGCGCAGCAACGCGGCCATGCCCACCACCCCCAAACAATTGAAAATACAGGCCCCGATCACCACACCACCGGCCAGCTCTTTCTCCTTTTTGACGAGAGCGGAAATTAGCACAAACAGTTCCGGGGTCGCCGCCAGCAGCGGCACCGCCGCCAGCGCAAGGGCCGCTTGCGTCATTCCGACCATTTCCGCGCCGCTGACGGCCGCTTTCACCAAATACCGGGAACCGGCCACCAAAAGGACCATGCCTCCCACCAGCTGGGCCAACTCCACCCACCGGGACGGCCCGGGGCGGGGCAGGTCCCGCTCTATGCGGGCGATCACCGTGCTGTCCGCCTCCACCTGGGCCGAGAACCAAAGAAAAACCGCGTAGACCAACAGGCACGCGCACAGCAGCGTCCCCTCGAACCGCCCGATCCAGCTGTTCCGCAAAAGAAAAGCCACCATCGCCGCCGAGGCCACCAGAATCGGGGTGTCGGCCAGGAAAAGTTGGGGCCGGAAACGCAGCGGTCGGGCCACGGCGGCGATTCCCAAAACCAAGCCAAGATTGGCGATGACCGAACCGAGGGCGTTGCCCACGGCAAGATCCCCCTGCCCTTTGCCCGCCGCCCACAGACTGATGAAAAGCTCCGGAGCCGAGGCGCCAAACGCCACCACCGTCGATCCGATCACCAAAGGATGGACCCCGGCCCTCCGCGCCAAACCTGACCCACCGCTCACCAGGAGTTTTGCCCCGTAAACCTGCAGAAGGATCCCTGCCACCAGCACGATGACCACCTGCATGGGATCGGTGGTTCCCAGCCCAATCTGCGAGGAGAATAAAGTCGCCGTCACCTTTCCTCTTCTACCCGCCCTCGCTCCCCTTCGCCAACGCTAACCAACCGGGTGGAAGCGCGGCGCCCCGCCACCGCCGCGGCGGCAGGATTTCTTAAAGAACCACCCAAACGGCCCCCAGCAACAACCCCGCGCCCGCTCCCCGCAGCAGGAGGGTGGACCGGGGCAGACCCGCCTCGCGATTGCCCAACCATCGACCAATGGATGCCACCAGCAGCACCGACCAAAGGCCCCGGACCGCGTAGACAATATTCACGCCCACCGGATCGCCGGACAAAGCGATCGAGGCGTAGAGCAAAGTTCCCTGCAAACCGATCAGACTTGCCCCCCCCCAGACCCAGCCCCGCCCGCTCCCGTGAAACATCTTTCCCCACTCACCCAACGGCGTCACCCCGGCCGACAGCCCCGCCATCCCCACCATCATCCATGGCCCAAAAAGACAAAAGCCGACCTCCGGCGCCGCCCTCGCCACAAGCACATCGGTCAGGGAAAAGATTGCCGCCGCCCCCAGCCCCCATCCCACCGCCCGCCGGGCCCTCGGGTGGCCCGCCCCCGGTTGCATCCCCAACAACGCCACCCCGGCCGTGCCGAGAAAAGCGCCGACCCATAAATTGGATCCCACCCCGGCCGGCAGAAAAAGCAACCCCCACAACGCCGTGATGACTACCTTGGTGCCGAAGATGGGCGTGGCCACGGACACGTCGCCGCCGGAGATCGCCCGAAACGTGCAGATCTGCCCCAGAAAAAAGAGCACGGAACAGGCCGGCGCCGCCCCCCACAACCACCCCGCCAACCCTTCCGGCGGAGGCTTCGCCCAGCACAGCAGCGGCAGGGAAAACAACGCCAAAGAGAGGTTGCTGGCCCTCATCGCCTCCCTCGGTGAATGTCCCGCCTCCATCGACCGCTTCAACAACAGCGCCCCGATCGCATAGACCAAGGCGCAGAAAAACGGCAGGATGAGAAGACCGTGGTTCGTCATTCCCAGCAACCTCGCCGAAAAACCGCGCCGACCCAAGAAAGGATCTGGCACGGGACCATCGGCCCTGCCGACGGCCACGAACGCGCCGATCTCGTCCTTGCCCGGCTCAGCGGCGAATCGCGCAGCAAAATCCAACAGTGGATGAAGGCCGGCCGGGTCGAGGCCTCCGGGAAAACCGTGGAACCCCGGGATCTTCTCCCCGCCGGCGCCAGCATCACCATGCGCATCCCCAACCCGGCCCCACGCAAAGTGCAGCCTGAACCCATTCCGCTCCACATCCTGTATGAGGATGCCGACATCATCGTCCTCCACAAACCCCCCGGCCTTGCCGTCCACCCCGGCGCCGGTCGGCCGACCGGCTCCCTCGCCGCCGCCCTCCTTCACCACTGCTCGGGAAAACTCGCCCCGGGGGGCGGTCCCGAGCGACCCGGCATCGTTCACCGCCTCGATCTGGAAACCTCCGGCGTCCTCGTGGCAGCCAAGACCGACGCCGCCCACCGCGAACTCAGCCGCCAGTTTAAAGACCGGGAAACCCAGAAAAGCTACCTGGCGTTTGTCTTGGGCCGGCCCCGAGGCCAGGTCGGTTCCTGGGAAGGCCCGATTGGTCGCCATCCCGTTCATCGTCAAAAAATGGCGATTCGCACAAAAGGCCGGCCTTCCCGGACAGACTGGAAGGTTCTCGGCTCCTGGCCCGGTGCCAGCTTGCTGGAGGTAAAGCTTTTGACCGGTCGCACCCACCAAATCCGGGTCCACGCCTCCGCGGCGGGTTGCCCCGTCGCCGGCGACCCGGTGTACGGCGGCGCCAACGCCCTGTCTCGTGCCGCCGGCATCACACGTCAGCTGCTCCACGCCCATCGGCTCGCCTTCACCCACCCGCGCACGGGGGAATACCTTTCGTTTGAGGCTCCCCCTCCACATGATTTTACGGCATTCCAATCCTATCTCGATGGACTCTGAACTCCGCTCCCAAGCCGCCCGTTATATCCAGCTTCTTCGCCGCTCCGGGGAAAAAGACGCTTGGCTACCGGCCGGCCTCACCCGCCGCCTCCCCGCAGTGCCCATGCCTGCCGGGACGCCGACCCCAATCCCGCAGGCCTCCTCCCAAGACCACGCGCCGAAAGGCGCAGCCGGGGCCACTTCAATTTCTCCGCCCTCCCGTCCACGCCCCGCCATCCCGATTTCCGAAGGGACCAAAGCCGAACGCTTGGCCGCCCTGCAAAAACAGACTGCCGTCTGCACCCTTTGTCCGCACCTCGCCCGCTCCCGCACTCAGGTCGTCTTTGGCGTGGGCGATCCCGAAGCCAAGTTGATGCTGGTCGGCGAGGCTCCCGGCGCCGACGAGGACGAACAGGGCGAGCCCTTCGTCGGCCGGGCCGGCCAGCTTCTCACCAAGATGATCGCGGCAATGGAACTCACCCGGGCGCAGGTCTACATCGCCAATGTCCTCAAGTGCCGGCCGGACATGCCGGCCAAAAGCAGCGGCAACCGCAAGCCCACCCGCACGGAAATGGACACTTGCCTCCCCTACCTGCGCGCCCAGGTCGCCATCATCGGCCCCCAAGTCATCGTCGCCCTCGGTGCCACCGCCGTGGAAGGACTCTTCGGCCCCCAAAAAACAAACATCAGCCGCCTGCGGGGCCATTGGCGGGAATTGGACGGCGTCCCCGTTCGCCCGACCTTTCATCCCAGTTACCTCCTCTACAATCAGGACCTCTCCCTCAAACGCCTCGTCTGGGAAGACCTTCTCGCGGCCATGGAGCGCCTCAACCTCCCCATTTCCGCAAAGCAACGAGGCTTCTTTCTAAAGCCATGAGTCATCCGGCCCGCCTCCATCCTTGGGATCGGCCCCGAAAACGGAACTCCTGAACCCAAAATCCGAAAGAAAAATTTTCTTTGCTCCCGGCCCCCGCATGACGATCGCCTTGCTCCTCACCACGGTAGGCTCAAAAACCGCCGCCGACCGACTCGCCGCCGCCGCCCTCCGCGCCCGGGCCGCCGCGTGTGTGCAAATTCTCCCCCGGGTGGAATCCCACTACGTCTGGAAGGGCAAACGGGAGAAATCCCGCGAGTTTCTGGTGCTCGCCAAAACGTCGCGCCGGCGGGTCGCGGCGCTGACCAAGCTCTGGTCCCACCTCCACCCCTATGACTGCCCCGAACTCGTCACCCTTTCGGGTCGCGCCGCCGCCACCTATGCCCGCTGGATCCAGGCCTCGACCTGATTTTCGTCTAACCAACCACCACCAGGCGAATTTCTTCCGGCAGGGACTGGGAAACCTGCTGCACCATGTCGCCCCTGAGCAGGTTCACCAAAACTTTTCGCCGGGATCCCCCCAGCACCACCAGATCCGCACCCAGCGTGGCCGCCAGCTCGGTGATCATGTCCGAGGCCTTGTTCGAAACGCAGTACACCGGGGTCAGCGGCACTTTCTCCGCCACCGCGAGCTGTTTGATTGTCCCCAGCACCTGTTGGGCCTCCGCATCGTCCGCCAACTTTCCGCTCACCTCGGTCGCCACCTGCACCTCCCGCACAAAAAGGAAAAAAAGGCGGGCTTCCCGCAGTTTGGCCTCTTCCAGCGCAAATCGCGCCGCCGCCGTCAGTCCACGGGCGGCCACCAGAATTCTTCCCCCTTCCTCCCCATCCTCCTCCTGCCGGACCGCGCTTGGCGGCGTCGCCACCTCCCCCGTCATCGTCGGTGCCGCCACCGGCCCGTGCACCCGGGTAAACTCCCGCAACCCCAGGCCCGCCCCACATAATCCCGCCACAAACAGCAGAGCGTGGGGTTTGGTGATTGCCACCGTGATCCAGATCGCTGCCATGAGCAGAGCCGTGGCGATCATCACCCCTCGTTGCCAGGGCTTCATCGGCAAAGTTCGGTTCAGGCCGCAGCTGCCCAGGTTCAGGCTGATCGCCCCCGCCACCCCGATCGCGTAAAGCGAGGCCAGCGCCTCCAGCCCGCGGGTGGACTCCAGCACGATCACCGGCAAAATCACCGCGGCCATCAGGGGCACCCACGGAACCCCTTGCCGGTTCAGCAGTTTGAAGTTGGGCGGCAACTCCCCGTCCTGGGCGAGGCTGTAGAGCAGCGCCACCGAGGCCACGATCGCCGTGTTCACCGCCGAAAGCAGCAGCAGACCCACCACGGTCCCGACCACCCAGCCGTACTGCGGGGAGATATAAAAGTCCGCCATGGTGCGCAGAAAACTCTCCGGTCTTTCCAACGATCCCGCCGGCATTCCCGCCACCATCACGCCCAGCACCGCCGTGATCAGCACCACCTCGAGCATCACGATGCCGATGGCCCGGCGCGCCTGCCGGTGGACGCTCGGCGCCCCCGGCGGGCTGTCCGGGTCCGGCTTCATCGTGCCCGTCATGTTGGCGATCGCCTCCACCCCCGCGAGGGCCAGAATCATGCCCGTGAAAATCTTCCAGCCCTCCCACGGGCCATCCGACGGCATCTCCGTCACACCCATCCGGCCCGAAAATACCCCCGCCCCCGCCAACCCCAGCAAAACCAATACCGCCGGCAGCGCCAAATAGACCGCCAGGCTGCCCGCCAGCCTCGGCCCAAAGGCATTGACCGCTCCCAGCGCAAAAATCGTCAGAACCGCCCAACGGGTTGCCTCCTCCCTCAACCCGAAATAATTGTAGGCCTCGTACCCGCTGATCGCCGCCGTGACCGTGTACCCGGCCAACAACAGGAGTGCTCCAATCACGCCCAGCCTTGGACTGTGGATCCGCGCCGCATGGTAGACTCCCCCGCCCTCCGGAAAAAATTTACAAACCAGGACGTAGTTGCTGCCCACCAAAAACGTCAGCACCCCAATGGGGAGGAGATAGACCGGGGCGGCGTACCCCGCCAGCAACACCGCCAGACCAATCACGTAGGCCTTGCTCGTTCCCCAGTCCCCGTACAAAAGGGCGGCGGCCCGCAACCAACCAAGATTGCGGGGCCGGCTCCCCTGCATGACCATTTCGCTCACTTGGTTTGGAGGAACTCCCGCACGATGGGCGCGGTCATGCCTGACCGCACCATGGGCGTGATCAGGTAAATCCCGCGAAAATGCTGGGCCACTTCCCGCGCGAGTTCTGCCGCCACCTCCCGGCCGTACTCGGCTTGGGCCGGACCCTCGGGCAGGGACCGGATGTTGGCCCGCACCTCGTCGGGAATCGAGATGCCCGGGACTTCGTGGTGCAGAAACTCTGCGTTGCGCGCGCTGACCACCGGCATCACGCCCACCAGCACCGGAATGCCCAGCGGGGCGAGCGCCTCCTTCATTTTCCTGACCATCGCCTTCTCGTAGACCGGTTGGGTCATCACAAAATGCGCTCCGCGCTCCATCTTCCTTTCCAGCTTCTTCACCTGGGCGTCAAAATTTTTTGAGTTGGGGTTGAAGGCCACCCCGATCACAAAGTCCGCCCCCTTGCCCACCTCGCGTCCCGAGGAGTTTCTTCCCTCGTTCAGCTGACGGATGAGGTCGATCAGGCCCAGGCTGTTCACGTCATAGACCGAGGTCGCTCCGGGATGATCGCCGAACTTCGACGGATCCCCGGTCAGCGCCAGCACATGCCGGTGACCCAGCGCGGCCAGGCCCATCAGTTCGCTCTGCAGCCCGATCAGGTTTTTGTCCCGGCAGGCCAAATGAATCACGCTGGTCACCTGAAACCGGTCACGCAGCAGGGTGGCCGCCGCCGTGTTTGCCACCCGCAGGATCGCCAACGAATTGTCAGCCAGGGTCAGCGCTGTCGTCCCCGCGTTCACCAGCTCTTCCGCGGCCTTCAGAAAGGGCCCCATATCCAGGCTCCGCGGACTGTCCAACTCCACGATCGCCACCCGCCCCTTCTTCAGCCGATCAAGAATCGATTCCTCCCGCTGCCCGTTTTTCTCCCCGCCCGCAGCGGAAACCCGGATGGCTTCCCGTTTGGGCTCCACCCCGGCCCGGGCCGCCGCCACCGGCTGGAGTGCCGCCACCTTTTTCTTGAGCGCCCGGATATGGTCCGGGCTCACCCCCGATCCCCCACCCAGCAAACTCACCCCCAAGGGGGGCAACTCCGCCATGCGCTCCGCAAAGTACGCGGGGTAATTGGAGTACAGGTATCTCCCCTCAGCGTACTCCGGTTGCCCGGCATCAGGATAGGCCGCCAGCAAATTCTCACCGCCGGAGGTCAGCCGCCGGACCAGGGTCGGACAGGCGCTGGGGCCAAACGCCGGCGCCACTCCCACCACTTCCGCTCCGGCCTGGCGTAGCCGCTGCGCGGTTTCCTGCCAGCTCTTTCCGCCCGGCAGGGTACCTTCCCGCCCGGAAGCCAGCATCGCGATGACGGGAAGATGATGCAGCTCCCGCACCGCCCCGATCGCCAGCTCCGCCTCCGCCGGATCCCCAAAGGACTGCAGCAGGATCGCCTGCACCCCGCCATCAATGAGGGCCCCCGCCTGCTTCCGGAAAATATTCTCCACTTCCTTTGCGCCGACACCGATTCGTTCCGCTGCCGTCAACCCGCTCGGACCGACACATCCCGCCACCCAGGCGGAATGACCCTGAGCCTCCCCCAGCGCCAGCTTGGCCGCCTTCCAATTGATTTCGCTGACCTTTTCCTCCAACCCGTGTTTTTGGAGGGCCGGCCCGTTGGCCGCAAAACTGTTGGTGGCGATCAATTCAGCCCCCGCCTCCAGATAAGCCCGGTGGGCCTCCCTCACCAAATCCGGATCCGTCAGGCACAACCCTTCAAAACTCCGCCCCAACGGACTGCCTTTGCCGTAAAGGTAGGCCGCCACATCCCCATCCCCCACCACTGCCCGGGTAGCCAGTTGCTCCAAAAGCGTTGCCATTCCGTACTCTCCCATCCACACTAATCTACGTGAAGCAAAAGGCTGTCATAGAAAAGCGGAAAAAATTGTCTAACCCGCTGGACACCAACATTGAAGACCTGATCACTGCCGCCGGGATCACCGAGAATCGGCAGATTTTTAAGGAGATGATTGCCATCACCCTGGGGATGGGTTCGGACGGAACCGACTTCGGCGACCTCAAACAGTTTAAACGGGTCATGCGCGAAATCCGCGATGCGAACCGCCTTTTCGCCCCTTACAAAAATGTGAAGAAAATTTCTGTTTTCGGCTCAGCCCGCACCTCGCCGAACGCGGCCACCTGGAAAACCGCCAACCTTTTCGGAAAGCTCATGCAGGAGGCCGGCTATATGGTCATCACGGGGGGAGGGGATGGCATCATGGGGGCCGCCCAGGCCGGCGCCGGCCGCGAACACGGCTTCGCCCTCAACATCGAACTCCCGTTTGAACAGGAGCCCAACGAAACCATCCGGGGTGACGCCAAATTGTTCACCTTTAAATACTTTTTCACCCGCAAGCTCAACTTCGTCAAACACTCCGACGCCATCGCCCTCTTTCCTGGCGGCTTCGGCACCATGGACGAGGCCTTTGAAAGCTTCACCCTCATGCAAACCGGTAAGTCCAACATCATTCCGCTCATCATGGTCGATGCCCCGCGCGGCAATTTTTGGCGCACCTTCGAAAAATATCTGCGCGAACACCTGCTGGGGGACGGCTTGATCTCCGAGGAGGATTTCGCCCTTTTCAAGATTACCGACGATCCCCAGTTCGCCCGCCGGGAAGTCGTCAACTTCTACTACAACTTCCACTCGTACCGTTACGTCGGGGAAGTAATGGTCGTCCGGCTCCAGCGCCAGATTCCTTCCGGGGCTCTTGTTCGGCTCAATGAGGATTTTAAGGATATCCTCAAACCGGAAACCATAATCACCACCTGTCCCCCTTACCCCGAAGAGGCCAACGAACCGGCCCTCGCTTCCCTCGCCCGCCTCTGCGTCCCGTTCAACCGGAAAAATCTCGGCCGCCTCCGCGCCCTGCTCGACCGCCTTAACCAATTCTAAAATTCTGGTCCCACCCCGAATCGAACGGGGATCCGCGGTTTAGGAAACCGCTGCTCTATCCTTTTGAGCTATGGGACCCAGCTGCAACGCTACGGGATCCAAAAGGTCGACGCGAGCCGTCCCCACCGCCACCATCTTTCGTGCTCAACACCTTGGCCATCGGCACCTCCCTGGGCTTTGGAATCTTCGTTAGTCCTGAGGTCCTGATCATCGGATTGCTTTTGGCCTCCGACCGCAGCCACCCGCAAGCCAACACCTTTGGCTACTTTCTCGGCTCGGCCGTGGGCATCGCCCTCCTTCTATGCGCCGGTTATTTCCTCACCCACGCCGCCACTCCCACCCACCCGTCCGGCTTTGCCCGGTGGCTGCGCGTGATTTTTGGGGGAGGACTTGTCCTTCTGGGGATCCACACCCTTTGGAAACAGCGGTGCGGAAAAAAGGAGAAATCCAAACGAGACCACCAGGAAACCGGGCTGGGCGCAAAATTGATGAAGCTGCTGCCCGTAAGTGAAGAGCCCCGGCCCGGTAGCCCACTCCCTTCCCTCGCCATCTGCACCGGCCTCAGTTTCCTGCTCACGGTCGCCCATGTGAAGACGGTCGGCTTGGCCATCTCCGCCGGACACGCCCTCCATGCCGCCCCCAACCAAGCCGCCCTGTTGACGGCTCTGGCCGGATTTCTGGGGCTGGCTCTTTTCCCCACCCTGGTCCCCTTCGGGTTGGCCATCTTCCACCCGGAAACCGCGGCCAAGGCACGCCAAATCAGCCAGGCCGTAGCGGAAAAGCACGGGGGCTGGATCCTCGCCATCATCCTGCTCCTCATCGGTTTGGACTTCCTCCACGGGGCTCTGGGCGAATAAAGAGTCGCCCCGGGTTTGCATCCCGGCCAAAGCGGGGTATAAAATCTGTATGAATAAATTCATTCGCATTGCCCTGTTGGGCCTCGCCACCTCGATCGTCTCCCTTAACTCCGGTCTCGCCGGCAGCTCCGGCAGCTGCGGCGGCTGCGGTGATGACGATAAGAAGGACAAGAAGGAAAGCTCCGAGGGCGACAAAAAGGAGTAGATCCTTTCCCAACCCAAAAACCCGGTCCCGGCAACGGGGCCGGGTTTTTTATTTGATCGGCACTTCGATGAGGCGCTTGTCCCGCACCGCCGCGATCCAAACCCGCACCTGCCCCCCGCCCCGTTTTTTCCACCAACCCCCCAGCAGTTCCGCATATTTCCGCAGCTGCGGCCCGTGCCGCGCCAGCCACTCCTTTTCGTCGGTCACCTGGTCGGTCTTGAAATCGTAGATCCGTAACACCCCGCCCTTTTTCTCCTCGAGCACCGCCCGGTCCACTGCCGCCGCCACCAACCGATTGCCCGCATCCAACACCTCCAACGCCTTCTCCCGCCAGACCCGGCACCCTGCCCGCTTTCCAAACGCTTCCCGCCCGGCATCGCTTTGGCAGAAATCGTCGGCCAGCTTCCAAACCTCGGCCGGGACGTCCTTCTTCCAACTCGGCTCCAGGCCACCCCACTCAATCCGCTCCAGCAGGCGGTGAACCTCCTCTCCCAAGCCCAATCCCCCGCCCTGCCCGAGAATCGAACGCCCCGTCATCCGATGCTGGCCCAAACCCGAAGGCAACACCCGCATCACCCCGGGCATCTCGGCTTTCAGCCTCGGTGATGCTTTTTTTTCGGGCTTCGCCTTATTTCCTTCGCCCAGTTCCCGTTCCCAGCCCGGCTGGACATAGTCCAGCGGTGCCGCCAACCCGCGCAGAAATAGCCCATCCATCTCGACGCCCTCACGCTTTGCCATCGGAATCCTCCTTGGGTTTTTTGCCGCTTCTCGCCTTGGCCTCCTTGGCCGGAGGCACCACCACCCACAACGCCTGCCGGGCCCGGGTCGCCGCCACGTAGTGCAGGCACAGGTTCGCCACGGAGGCCTCCCGTTTCACCTTGTGCATCTCCGCCGCCAATTCCGGAACCGCCTCGCAGACCTCCTGCGAAGGCAGTTCCATCACCCATCGCACCCCCGGCCCCCCTCCGCTTCGCAAGTGGGGTCCCTTGGCCGAATCCAGCTTGAGACTTCGACCCCATCCGCGCTCCAAAACCACCAAGGTCAGATCAAACTCCAGCCCCTTGGCTTTATGCATCGTCATCAGCTGGACCGCCCCCCGCAACGTGGCCCCCGGATCCTGATACTCCGCCAAAAAGTGGTGAAATTCCCGGACCGAACCTCCCCCCGACCGGTCAAACGCCCTCCCCGCCCGCAACAAAGCCTCCGCTGAATCCTCGAGAAAGACATCTCCCGATATTTCTCCAGATGCCAACCAGCTCCGCATCATTCCCTCCGCCCCGCCATTGGAAAACTCCGCCATGGAGCCAAGGGCAAACTTCTCTGCACCCCCGGCCAACGCGTCCGCCAACATGCCCGCCCGCAAGCCGCCGGCGGCCAACCGGTCGGCGGGATTCGCAACCAGCCTCGCCGCCAGCAGGCACGCCGAACCCAGCGGACCCTCCGCCACCACCAACCGTTTTCCCTCCACCGTCACCCGCAATCCTGCCTGGGACAGAAACTCGGCGCCCTCATGGGCCAGGTCGTTCGTCCGCGTTAACACCGCCACGGTCCCACCCTTCTCCAAAATCCTGGTCTCTTTCACCAAGCCTGCGGCCAGGCTCCAAATATCCTCCCCTTCCGCGGCCCGGATCTCCACATGCCCTTTGCCCCGATTCGAATCGCTGACCTCGTGACCCGTCCAACCCCGCTCCCAGGCGGCCACTACCTCCTCCTCCACCCCAGCAGTCCGCAGGGCCCGGGGCTGAAACACGGCCTCCACCGCCTTTAACACCCGCTCGCCGGAACGGTAAGAGCGCCCCAACTGCTCATCTTTCAGCTTGCCCTCATATCCTTGCGCGACGTCGGTGAAGAGCCCCGCATCCCCGCCGCGCCAACCGTAAATCGCCTGCTTCACATCGCCCACGTAAAAAAGCGTCCGCCGTCCCTCGTTGTCCTGCCACACCTCCCTCACCAGCGGATCCAGTGCCGACCACTGCGAACGGCTGGTGTCCTGAAATTCATCCAGCAACCAATGGTCGAACCATCCGTCCAACCGGTAGGCCAGCATCGGAACCTCGACCACCTCATCGCGGGCAATCTTCGGTAGATCCGTAAAACGCAGCAGGCCGGATCGCGTCCGCCGCAACTCCCGCACCTGCGCCAGCCGTTCGGCATAATCCCCCAGCCGCCGCGTCCGCCCCAGCCTCCACGCCACCAGCCTCTGCACGTACCCGCGCGCCACCGCCCCCGCATAAAGCGCCAATTCCCCGGTCAGCCCCCCGGGCTTCCGGTTGAAGACAAACTCCGCCCGCCCCGCTTCCAGCTCCAAAATGTTTTCCAAAAGTTTCTTCGCCTTTCCGCTCAACTCCGTCCCAGGTCCCGCGGCGGCCATCTCCCGGACGGCGTCCGGAAACTCACCCCAGCCCGCCGGCAAGCCACTCCAAGCCGGCTCTTTGAGCTTTGCGGCCGCCGGCTGCCCGCGGGGAAATAGCTGCTTTTCCCCGCCCCACGCCGCCCCCGGCTCCTCGTGCCAGAGCCGCTCCGCGTCCTGCAGTTCGCGCACCTCCGCTTGCAAGGGATCCGCCGGGGCGACCCCCTTCTCCCCGCCAATCAGATCCCGCCGGAGCTGATCGCGCAGCTTGCCATCGGCACCCAGCGACTCCGCCAACTCCCCCAGCACCTCGGCCTCCTCCCGCCCCTCGGCGGCCTCATCCAACACCCGCACCTCCCGGTTCAACCCCAGTTCCGGGGCAAAACCCCGCACCAGCCGGAAGAGAAAACTATCCAGCGTCCCCATCTCCAATCGGTCCAAGTCCTCCACCACTTTCCGCAGGGCCTTTCGAAATTCATCCCGCTGGACCGCCTCTGGCTGGGCGGCCTTCGCGGCATAATGTTTCGCCAACTCCTCCAGCCCGGACTCCTCGGCCGAAGCTCTTCTCCTTTCAAAAAACTTTTTCGCCTCACCGGGCTGCTCCGCACCCTGCGCCAATTTTTCCAACAGCTTCCTCAGGAACTCCCCGGCCGCCTTGCGCGTGAAGGTCAGGGCCAAAATCTTGCGCGGCTCCACCGCCAGCAACAGCAGCTCCACAATCCGGTCCGTCAGCCGGAACGTCTTTCCCGTTCCCGCCGACGCCGTGATCCGCAGATGGGATAATCGAACGCTCACGCCTCCACCTCGATCGCTTTCTCTTCAACGTATCTTCCCAGACCCATCTCCTCAAAGTCGTCATAGTCTGCGTTCACCGCCAACCGCTCCCACTTCCCCTTGCGAATCCAGTCCAGCACCGCGTCCCCGCGAACTTCCTTGGCCACCTCGCGGGCACAGTTCCGGGCCGACTCCCTTTCCTCCTGACTCAGGAAAAGCGGTTTCCAGCCAATCTCCTCCAGCTTCTCGCCCAGATAAAAATATCCGGCCTGCGCCACACGCCCGTCCCCCGCCACCCCTTCCAGATACAACGGCAACTGCAGATTGATCCAGCAGGCCGGTCCCACCTTGCCCTTCCCATCGGCCCGGACCAGCCGGGCGTACTCCGGCGATCTCCCAAACACCGCCCTGCGGCTCCCGGCAAAATGGTAGGCGGCCGCATCATTCTCCTTCCCCGTCTTATAATCCACCACCCGCCGCCCCAACTCCGGATGCTCGTCGACCCGGTCCGCGCGACCTTGCACCCAGAAATTGTCGAGCCCCACCGAGAAGCAGCGCACTTTCTCCGTCTGACCCGGCAACACTCTCCCTTCTCCCAATGCCGTCTCCGTCGAGACAATCCGCCATCCCTGTTTTACCAGCTCCGCTTGCTTCTCGGCGAAGCCCCGCAGCCGCTCGCGGCCCGCCTCCCGTTGCAAATCCAGGTTCAGCCTCAACTCGCCTGCTTTTTCCCACGGAGAAAACTTCGCGTCCCACCCGGCCTGCACATGTTTGAAAATCTTCTCGGCGTCCCCACAGACCCGCATGGCCGGATCGTTGCCAAACTCACCCAACACCTCATGCATCCAGGTTCCGAACCGGCGCGCATCCAGTCCCGCGGTCGGTTCCTCCCCGGGCCTCCAGCCCAGCCGCCGCGAGAGGTAAAACCGCAAGGGGCAGGCCAAGTAGGCGGAAAAGTCGGTCACCCGCATAAGCTCGGTGCTTCGCTCCGCCGGCGGCTTGGGAATCCGCAATTTGTGGCGTTGGTATGCTTCCCGCGCGTTCCCGGTCTCCTTTGGTTCCGCCTCCACCGCCAACCTCCCCACCCTGACCGCCAGCTCCTGATCCGGCACCCGGAACAAAAGTCGGGAGGGCCGCAACGGCTCCCCCGCCTCGCCATTCTGGGCCGTCAGCAACACCAAGGCGCCCTTCTTCCTGCCAGCCTCCATGCCGTGCAGCAGACACAGATCCCGCGCCTGCAGGAAATCCCGGTCCGGCAGGCCCAACTTCCGTCTGGCCGACTCCGTCAGCATCGCATCCAGGGCGGGTCCCCGCGGCAAAAGCCCCTCATTCATCCCCGCGAGAATCAGCCCCTCCGCGTCCTCCCCCGCCGCATCCAACCATCCCTCAATCTCCACCGCCCCCTTCGGCTTGTCCTCCGTCCAGGCACCCCCCAGCGCCCCCAGCAGTTCCACCCATCCGGCCAGCCCCAACTCCCGCCCCGTGCCCGACTCCGCCTCCCGCAACGCCTCGTCGATCGATTTCGCCGCCTCCACCTCCCCGCGGTTCTCATCAAGTTCCCGGTCCCCCAGGATCGCAAGCAGCAGCACCCGCAACTCTTGGGGCCAGTCTGATCCTCCCAGGGCTTTTCGCAGGAAAGCCACCCTTCGCAAAACCGGCACAACGCTTTCCATCTGGGTCTCAGGCGCCATGCGCAGGCCTAAATCCAAGCCGGCCTCCATCGTGGCGTACCCCGATTCCGACCAGTCCCCCAGCCACCGGCTTATCCCGCCGGCCACCTTCACCTCCTCCAGAATCCAGCGCAGGAAATCAGGATGGTGAAAGAGGACATCCAGCGAACGGAAGGAGCCCTCCCGGCAGAACTCCGCCAGATCCCGCAGCAATTTTCGCAGCGACTGCTCCTCCAGCGGCCGCCCCGCCGCCAAATACGCTTTGCCGCCTGCGTGCTGGATTTTTCCAGCCAGATCGCGGCCCAACGCCGCGTCGTCCGCCACCACCGCCACCTTGCCGGGACTCTTTTTGGAAAGAAGTTCCGCCAGATGTTCCACTGCCGCCTGGGCCAAATCTGCCCCATCCCGCCGCAACTCCGGCGCCACTCCCGCCAACATCTCCTTTTGCTTCCAGAAATCCAGCTGGGCCCGTCCGTTCGCATCCAATGCTTTCTTGGCCTCCGCCTCAGCCAGGCCGGGCGCCCATCCCAGGATCTCCACCTGGATTTTCTTCTTGGTTAAAGATTCCAAGGCGGCGACCGCCAAAGGCGATGCGTCCACCACCCCGGCCAGCACCACCCGGGCGATTCCCTCCGGCAAGATTGGATCCTTGGCCCGCGCCAACTCCGCCTCTTGGGGGCAGCGCTTTTCACGATCCTTCAACCGCCGCAGATACCGGCGCTCCAGCTCGGCCCACGCCTCCCACCGTTCCGCATCCTCCGGCGCATCGATCTTCTCCGCTGCCGCCGCAATCGTCAGGCCGGCCTTGGCCACCTCCTGGGCCAACCCATAAAGCCCCAGCCCCAGATCCGTTCGCCCTCCCTCATCCTTCCTCCTCCAACCCGCCAGCTCCACCAAGCCCTCGTCCACCGCCAACACCGTCTCCACCCAAGTGGCGGCCGACTGTAAGGGCGTGGCCACCGCCGGGTCCTGCCCTTTCGTCAATCCCGCCGGAGTGCCGGTGCGGGGAGGAAGAAGAATGGCGTCCTGGTCCCGGGCCGCCTGAGCCAACCGATCCACGATCCGCCGACCCGTCTGGGCAGTCATCGTCAGGATCATCGTGTCCTCGAAGGAAAGCAGCCCGCCCTCCACCCTCCGCTCCGCGAGCAGCCACGCCGCCACCGCCGCCGGCAACGTCTCCTTTCCGGTCAGCAAAAAAATCCGGCTCATCGTGAAAATCCTATCTTACCCCCTGGGACATCGGCGGTCCTGGCTGGGCGGCTTCGCCATTTAGTCTTTCGCCACCATTGAGACCCAAAGATTCCCTCCATGCCTCATGGCATAAAGAATAAACTGCGAGCGAACCGCGCGCCGCCTAGAGCCTTTCCGTCCCTTCGCCCGTGAACATCATCATCTCCAAATACTGCCGGCCAAACTTGCTCAGCCTCATCCCGCCCTGGCCGTCTGGCTCCACCAAGCCGCGGCAGTAATATTTGCCCTCATTCGGCCGACCGGGATTCGCCACCAGCTCCGGCCCGGCCACCGGAATCGCCGATCCCTTCACCCGCAATGGCAGGCCCCATGGAGTCATCTCGATCTGCCACGACTGTGCCCCCCCGCAGTTTTCCTCCACCTGCACCCAATCGGTCCAGGCCATCCGCTCCCGGGGAGCCGGCACGTTGACGACGAATCCCCCCGGCTGCACGGCTAGCGCCTCGCGCCACGTCTTCGGCTTTCCGTCGTGCACCGCTTGGAGCAAAGGCACCGGGTCAATTCCCATCAGATTCAACCCGTGCCACTCTCCGTGCCGGTTGGGCTCCCAGAGCCGACCCGGTTTGGCCCCCTTCACCCACTCATCGAACTTCGGATTGATCTGAAACACCACCTCGAGGTGCAGATGCGCGCGGGACTGAGTCAGTCCCGGCCCCGTCCAGCCGAGGATGCCGAGGATATCTCCCGCCTTTACCGTTTGGCCCGGTTGGGCACGGACCGAACCGAGATGGGCGTAGACGGTGAAGACCGGCATCTCGCCCCAATCGTGTCTCACGATCACCTGCTTGCCGTAGTCGGAAATCTTTTCGTTGTCGTTCACCCGCACGACCACGCCATCCGCACAGGCCCGCACCGGGTCCAGCGGCTCGCCCCGGGCATCGCGCCGGAGCGGCCGGATATCGACCCCCTTGTGAAACCGCTCGAAAATGCGGGCCGGCTCGGGCTCGGAAGTGCGGGTGAAGCCAAACATGCCGGAAATCAGCCGCCGGCTGATCGTGGGTTGATAAAATTTCTTGGGCTGATTTTCAAAAAGATAACGGTTCTCCGTTGGCAACTGCCAGGGGATCCGATCCGTGGGCGGTTTCTCCTGCGCGGCTGCCGTAACCGCCAGAAAAACGCCAAGCCATACCAAGACCGATCCTCCGGGTCGGCCGACGGGGGTTTGCAAGGTCCCGGCAAAACGCCGGCCCCCGGGCGCCCCCCGCCGACCACTTTGACCGGAGCCCCCCTTGATGATTTTCACGCCGGCCAATCCTTAAACCTAATCCCTGCCTCAACGGCGCACTATTGAGCTTTTAACACGACCGTAGATTGTCGCAGCGAAACGAAATTGCCCTGCCGGACGGCACCCAGAACCGTGACCGGAACCTGGTCGTCCTTTTTAAGCTGACGGACTTTGCGAGGCAGCTCCTCCAGGCTCCGCGCGGGCATCTGTCCCAGCCCCACCACCAACATCCCCTGTTGGAATCCTGCGTCGGCGGCGGGACTGCCTTGTTCCACCCCCGTCACCAGGAGACCGTTCCGACCTTGGTAACCAAGCTTGAGCGATTCGGTGGGACTGCAGTCTTGCAGGGTTAATCCAAATTTTTCCCTCAAGGCCAAAGCCGCCGACCGTTCGGGCGGAGCCTTGATCCGGCCTTCCACGACGGCGATCGCTTCCTCCACCCAACGCTTGACCCGCTCCCCCGGGATGGCAAAGCCAATGCTTTCCACTTGGGCCGCGGACATTTTGGCTGAACTCAGTCCCACCAAGTTGCCTTCCGCATCCACCAGCGGTCCTCCGCTGTTGCCCGGATTGATCGCCGCGTCGGTCTGCAACAACCCTTCCATGGTCAGGTCCCCGATGGTCAATGTTCTGTCCTTCGCGCTGAGAATGCCGGCACTCACGCTGTTCTCGTAACCCACCGGGTTGCCCAGCACCAAGACCGTCTGTCCAAGGAGATTGGGGGAAAGGTTTTCGAGACCCAGGTAAGGCAGGGCTTCTTTGCTCTCGATCTTGATCAAGGCGAGATCCAGCAGGTCATCATCACGGAGCAGCATGGCCTCCGTGTCCTTGCCGTTGGCCAGGGTGACCTTAATTTTGAGGTTCGCTGCCCGATCCACGACATGTTGGTTGGTGACAATGTAGCCGCGGGGACTGACGATCAGCCCCGAGCCCAGGTTCCGCACCGGCGTGGCGAGGATCTTGTTCCCCCGCGACATCCCCCCGCCAAAATAACGCTCAAAAAAGACATCCCGGGGATCCCGCACCTCCTGGGTCACGATTCGTTCCGTGAAAATATTCACCACCGCCGGCCGCACCTTCTCCACCGCTTTCACCACCGGCTCGTCTTGGGGGGCGATGGC
>Ga0194116_10001910_pt1 | contig 28257 bp, 23 predicted proteins | sample TA2MahsurfametaG_4_FD_148617 | JGI IMG/M metagenome (GOLD analysis project Ga0194116, IMG submission 148617) | Freshwater microbial communities from Lake Tanganyika, Tanzania - TA2015008 Mahale S9 surface | ecosystem: Environmental > Aquatic > Freshwater > Lake | place: Tanzania: Lake...
ACATAGATTATACTGTAAGGCAGCCCATCGCATGGATTTATGATTACGAAAATGTAGGAATTGATAAAGAAGGTTTTTTGATTCCTATGTATCCATTTTTCCCTCCCAAAAATTTGCCTGAAATTTATTTAGGATTAGCTCCTTTTGGTCAAATCCACAACTCGATGAATATCCCTACAGCTTTGTGGAATAAGCCTTTGCAAGGAGATTTGGTAGATTTAGCTTTTGACATATTTAACAAGTTGCTTTTGTGCCAAAAAGATCTATTTCGTATAAAAAGAATAGATGTGTCGAAATCTAGAGATCTAAGTCTTGGCAAGAGGGAGATAGTATTAGTAATCGATAACGATATATATTTGAAAGATAGAAGTGAACCCGTTACTTGTACTCATTATCTTAGGTTAAGTGTTTCTAGATACTCCCAAGAATTAGGAAACTATTTGGAGTTAAGAAAACGATTGCTTGAAGAGTATTCTTTGAGTTCAGAATCTGCTATTGCACATAAAATTATTGATTTGAGACTCACAGATCTAGCATATGTGGAAGATGCGAAAAATTAGTTGATCCATAAATAGTGTAGATCGATTTGCAATATTCCAATCCACATAAGTTGTATCATACAAATGTAAATTGGTTGATAGTAAGCTAATAGCAAAAAAATGTTCTAAATGCTATTATTTTCACTTTAAAAATCTGTCTTAATTAATCTAAAAATCATTACGCTCTATGGGGATACTCGGTTTATTGATGTAATCGAGTTGTTCATGAAGCAGGCTTCTGTTGATTTAATTTAAAAAAATCAGTAAAACTAAATGCAATTTCTATCTTAGGGAACTGCAATGAACGATAAGTTCATGGGTTTCCTTTTTTAGAGTTGAGCGGACACATTCCAGGATGAAATATAGTCTTAATCTTTAAGACATCGATAAACCGATTTCTGGTTTTAAATTGTTTGTTTTTTTAAAATAATTTTACTTCTCTTTTAGAGGTGTTATTGATCTCTGAAAATACTGTTATTGGCTATCAGAATAGATAGCTTGGGTATCCAATCCCTAAAAGCCCTCGTTACATGATGTGTGTAATAATAGGCGTTAGTTTTTTATGAAGTTAAAAACTTTGAGAAAACTAGTGCCAAAACTGAGGGAATATTTATTAATATAAACAATTAAATGTAAAATACCTATGAAAGATTTTATCGCCTACCTTATAAAAAATTTAGTAGACCAGCCCGATTCAGTAGATGTACAAATTATAGATGGACATCAAGGCACGATTATAGAAGTGAGAGTTTCGAATGAAGATGTTGCAAAAGTGGTGGGGAGGCAAGGTAAAACTATAAAATCGCTAAGAACTATAGCTATGACTGTTGGCGCAAGATTTGGTAGACGAGTTCGTTTGGAGCTTGTTCATTAATTTCACCTTACGCTTCTGTAAACCCAGTCCGTTAGGGCTGGGATATCTTTCTTGTTTTTGTTTTGAAACCATGTCTACTAGAATCTTTATGATTTAAGTTCTTATATCCTTATTTTTGATACCTGACGTTTATATTTCTCATAGCGATACAAAGTTTTTAAAAAATGTTTTTTATTAGGATTTTTTACTATTGCTGAGGTGATGATTGCCATTTTTGACTAGCTAGTGAGAGGTTTTTTGCTGCATTATAATTTTGTAGGTTTATACTTTCTGAGAATCTTCATTTATAGGTGCTTTGTGAACGCTGGATTTACTTTAGAAGAAAAAGTTGAGTTTGCTTTTTCTCAGGAAATCACCCTTCCTGCTTTGGAAAAAGACCTTTTGAAAGAGAAAAAGCCTAAGGTTATTGTTCTTTCAGGACCCACTGCTGTTGGAAAAACAAAATTATCGTTGATGATAGCTCAAGCCATAGGCGGTGAGGTTGTTTCAGCGGATTCTATGCAGATTTATAGGGGAATGGATATAGGTACAGCGAAAGTCACCAAGGAAGAACGTAGATTAGTTCCTCATCATTTGATAGATATAAGAGATGTAACTGAAAAATTTAATGTGGTCGATTTTTATTTTGAAGCACATCAAGAAATTAAGAAAATTATTGACAAAGGCGCGGTTCCAATAATTGTTGGGGGGACAGGGTTTTATATTAGAGCGTTGATCTATGGACCTCCAAGTGGTCCACCTTCGATTTCTCAAGTACGTGAAAAATTAGAGACAGAAATGCTTGAAAAAGGTTCTGAAACTCTTTATGAAAGATTGAAAAAATCTGATCCAGATTATGCAAATACTATAACTTCTAATGACAAACAAAAAATAATTAGAGGACTTGAGATTATCACGCTTACTGATCAAAAGGTCTCTAATTTTTCTAAACAGTATTCTTCTGAAATGTTGTCTTATGATTTCAGATGCTGGTTTTTACACAAATCTAGGGAGACTCTTTATCCAGCAATAGAATCCCGATGTGATTTGATGATACAAAATGGACTTGTTGACGAAGTGAAAAATTTAGAAAAAGCAGGTCTAGCAAAAAATTTAACTGCTTCTCAAGCTATAGGATATAAACAATGCTTGGATTTTTTACACAGCCCACAATCTGATCAAGACTGGAATTCATTTTTACTAGAGTTTAAACAAGCTTCAAGACGATATGCAAAGCGTCAGTTTACTTGGTTTAAAAAAGAACCATTATTTCGCTGGTTAGATATGGAATCCACAACTTTTGATCATGCAGCGGAGTTAATTATTCAAGATTACGAGGAAAGTTTTTGATGTCTGTACTTTTTAACTCGTTTTCTTCAATGAAAAGTGATCTAAAAAGATATGAGCAATTTCACTGTTTTATCTATGGTTTTTCTTTTTTTTTAATCCATGTATGATTTTTCATATTTCCTACTCTAAGTAGCCATAGGGGAATTTGCTTTTCATTAAACATCAATTGGTCTAAAATTAATACGATTAAACTTTTTTTTACTACTAACACAACTTTGATAAACACGTACTATGAACTCAGATCAAAATCATCTTAATGAACAAGCGAAAAATGAAACAATTGAGAACGCTGTTGAACCGTCGTTTGAGGACATTTTTACTAAAAATGAATCGTTAGACGAAACTACTGAAAAAAAACAAAGGCCCAAAGAGGCTTCTGTTGCATTTAGAGATTTATTAAACAAAATAGATTCTCTGGATAACGTTGAAGAAAAAATATCATCTTGTATTCAATTCATGAAACACAGTCTAGCAGATTCGATTGTGCCAAAATTCAGAGATTTTTGGGATGCGAGAAAGTATTGCCTGCCATTGTTCAAAGATCAAATGGCTGTAAAAATTAGGTCTGAACTTTGGCAAGAGTATGTCGATCTTTCGACGGAGGCTAGAAGACTTAAAGATGTTCTTGATGAGCAGTCTGCTTTTGCTTTTGAGCAAATAGAGCTTGCAATACAAGCTCTAATAAAAGATCTAGAAGATTATAACAGCAGTTTAGAGGCTGTAGTTCCTGTTGATATTCCAACCACATGTTCAACGCTTCTCCCATCAAAAGATAAATATGCTTTGATTCAAAGTAATTTGCAGTTGCTTAATGTTTTTGCTTCTAGAGTAAATTCTCTTAGAAAAGAAGTTATAAGAACTGAGATGAGGATAAAAAATAAAAACAAACTTTTTGAAAAATTATCGGCAGCCGGAGATTTAGTATTCCCAAAAAGGAAGTCTTTCATAAAAGAAATCTCTGAAATGTTTGTAGCTGATGTAGATTCATTTATGAGTAAATACTTTCATGAAGATGTTCAGAACACTCAACCACTTCATGTTTTGAGAGAAGAAATTAAATCTTTGCAGAATATTGCTAAAATTCTAACGATAAATGCTCAGTCCTTTACTAGTACAAGACTAAAACTTAGTCAATGTTGGGATATGCTTAAAGTATGGGAAAAAGAAAGGAAAAAGGAAATCTCTCATAAAAAACAAGTAATTCGACAAAATTATGAGGTTGTTCATTCTAAAATTAAAGAGTTCGAGCAGTTCTGTCTTGATTCTCCTTCTTTTTCTGATGCAACAAAGCAGTTTGAAGAAGTTCTTGCATTTATGAAAACTATTGAACTTAGTTTTTCTGAACAAAAATCTTTAAAAGATGAATTGTTTAAAGCTCGTAAGCCAGTTTGGGATAAAGAAAAAGAAAAACAGATTGAAAAAGAGCTCAAAGAAAAAGAAGCCCTTAATTTAAAAAGAAAACAAGTTGAAGATTTTAAAAATTCATTAGAATCTTTAATTACATCTCACAGTTCAATCGAATTGGATGATTTGATTCAAAAACGTCAAGAGATGCATGAACAAATGGGTTCTTTGACTGTTTCTAAATCTGAAAAGATGTTATTTGAAAAATTGTTTAAACAATTAAGAGATGTTATAGATGAAAGAAAAAGTGAGAAACTAATGACTCTTTCTGATACCGACAGGCAAAAGTTAGATGATTTAGTTACTTTACTTGAAGAAAGAAAAGTCCGAAGAAACGAAATAAGATCTCAGATCGAGTCTTATAGAAAAATATTGGGTGGATCGGGTTTCGATTTTGAAAAAGCAATGATGTACAGAGAACTTATTGAAGCAGAAAAAGTAAGCCTCGATAAGGTTAATACTTCGATTCAAGAGCTAGAAGAAAAAGTAGCCGAAATCGAAGGGTAGTAGCTTTGCAATTCTATGTGTTCGACTTAGATCATACACTCGTAAAAAATAATAGTAGCTTTGCTTTTTGTATCTTTTTGTACAAAAAGCAAGTTATTTCATTTCACTCTTTAATAAAATCAGTTTGCTTTTACATACGGTTTCGTTTTATGAAGCTTGATTTAAAGACGCTTCACGAGAAAGTATTTGATTCGATTTTAAAGGGCCTTTCTATTCATACACTACAAAGCCATGTTGAAAGTTTTTTAGATGATTGGTTGATAAATGATATTTATTTACCTTCATTTTCTGAGCTTCGAAGGGCTCAACATCTAGGTTATTATACTGTAATTTTATCTAATTCTCCGAGTTTTTTAGTTGAAAGAATAGCGTTAAGATTGGGTGTTTCAGATTGCCAGTCTACCGAGTATGAGGTTGACAAAGAAGGGGCTTTATGTCACATTTCGCATATAATGGACGGTGAAGATAAAGCTGCTTATATGGCGTATCTTTTGACAAGATTAGGAGAAGGTGAAAATCATGTGGTAGCTTTTTCAGATAGCTACTCTGACTTGCCTCTTTTACTATGCGCAGAGTCTGCTGTTGTAGTAAATCCAGATAGAAGGTTAAAAAAGGTTGCTCTTAAATTTAATTGGCCAAAATTATAATTGATGAAAAAAAAGTCGATAGGTTTTTTTGGGGGTAGTTTTGATCCAATACATATTGGACATTTACACCTTGCCATCTCCTTATCCGAATTATGTGGGCTTGATCAGGTTATATTCTGTCCCGCATTTGTATCTCCTTTTAAACTCGATAAGCGTCCGCATGCCTCCACTTTACATAGAGCTGAGATGGTTGAAATTGCCATAAGATCTATTCCTAATTTTGTTTTTTGCGATTATGAACTAAAAGAGGATTCTCCTTCGTATACTTATGATACCATTCAATATTTGAATGATAAATATAGTCAGCAAAAGCAAAATGTGGAAATTAGGCTTATTCTAGGAGACGATGCTTTGCCGGGTATCCATAAATGGAAAAATATAGATCAACTTCTCCAAGTAGCCAAGCCTCTGGTAGGTACTAGGTGTAACTCAATAGAAGTTTCAAATTTACTTTCCAGTTCTTCAAAAGATGTATTGAAAAATAATTTAATTGATATTCCTGTTCTTGACATAAGTAGCACTTTGTTAAGAGATAGAATAAAAAAAGGATTGTATTGTCAACACTTGATACCAAACGTGGTATTAGAGTACATAATTCAAAAACAACTTTATCAATGAGAAGCTAATGAAAAGAAACGATCAATTCATTCTTAACCTTATAGCTCAAACTATTTATGATAAAAAAGGTATGAATATTCTTGTACTGGATGTAAGGAAGTTCTCTTCCTTGACGGACTATGTAATAATAGCCGAAGGATCTGTAAATAAACATGTTACAGGAATCGCTCATGCTGTTATTCAAGCTCTCAAAGTACACGAAATTTCACCTAAACATCACGAAGGATTGGCCGTCGGAGATTGGGTTGTTCTTGATTATATGCAGTTTATGGTTCATCTTCTTACTCCAGCTGTTAGAGAAAAATATTACCTTGAAGAGCTTTGGAGAGATGCCGATATAGTCGACGTTTCTATAGACATATCCTCCTCTAGGACTGTTGCTTATGTAGGCGCTGAAAATAGCGTTTCATTCTAAAAATACCTTGATGCTTATAGAGGGAAAGGGATTGCGGAATTATTCGTTATAAAGTATTCTGTGATCCTATTTATTGAGGGATTATGAAGAAAAAGCGAATAGTAGTTACCGGAATGGGGATATCCTCTTGTTTTGGTACTGATGTTGAAGAGTTTTACAATAAGCTTCTAGCTGGGACAAGTGGTATTGTACCTATTTCTAATTTTCCGTGTGAAGATTATCCTACTAGGTTTGCAGGAGAAATAAAAGATTTTGATACAGGTATCTATCTTGATAAAAAACAAGCAAGAAGAGTGGATCCCTACATTAGATTTGCTATTGTTGCAGGAAAAAAAGCATTAGAGATGAGTAACCTAACAGGTGATGCTTTTGAAGCTTTAGATAAAACTAGAGCGGGTGTCTTAGTTGGATCTGGCATGGGCGGAATGAATGTTTATGCTGATGGGGTTGAGACTCTTGTAACAAAAGGCTTCAAAAGATTAACTCCATTTTTCGTGCCTTTTATAATAACCAATATGGCTGGAGCTTTGCTCGCTATCGATCTCGGTTTTATGGGGCCTAATTATTCTATTTCTACTGCATGCGCAACAGCTAATAATTGTATATTTTCCGCAGCTCAGCATATTCGTAATGGAGAAGCTGATCTTATGATTTGCGGTGGTTCTGAAGCTGCTGTATTACCTATCGGACTTGCTGGTTTTGTTGCTTGTAAAGCTTTGTCTGAAAGAAATGAAGACCCTTCTAAGGCTTCGCGTCCTTGGGATAAAAATAGAGATGGCTTTGTGATGGGTGAAGGAGCAGGAGTTCTTGTTCTGGAAAGCCTTGAGCATGCTTTGAAGAGAGGCGCTCCAATTTACGCAGAGTACCTTGGTGGTGGTGTATCTTGTGATGCTAACCACATGACAGATCCAAGACCAGATGGACTTGGTGTTAAGCTGTGTATTGAAGCCGCATTACGTGATGCTCAGATAGAAAAAGAACGCATTAACTATGTTAACGCACATGCGACCTCTACCCTAGCTGGAGACTTAGCTGAAATTAATGCATTGAGATCTGCTTTCGGAGATCATTTGAAAAATGTAAAAATCAATGCCACAAAGTCTATGATAGGTCATTGCCTCGGTGCAGCAGGTGGATTAGAAGCTGTTGCTACAATTCAGGCAATTCGTACTGGTATGTTGCATCCAACAATAAATCTTGATGATCCAGAAGATGCTGTTAAAGATTTAGATCTAGTTCCTAATGTTGCAAAACCTTTGGATATAAACGCTGCTCTATCGAATTCATTTGGATTCGGAGGACATAATTCAACACTCATATTTGCTCCGTATACACCATGATTAGAGACGCATCGTTTGGAATTATTCCACTCTCCGAGATAGAAGGAGAGTGGAAGGTATTACTGATTTTTCATAGAAACGGTAATCATTGGGGCTTCCCCAAAGGCCACAAAGACGGAAATGAAACTGATTTTCAAGCTGCCTGCCGTGAGCTTATGGAAGAGACTGGGCTTCAGGTTTACACATGCTTGAAGGAAGATCCTTTTGTTGAGAAGTTTAAGTTCAGACGTATGAAGGATTGGATTGAGAAAACTGTTTCGTATTTTCCTGCTGTTGTAACTGGAACAATTAAGATACAGCCCGAAGAAATAAGAGAAGCTAGATGGTTTACGTTTGATCAAGCTTTAAAAAGATTAACATTTGAAGAAGCTAGATCCATTTGTAGACAAGTAAGAGAAATGATCCAAAAGTGATTAGTTAACAATATGCTTTTAGAAAAAGCCGAGAGATTTCTAAAAAAGTTTATGCCTGCAGATAAGATTCAACCTATTGAAGTATTTGTTCGTTATTGTAATTTTTCTGATGTGAGTGCGCACAAAAAACGACCTATAGACTTCTCTAGACGTTTGTGCTATCAAAACTTTATTCAGACTTTAGAAAATCAAAATAACATAAATGTGACTTTTTTTTTGGACACCTTCTATCCAATGGAAGGAGATCACTTTATTCTTCAACAGGACAAGTATCCTGTTATTGAAATAAAACATGGGACAGAAGGCGGGTCTTTCTGCCATATGTTAGATCACGTTCTAGCTAATAAATATTCTTCCGATACAATCATTTATTTTTTAGAAGATGACTATCTACACAGAGATGGTTGGGTCAATGTGCTCAGGGAAGGAATTAATATTCCTGGCGTAGATTACGTAACTTTGTATGACCACAAAGATAAATATTTTTTACCTCAATATAAAGGGTTGAAGTCAGAGTTATTTCTTACAGAGCATGCTCATTGGAGAGAAACACCCTCTACAACTAATACTTATGCTATGAAGTATTCTATATTAAAAAGAGACTATGAACTTCACTATGCTTTTTCAAGAGGTGTTAAGATTTCATCGGACCATAAAAAATTTTGTACTCTAAGATCTCAGGGATCTTTATTGGTTTCTCCCATACCAGGCTGGTCCTGCCATATGGAGCCAGATTACATGTCACCGTGTATAGATTGGACTGCAGTCCAAAATAACCACTTAGTGACATCAAATGCCTAGTTTCTCGTTAAAGAATTTATATTCTTTAAAATAAATTTAAGAAATGTGGGCAATAAATGTTGGATTTGATATTTTTTTCGCTTTGAATTTAAGGAGACTATTTCATGACCTCTGCTTGCTTTTCTGTACCTGTTATTGAACGTTTTCAAACGTCATCATGGGTAAAAAATGCTTTGATGGTTGTTGCTGGAAGCATTATTATTGGACTGTCTGCATATATTTCAGTTCCTTTACCGTTTACTCCAGTCCCTCTGGTTTTACAATGCCATATGGTTTTATTTATCGCGGCTTTACTTGGAAGTAAGAGAGGGTTCCTTGCTACTGCAGCCTTCATTGCACAGGGTGCACTAGGCCTTCCGGTTTTTGCTGGGGGAAAATGTGGCGTTCTTTGCCTTTTAGGCCCTACTGGCGGCTATCTCTTTGGATACCTAGCGGCTGCTTATGTTACAGGTTACCTTGTCGAAATGAGTAAGGAGAAAACTGTATCTAAGTCTGTAATGGCTATGTTTGTGGGTAATATAGTAATTTATTTATTCGGAATGTCATGGCTTTCCACATTTGTTGGAGTACCGTCCGCATTTGGTTTAGGTGTCGCTCCTTTCATTATCGGAGACCTCTTAAAACTAATCTTATCTTCAAAAGCGCTTAAGCTATTTTCAAGATCTGTTTAATCTTTTTAACATCTCACAGTTATTATTCGTGCTGTGAGATGTTTTTCCCATAATGTTGCTTTACATTTCTTTCAATCACAAAAAAAAATCTAATTTTGTCTATGCAATTTATGCATAAATACCTTTACTTTCCTAAAAAAGATTTGGCATCATGAACTTTATATTTTTAATCGGAGGAATTCTGTGGGACGACGATTTAAGCTTTTGATGGTTTTTCTTTTTATGGTTGCCAGGTTCCTATTAAGGGTTCGGTATAACGTAAAAGTTAAATATTTGACCCCAATCTCAAAAGATAAACCTATTCTTTTTCTTCCTAATCACCCTGCTGAAATCGATCCTATACTTTTAATGGTCAACCTTGGCCCTAAATATTTTCCTAAACCTATGGTGGTTGAGCATTTTTATCGTTTAAAAGGTTTTCAATGGATCTTGGATATCGTTGGGGTTATTCCTATACCTACTATGGAAGAAAAGGCAAACATATGGAGAGGTAAAGAAGTTGCTAAAATATTGGCTGACGTTTCAAAACAAGTGAAAAATGGCGAGAATTTCGTTATTTATCCTGCTGGTAAACTAAAATCTACAGGTCGAGAGCAGATAGGCGGGGCATCTTTCGTGCACAATTTGCTGCAGGTCTGTCCAGATATGAATGTAGTCCTCGTAAGAACTACAGGTCTATGGGGTAGTAGCTTTTCAAAAGCGCCTACGGGAAGAAGCCCCGAATTTGGAAAGACATTGTTTAGAAATATCTGGAGTCTAATCAAAAGTGGAATCTTCTTTCTTCCCAAAAGGCATGTACTCATTGAAATTTCACAAGCTCCAGATACACTCCCTATAACAGCACCTAGGGTTGTTTTTAATAAATTCCTTGAAGATTGGTATAATAATCATCCAGATCCAGGACCAGAACCTTTGAATTTAGTTTCATATAGTTGCTGGAAAGATCAGCTACTTTCAATGTCTCATGCAATTTCATCAGGATCACCAATTAATCATGTGACTGAAATCAATGTTCCTCCGGATGTCGAACATCAGATAAAACTTGAAATTGCTTCCCTTGCGAAAGTAGATGCGGCTATTATCCATCGTAAGACACATTTATCGAATGATTTAGGATTGGACTCTTTGGATATTGCTAATCTTCATATTTATCTCGATAGGAAGTTTGATGTAATAGACTATTCTCCGGGAGATCTTTTAACAGTAGAAGATATTCTTTTAGTTGTATCTGGATCATTCCAACGAAAAGATCAGCGTCAGATAAAAGAATCCTCGATACAAATGAAATTTAAATGGCCTAAAGAGCCTTTTAGAAAGCCAGTAAAAGCTCCTATGGGGAAAACTATACCTGAAGCTTTTTTTAAGATTTGTGAATACATGGGTAATGCAGCTTCTATCAGTGACGCTAATTCGGGAGTACTAACCTACAAAAAGTTGAAAATTGCAGCTTTAGTCTTATCTAAGAAAATTTCACGGTTGGAAGGTGATCGAATCGGCATAATGACACCAGCTTCTGTTGGAACTTACGTTACAATTCTAGCTTGTCTTTTAGCTAATAAGGTTCCGGTTATGTTGAATTGGACCACAGGCATGCGGGGATTAGATTATGCTAGCGACACTATAAAAATGAATTATGTTCTGACTTCGAGATTGTTCTTAGACAAAGCAAACTTAAGGACACTCGGTAAAATTGAATCAAAATTAATATATTTAGAGGATATACGACATAGCATATCCTTTTTGGATAAAATAAAAGGATGGGTTCAAAGTTTTAAAAAAACAGAGAAATTATTAAGTGAGCTTGACCTGGATTTAAAATCGGCTTACGATCCAGCTGTAATTTTGTTTACCAGTGGAACAGAATCTCTTCCTAAAGCTGTTCCTTTATCACATGAAAATATACTTTTTAATCAAACATCAGGGTTGAGTTGTGTGAAGCTCAAAAGGTCTGATTCAGCTTATTGCGTTTTACCCCCCTTTCACTCGTTTGGATTTTCTATAACCGGACTTATGCCAATACTTATTGGGATTAGGGCTTTTTATGCACCAGATCCTAATAATAGCAGGGGGATGGTCTCAGATATCAAAACTACAAAAGCCACAATTCTGTTTTGTGCTCCAAGTTTTATCCGTTCTATGTTTGCTGTGGCCGAACCTGAGGATTTAAAATCCTTAAGATTGATAGTTTCAGGAGCAGAGAAAGCAGTCCAAATTCAGGATTACATAGCTTTAAACTTGCCAAATGCAACGTTTCTTGAAGGGTATGGAATCACAGAATGCTCGCCAGTTGTCACTATAGGAAGAGTCGGAGAGCCAATGTTTGGTGTAGGCAAACCCGTGCCTGGAGTCAAACTCACTATAGTTAATCCTGTTACTAAACAACGTCAGCTTGATTCAGAAGAAGGCGAAATATGTATACATGCGCCGAGTGTTTTCTCAGGATACCTTAATCCTGGTCAAAATTCACCTTTTATAGAGATTGATGGTCTTAGATGGTACTTGTCTGGTGATATGGGATTTATTGATAACAAAGGAAATCTTATTTTAACGGGAAGATTGAAAAGATTTGTAAAAGTCGGAGGCGAGATGATTAGTCTAGGTGGTTTAGAAGATGAAATAATTCATTTTGCATCTACTAAAGGTTTAGTTTCAAATGCAATTTCAACTAAGAATTTTGCTCTTTCTGTTAAAGAAAAAAATACAGATAAGCCAGAATTGATTCTTTTTTCCACTGTTCCGTTGATAAGAGATGAAATTAATGCTTATTTGAAGGATGCCGGATGGGGAAGGATTATAAAAATTGCTGAAGTTAAAGAATTAGCAGAGATCCCCTTGACTGGTGTAGGTAAAACAGATTATCGTCTTCTGGATGAACAGTATTTATCAGGGTAATCATGGACAAAGAACCTCAAAAATTAGTTTTATTTAATACAGAAACCAGAACAAAACAGCCAGTAATACCACAAAATGGTCATACCATTATGATGTATACATGCGGTCCAACTGTTTATAATTTTGCCCACATTGGAAATTTTCGAACTTATGTTTTTGAAGACATTTTAAGAAGAACCATCAAATTTTTCGGTATGGGAATCAATCAAGTGATGAACTTAACTGATATTGATGATAAAACTTTGAAAGGTGCTATCGAAAATAATACAACGCTAAAAGATTTTACCGAACCTTTTATTAAATCATTTTTTGAAGATTTGGATGCTTTAGGCATTGAAAGAGCCGAAGCTTATCCTGCGGCTACAAATTATATTGATGAGATGATTAAAATTATTCAACAGCTTGTTGATAACGGTGTTGCATATCAAGGTGGTGAAGGTAGTATATACTTTTCTATCAAAAAATTCCCAAAGTACGGAAGATTATCCCATTTAAAACTTGATGAATTAGAGGCCGGGGCTTCTGATCGAATTGCTGCTGATGACTATGATAAAGAACAGGTTAGTGACTTTGTTCTATGGAAGGCATATGATCCTGAAAGAGATGGTGAAATTTTTTGGGATAGTCCTTTTGGTAAAGGTAGACCTGGATGGCATATTGAATGCTCTGCTATGGCTATGAAAATCCTTGGCCAAACGATAGATATACATGTCGGTGGGATTGATAATATGTTTCCTCATCATGAAAATGAAATTGCTCAGTGCGAAGCATGCACAGGAAAAACCTTTGTAAATCATTGGTTACATTCTGAACATCTTCTTGTAGATCACAAAAAAATGTCCAAAAGACTAGGTAATTTCTACACACTTAGAGATCTGCTTTCCAAAGGGTTTACGGGTAGAGAAGTTCGCTATTCTTTATTGCAAACACATTATAGAATGCAACTAAATTTTACATTCCAAGGTCTTGAAGCAGCACGAAATTCTCTAGATAGATTAGATGCTTTTATTCGAAGAGTAAAAGATGTTAAAATTGAGGGCATTTTTTCCTTGGTTCAGCCTATCATAGATCGACTCCAAGGGGCATTTGCTTCTGCTATGGCTGATGATTTAAATATCTCTGTTGCCCTTGCATCGGTATTTGATGCGATCAGAGAGTTTAATGTGCTTTTAGATGCTTCAAAAATTTCTTCGGAAGATGCATGTAAGATAATAAATGTATTTAAAAGTTTAAATTCTGTTTTGGGCGTTATTATATTTGAGGAGGAGGACTTTGTTCCTCAGGATTTACAAGAAGCTTTAGAATCTAGGCAAAGAGCTCGTGCAGAAAAAAATTGGAAAGAGGCTGATCATTACAGAAACTATATTCTTTCTCAAGGATATGAAATAGATGATACTCCTAGTGGTGCTCGTCTTAAAAAGAAAAGGTAATTTGATGAAAAAAAGTATAACTAGAGATGAGCTTTATCTAATTAAGGTTTTAGAGCTTGCGATCAAGCTTGGGGATTATTTTGAGGAAGTAGACCGCTACGCCGTAGGTCAGTCTATGGGACAAAATAATAAAAGTGTCGATAATATTGTTAGAATGTTAGCTCAAACGAATTTCGTTAAGAAAGGAGATGGGGACAACATTTTTTTAACACCGCAAGGTCTTAAATATGTCGAAACTCTAAAGGAAACTAGTTAAATAAAAGGGCCTGTTGCCAGGCCCTTTTATTTTATTTTTCTTCAGGCTTCATGATAGGGAAAAAAAGTACGTCCCTAATTGAATGAGCACTTGTAAATAGCATAACAAGTCTATCTAGCCCAATTCCAAGACCGCCTGTTGGTGGCATACCTTGGCATATAGACTCGATAAATTCTTCGTCTAAAGGATTGGCTTCTTCGTCTCCCGCTTCTTTTTTTCTAGCTTGATCTTCAAGAAGTTCTCTTTGAAGAACTGGATCATTTAGCTCGGAGTATGAATTGCAAAACTCGTTGCCTAAGATAAATGTTTCAAATCTTTCTACAAATCGCTCTTTTCTTAGGATAGGATCTCTATGCAGTTTACAAAGAGGAGTAGTTTCAATAGGATGATCAATTATGTGGTGAGGTTGTATTAGATGCTCTTCAACAAATTCCTCGAATAGTAGCTGTATTAGGATCCCTCTAGGAGCATTTTTAAGCTTTTCTTCCTCAACACCCTCTTTTCGCAGAATCTCTGTCATCTCTTTTTCCGATAGAGTGTCTACGTCGATTTTTCCATATTCTTTTATACTTGATTTCATGCTCATTCTCTTCCAAGGAGCCTTCACATCAACTGTAATTTCTTCTTCAGAGTCTTCTTTTTTATAGTGTAGCTTAGTGGTTCCATAGAGACTTAAAGCAATTTGTTCAAAAAGATTTTCAGTGAAAGACATCATATCATTGTAGTCCCAGTATGAAGCATAAGCCTCAAGCATAGTAAATTCAGGATTATGTGTTTTATCAATCCCTTCATTTCTAAATACTTTACCTATTTCATAAACTTTATCGAAACCACCTACAATCAACTTTTTTAAAGGAAGTTCTAGTGAAATTCTTAGGAACATCTCTTGGTCAAGAGCGTTTAAGTGGGTGGTGAAGGGTCTGGCTTGCGCTCCTCCGTACATGTTTTGTAGTACTGGAGTTTCAACTTCCATAAAGCCTATTTTTTCAAAATATTCTCTTATTAGACGAAAAATTTTTGATCGTTTTTGAAATGTAGAAATAGTGTCGTTATTAGAAATAAGATCTAGCCATCGTTTTCTGTAGCGAACACCTTTGTCTGATAAACCACTATGTTTGTCTGGCAGTGGGAGTAAGGTTTTGCATAGAAGGGTGATTTTTTTTGCAAATACAGTGAGTTCACCTTTTTGCGTGAAGAAAAGATTTCCTTCAACACCAATAATATCACCAAGATCTAATTTTTTTTCGATGAATTTAATGTCAGTGATATCAGGAGAATCAAGTCCTTCAACTTTAGTTAGGTCTCGATTAAACATTATTTGAATTCTTCCGGATTCATCTTGAATATGCCCGAAAGCATTCTTTCCCATCGCTCTAAAAAGAACTAGTCTTCCTGCTACTTTTACCGAAGGAGTTTTGCATTCAGCCGCATCTTCACTATGGCCAAGTTCTTTTCCCTCGAACTTTTTATTAAGTTCTCCTGCTTGTGCTTCGGGTTGATATTTTGCTGGATATGGTTCTATACCAAGCGATTGTATTTCTGAAAGTTTTTGAGATCTATTCCGGAACTCCTCGTAGGAGTGGTATTCTGGTTGGATTGTCATAGTGTTGCTTTAACTTATATTTGTTTGTATTGTGTTATCCTTGGTATTTTAAGATTTTTTCATGTTATCTGCAAGGTGATGCTAAAAGTGTTGAAATTATATAGACTAATTTTTTAGTTTTTGGGTTGTATTCCTATTGTTGAATTGTTTGAAAATTGCTCATCTAAAGCAATATTAAGCTCTAAAACATTTACGTGGGAGAATCCAGATATCCAGGAGCTATGACTGTAATTTTCGACAATTCTAAAGATCTCTTCCTTCGTAACGTTACGTTCTTTAGCTATGCGGTCACATTGAAGTCTGGCATTTTCTGTACTTATATGAGGATCTAGACCACTAGCAGAAGATGTTACAGCATCTGCAGGTATAGGTATGCTTTGTCCAAGGCCGTTTAATTTTCTATATTTTTCACACTCGGTTGATATTACGTTTAAGAGAATTTTTGAAGATGGTCCTAGACTGCTTCCATTTGAATCACATCCATCGTAACCATATGCTCCAGCATAAGATATCCTGGGGTGAAAGTACTTCAAAGAAGAAAAGTTTTGGCCTATTAGCTTAGATCCTACAAATTTTCCTTCTTTATTCTTAATTAAGGATCCTTCTGACTGATCTTTAAATAAAACGACTGCAATTCCTCGTATAAATAATGGATATATAATTCCAATTAGTAAAGTAAGGAAAAGTAATATCTTTATGCTTGGGATCACATGCTCATGTATAAAATGTTTCATATTACCGTATAAAAAATGATAAAATATAATCGATGGTCTTTATTAAAAATATTGGTGTTATGATTCCACCTAATCCGTAAACAATTATGTTTCTATTTAATGTGTATCTAGATGCCTTTGCTTTTATTTTTACCCCACGTATAGATACCGGAATCAAAAATAAAATCATTATTGCATTAAATATTATTACGCTAAGAATAGCGCTTGCAGGGGAAGAAAACTCTAGAAGTTGGATTTTTGGAGCCATCAATACATGATTAGAAAAAATTGATGGGATCATGATGAAAAATTTAGAAAGGTCTGTGGCTATAGAAAATGTTGTAATAGATCCACGCGTAACAAACATTTGTTTACCGATTTTAATTATTTCAGCAAGTTTTGACGGATCTGAATCTAAATCGATCAGACCTGCAACTTCTTGTGCTTCGTAAGATCCATCATGCATGGAAAGGCTAAAGTCTGCGGCATCTAAAGCCTTTCTATCATTGATTCCATCGCCTATCATTCCTACGATGTATCCTTCATCCTGTTTGTTTCGTATCATGTTTAACTTATCATCAGAAGAAAGCTGTCCTTGAAAGGTGTTTATTGAAAGCTCATTAGCCACATATCTTGTTGCGCTATTTGTATCTCCTGACAAAAGAATAGGTTCTACTCCCATTCTTTTTATTTCTTCAATGTTCTCTTGTAAGTTTGCTTTGATTTCTTCTTTGAAATGAATGATACCATAGATTTTTTCTTGAGATGCTATCAGAATGGGAGTTTCTCCTTTTTCTCTGATTGATTGTATACAGTAAGATAGATCTGTAGAAATAGCTTCTTTACAAAATGTAGATATCTTTTCAACAGTCCCTTTGCGAAATGATTTATCTCCTATATCTATACCACTTAGCCCAGAATATGCAGAGTAGGGTATTGGTGTACTTAGTTTAGGTGGGGAATGTATGGAATTTGGAAACTTAGTTTTAAGAAATTCTATGATACTTTTGTTTTCTTTAGATGTATCAGAAAGGGAACAATAATAACATTTTTCAAGAAACTCATCTTCAGAGATATCTAAACTTGGTGTGATCTCTGATGCAAATCTTCCTTGATGTGTCATTGTTCCAGTTTTATCAAAATAAATGACATCGATAGCACCTGCGGCTTCTATTGCTGAACTGCTTGAGGCGAGAATATTTAACGATAGAAGCCTACTTATATTTGCTGTTTTTATGGAGTGAAGTAAACCTGCAATCGTTGTTGGAATAAGACAAACCATAAAAGCAATTTGCTCTGATAATAAGATAGTGACATTGTAGTATTTGCAACAAAATTGAAAGGTTGTGATTACTATAATAAATAAAAGAGATAATGCTGATAATAGCAATGAAATTGTTATGTCGTTTTTCGATTTTTTTTTGCTAATAGTATTTAATGTAAATAACCCATTTTTTATATCTCTTACAATTGAGTGTGAAATGACTTTTATAATTATTTGATCCGAAATAACCTTGCTACCTGCATAGACTATATTTTCATTTTGTTTAAATGTTTTTATTACAGGTTCCGTAGAGCCATTGACAAATGACTCATCTATTAGAGCAGTGCCTTCTTGAATTTCTCCATCAGATGGTATGAATTCACCTTTACTAATAACACAGAGATCGCCTTGCCGTAGATCAAAAATTGAAACTGATTGATACGTGCCATCCTCAGAGATTTTTTGAGTTTTTAGTTTAAATTTTAGATGTGTGACTATTTTTAGTTGTTTACTACCTAAGTATTCTGAACAACTGTCTGCAAAATTTGAAAAAATTACTGTTGCCCATAGAGCTATTGAAACATATTCAGAAAATGTTGGATTCGATCCTATATTGAATATAGCTTGTAAGCTCGTTATTATTGCAAATATCTCTGTAATGAAAATTACGGGATTAAAAAATAATGTGAACGGATTTAATTTTCTAATCGCGTTTGCTGTTATTATTAGTGTTGAAATTATTCCGTTTTTCATCTTATTCATTATTATTCTCTAAAATAGTATTCCTATATTTAATTCGTTACCCTCTAATAGAGGACCTAAAAATAATGCCGGTGTAAACGATATCCCACATAAAATGAAAATTAGTGTTAAAAGTAACAAAGAGAAGGTGATTCCTGAGATCTGGAGTTTTTTATTTGTGATCGGCGAAGCAACTTTACTGCTTAAATGACCAGAAAGTACACATGCTAAGATAATTATTACAACTCTATGAAGAAGCATAGCTAGTGCTGTTGTCATGTTATACATGGGCGTATTAACAGAATTTGTTAACATAGCACTTCCATTATTTGCTGTAGTAGATAGAAACGTATACAATATTTCTGTGAAACCTCGAGGACCAGAATTGAGTTTCGCGCTAATGCCCCAGTCTGACAAAACAGCAATAGATGTTAATCCGAGACTAAGAGTAATAAAAATCAATAAGGTGCTTATAGACATTTTTATGTGAAATACATCAATTTTTTTTCCGTGATATTCTGGGTCTTTTCCTGACATAAGCCCTATTAGGTACATGGATAAAATAGATATCGTCATCATGCTAAAAATTCCCGTTCCACATCCTCCTAGTAAGGTTTCTCCAACTAATATGGAAGCTGTTGCTATAAAAGTTCCTCCTGGCATGTAGCTGTCTATTGTACTATTAGTAGAACCATTTGAGCTTAAATTTGAGGTCACTGTGTATAAACAAGAACCGAGAGGACCAAATCGAACTTCTTTGCCCTCCATATTTCCTTGCGTAGTTTCTAAATTCAGAAATGTTACAAGAGGAGGGTGTCTTTCTTCATATTGATTAGCTCGATACACACTTAAAAAAAATAATACAGCTAAAGTCGTTAGTATAGTGCTCAATATTTTGAGATTATTCACAGATTTACCATAAAAATAAATTTGTGCTGTAGGAATCAACAACATGAAAATGATTTGAAAAAAATTGGAAAATGAAGTCGGATTTTCAAATGGGTGTGCTGAGTCTGTATTCGTATATCCCCCTCCATTTGTACCAAGAACTTTTATAGCTGATTGTGATGCTATGGGGCCGGTATATATTGTTTGCGTTGTTCCTTCAATGGTGTCTATTTTGATAAATTCATTAAATGTCTGCGGAACGCCTTGAGAAACAAGAACTACAGCTGCTATAATGCTTAAGGGTAATAGTAAGTAATATATTACTCGAATTACATCCCTCCAGAAGTTTCCTAGAAATGAGACAGAGTTTCTGTTTATGCCTCTAACTAATGCTGCACTAATTGCGATTCCCATAGAAGCAGATATAAAGTTTTGCACAGTCAATGCTGTCATTTGCGAGAATGCACTTATCGTTTTTTCAGGAGAATATGCTTGCCAGTCAGTATTTGTGCAGTATGAGATAGCTATATTTAGAGCTAATGATGGTTGGAGTGATTGAAAATTATTGCTATTGAGTGGAAGGTAAGGTTGTAATAAAAGTATGCAAAAAACTAAGACTGTACCAACAAAAAGCAATACTAAGCTATTTTTAAGATAGTCTTTCCAGGTGTGCTCTTTTTCATGGTCGATTTTTAGTATCTTATATGTAAACATTTCAAGAGGTTGTATGAAATAAGATAGAAAAGGCTTTTTTTCGTAATTTAAAATGTTAAATATATGCAAGCCTATGTACTTAGAGGTTAAAATAAGAATCGATATGAGGATAAGTACTGTTGTAATTTTATAGTTTATCATTAAAATTTTTCTGGCCAAATAAATGTTATTATTAAGTAAATGATTAATCCAAAGATGATATAACCAACTATTACATCAAACATATTTATTGATCCCTAATATCCTTACATTTTACACTCAGTCTTTCACCAGGTAAGATATCCCTTAGTGCTGAGATGACTAGAATCAATTCATTACGATCACTTCGTTTATAAAGAGATGTTTTAAGGTTGCCATGTTCCGAAGACGAAATCATTTTGGAGAAGTTAAACGACTTATCCTGTCTTAAAACTAGGTGTTTATCTTTATATTTTATTCCTGATTGGATGTCGTGTGAGAGTGGTTTTTCCGAAAGGTTCCAGCGGCCACCATACACACCAACAAAAGACCCTTTTTTGATTTTTTTCGCTTTTTTCGAAAGAATAAGATCAAAATGAAGTATCGATGAGCATGATATAAGCTCTAAATTAAGTGGCATTCCTCTTTCAAGGATCTCATCTTCAAATTGCTCGATCTTTTTGTCTAATGAAGGTGGCACCTCTTTGATTTTTTTGTAGCTCGTTGTTCTTTTTAGTCCATTAGGCAGCTCATCTATGCCAAGCTCAAGTGCATTTCTTAGATCTATAAGTTTAGGATCGTTAAAGTTAGCCCTTCCTTCAATTGGTATTTCGTTTTTAATTATTTTGCCATCACTCGATAAAGTGTAGGATTTGGCATATATGGGTTCAGGTATTATTGGTAGAACAGACCAGTATTGGCCTCCGTAACTGGACAATAACTGTTCTCCTGGAAGTATCTTTTTGGTTGTAAATAGGCATACTTCTATTGTTCCATCGGGAAGCTTTCGTGTCATCGCTTCAATATTAGTATCTACCGAGCTATGGTTGATATATCTTGTAAAGTTGCCCTTATTTACTGCATTTGTTTGGATTGAGTATTTTTCCTTAGTGCTGAGATTTTTACCTTTAGACCTGACAAATTTGAGAAGCCCTTTTTGAATCGAAATGCCTGGTGCGACATCGTACGCATAGTGATTCCCTTTGGTTTCGGTTTCCAGCACTATTTCATACTCACCAGTATATATCCCTATAAAAGATCCTTTTTTTATACCTTTGGCATCAGGTTTTAAAAAAACACCAGTCTGCATGTATTCATTTACTTCTTTTAGTTCAAGAAATGGAGGTATTCCATAGGTTTTAAGATCAGATTGGTATTTATCTATTCTTTTAAGTAGATCTTTAGAGGCTTTAGGGCAGTCTATAGATCGTAGCTTCTTGCTATAAGCTTGTAGATGTTTTATAATTTCTTTAGGTCCGGAAGAAAAAATAAGATGAAATTTTTTTAAGAGCTCATTCATAAGATAATCTTGGTTTTTTAATCTTTATATTTCTTATTAGAAAATTTATTTAAAGATTTTATTGATAAATCAAGATGTTTTTTTTCGAGAATTAAAAAAAAGTGGAAAGCGGGTCAACATCAACTTGAAATTTTATTTTTTGTTTTTCACAATCTTTTTTTATAAGTTCGTATTTATCAAGAAGATATACAACCTTGGTCGTTTTTAGAAGAAATTGAAATCTATATTTATCCTGTACTTTTGCATGGCCGCAGGGTGTTAGAGGTAATAGTTCGACAGTTTCAGGCAATTGGCGGCTGAGAAAAGTTCTGGTGTCTTTGGCTTTTTGAAGGGTTTTTTCCAAATTTTCTCCTGTAAAAGTACATTTCATAAGGTGAACATAGGGTGGGTAGCAAAAAAGTTTCCTTATTTCTTTTTCTTCATTATAAAAGGATTCAAAATCTTGGTTTTGCGCATATTTTAAAACACTGTGATCCGGTATTAAAGTTTGTACGATAACTTCACCTTTGAGATCTCCTCTGCCTGATCTTCCTGCAACCTGTGTCAATAGTTGAAATACTTGCTCAGTGGATCGAAAGTCTGGAATTTGAAGACTTATATCTGCATTTAAAACTCCAACGAGTGTGACAAGGGGGAAGTGTAATCCTTTTGCAATCATCTGAGTGCCTATCAAGATATCAGCTTTTCCACTTTTGAATTTTTTACATAATTCTTCATGGCTTCCTTTTTTTCTGGTGGTATCTGCATCCATACGAATGACTCTAGCTTCAGGAAAAATTGCGTGTATTGATCTCTCTACAAGTTCTGTCCCTGCTCCTTTAAATTTCATCTGTCCATCTTTACCACAACTTGGACAGCATTTGCTCGGTTTTTCACGATAATCGCAGAGATGACATGCTAAGATATTTTCTCCAAGATGGAAAGTGAGGTTCATCTCACAATGAGGGCATTTGATGATGTGACTACAGCTAAGACATATTTGACTGCTATGGTACCCTCTTCTGTTAAGTAATAGGAGGGTTTGTTCTCCGAGCACTAACCTTTGTTTCATTTCTTTTAAGAGTTTATCAGAGAAAAGAGTAAATCCTTTATTTTTTTCATACTCAGGCTTCATATCAACAATGTGAACTTGGGGTAAAGAAAAGTTATTAGGCCTTGATGTAAGGGTGCTTAGTATGTACTTGCCTTGTAATGCATTTGTGTAGCTTTCAAAACTTGGAGTCGCACTACCTAAAATTACTGTAGCATTACATATCTTCCCACGGACAATAGCTAGGTCTCTCGCGTGGTAGCAGGGTGCATCGTCTGATTGTTTGTAGCATGATTCATGTTCTTCATCTACGATTATTAGTCCAAGTTTTGGAACTGGGCTAAATAATGCAGATCTTGCTCCAACAATTATTGGCGATTTTCCCGATAAAATGTTTTTCCAGGTGTCGAATCGTTCTCCGTGTGATAACCTATGATGTAGTAGCGCGATTTTTTCTTTGAACCTACTTTTAAGGCGTTCTATTGTTTGAGATGTGAGAATGATTTCTGGAATTAGAAAAATTACATTTTTATCTAGTTTTAGGGTGTGTTCGATAGCTTGTAAATATACTTCTGTTTTACCACTTCCAGTAACACCAAATAAAAGATGAGTTGAAAAATGAGATTTATTTAAACTTTCTTTGACCCGGTTTAAAGCTATTTGTTGCTCATCATTCAATAGTTTATTTTTTCCTATAAAATATTCTTGCTCCCAAACTATAGACCTATCAAGTTCCTTTTTCTCTAATGATAAGACCTTCTTTTTAATAAGGGTGTCTACTGGGCTTCTAGATACTCCAGATTCATGAAGTAGATCAGATAAAAAAAGACCATTCGGGTGTTGTAATAACACATCAAGTATTAATGCTTGCTTTGGATCTGATATCCTTAGTTGTCCGCATAGTTCCACAAGTTTTTCTTGGGATGTGTTTTTTTTAATGTATAGACCAAGCTTTTCATTGGCTTCCCCTCGAATGCTTGATGGCAGTACTGTTGTTAATACCTTGTGAAGAGGGCAGCAGTAATATTTTGAGATCCATTGAGCAAGATGCAAAAGATCCGGAGTAGCAACTGATTTTTCAGACAGAAGTTTTTCTATAGATTTGAGCTGGGGGGTGTCGTCAGTTTTTTCTTTAACTTCCCATACTGTAGCTTGTCTCATGCTGTTTCTTACAGGTACAAGTACCCTAGTTCCTGGTGAAATGTCATTAATAAATTCGTTGGGTATATCGTAACTTAGAGCTTTCGATAAAGCATCATCAAGAAGTACTGTTGCTATCAGTCCTGTCTTAGGTGCTTGCATATCATTGACCATAGAGATTTTTTAAGATTGGGGTTCTTTATATATTCAGCAGCAGAATGAGTGGTTAGGTATTTTTGAGAATGGAGAAACCGTTCTTTAGAACTAGGTATTTCTTTAAAATGAGTAAGGAGGTGGTTATTTTTGAATATTTCTTGAGTTCCTAATATAAGGTTTGGTTTGTACAACTTAAAAAAAGAATCCCAGTTGTTTTTTTTCTCCCATTCTTGTGCTTCTATAACACAACAAGAGCTAAAGTGACCTTCTATAGCGCGTTTGACATTTTCCCAAAAAAAAGCATGTTCTGGAGTAGGTGAGAAATTGAAAATTAAGACTGCCGCATTCTGTGTTCTTTTTTGCCATTGCTCAGAAAGTATCTTAGCCTCTTCATCTGAGGGTATATCCTTTACTATTTTTATGTTCGGAAATATCTTTTCAATTCTTTTTTTGATTTCTTCTGAAAACTCCAGTGTTGGTTTGGGTAATGGACTTGTTGGTAATAGCGCATGAGGGGGCTTGTTTTTTGAATCCTCTTTTGGTTCTAAGGTTGCCTTTTCTTTTTCGGCTTTAGCAAGTTTGGATGTTTCTTGTATTATCTCGCTAAGAGGAATAATCGGTTTGTTTTCAGGTGTATGTTGTATCTTAGTGTTTACGTTCTTAGTGGAGTTTTCAAAAAAGCTATACGTTTCTGTTGTGCAGAAAAGTTTCGTCCCGTGTTCATATTCAGATTCTATATATTCTAAAGTAATCTTAATTAGATTTTGAAATTCGATCTGTGTTTTATTCATGCATTAAGTTTTAAATTGGCTATGAATGCCTTGATTTCAGGAATCAGGCAGGCAAATCCTCTATTATGAAATTTATCACATATGCTTTCGCATAAAGAATCAACGTTATGACCACAGTTCTTTACGAAAAAATTCATAAGGTAATTTGGATATGTTATAGAATGAACCTTTCCTGAATTTTTTAGGAGAAAAAATAAAAAGTTTTCATCAGATTTACACTCAATCATCAGTGGTTCTAACATTAAATACAGCTGTTTTAGATACAGCATAAGTTGTAACTCGAAATTTTCGCTGGGCATATCAATATAGTTTGATATTGCATTTGTTGTGTTTGTCAGAGCGTGTTTAAATATTTTTATGGCCTGCTTTTGCTCCGGGAATGCCTTGGGTAGTAAAAGGCTGTGTTCCACAACTTTGTTTAAAGGACCCATTTTTGTAGACCAATCTAGTGGGTAAAATGAAGAGATCGTTGGAAAAAAAATATTATGTAGTGGGGTGTTGTTTTTGTGTTCACTTTCAGCATTAAATATTTCAGACAAAATAAATTGCAGTAACAACACTTTGTTATTTCTTTCGTCTATATTTGACTTTGAAAATGGCGAGTGTAGAAATATCTCAAAGTTTGTCATTGTTAGTCGTTCTTGGTTTATCTAAACTAAACTTAGTAAATAAAATTTTAAATTCCAATACGTAAATAAAATATTCCCTTTTTTTTTTTCAATTTAAACTTTTAAATTTCAATATTCGTCAGTTGGCTTTTTGATTATTTTCTGCAATTAGTTTGTTACTCAAATGAAGCAAAAATGTAGATAAAAAACTTTAAAATATTCTATGACAACAAAAGGATGTATATAAAATTGGAGGAAGAGATGGAGCTGGTATTTCCTGCTCAGTGGATGAAAGTTTTTTTTAGGAAAACTTTAATTCCCTTAATGCTGATGTTTTTTTGTCCTCCAATTGTTATTATACTATGGTTTGTTAATGTTCATTTGGCTGGTTCTTTTGCCGAATTATGCCATTTTTTTAGTGCTAATGGATTTATAACGGGTGTATATAAAATATGGGCTCCTGTTTTCTGGGGTTCAGCTATTGCATGGAAGGCTATAGCTGTCTTTACTTTAGCTCAAATCTTAATCATGAGATTCATACCAGGTAAAGTTTTTTATGGGCCTTTAACCCAAAAAGCTAATGTTCCAGTATACAAGGCAAATGGTCCTCAGTCTTTTTTTGTTTCATTAGGTCTTTATTATACATGCTCATTTAGGTTTAATTTATTTTCTAAAACCTTGATTTATGATCATTTTGGAGAGATTCTGGGTGCGCTCAATATATTAAGTTTTGTTGTTTGTCTGTTCTTATATTTCAAAGGTCGTTTTTGGCCTTCTTCTTCGGATTCAGGTTCTTCAGGAAATCCTGTTTTTGATTATTATTGGGGAACTGAATTGTATCCTAGGGTATTTGGCATTCATCTGAAAAAGTTTATCAACTGTAGATTTGGTCTGGTTGCTTGGGGATTTGTTGTAATTTCCTTTGCTGCGAAACAGCATGAGCTCTATGGACTTACAGATGCTATGCTACTGGTTGTTATGCTGCAGCTTGTTTATTTAGTTAAATTTTTTGTCTGGGAGACCGGCTACTTGGGATCGATAGATATAATGCATGATAGAGCTGGCTTTTATATATGCTGGGGTTCGATGGTTTGGCTGCCTGGAGTATACCCATCTGCTACATTATACTTAGTAAATCATCCGCACGTACTTGGATTTCCTGTTTTCGCTGCAATTTTTATGCTCGGAACAGGTTCTATTCTTTTGACATACTTTGCCGATAGACAAAGACAGCAAGTAAGAATGATGAATGGTGAGTGTAGGGTTTGGAAAAAACAGCCTCAGCTCATAATTGCAAATTATGTTACCCAAACAGGAGAGCAAAAACAGAACTTGTTATTGGCTTCAGGCTTCTGGGGTATTTCTAGGCATTTTCATTATGTGCCAGAGTTTTTAGGAGCTTTTTTTTGGAGTATTCCAGTACTGTTTAATCACGTTATTCCTTATTTTTATTTGATATTTTTAGCAACAATCATGCTCGAAAGATCGATTCGAGATGATGCCCGATGTGCTAAAAAATATGGTGAGGATTGGAAGCGATATTGTCAGAAAGTTCCATATAAAATACTCCCATATGTTTTCTAGTGAGGTGATATGACTGTAATTTTAAGATCAATAGCAAACGATGGACAGCCCCTTCAGGCAATTTTTGCTTCCGATAAAGGAATGAATCTTGTTAGTTTTAAAAAAGGTGATTTAGAAATTATAGATCAATCAACGCGGAATTTATTTGAAGAAAGGTCTGCTGGTCTGGGGGCTTTAATAGGACCTCACTTTCATCATAGAAAAGAAGAATTTATTACGCCTGTCCTTTTTGAAGAAAGGTTCCCTCATATTGCTAAGGTAAAAGCTAAAGGAATTAAGGAGCCTTTTTCACATGGTATTGCAAGGTATGCTCCATGGAATTGTAAAAGTTCAGAGACTACTTTGCACGCTAGAATATCTGGTAATGATCTTTGGAATGATGTTTTACTTTCTTCTTTAGAGGGTTTTAATTTTTCAATGTATATGGATGTACAGATCTCTTCGAATGGATTGTTTATAGAGCTGTCGGTAGATGCAGAAAGCTCTTCCGTCGTTGGGTTTCATTATTATTATAATCTTTCTAATGGACCAAGTATTATATCTTCAGACACTCAAGATTACTATTATAGTGGAGATCAAAAACTGGAAATTCCTAATGAGTGGAAGGAAAAAAATAAACTCCACATGCCTATTACTGGTGATATGGATTTTGGTTTTTATCCAAAAAATCACTCTTCCGTTTCAGAAATTATGCTTTTAACGGCATCTCATAAATTGAAAATTAAATACCAGTCTCAGACAAGTGAAAGCTCTTTTCAAGTATATCATCCTTCTGGGGCATCATTTGTTTGCATTGAACCGCTAAGTGCGACATTCCCTAAGAAACCAAAGCTTCACTCTAGTGGAGTAAACATGTATATAGAGGTGCTTTAATTAGTTTTCAAAAAGAGCATCTACATATTCTTTCGGATTAAATGAAACTAGATCATCTTCTCCTTCACCAACGCCAATCCATTGAACTTGTATTCCAAGTTTCTTGTATATTGATAATACGATTCCTCCCTTTGCAGAGCCATCTAACTTGGTAAGAATGATTCCTGTAAGGGGTGTAAATTTATGAAAAATTTCAGCTTGATCTATGGCGTTTTGTCCTGTAGTTGCATCAAGGACTAGTAACGTCTGATGGGGGGCATCTGGAATCTGTCTTACGCAGATCCTTCTTACTTTTTCTAGCTCTTGCATCAAGTCTGTCTTGTTTTGTAGTCTTCCTGCGGTGTCTATTATGACGACATCACAGTCCCTAGCCTTAGCTGCAGATATAGCATCAAAGGCAACTCCTGATGGATCTCCATTAGGCTTGGATTTTATGATGTCTACTCCGATACGGTCTGCCCAATGAGAAAGTTGATCTATAGCTCCAGCTCTAAAAGTATCACCAGCAGCCAAAATTACTTTTTTTCCTTCTTTTTTGA
>Ga0194116_10001912_pt1 | contig 28207 bp, 25 predicted proteins | sample TA2MahsurfametaG_4_FD_148617 | JGI IMG/M metagenome (GOLD analysis project Ga0194116, IMG submission 148617) | Freshwater microbial communities from Lake Tanganyika, Tanzania - TA2015008 Mahale S9 surface | ecosystem: Environmental > Aquatic > Freshwater > Lake | place: Tanzania: Lake...
TCCACAGCACCGTATTGAAATACTTGCTGCCCTTCTTAATCGTTGGCTCGGGCAGGTTCGCGGTGTTCAGTGCCTTGTAGCCCGTGGGTGGGGTGTAGGCAAAGGCGCGTTGGCCGAAGTTGGCGGTTGCCCTGCAGCTACCCGAAGACGAACCCTGCTTAAAGCTTAAATAGGAATTAGCTGAACTAGGTGCAGATGAATAGCTCCATTCTTGGGTTGTAACAATGGTGCCGTTTTTGGAGAACCGTATTTTTTGCTCATCAGCATTAACAATTACGCCAATAACATCTCCATTAGTGAAAGAAGCTACAGTTTCAACTGTTCCAGTGCCTTCAACGCTAACAGTTCCAGCGCGGTAGTACCCAGCAACAGTGTCGCCGATAGTTGCAGATCCTTGAACCAGTCCTATCTGCATTTCGCCAATACTAGAAGGCGTAAATTCGGCATACCACTTCCCAGAAGTGGGTAACTGAAATGTAGGAAAAGGCGTTCCTCTATTTGCACTACCACTGCTATTTGCAGTAACAACCAGATTTCCGTCTGAAAAGTTAGAAGCACCGGGAACGAGCGGATTAAACGTACACCAGTTCGTCGTCGGCGTGTCGCTCATCACGTCCGTGCCAGTGCCGGAGGTGCTGAATCCAGAGGCGGTCCAGTTGTTGCCATTGCCGCTGTGGTCGTGACCGATGCCGTTGGTGGCACTGGGGTCAAACTTCAGATAGAACCCGTTGGTGCCGTAGCTGCCGCTGTACTTCTTAGGAATCCACGCCCCGGTGATGGTGTCGGTTTCACCGAAATCAGAGGCACTGGTTACGGTTGTTCCACCGATGAAATGCATTTCGGCCATATAGCCGTCGAAAGTTGAGCTGGATCTAGCTCCAATTCGATGCTGCCATGCGCCATTAATTTGACCATCATTTGTAGTGACAGTATTTACACCTAAGGTTTGTTGAACACCGTTTACAAAGATGCGAACACGATTAGCTGCAGTTGCATTTCCGTAATCGACACTGACAACAATGTGATACCAAGCAGAAGGATCGCGCAGTGTTGCACTCGTTTCAGCTCTGCCATTACCTGTTCCGCCTTGATCGTGGTTTACTGGTCCACTGTTAAACTCAACAAGACCAAGAGAACTTGAACTACCATCGTATCCGAAGAAAATATCACAATCTGCAGCAGCTAAATTGCCCGCACGTTTTACCCAAACCGATAAAGTCCAATTATTTCGATCACCACTGCCGAAGGTTCGATAGAGATAAGTGCTATCCGCCGAGTTAAACCGCAGGCTCTGGTTGATCTGGTACGCGCCAGCAGCTCCAGCCAGCAGCATCGGGTTGGCTGATCCGGGGATACCCATTAGCTGAAGTTGGCGATCAGTTGTGCTTGGATGCTAGTCGTGGTCCGCACTGTATAAACCAACAGATCCACCGCGTTGGCAGTGGTGGTCAGCGTTGGTGCGGTGCCAGCCGGGAAGTCCCAAAAGCTGCCGAATGCCAGTGTCCGGCTGCCGGTGCCATCCTGCGTGATGAAGATGCAGCCCGACTGTCCGGCGGTGATGTTGGTCGGGTTCGCCAGTGTCCGGTTGCCTCCGAGCGTGACTGAGTAGTTGTTGGTAACGGCGAAGTCCGGGGTGATCGTCGCGCCATCGGTCAAGGCGGTGATCGTGCCGCGTTGTGCTGCCGTAAAGGTCTGCGCCAGGCTCAGCAGCGGAACCGTGCCAGAGGAGTTGGGCAGAGTGATTGTGCGATCAGCGGTTGGATCCGTAACCGCCAGCGTGGTCTCGAAGTTGTCGGCGGTGCTGCCTTCAAACACCAGCGAACCAGCCGAGCCGATCTCCAGTGCGCCCGTGATGGTGCCGCCTGATGCCAGCAACGGCGACGCCCAGCTCAGGGTTCCGCTGCCATTGGTGACGATGACCTGGTTCGATGTCCCATCAGTGCTGGGCAGCGTCCAAGTGACATTGCTCGCAATCGTTGCAGGTGCCTGGAAGGCGACCCAGTTGCTGCTGTCAGAGTCAGCAAAGCGCAAATCACCCTGAGCGTTCAGCGTGATGTTGCCGTTGAAGACCTTGCTGCCGAACTCACCATCTAGCTCGAATAGCTCGATCCATGCGTTGTTTGCGCCATTCCTCAGCTTGTAGAGATTGGCGGTGGTATCTGCCCAGGGCTGATAGGCGTAAGTGGTTGCAGGCTCAGTCGCGCCTGAGTGGCTGGTGAACAATGCCGCCAGCTGGCCGTTGATGTCGCTTCTTACGGCCGCGCCTGTGCCATTACTTACAACACCGTCTGCCTGCGCCACAACGTCAGAAGCAAGTCATATGCGGTTACTTTACCCAGCCTTGCCATAGCCGACAGCGCTCCAGTTAAAGTTACGGTCGACGGCAGTGCCACCAGAGTTGCGGAAGGTCACCGTGAACCCAGTGCTGCTGACGCTGCTCACCTCGAAATAGTCGCCGCTAGCGAGGTTTTGGGCGGTGATGCCAATGCTCGGGAGGTAAGCATTAAGGCCACCGAGGCTTGCGGTGCCAGTCCAGAACGCACTGCCAAAGGTGATGGCCTTGGCTCCTGCACCACTGGCGATAGCTGTGGCGCTTTGCTCAGTGCGGCGCTGGAAGGTGGCGTCATAACCCAGCTCATCGATCAGGATGTTCTGGTCGATTGCACTGCTACTTAGGTCTGTGCGGAACTGGAAAGCGCGACCTTTGAAGGTGCCATTCGCAAACTCTTGCCAGCCTGACCATGTTGGACTGCCAGCCGGGTTGTCATCAGTCCGACGCAGCATCAGCTTCGCGTTGACCTTATTGACCACTGCCCCATCCCAGTCCGCCCAATCGTCGACCTGGTTTGTCCTGGAGTCGATCAAGTCACCAGGCAGATAGCCGCGCGTGACGAAGTAGCGACGCAGGTCGAGGGAGAAGACGGCGCCAAGGTCCAAGGTATTGGCGAAGGCATACGTGCCACTACTGGCCACGTCGCCCATCACGTCGAAGCTGGCCAGCAGATCTACATCTGCCACCGAGTCGAACAAACTGGTGCCATCCAGCGTGAGCGCATCAAACTCATCGCTATAAAAGACCGTGGTTCGCGTGCCTTGGAATGGCGGGGCGTCTTGATCTTCGCGTCGTGTCTGGATTGTGAGCGGATCGATGGCATCAGGCAGGTCGATGATGACGCTGGTCTCTGACGCAGACTGCCTGCCGCCATCGTCCTCAAACTTGACCAGCACCTCGCCTTCTACCAGCGGGATGATCGCCTCAGTCGCGCTGCCAGCTTTGGCCTCCACCAGATCGACACTATTGCTCCAGGTGGCGCTGCCATCGGTCAGGTTGCTGTGGCGGATGTGAACACGGCCGCCGATCTTCACGTCAAGATCGACCGTCTTGCTCCACCGCAGTCGGCCGGAGTTGTTGCTGATCGCCTCGAAAGTCAGATTCTGGACGTTGCCTGGAACTGCCGTCTTGCCAACTGCTGCATAGCTCAGTGATGCCGGTGAGGTGCTTGGAGTCCGTGCACCGTTGAGGCTGTAGACCCGGATCTCATAGGTCTGCGCTGTGGTGTCGAGGATTTCGTAATCAGTGCGCGGGACATTGACCGTTGTAAAGTTGCCATTAACCGGCCGCCATTGCACCTGATACTCAGAGACACCAACAACAGCGCGCCAGCTGACGATCAGCTTGACCCGCACCTGGCCGTTGCTTTCGTAGATCGTCTCCGATGCCGCCAGGTTGCTCGGTGCAGGCCGCGGTTCATTGAGCTGCGTGATGTCGCGCGTTTGCAACTTGAAGCCACGCTCGACGTAGTTGTATTTGCTGGCGTTGTAGGAAATCGCAGTGACTTCGTATTGAACGCGATCGGTTTCTGCAACCGTTAGCACCCGCCAGGTGCTGGTCTGCACGGTGCTATTACTCAGCACCCAGACGCTATTAGCGTTCGGCGCCGTGCTGAATGCGGAGGCAACGGTAATCGCAGCGCCGGCGATGCTGCTGATCGCTTTGGTTTCAACGGTGCCATTGGGCAGGATGACCGACAGGGTGGCGCTGCCGCTTGTGACCAGATCAGTCTCCGCCGTGTCGTCGACCGTGATCACGGTGGTGGTGGCCGATGCGATGCGACCACCGCGGCGAACGCCAGCTTTCACCGGGTCGGCGATCTCGATCACTTGACCAGGGCGCACCAATACGCCGGCATCGATTGAAGTCTTGAACTGAACGACCTCGCCTTCCTGCTGTTCGGTGTAGAGCAGCCATTCGCCCAGCCGTGCTGCCTGCCCCCGGCTGGTGCACGCGAATGCCTTCACGCTGGTGCTGATCACTCCATACTTCGCGATCGCATCCTTGTCCTCGACGATTTCATAGGCAACGTCTTGCGTTGTCAGATCGAGGTAGCTGACGATCGCGACCGTGTGCCTGGTCTTCAGGTCAGAGCCGGTGTAATTGAAACCGTCAGAACTGACGTTGGCCAGCGTGAACAGGTAGCTGGCATCGACTGGCTTGTCTTGGCTGATGGTCAGCGATCCAGTGCTCCAGTACGGCATCACCCGCATCACCGAGCAGAGATCATTGATCAGCTTGTAGGCCTCCTCTTGGTTTTGGATTAGTGCATTGCAAGAAAAGCGGGGTTCAGTACCGCCAAAGCCATCATCAATGCTGGCTGACGCATATTGACTTGCTGAGAAGAAAGCATACTTGTCAAGTTGACTAGCAACTATGTGATCACCTAACCCCCAGCGCGTATTGGTCAGCAGGGCGTAGAGGATCCATGCCGGATCTGATGTCCACGCAGCAGCGGCGAACGTGCCATTCCACACTCCGGCGTAACTGATCGCACCAGTGGTCTGGTTGACGGTGCCATTGCTGGGGATCGGCACCTTGATCCCGCGAATCCGATAGGTGCGCGCTGGGATGCTGCTGAACTGCTCAGCGTCCAACCGCATAGCGACCAGGGCGCTATTGGGATAGCGCAGCTTCTGCTCGGTGATCTCGGTGAAACTCGCCCAAAAGAAATCATTTAACAGATTGTTATCGCCGCTATCAGCTGTGACGCGCACCACGCGCACATCAATTGGGAACGCACCCGATAACTGCACTTTGTAGTCCTTCTGATATTGGTCAGCAGTACGGCCTGAGATCGTGTCGTCGACCACGGTGGTGTAGCCGCCGCCGTTGTACTGCACCTGGACCCGCAGATTCAGGCTGGTGCCCCTTACGTCGCCCTCGCTTGTGTATTGCTCCAGTCGCGGGACTGCGATCGTGACGCGCACTGCGTTCACGGTGGTGTCAGTGATGCTGCGGGTGACAGGCGTTGCCTGCTCGACCTTTACCTGAACATTGGTCTCTCGTTCGATGTCCGAGAAACCCGTCATATACGTCTGCGCCTGCGTGCCGTACCTGGCCTGGAAGGAGACGTTCTGATAGTTGTAGTCCGCAGTCTGCGGATTGGTTGCATCAGCACCCTGCCGCAAGATTTGCGTGCCGTTAAGGAATACATCCTTCAGCAGTGCCCGGTTGTAGTCATCAGTGCCGCGCGTGTAGGCGCGAGCTGATGGGAACCCTTCGATCTCGCCTTCGCTCAGCAGGTCGACGAACGTCGCAAACTGCTTAGACGCCAGCGTGTCGGGATCACGGACAGGCGTCCGGGTTGGCGCGACAACCGTCTGCTGAACAACCGTGGTGCCGCCACCACCGCCACCACCGCCTCCGCCACCACCAGCACCGCGAATCAGTTCGTCCATCAGATGTTGTCCGTATCGATGCCTGCCGAGATCACAATGGATCCGGTGATGATTTCACCGAATGCCAGCGGCAGCGGAGTGCCTGCCCGGCTGGTGTTCTGAATGCCGCTGAAGCTGTAGGACTTCTGCGGATCTAGCTCGGTGTTGGTGGTGCCGGTATAGCCGGAGTAGCTGCTACTGGTTCCGGCAGATGCAAGCGTTGGCGTTGGCGTCAACAGTTGCGCCGTACCGCCAAGGATCAACGCGCCGCCGAGAAGGCCGATCTTTGTCATTGCCGCACCGCCGATAGCTGCACCGATGCCAGGCAGTAACAGCGAGAACGCGACTAGCGCAACGCCGGCAATGATTTGGCCAATGCTTGCACCCCGACCACCAGCACCACCAACCACTGGAATGATCTGGATCGCACTGCTGCCCACTGGTCCATGTAGTTCATCCAATCCCACTGAGTGATCGCCGACGATCACCTTGTAATGCCGGCCTTCCTCGCACATATGGCGCTCAACTTCCGGGAAATTGGCGAGTAGAAAGCGAATTGCCTCAGCTGCTGAATCGACTGCGGCCATAAACTTCCGCCGCCCGAGGAGTTTCGCCAGCTGCCCATATACTCGAATCTCGCGGAGCATGGGGAACCCTCAGCCTTCGATCAGTTTATCGGCGTTGCAATGGCGCAGCCTACGGCCAGTGCAATCCTGCAGCCATCCGCCATATAGATCCCGGCTCGACAATCGACCGCGCAGATGGTGCAGCACCAACTGATCGCCGATGTAGACCCCGACATGATTCAGGCCGCGGCCTTCGATGTTCATCAGCAAGGCATCACCAAATTGCAAGCCATCATCAGCAGCAAGTGGAGCGAAGCCAGCATCGCCCCAGCAACCCTCAAACATCGGCGCCGCTTCAAACTCTGCATGTGTAGCCGGACGCTGCCAATCCGGCAAATCAATGCCGTGCTCGCCATACCAATCGCGCACCAGCGTCCAGCAATCGCTAACTGCCCAGACCCAGCTGCGGCCGATCAATGGCGCCTTGTAGCCGCTTGGATGCGTCTCTGACCATGCCTCAGTCTTCGGGTTAACGATGAACCAGGTCAGCCCGGTGGCTTCGATGCTGATCAGGTCAGCCTGGCTGGGCTCTGCAGGTGTGATCGGATGGCTATGGAATACTGCCTCGATCTCGCCAGCATCTTCCGCGGCGGCGTAGTCCTCAGGGCAAAGCACAAACTGCGCGCCATCCTGGTCGATGTTCTTGCACGGCCAATAGCGGCGCCTACCCTTGACCACCACCACCAGGCCGCAGGCTTCGCGGGGATCTTCCGCTTGCGCGTGCTTAAGCGCTTCGTCCTTCCAGCTCATACGGTGTAGGCACCAATGCCAGGGAAGCTGCCATAAGGCAGCTCCGCAGTTGCACCGAAGCGCAGCTTGCAGCTACTGAGCCGCTTGCCGCAAACATCGCTAGCAGCGCTGGCTACTACAACATCATTGGCATCAAAATAATTTGTGCCGGCATAACTGCATTCTGCGGAACGATAGACCCATTGGCAGATGTTGGCGATGCACTGGCGCTTCGGTGCACGCACACCAGCAAGATCAAATGCCGCCGCCAGCTCGAACTCAACCACCTGACGGTTCTCGGTTGATTTGCGCGCGATCTTGTAGATCTCCCGAGGGAACTCAGCCGTCGGGTCCGGTGTGCCATAAGGATTGGTGCCGCCCGTGAAGTTGGTGCCATCGATATAGCGCGCCATGGTGCGGATCCTGGTCAACGTCGCACCCGTTAGATCGTTGTGCGCTGTGGTCGCATTGACCGTCAACAGAATCGAGGTGATCGTGCCGAGCACATTGCTGACGCGGATCTTTGGCCGCGGCAGACTTCCGGTGCCGGTGTACTCAAAGCCCTCCGCCTCAACCGGAAACCGCTGATAGGTGTTGCTATTCCAAACCAGCTCGCCATTCGCGTTCATGTTGCTGCCGGCATGAAACCGATATATCGTGTTGCTGCCATGCAATGCGGTGACCAGCTGCAGCTCGAACAGTTCGATGATGCTGCTCGGTGCAATTTTTTGAAGCTCTGAAACAGGGATTGCCATAGCTTACGGTTCATATACCTCAATAAAAGTGGTTGTTATATTATTGAAGTTGCAGGATCGCAGCGTGGTCTGCCATTCCTTGCAGATGTACTTACCAGCCGATCCGCGCGGTGGTGTCCAGTCAAAGCTCTCAACCCCGCCACGAGCATCCAGAAATGCTGTGATGTTGTCGCGCTCGGTGTCGGTGCGGTTCAGGAAATTAAGCTGCCATTCCTTGCCGTCACGGTGCAGGCCGAATCCGACGCGGTGCTGATAGCCATCACCAGCCTCAAAGGTAACGACGCGGGGCTTGCTGACCTCGGTCGCTTCAAAGCTAGGGGTATAGGTGAAGGTGGCCATTATGCGAGTAGTCCTCCGGGGCGTTTCTGAGCAACGATCTCATTCTTGACCGCTTCGCTGATTACGCGGCCAAGATCACCAGCGCGGGCGCCATCGCCCTGCACGTTGGTGCCCTGCGCGTCGACGTTCACCACCACATTGACGCCACCGCCACCGCCTGCCGCTTCAACGCCCAGCCGGCCATCACTGCCGCGACGTAGCGGCATGATCGCCTCGGGACCAGCTTCGCCCATCAGGCCAACGCCATTGGCGAAGGGGAAGACGGTCGGCTTGTCGATGATCCCGCCGCGGGCGAACTTCTGGATGCCGTTCTGGGCAAAGACATTGCCCATGGCGCTCATGGTCAAGTTGGGAAATAGCGCCCCGACAATCGGCTTAATGATTGCCTGACGGATTGCGATCCTGGTGATGTCCGCGATGATGCTGTTCGCCAGATCGCGAAAGTTGGCTTTGCCAGTGGTGACAAAGCTGGTCAGCTGATCCTCGATACCTTTGAAGGCGCCGACAACAACTGAACCAACCTGTCCACCGAAGTTCTTCAACTCTTCAAAGTATTGCTTAAGGCTGTCGTTGAAAGTATCCTTAAAACTATCCTTGACTTCCTTGCTGGCGGTTACCAATTCTCTAATGCGTTTTATCATTTCGTCGGTATAACCAGGCAACTCCTCAAGAATTGATGCAATCTCGCGATCGATCTCTAGCTGCTTCAACTTATCGCCAGTAATAGCTCCAGTCTTTATTTGCAAGTCCTCGACCACTCTCTTGTAGTTCTCTTGCAGTTTGTTTCTCTCCAGAAACGCCTGAGCCACGGCGCTGCCTGCTTCCTTAGCGAAGTTCATCTCCGCCATTAGCAGGCGGGTTGCGGCTTCATCCTCAGCCTTTAGCTTCGCCCGCTGCCCTAACTTTTGCTTGCCGATTTCGAGCATGTCCAACTCGAATCGGGTTTGCGCCTCAAGCAGTTGATTCTCGCTAACGCGAGCAGCGTTTAGCTTTCTGCTTAAATCCAGTTCAGCCTGGCTGATCTCGCGGATTTCAGTCGCAGCACTTTTGCCAGCACCCCCACCACCGCCAGTCCTTGTAGGACGAGGGCGAGCACGTCGCTCCCTGGATTGAACGCCAGCAACAATGTCAGGAGTCAACGCCGGCCCCAGTTTTTGGGGTTTCGCTCGACCGCCTCTAGGTGTTATTGATAAAGAGCCGCCAGAAATAAGCGGCCCGGCTTGACCAATGGCTTCAAAGACAAGATTCCAATCAACAATCTTAATAATTCCATTCAGCTCTTTGATGAAGAAAGTCAGATTCTTCACGCCTTCAATAATTGCAGGCAGAGCAAAATCGGCCGCAGTCAATTTCAGGTCCTGAACTGCAATGTCGAGATTTTTGAATTGCTGCTCTGGTCCCTTCAGCGCTTCTTCAAGTTTTGCAGAGCCATCTCGCTCAATGCTTTGCAGTGCGGCGATAACAATGTCGCTGGTGACCTTGCCCTCTTTGGCTAACTCACGAATTTGACCAACGCCAACGCCCATTTCCTTGGCGATAGCCTGCACAACAGCAGGTGTCTGCTCGAAAACGCTATTCAGCTCTTCACCACGCAGCACGCCGGTGCCGAGACCTTGGCTTAACTGCAGGAAGGCAGCGCTGGCTTCAGTTGCGGTCGTCCCACTCAGCTTGGCTGCAGTATTAAAACCGTTGTAAACCGAAGTGATCTCTTCAAGGCTTAAGCCAATCGGTCTTAATCGAGCATAAACCTGAGCGAACTCTTGATTTGCCTGCGTCTGAGTCATTCCGAACTTCTGAGCAGCCGCAGAAGCAGCGAATTGCACTTGGGTGTAGCTATCTAACCCCTGGCTCAAGGACCTTAGTCGCCGCTCGGATTCAATGGCCGACACACCAGTGTCCACCACTGATTTCGCAAGGATTCCAAATCCTGCGACAGCCGCAGCGATTGCGGCCAATTTGCCGCCAAGTTTGCCGCCTAGACCAAGGATCGATTCCAGTCCGCCACCTGCACCACCCCCTCCAGCTGCTGCGCCAGATGCTGCCTTGAGCTTGCCTTGCAGTTTGTCGATCTCATTGCCCAGGCGCTGATACGCCTTGCTGTTGATCTCAACCCGATCCCGCAGCGTGGTCAATGCCGCGATGTGCTGCCTGATCCCTGCAGTTGTATTTCCAGCCTCCCGCGCCATGCGGTTGATCTGGATGTTCATCTGCCCCAACTGGGCCTTACTCAGCTGCGCAGTAGTCTCCAGACCCTTCAGGTTGCGATTAAACGCAGTGATCTGATTAGCGCCGTCAACATTGACTCTTAAACGGAAAGCGGCGTCGCGGTTCAGGGTCATGGCTAGCTGGATTGATTGAGCTTGCTCATTGCTGCTGCCTCCATGACTTGCAGGCCCTCCAGCAGCTCCCGCGGCTCTTCTACTGCGTACAGCTTAAACAACCATTCGGCTGCTGTATAGTCCAGCCCGGTCACTCCAGACATGCTGGTGCGCCATTGGGTCTGGAGGCGCAGGAACATCTGCACAACTTCCCAGTTCGATTGCCAGACCTGAAAGTTCTCCTCTGGTGGGGGAGGCAGATCTGGCAGCGTGATGCCCATGGCCGCGGCATCGTCGGCGACTTCATCAACGACGCCACCGCTTGTCCAACGCTCGGCGGCCTCGATCAGTTTTTTCGCTTAGCTCCCTGCAGGCTCTCGAAGTAGGCCATGACGATGGCACTAGCCAACATCGGCACCTCAAGCAGGTCGCTCATGCTCTTTTGGCTGAAGGGCACATCCTTGCCCTCGTCATCCGTCACACCAGACCACCCGACGAGCACCTCAGCCGCCACCTCTAAAGCCGACAGCTCATCGTTGCCGATGCCTTCGCTGATCTCTTGGATCCGCGATTGAGATTGGTGCTTAAACTCGCAGTCAAAAGTCTGGCGCTCAAAGCGGCCGCCATCGACAGGGATGTCGAAATGGACAGGCCAGCTGTAAGAGCCAGACCGCTTCAGTACAAAAGCCAAGATCAGGTGTAGACGAGACTCAGCTCATCATTGCCTGAACTGGTCGGAACTGCAATGAAGGGCAGATTCAACATCGTCACACCGTCTTGGTCGCTGTAGGTCAGGTTGCCAAGGTCTGACTGTGCAGTAGTCATTGTGCAGCGGTTGCCAGCTGTGGTGCCGTGTTGAAACGTGATGCTGCCAGTGCTTGTGCCGGTTGCGATCGTGAAGTAATCCTTGGCCGTAATGGTTGGCGCCTCAATCACGATCGTCCCACTGGGTGCGCGGTTGGTGATCATGATTTCCTTGGTGCATCCCACCAGCTCCCTGTAGATCACATCATTGGCAATGCTGAAGTTGTATGACTGCAGACAGCCTGCAAACGAGAACGCTGTAAAGTTTGTGGTGTTTGTCTCTTTGAAGATTAGAGGCGTTGCTTGCAGTGCATAGGTAGGAGTCGGCAGAGTCTCATCAGTCGGCGCGTTATAGATGCCAGTCATGGTGAACGCAATCACAGGCACCTGGCCAACTTCACCCGTGATCTCAAACGTGCCACGGCACCCAGTCAGCTTGTGGCGAATGCCATCTTGGTGGTAGTGAATCGTGCAGCTTTCAAAGCTGGTGCTGATCGGGGCATAGGTAACACTGGTGCTAGCAACGATCGTCTGCCCAACACCACAGCTACGCAGCACCGGACCGTATGCAGGCGCGGTGCCAGCAGTGCCGGATCCGGCAAGCTCAACCTCAAAGGTGACTTCGACGCGAGTCTGAGCCAGCAGTTGATCGGCCTGGCCCATGTATGGGCGAATCAGATCGCGGTTGACTGTCTCGGCAACTAGCGGTTGGATCTCTAGGTTGCGAACAAGAATCGCATTGCTAGCTCCGGTTGGCGACGAATCTGTGCCGTAGGTGCTTTCAATTTTCGCCAGAATTAGGCGCCGGCGAGTCAGAACTGAAGCCATCGGAGGCTACCTCGGGTTGTGGATGGGGAGCCGGCTGGGTCCGCTCGACGAGCTTTCGCTTGCCGGTTTTGTTGTCGACCAGATAGCTGCCGCCCTGGCCTTGGTATTCGTCCATCATCGTAGCTACTAAGGGCTCTGCGCCAAATTAGCAACCTTCGTTCGATACTTCACCACGAAGTCACAGGTGATCACACCAGATGGCTGATCAGCTTCCTGCAAGTCAAAGCCTACGCCTGTTGGCTGCACGTCATAGGCAAACCCATTACAGGTCAGGTCAGCCATGATCTTGGAATGCAGTGACTCAATAATCGGATCGGCAACCTGATCAGGAATGTCGCCGCGAACAATCACAGCCACCCGCACAGTCATTGTCCAATCCAGTGATGGCGCACTTGTGAGTTGCACACAGACATCACTAATAGGTTCGACTACCAGTGCAGGCAACTCACCACGTGCAAGAGGCTCAACACGGCTTCGATAGATCCGTGTGCCGACGTTCGTTGTACCTGTGAGGTTTGTTCGGATCCGCGCCAGGATCGACTCACGCCGGGTTGTCATGTCCTTTGGATGCCGAGCTGTACGAAATTGCCATCGTCAATCAGCATCGTCTCTCGCACTGTGTAGGTAAGCCCATCAACTGTGATTGAGCTGCCACGTACCAATGCGCCAAATGCTGTAGCTCTGGCAGTCAGCGTAAAGTCAGTCGTTAAGACCATCCCATCGCTGATCACTTGACTTGGCATGTCAAGGATGCCTTGAGCTGTAGTTGCTCCAGAGGTGCAGGTTACCCCGAAATCCTCTAAGAAGATGTCGAGATCCTCAGTTAGTGCCATTTGCTTTTGCCTTCCGAGTTGCTTTCGGCTTCTCTTCTACAGCCACCGCTTTAGCAGCACGGCCTAGCTGAATCAATGTTTCAGCGAGTGCCGCTGGCAATTCATAATCCTTGCCCGCCTCAAGGTGTTCGCCATCGGCAGCACAGGAGGCAATGATTGAAACTTTCATAGAAAGAAAGGGGCAGTTGCCTGCCCCTCCTCCTTATCAGGTGGTGATGTCCAAGATGGCGGCGAAGCTCTTCGGATCGCGCACGGCTACATCAAAGGAGACGATCCCGCGAACGCTAGTCAGAGCCTTGCTGAAGTCATCCTGATCCTCGCCAACAGTGATCTCAAGACCACTGCCGTAGAAGCCGACAATCGCCTGGCTGAAATCACCCATCAGCAGAGCAGAGCAGACGCCGCTGCTGGAGCCCTTCGTCAGAGTGCTGGGCACCTGATTGCTGGAAGCAAGCGGATAGCCGTTCAGGTTCAGCGGCGTGGGGCCGCGGCCGAGGGTTGCGCCCTCAGTGTTGAACAGGAACGGACCGTCACCAGCAGTAGAGCCACCGGCGCGCAGCTTCTTCAGAGCAGCAACGACTTTGTGGTTCGTCAGGTATGCCACAGTATTGGGATTAACTGCGCCATTTACCTGCATCACCGCGGTCTCAAGATCAACCACTTTTTCAAGGGTGATGTTACCGCCGTTAGTGCCCATCGCAACCGAGCCAATACCTGCAGTGTTCAGGATGCCAGTCGGTTGACCAGAAGACCCAGAGCCATTGAGGATGCCCAGATCGATGGCAAGGTTGATGCCATCAGTCAGGTCACGCCGCACCAGCTCCTCAATGCCAGGGGTGGCTTGCAGAAGCGTTTGACGGCTGTACTTAGACAGTGCCGCCAAGTTTTTTGGCGTCATTGTCACCTGATCGAAGGTGCTCTCCGACTGCGTGATGGCGGTGGTTTGAGTGGACAAGTAGTAGGTCGAAGCCACGCCAGAACGACGAGGAATCGCCACGTTGCCAACCAAGCCGGTCATCGACCGCACGCCAAGCTGCAGCATCACAGCTTGGTTCCGCAGAAACTCGATGAACTCATCAGCCATCAGATCGGTAGCAACCAAGTTGCCGCCGGTGCTGGCGCCAGAAGTTACATAAGTAGCCCGCTTGTTGAGTGCAGAGAACGGAACGAAAAAGCTGCGCTCAGTCGATTTGCTGATGCCACTCTTCTCAACTTCCTTGCTCAGTTCCTTAACAAGACCAGCTTCATGAGAAGACCAGTCATTGCTCAGCAGAGCACGGATGCCGGCGGTGATGCTGTAGTTGGCGCGCTCATTGCTTGCCAGCTCAACAGGTGCAACCGTTTCAACAGGCTTGGCACCAAGGCGCTCAAGCACAACTGCACGGGCTTCGTCGAGGCTGCGACCACCTTCAATCAACTGACGGCCGAGGTCGGCCATGTTGTGCTTGTCGGTGAGCGCAGTGATACCAGCGATACGGGCGCGCTCAGCCTCGGCGGCTTCGGCCCGCACCACGGCCAGATCATGGGTGGTGTTTTCCATTTGAGGAAGGGGATCGGGTGTAGGTGCTGCCGAAGCAGCTTTCTTGCCGGACTCCATTTGGCGTCCGATGCCGACGTTGTGCGCATCTGCCGGGATCGACACGATACTCACTTCGTACGGGCTCCAGGCAGTGGCAACAAAATCGCCACCACCGCGCTCCTCCATTTTGTCGATGGAGTAGCCGAAGGAAACATTCCTAAGAATGCCATCCCTCACATCGCCAAGAATTTCTTGAGCGAATGCATTGCGGCTGAACCGCACACGCGCATAACCTCTCCGACGTTTGTCGTCGATGTATGCACGCTCCACAACACCAATCACTTTATCGGGGTTGTGGTTAAACAACAGCGGAGCACTGTCGTTCAGGCGGCTGAGATCAGCTGCCTTCGGTTCATGGCTCAGAATCTCGTTGCCGAAATACCGAGCCACCGGATACTCCGAGCTAAAAGGAAACTCGAAGGTCCGGTCCTCAATGGCTTCGACCTCAACAACTTCACTGCGCTTGTACCTGCCCTCCATTGCACGCAGCGCTGGAATCTTTGTCAATGTCGAAAACTTATGCCCCACCAGCGTATCAGTGGCGGCCCATCCCTCATCGCCTTCGCGATAAATGCGGATTAACGCAGCAGGATCCTCAGCACTGGCTTGAATGCTGAACTCAGTGTTGGGCACATTCAATGTGCCTTCACGGCGTACATCAACAATCCGACCACGAGCCGTACCGCCGCTTGAGTCCCATTGCACGAAGTCACCTTCCTTCAAGGCATCAGGGCCAGCACGCTCAGCTTCTCCATCGCCAGTGGCTTCCTCGAACTCGATCGCATCGAAATCATGCTCAGCTAGCCATGCACGCGCTTCAGCAGGGCTGTATTCAGAACTGCGGAAGCGGATTGCTTGGATCTCGCTAGTGCCTTCCTTGATTCCATAGATGTAGTCAATGCCTGGGCCGCCGGCGTCGTTCTCTCGACGCAATGAGTCGTACTGATCGGGATCCTTCAATCGAGCAGCGTGCTCATTCGGATAAGGGCGCCCTAAGTCCACTGCGCTTCGTTCTTGTAATGCTTTGATTCTATCGGCCTTTGATGTGGCCCAACTCTGCCCAGCATCTCCGCCCCATGCAGCCCATGCCACGCGGCCTGGTGATGGATACCCTTTCTGTCCAGGCTCAAAGCCTTGGCCTTGCTTGTCGACCTCATGACGTGCAAACCATGCCGCCATCGTGATCACTGTGTCGGGACTCAGTTCATCACCACTCAGGATTTGCCCTGCTCTAGCAGCCGCGACTTCTGTTCCCCCAGCATTGCCCTCAGCCTTCCATGCCCGATAGCGCTGTGCTTCTTCCTTCATGCCGTCAGTCGGCATCAGATCTATTTCAGTGCCAGCCACATTTGCCATCAGTAATCCTGCAGTTCTTCTTCGACCTCTTCACCATCCTCCGCAATAGGTGCTTCAGTTTCTTCAAATGGTGCCTCAGCGCCCATAGGCCTTGACACCTGTGCAGCACCACCGTCAGTCACTTCACTTGGATCTGTATCCAGCACAATGTCCATCTCATCGAGTTTGGCCAGCTCTGATTGCCGTTGCATCAGCACTGCGTCCAAGTCGCCGCCTTGTTCCGTGATGACTTGCGCCAAAGTCTTGAAGCCGCACCGTACAGCAGTCTTGTACGCATCCACCTCTCGCTGTGGATCAACCCATTCCCAACAACGCGGCACCCACTTGCTGGCGCGATAGCGATCAGGGTTCGTCTCATAGGCCGGCAGGTTCAATGCGCCACTCAGCACTGCCATCTCAAGCCAGTTGTTGAAGACCTCTTGATGGAAGTTCTCGATCATGAAGCGCTGCAGCACTCGATACGTGTCACGCTCCTCAAGCAAGCTCAACCTGCTGCTGCTGTAGTTGCTCTCTGAGAAGTTCTTGCTGATGCTCTCAAAGCTGACGCCAACGCCAGCCGCAACAGCACGCAGCATGGAACGGGTGAATGGTTCCAGCTGCCCATCAGGTGCGTTCAGGTCTGGCACTGACACGCTTTGGCCTGGCTCCAAATACTTGAAAACCCCAGGCTGAAACTCGCTCACACGCTCATTGTCATAAATCTCATCAGCAACCAACTCGCCCTCAGGGCTGGTGATAAAACCCATCAATGCGCTACTGGCACGAGCGCGCACCACTTCAGCCTCTTCATATCCCTGCAACATGTGCAGCCGCATCAGCGCAGAAGCAAACCACGTCACACCTCTGGTCTGCCCTGGCCGTTCCGGCAGGAACAGATGGATCACCTCATCAGCTGGCACGCGAATCCGTTTTTGATTGACACGCGGCAAACCCGCTGAGATGTCGCCAGGGTGTGATGCATAGAAGTGATACGCCTCGGGCCGCAGGTATTGATCGACCTCAATGCCCATCCGAACAAAGTTGCCATTCTTAACAGGTGGCATCTCATCATCGATCAGATAGTCAGCCTCCAAGACCTGTAACGCAAACGGCACCCGTGAGTTGCCAAATGGTTTGCGCACCATTCGCACAAAAATCTCACCAGACTCCGCAAGGCTGCGTACCAGCAAGCGAGTCATCGCATCGAAACCAAGAACCCCACTGACATCGCAGCTGTTTTTATTCATCCACTTCTCCCACTCCATGTGGATTTGATCGTTCACCGCTTCATCCAATCGCCCGCCACGCAGCATCCGCACCTGGCCCTGATGCCTGATGCCATGCCCGATCACGTTGTTCTCAATGCTTCTTAAGGCTTGCCTTGCGTAGTCGTTATCGCGACAGAGCTGGCGTGCACGATTGCGCAGCACCTTGAAGCTGCCCTTGATTTCACTGTCGGCACTCGTGCCACTTGTCACCCAATCGGCAGTCAGCCTGCTGAAACGCGCGCCTTGATACATCCGACCGCGAGGCTGACGGATTGGCTCAAAGCCCATCGCACGGAATAGTCTTGTGCGCAGTCCCATCAGAACCTCACAAACAGATTGAACGGATTGCCCAGGCCATTAGCTATCAGCTGAGCTTTCTGTTCGCGTTTCAGGTCGACTTTCAATTTTGTCTCAAGTGCCAACAGATCCGATAGATCGTACTTCGTAAGGCTTCGGTTACCAATCGAATACTGCTTGACAACGCCACCAGTGATCAACGCACGGATCGCTGCCTGTACTTCATCAAGATCCCTCTGGACTTGGCTCCTGTTATCAACCGCTCCTGGTGTTCCTGCATAGGCCAGGTTTGCGTCAATATCGAACTGCCCCGTTCCAAACGTAATCGCCTCAGCTGCTTTCGTAGCTACGGCTTGCCAATAGCCAGTGTCATCAGCATGGAAGCCATCGGTGGTCGCAGCTGTCAGCAAGAACTCCCAGCCGCTCCCATACGCCGTACCTGTAACAGTCGCGCCGTGGTTGTTCCTGTTGAATCGGATGTAATAACGCAGCGTCCAGTCAGCACTGGTTACTGGATTGCCCAACGAATCCTTGGTGGCAACATCCCGCCACCTGATCGTGTCGCCTTCGTTGATCTTGGGTGGAAAGTTCACGGCCTACCAGTTGCTGACAAATCCTGTGGCCGCGGCCGGCGGCTGCTTTCTTGATCTTAGCGGTGGCTTCTTGCCTTCTTCCAGCTGCGCGCGCAGCTGCTCCCACATCGTCAAAGGGTTCATCCTTCGCGAGTAGATCAGCAAGGCTGCATAACCATAGACCAGACAATCCAGTGCCTCATTGCGATCACTAGCTTTTTTGACCCATTCCCGAATCGGGAACCCCCGGTGATACCGCAACGCCTGCCGCTCACTGGTCAACTGCCGGAAGTAGTCATCGTCTGCAGCCAATCCGAAGTTCAAGCTGCCGCTGCCCTCGTTATGCCGCAGCCGGCCGAACAGCGTGGTCTTGATCGTGTCCGTGCCTAGCTGGTATAGCGTCACGCCCTTCTTCAATACCTTGCCCTGCCAGTTCACATCCACCTTGCTGCCTTTCCCAACCGCCGGACTGTTGCGCCGGCTGCTGCCCTTGATTGCCATCACGCCCTGCCGCACTCGATCACGCACATAGCGGTAGACCTCATGGGTGCAATGGCCGCCTGAGTCGATCGCCATCTGCGCCACCTTCAGTTCCTTACCGCCAGCCGTTGGCCATGCCGTAGCCAAGACCTGATCCAGCTGCTTCCATACCTCTACCTGAGTCGGGTCTCCCATCAACTCCTGGTGCCACACCAGCCAGCCGGTCTCGCCTTCGCCCCATCCGAAAACACTTACCGCAAGCCGATTATCTTGCACGTCGACACCAGCAGTCAGCAGCACCACTCCCTCAGGGCAGGTGCCTGACTCATACGCCAACCGCTTGGCCATCAGGCCATCAGCATTCACCGCCGCTGCAAAGTCCTCCTCCCAGGTCTCTGCCAGTCGCGTATTAACAAACGCCTTCAACGCAGGGCCATCGCCCTTCGCCCGCAGGAAGTCATCCACCAACTGCTCCCAACTGCACCACCCCAGCGGGCTATACAACCCCGATAAATGGAAGCCAGCAGTCTTCCCATCACTCGGTGCCGTGGCTCGCCATTCACCAGCGCCCAGCATTCTCGGCTTGTGCACCTCCTCAATCCGCTCACCGCACCTCACGCACTCATATCGCGCAGTCTCTGGTCGCCGCTCCTCCCACTTCAACCTTGACCACTGCAGCCATTGCATCTCACCACAGCATGGGCATGGCACATAGAACCGCCGCTGGTCGCTGCGCTCATATTCCGCCTCGATCCGGCTGAAGTCCTTTACCGTTGGCGTGCTTGTCAGCAGAATCTTTCGCCGCGCGAACGTCGTTGTCCGCCGCTCGGCTAATGCCACCGGATCGCCCTCGCCATCCACATCACTCGGAAAGGCATCGATCTCATCCATGAACAAATACCGGCAAGGTGCTGATCGCAACCCAGTGGCGCTGTTCGCCCCAGTGAGCATCAGCAATCCACCCGGATATTCTTTGCAAAACATCGTGTTGCCAGAGTCCCGGCTTCGAGCCGGCGCGATCTTCTCAGACAAACATGGCGTCTCGCTGATCAAGCTCTCCAACCGCTGCTTGCTCAGACGCTTGGCCATCTCCACCGTCGGCTGCACAGCGAGCAGGGGACCGGGTGCAGCCGCAATGGTGTACCCCAAAAAATTGCTGCCAGCCTCAGTCTTACCTGTCTGACTAGCAAACATCATCACCACCCGCTGGATCAGGCTATTGCTGCTCAAGCAATCCATCGGCTCACGCAGGTATGGCGTCCGACTGGTCCGCCATGGACCAGGTTCAGCGCTCGCCTTGCTGCTCAGCTTCCGGTAGCGATCCGACCACTCACTTACCGTCAACGACTGCTCAGGTCGCAAGCCTTCCAAAAATCCAGCGCGCCAAGCATCAACCATCAGCCAGCTCCACCAGTGCCGCCCGGTGCTCATCTGTCAGCACCGCATGAATCCGCGCTGGATCCGTCTCACCCGCCAGCTGGTGGCTCAGCCTGTCCGCCAAATTTGCCAACGCCTCACGCACACTCCGCCCCAACGCATACGCCTCCTTTTTCACCTCCACAGCAGGCACCAGCTCGCGCCGCTTCAAGTCAACCTCCAGCTTCGCCAGCTCCGCCTGATAGTGCTCACGCCGTGCCCTGCTCTCGTTGAGGTCCGGGATCTCATCATCAGGCAACCCTGCCACCCGCTGCCGCAACTCTCGCGCATCAACTGGATCAGGTCGGCTTACCTTGCTGGCATGTGTGGCGGCTGTGTTCTTGTTCCACAGGTCCAGGGCAAGGTCACGATCAATCCACTTTTTCTCATCCTTGATCACAATCGCCTCAGCGATTCGGCTCTTGCTTGCATGAGTCACAGCGGCTTTCGTGCATCCCCTGATCGCTGCAAACTCAGCGAAAGTAACAAGCACAGAGTTAACTAGCACTGCCGCTAACTTAACTGCTGCTAAACCCTCCTAAACTGTCTTAGAGGAAGTTTCACGCAAGACTGCCTGAGATCCCTTGCGCTGCAACCGTTTAGGAGATTTTTTCGCTGGCGCTAGCGAAAGCGTGCGCGCGTGAACGACCCGCGTGCTTTAGGCCGGGAAGGACCCGCACTTGGCACCCCAAACCCCTTGCAGCGCAGTGGATCTCAGCGGGCGGTGGCGACAGCCTGCTCCAAGCTGCTGATCAGGTAGCCCATGAACCGCTGCTCTGCCATCTGTGTGCCGAGCTGACCGATCGGGAAGCGTGGACGGTATGCGGACCGGCCAGACACGGCGATGAAGTAGGGATACAGCCGTTCTCTGCTACGTCGGTAGATACCAGCAGGCATCCCTGGATTGTTCTTTGGCTTGCCCACGAAGAAGCCGCCCCGAGCATTGCCGTTAAGGCCCTGCTGAATGCGCCTAATCGTTTGCAAGCTCACGTTGCCCGACGAGGTAAGCCGCACGAGTGACGTAGGCACGAGCTGGGACGAAGCCGGTATCTGTGCAGATCCTGCGATCTGGCTCAGGAACTTCTTCTCGAATCCCTTCTGCGGCCGCAGACCGCCATCGATGCCAAAGCGCAGGTAGCGGGCACGCCTGGCCTCGGCGTAGACCACAGCCTCAAGGTTCTGCTTGTTGCTGCGCTCGACCAAGAAGGCGCGCTGCGTGAATGCCACAGGGCGATCGAAGTAGCGCTGTGTTTCGTAGTTGAACAGCTGCCGGATGTCGAATGCGGTGCGGTTCAGCGCCAGTGATGTGGCGAATGGCATCTGCCGCGCGAGAGCAGCCGACCAGTTGATCGCACCAGAGAGATCAGCGTCGAGGGTGACGGATGCCATGAGTCAAGGGTAGGCGGATGGACCTAACCAGGCGAGAGGCAGGGCTGATCTGGCCTGTCACAGGTGTAACGCTGGTGTAACAGCAACTGTTACATCGAGACCCCTTGCAGCGCAGGCACTTAAAAGCCCCTGTAACGTTGTAACAACTATTTCTAAAAAGATAGATATTAGAGAGAGGGTCTGAGAGGGTGTCTCCTCCTTTCTGTGTGTGTGTGAGAGAGAGGCTATGTTTTCGCCAAAAAGCGTTACACCGTTACGCTTTGCCTAGATCGCTTGCGGCGCAACGGTTTTCAGCTGTTACAGAAGCCGTTACAGCTCGCCAATCCGTAACGCTATAGCCCTGGAAATGGCGCCTGCACCCCTGAAACGGGTAGCGCCGGCTTTCGCTGCTCCGGGCAGTCGGCTGAGCACGGTGGCCCAGCTGTGCGACCAAGGTGTGTCACGCAGGATGGTGGCCAAAGCCTCGGCTGTGTTGCTTACGAACAGCTGGCCAGCCTCCAAATCGACGCGCAGTCCATGGCGGCCAAGGTTCTCCTGCGCTTGGCGGGTGCTCACATCCATGTCGACGCCCTGATGGCTGACGATCTCGACCAATTCGCCCAGAGTGCGGGTGCAGGTCTTCTGGTCGGTTTCGACGCGCACCTGGTGCTGCAGGATGCGTTGAATGCAGCGCCGCTCATCAGGCACCTCAGTGGACTGGCTGTAGGGCTCCCAATCGTTCTGATCGATCAGCTGCCGCGCCTGTTCGGTGGTGGGCACTTCGCTGGACATGAGCGACCATGCACCGGCCAGGAGGGTGCCGTATTGATCACCTAGGCGCTGAGAATCAAAGCGTTCTGCTGCCACGCGGCTGAAGACGCGGACTGATTGGCGGATTGTGGGGATCAGGGAGATGGTGCGCGCGATAAGACGCAGTGCTACCTCGGGCGTGATGCAGCGGTCTAAGTCGCGGTCGAGGGCCTCCCAGTGGGCCAGGCGTTGCTCCTTGGGCAGCTCTGTGGGTGAGCGCAGGGTGAGTTGAGCAAAGCGTGAACGATCGGCGCCTTGCTTGAGGGCAGTGGCAATGGATGACATCAGGAACATTGAGCGGATGTTGAAGCGGGTGACATCACCAGCTGGTGAGCCCTTGAGCAAGGTGGCGTGAGACTCACTGGACGCAACACGCGCCAGGGAGAGGATGTTTTGCATCCGCACCTGATCAGACTTTTCGTTTGATTCGGCCTCGTCGAAGACAACGGGCAGGGCATCAGAGCGGAGGGTTTGGCGAAGGGCGGCTTCAGTGGTGGCACCGGCCACGATCAGCCCCATGTCGGCAAGTAGTGGCGCGACATAGCGGTCGAGAATTGCGGACTTCCCGGATCCTGCTGCTGCGGTGAGCCATGCGTGGGGCCGCCACCGAAGAGCGCCACAAATAGGCGCAAGGGTGACCCAGCCGGCGAGGAGCAGCCCGGAGGCTGGTACTTCCCAGTGGAAGCGTTCGGCCAGCTCGCAAATCACGATGGCCTCGGCGTCGGTCAATGGCCTCGCATTGCCGGGACCATTGAGAGGCGACATGCGCTGGTAGAGATAGCGGCTGTCGAATGGCTTGAGGGCGGGGTGAATCTTGCCTTCCGCGATGATGCGATCGCCCAGGTGCAGCACGGGGCGAAAGTTGTCCCACCATGCGCCGCGGCCGCGGATCACATCGGGGTTGTAGACACCGAGATCAGCGCAGATTGCAAACAGAGTGGAGGCTGCGAGCGTCCAATCAACGGGGCTGCGCTGGCCGGGTGCGAGCTGCTGCCAGTATTCGAGGGGCGCGAGAGCGACCAGGTTGGTAGAGGTATGCGCCGAGCGTGACAGGCGCATGACTTGGCCGGTGCTGTGCGGCTGGTAGTAGTAGGCATCGCCGTCGAAACCGAGTGGTGTGAAGTGAGCGCCGGGATCGAGCTCAGGTAACTCGGGCTCAGGATCGGACTCGACGGCGGCCGGCAGCTCGGGTGTGGTTGCGTCGAGCCCTACGGGGGCAGAGATGTTGGTTTTGATGTAGGCCGCGGCATCTTCTGGCGTCCAAGTGGCATCAGCGAGATCCCAACCCTCGGGCACATCAGCTGGTGGGGCGACCATCTGCACGCGATCAACGGGCAGGCGGAGCAGCAGCTGGGCGAGCCGATCCATCGCCTGCTGACCTACGGCATCTGCATCAGGCCAAAGGATGATGCGGCGGCCGCTGAGCGGTGACCAGTCAGCCTTGTCGATGGCTTTGCAGCCCGATGGCCAGGTTGTGACGATGGCCTTGGGGTAGAGCTTGGCTGCGGCGTCGGCGGTCTTTTCGCCTTCAACGATCAGCACGGTGCCGGTGCGTGAGCGCAGTTGGTCGAGGTTGAGAAGCGGGCGAGGTGCTGGTGGCGCCTTCCATTCCCAGCGGCTGTCAGACCACCAAAGGGGGCGGATCTTCTTGCCAGGGAAACGGCAGACCAGGAAATCGGAGCTGTAACGCCAGACGGTCTCGGCGCCTTTAGTGGGCGGATCGGGGCGCTGCGGTGTGATGCCGAGGTGCTGCTCGACGCGCTTAGCGGCTTCAGCGAACGACCAGCCGGTGCGGCGCATGAGCAGGTCCATGCCAGAACCAGCGCCACCGGACTGAGAGGGGCCGCCGCATTGATTGCAGAACCAGGAGCCGGTGCCGTCCTGATCATCAAAGCGATAGCGATCTTTGCCGCCGCAGAGCGGGCAGGGTTGATGCTTGTCAGTGAGCTGGTCAGTAGATAGGCCAGCAAGGGCGCCAAGGATCGAGGACCATTGGCCGTGCGCAAGATCTGTGATGCGGGTCATCAGCGCGAAGCCTGCTGTTGCATTGCTTGAGCGATCAAGTGACGAACGAATGCAGATCGAGACATCACGGGATTGGCTTGCTGATCAAGCCAAGCGATCTGCTCGGGCGGTAGATCGATCGTGATGGTGCGGCGCTGCTGGCGCTGTTGCTGCATTGGTTGCGCTGGGAGATCGCTGGGGCTAGCCTAGCGTCGATTTGCAGTCTGGCAACTGATGCCTGCGTTCCGTTCACATCTTGAGGTTTTAGTCGCCAAGGAGCTTGACCACCACCAAGTTGACTGGGATTACGAACGTCCAGTAACGCTGCAAAGCGGACAATCTCTTCGCTATCTGCCTGATTTCACAATCAAATCATCATCTCCTGCACTCAAGCTACCGCTATGGGTTGAGGCAAAACCTCAAGATTTCCTTTATTCGCTGCGTGATTTGCTTGGCATTACTAGACAGCACGGCGATCGTTTTGCTGGCGAGGTCAGCTGCGAAAACATTAAAGCCAAAGATCTTCAAGACATGTTGGTGCAGGAGCTTTGGAAGCCTAAACGCCTTGCTGAATTGACAGGCAAATCTGTTTTAGTGCTCGGCACCGTTGGCGGCACTTCAAGTCTCTCGGTTGAAATGTTCGAGGATTCGATTCGCTTCAGTCGCGAGCATCCTTTTGTGAATTGGCTAGGAGTGCAGAAGGCCAAAGAGCGAGAACAAAAGCGCCTCCAGTGGGAAGCAGAAACGGCCGAGCGTCAACGTCAATGGCAAGCACAGCAGCAACGCATAGCAGAAAGAAGACTTCAGCAGGTAACCGAAACCCTGCAATTCCCGCATTTGGGTCGAACCAAATGGGATCGATACTGCTTCGGTTGCAATGCTCTGGTCGCCGCCGGTGATGGATCACTTCGTAAAGTCCAATTCACTGATGGCAATCATCAGTGGCGGGTCTTGTGCTCTAACTGTTGCCATCAGCCACGATCCTGACCGCATCGTCGACGCTTCGCGCAACCCCAGCGATACCACCAGCGCGTCGAACCATGTGGAGCCAGTTCTGCTGTTCTGGTGTGGCGCGACCTGTTGGGGTCTTGACTTCGATGCTGGTGAAGACCGCGACCTGTTGGCCGACCATCTCGGGCGTGATGGTGACGGTGCGTAGGCCGATGAGATCAGCGGAACCACGGGCTAAGCCGAACTGAACGGGGCGGCCAGTGCGTGGGTCTGGGAGAGTGCCAGTGTTGTTGCGGAAGAGGCGCAGGTCGGATCGTGTGCCAAGTGCTAGGCGGATGTGCTGCTGGATGGTGGTCTCATCGTTGGCCACGAGAATGCCAGAGCCGGTATGCCCAGCCTGGAGAGTAGCCGCGGCGATGCGCTAGGGCGAGCAGATCCGGGAGGGTGCGAGCTGCTTGCTGTTCGCGGCGCTTGGTATGGCGTTCGGCAATTCGCTGCCGCACTGATTCGCGATGCAGCTCCTGCAGTTCACCATCGACCTGGCGGAGCTTGCGTGCTGGTGATGCGGGCTGCTGATGGCCACACACTGGGCACACAGGCGCCGGCTTAAAGGCTGCGTAACAGCTTGGGCATGTGCGCACTGATGGCGCTGCGCTCCCGCGGCTGCCACGCCTGGCACCATCAGCGAGTGACCAGTGACGTGGATCGTCTGGGAATCCGTGGCGGGTGACGTTGCCAACGTGATCGAGAATCAGCGCCTGAGACTTGCCTGGTGCAGGGCGCAATACGCGACCGATCTGCTGGAGATATAGGCCGAGCGATTGCGTGGGGCGTAGAAGGATGGCGCAGGATGCGGCGGGGATGTCGAAGCCTTCACTCACCACGTCGACGGTCACCAGGATCTGCACTTGACCGGCGGCAAATGCTGCAACGACCTGATCGCGATTTGGGGTGTTGCCCAGCAGGGTGGCGGCGTGGATGCCGGCTGCGGTGAATGCTGAGCAGACGGAATTGGCATGATCGATGGAGCAGCAGAACGCGATGGCCTGCTGACCTGCTGCCAGGCGCTGGTAATGAGCGATCGCATCGCCGGTCACCGTAGGGCGGTTCATGGCATCAGCGGCCTGGTCGGCGGCGTAATCACCAGCACGCTTGCGGATGCCTGATAGGTCGGCGACCTGCGGCGGGGCGTAAATGCGAGCGCCGGTGAGGTAGGCGGCATTGATCAGGCTGGCGACGGATGGACCGAGCACAAGGTGATCGAAAGCCTGCGCTAGGCCGCGGCCATCGAGGCGGCATGGTGTGGCGGTGACGCCCAGGCGGTAGGCATCAGGCCAGTGGCGGAGCACGCGATCCCATGAGCCAGCGGCGGCGTGATGGGCTTCATCGATGATGATCAGCGACGGCTGCCAGGTCATTGTTAGGAGCCTGCGCACAAGGGTTTGCACTGAGGCCACCTGAACTGGTTGGCAACTGGTTGGAATACCAGCAGCGATGAGGCCGTGGTCAACGCTGATCGCGGTGAGCTTGCGGCTGGCCTGATGAAGCAACTCGCGCCGATGCACCAGGATCAACACGTTGCGGCCACGCGCGACTGCTGACTGAGCGATGGCGGAGAAGATGATGGTCTTGCCGCCGCCGGTTGGTAGGCATAGCAATGGGGCACGGCTACCAGCGCGGTAGGCATTGCGGAGATCATCGATGGCCTGCTGCTGATAACCGCGGAGCTGCATAGGGTTGCATCTGATGGCATCAGGCTATAGGCTACGGCAAGTCGCAACAACCCATGGAGAACGCCGACTATCACGCGCACCCAGCGATCAGCAAAAGCCACCTCGACCTGATCGCCCGCTCACCGCTGCACTACTGGGCGCGGTTTATTGACCCGAAGCGCATCATTCTTGAGCCGACGCCCGCAATGCGGCTAGGCAGCGCGCTCCATACCCATGTGCTGGAGCTGGACAAGTGGGACCGCGACTATGCGGTGGCACCTGATGGCATCGACCGGCGTACCAAGGCCGGTAAGGAGACATGGGCCGCATTCGAGGCTGATGCCGTGGGCAAAACAATGCTGAGCCGGGATGAGGCTGATCATGTGATGCACATGGGCAGAGCGATCCTGAGCCATCCCGCTGCCGCGATGCTGCTGGGACTGCCGGGCAAGGCTGAGACCACGCACATGTGGACGGATGGCGCCACAGGGTTGGAATGTAAGTGCCGCCCTGATTGGCTGACCAGTGATGGCACGATCGTGATTGATCTCAAGACCACTGAGGACGCTTCCCCGGCAGGGTTTCGCAAGTCGATCGCACAATGGCGCTACCACGTGCAAGCCGCTTGGTACACCCACTCCTTGGAGCAGGCCACCGGCATCAGGCCGATGCAGTTCATCTTCATCGCTGTTGAGAAGAAGCCTCCTTATGCGGTGGCGGTCTATGCAGCGGATGAACAGATGATCGAGCACGGCATGAAGACCGCCATGCGGGATCTACAACGGATAGCCGAGTGCCGCGCTGCTGAGCGTTGGCCTGGCTACAGCGACCAGATCGAGATGATCAGCCTGCCGGCATGGATGACTGGCAGCAAGACCACGCAACCCATCGAGGAGATCCAGGAGTTCTGATGACCGACAGCACCGCAATCACAACCACCGGCTCAGTATTTGGCGGCATCGCTGCGTTTGAGGATGCCCAGCGGATCTGCAAGGCACTGGCAAGCAGCACATTGATTCCGCCTCAGTTTCAAGGTCAGCAGGGATTTGCCAACTGCCTGGTGGCGCTTGAGATCGCCAACCGGATGGGCATGGGGATCTTTCAGGTGATGCAGAACCTGCACATCATCCACGGGCGCCCCAGCTGGAGCAGCCAGTTCATCATTGCTCTAGTCAACGGCTGCGGCCGTTTTGAGCCGCTGCAGTATGAACTGGCAGGTAAGGGCGAAGAGATGGCCTGCAGGTGCTCTGCAGTGGACAAAGCCACAGGCAAGACCGTCACCGGCCCGGCGGTGAGCATGGCGATGGCACGCGCTGAGGGTTGGTCAACTAAGGCCGGCAGCAAGTGGAAGACAATGCCCGAGCTGATGCTGCGTTACAGGGCAGCTGCGATGTTCGGGCGTCTGTATGTCCCTGATTTGCTGGTGGGCATCCAAAGCCAGGAAGAGGTGGTCGACATCGAATCGGTGAAC